>Ga0180437_10007196_pt1 | contig 14588 bp, 13 predicted proteins | sample SS_ome_4_FD_132410 | JGI IMG/M metagenome (GOLD analysis project Ga0180437, IMG submission 132410) | Hypersaline lake sediment archaeal communities from the Salton Sea, California, USA - SS_3_D_1 metaG | ecosystem: Environmental > Aquatic > Non-marine Saline and Alkaline > Hypersaline >...
GAAGATCCAATGTACAGATCTTCGCTCGTTTCAAAGATAACCTCCTCGTCAGTTTTAACCTGAGTTCCTGCCGGAATAAGATAGGGCGTAGTTGTTCCTGCTGTAAGATCAAATTTTAAAAGTGCGGTTGCAGAAGTTTTAGGTCGAATAGATGTACCCGCCAGTAACGCAAAGTTCGCCATCTGCTTTAAGAGAGTAGCGGATTGATGATCAAGATTTTGGACAATAAAATCGTCATAACGTTTGAGTACATCGGTCATGTGGGCACACAGTTCCACAATAGCCATACCTGGCTCTGATGGAGCAAGATTTGTCCATTTGGCAGACAGTTCGGGTATTCTCCTGATTGCTTGCGTCAACAATCCAGCGAGATTTACTTTTGTATAATCCCAATTAATGTTAGAAAGTGCCATAAGGTAATCCTATTGCTTGAGTGTCTAAATTTCCCGATTCCAAATCCGTATAACTGATATCAACAACAAGTGCTTTCTCGTTGTTGCCTGTTTCGTGAATTTTGAATTGAATTGCATTAACCCTTATTCTAGGTTCAACAGCTTCCAATTCTGATCGTATATGCTGTCTTGCAAGATCCATTAAATCAGGATCTAATGTTCCCTCAAAAATAAACGGTCGTAATCCTGCACCACGGTTATGCAAAATTCTTTCGCCAACATTGGTCATTACAGTTTGATAAATTCCTGCTTTTATGCTGTCTGATCTTTGAACAGTTTTAAATTCTCCATTGACAAGACGAATAGGATAATCTAATCCATAACTGTAGTCCGGTTTTTCTCCCAATTCTCGAATAGGTATAGCCAAAAGGGGTGAAGCTTCGGACAAGTGAACGAGCAAACGTTCTCCCAATAACATTTGTGCTTGGACAGCAAAATACCAAATTCTGTTGGATTTAAAGTTAAAGAGTGAGTCAGCAATTCCATCTGAATCCCCATCGTTATCTGACGGATATCCTGTCAAGGTCATTTGATTATAAATCCTGACACTCTGCATATCTCCTGCATCAATGTACATTGGCATGAAATAAGGAAGTTGACTCTCATCAATGCTCATCCTGACACGATAAGAATTAGCAATCTGCGGTTGTTTTTTAGTCCATTTTATTCTGTAGTTACGTTCACCAAGACGTTCAGAATCAAGTTCATCAAGTTGGTCAAGATAATTCAAGCCCCCATTCACGCCCAAGCCTACCTTTCCATAATCTTGAATATATCCATAGCTTTCAGGAATAGGATCAGTGCCAGTAATATTGCCACGATAATTTTCCATCTCCTCAAGAGTGTCAATGGTGTACCAATTAGGAATGGTTTCTATTGTGGGCAAAGTTTCGGAATTTAATTTTTGAGCGGTATTAATGTAGTTATTTCTAATTACATCTGTAAAATCAGTAGAACCACTGTCTAGAATAAGAGCTTGAATTATATTATTGCGGATATCTACAGTTGCCGAAGAATTAAGGTCGGTAATTTTGAGAATACCGTCAAATATATTATTAAGTGTAGTTATTGTGCCTGTGTATGTAGAAAGGATTTCAAGCCCATTTACGCCTGTTTCGTCAAAAAGGGTATTCTCGATATGGGAAACAGCCGAAACCCCCTTAGAAAGCCTTATTCCGGCGTTTAAATAGGCAGAAATAAGCACATTATCGAGTATAAAGCCCTCTCCTTCGCAATGGCTGAACTTATTCATGGTATCATAAGATGAGATATAAGATTTCTGATAGCGATCTGCAACCATAATAAATTTGCCAACGTAATTTCCATTAGTTACAGTTAATATCGCATCAGCAGGAAGATACAGGCTCATGCCTTCTTCAACCGCAATTATCTCATCATCTGTAATTGTGAGAAGTATGCGATCAGACGGATCAAGAGCAGAGCCATTAAGCACAATGTCGCCAGAAATAATAGAGCCAATCTCTCGGACATAGCTACCTCCTTGCGGATTAGCTTCATCCTTCCAACAATAGATCTTTCCATCGTTTTCAGGCATAGCCGTAGTTGCATTTAATTTCGCTTGAGTGCTTCCCAAATTAATAGTACCCTGAGAAGTCCATCCCAAGCCGTTAGTAATATTAATTGGTAGTGTATATTGTTCTCTCACGTTATTGCTCCTGTGCCACTTCCAGAGCCGGGACCAGATACACCTACGCCAGTAGTAACGCCAGATACAGATGCAACAGTTACAGTAGTGTTGACTGTTCCAGTTCTGATATAAGCATCAATACGAGCAGATAATTTATCTGCCCATGCATCAGCTATCTGATCTATTTTATTATTTTGATCTGATTTTTGTTGAGCAGTTAAGCCCAAAGAATCCTGATTTAAAAAATCAGTAAATAAAGAAATAAAATCTGATTTTAAATCAGCTTTAAAAGTAACTACATTTAATGCCATTAGTCTTTACCCTCATATCCAACATAGTTATTCTTAGACAAGTAATAATTAGCTTGTCCTTCACTTTTTGCTAAATTATGAAAAGGCACAAGCAAAGAAGTAATTAAAGCTTTTAAAGCCGCACCTCCATCAGACGGAACAGGAACCCAGTTATTAAGTACATCAAAAAGATTATCAAGATATGCCTTGAGTTTATCTCCGAGTACCTGATGCTCTGCATTCTCATCTGCGCCAAGGCGAATCTCTCCGTCCTTGCCTGCATCAATAATAACCTTTCCCTTGGAGGTAAAGTTTTTTATTATAAGCTCATTATCTTCGGTATCATGGGTAATCTCAAAAGCCTTTTTCCCATCAGTGCCTTTTGTACGCAAGATAAAGTATGTTTTTCCGTCAACCTGTTCAACGAGAATACGGTTGCCCATAGGATCTTCCATACCCCAATGGAAATCCCTACTTGCATCAATTTTTTCCAGAGCTTTTTCAAGAGTATCTTTTAAAGAAGCATCTCTTAAATGCTGTCGGTTTAAATCATCGTTGGCAAAAAAGACAATTCCACCTGGGGTTTTCACAGGAGTAAATCTGTCGGGAACATTGAAACTTTTGGCTTCGGTATCTTCAACGACATTTATATTGCCTGATTTGTCCTTTTCAATTTTATAGACCGCCGCATTTCCTGTCCGTTCAGCTATATCTCCAACATAATTTTCAACGCATCGTCTTGGACGATAGCCCATGATAATAAGATCAGAGGTATCTTGTTTTCGTGTAGTTACCCACACATATTCCCCGACAGCAGGAAGCTGAAAAGTACGAAAAGGCATACAAACATCAGCCCATGTACCTCTTTTGGGATTGCCATGAATCTCAGGAACAGACACAAACATTCTGCCTAATCCTTGAGGGTCAATGTTATTTAATACTCTCGCTTCATAAAACATTTAAAAAGCATTCTCCTATACAATGACATTAGAAGATGAAATACCTTCTTCTGTTAATTCCCAAGGTTGTTCAATGGGCTTTCCATATAGTATTGAAAGAGCTTCTTCATAAGACACCATAGGAATGTCAGAATCTATTAAAACAAATTCTTCAACATCTTCATCGTGCGTATGCTTAGAAAGAATATTTTTATTTGGAAGCCCATTATTAATTAAGGCATCATAATCATCACTAGATAAGTGATGTCTTAAACTCGGATGAATTTTAGGATCTTCGGAAGCAACACGATCCCAAAATAAACTTGGCTCTAGGAAAAATTTACTTTTCCAGAGTCCTATAAATCCGTTTTTTCCTTCTTGGTTATTTTTTAACATTGCCTGTCGATCAATAGCGGTTATTCCTTGAATGGCTCTTGTTTTGCACTTCATACGCATAGTATAGCCGTTAGCTGTCCAATCGTGAGTAATTTCTTCAATGCGATAATTGCCATCAAAACGTTGTCCGGCTTCGGCATCTCCACTCATACCAATTATCTGAATGGTCATTCCTGCCATGATTTCTGGATTGCCCTCAAGAGTAACCTCTGCTTCAAGAATATCGGCTTCGGTTTGAGTAATAGATTTTATAAATTCTTCAATGGCAGAATTGTAAATGCTGTTTATAATTAAAGATCCTCCTGATTGGTCATAAACATCTTGGCGCACATCCTTTGAAGGAATAACTCTTATGTCTTTTGGATCTCCTAAAGGCTTATCTCCTGCAAAATTTTGCATTCTGTATAAATGTGTAGTTACATTATTTATATAATCTTCTCCCTTAGTTTCAGCAATAGAGCTTCTTATATAATTAACCATCCCATTTTCTTCATCATATTCCATTGCGTAGTAGTCAACACCTATTTTCAGAATGTTCAATTTAGGCGTAAAGGAAATAAGTTTTCCATCGAAATTTATATCTTCGGCATTCTGAGGATTACCATAGACATAAACAAAATCTGGAACAGGTTTTATTATCGGGGGCATGAAGAACAGACAACGATCTTTTACAAAGATATCAAAATTGTGCCGTCCTGCCAAGTACTGTAAATAATCAGAATAGCCGATAGAAAGTTTTTGAGTGGCTTTGTTGGTACGGACACGAGGATCATAACAGGTCATAGTAGAATAGGTATTTCCACCCTCTCCTGTCATGGCTATGAAGCATTTTTTAATAGTGTATTCATCTCCAAAGAGTGCTTTTGCTTTTTTATTATATCTTTTCATTACTTTGGCAACAACTTGACTGTCACGAAGCCCAACAGTTTCAATGAGCTGTTTATTTGATCCATAAACTTTAGTTTTTTCAGTAGTGTTTGTCCTTCCCTTTTTCTCACTCCAACGGAGATTTTCGCTCGTTCTATCAGCTTGAAGAAGCGGATTTCTTCGATCCCCTCCCTTGGTTTTAATACCTTTTGATATATTAAGAGCTAATTCAACGCTTTCCTTTGTAGCATTGCTCATATAGAATTGCTCAAGTGGTAAAGGTTCTCCTTTTTCACCCTCAAGCATCATTGTCAAATCGCTGTTCTTCAATCTTGGATTTCCCATAAATGTAAATCTGTCGGTGACAAGAATGCTGATATTTGGAGTGCCTTGAGAATTATATGAAAAGCTCATGTGAGAAATTTGACCTTTTAGGCGGAGCCTTAATTTAGAAAAATTATTGCCAGAATAATATCCCATATAAATAGAAACAGCCAAGCCTTCGGCTAAAAATTGTCCTTCCGTTTCCTTAACGTCTAAATCATCCCCGAACAAAGCAACCCTACGAATAGCATTATCAAACATCTTGCTCGTAAATTTTCCCCCTTCATTGTCAAGGGTAATCTGAGCAGAGTCATATCCCATGAACGTATCAGTGACACTCACAGCGATAATATGCTCGTGCAGTATTTTGTTCATAGGGCTTTCGCTTAATATCTGATATGGATCAGGAGAAAATTTCTTAATCTCCTCATCATAGTCAAAAAGACCATCATCAAAAAAGCAAAAGGTTTTCGGGTTTTTTATCATTTTGCTATTATTTTCTTGCTAGGCTCCGCATCGAACATGAAGCCTATGTTGTTATCATTCATAACTTCATTATATAACAGATTGCTTCCTTTGACAACATTGGCAACGTTGTCTAAGCGTTCCCTGCCAAGAGGCAAAGACAGATTATCCTTTTGAGAGAGAACCTGTCTCTTTCCTTCGGGAATGTTTATAGATTGATTTCTGAAAGTAGTCGTTTTCATTATGCGCTCCCCGGTACAGGAACACCTCTGATAGATCCATCAGATAAATCCCCAAGTTGCCGTTGATACAGTGTAGAATAAACCACATCATCCTCAAGGTTCTTATTTTCAAGAACGCAAAAACCTAAATTTAACATACATCGAGTTATGTTCATGCGCCAATCTGATTTTTGAATTTCCACATCACAGGTTTCACAATAACAACGTACCATCCAATCCTGATACGCAACGAAAAGCTCTGGTATGCGCTTTGTCTTTTTGTCCGGTCTGCAAAGACGCTCATACCAATTAATGACAGGAGCCAATGAAGCCAAGCCTGTTTCAAAAGGATCTTCTGCACCTCCTTCAATTGCCGAAGCGGTGTGATAAGTTTGTAGTTCCCTGATAGTGGGAAACAATCCGATTGCGCCCTCTACAGCACTCGCTAGTAAAGATCCATCGGTATTATTCCACAAGGACGCATCGAACATCAATTGAAAGCTGAATTTCTGCGGAGGAATATCAGCTTGGTGAAAACGAGGTTTATTACCCGGAATATTTATTTGAGCAATGCCTGATCGGGTAGATCTGCTCCATGTTGTAGGATTATACATAAAGAACATGGCATTGCTGAATATTTCATCATTGAAAAATAATTTTTCGTAGTTACGCTTAAATCCCTGTGCAGGAAAGAACATTGAGTTTAAAGACTCTTTCTCACGTTCAACGGCTTTCTTCAAGCCTCTAATGCCTGTGTTCTCGGCATAGATATTATAAATGGAGTTGTAGCGTGTCTCTCCAATGATTTCCTGCGGATCAGAGAGTTTTATAATAGCACCCTTACGAACAGTCCTTTCCCAAGGAGTGCCTGTAATGCGCCCTGCAAGGGCTTTATTCATCATGGAGAATGCTTGACCCCACATTATACGCCTCCTGCGAGTCGAGAAGCAAAAACATTTCCACCCATCTGAGTCATCATGGTGCGCCTTGTAAATTCATCAAAGATCTCTCTGAATATAGGTGGCAGTAATTCCTGTGTCTTGCGAGTGTTGTTTGCGGTTTCTTCGGTATTCTCGTTACCTTCTTCCATTAATTTAGCATGGTTGCCAAATAAACGAGTGATGTTTTCAACAAGAAATTCCGTGTCTTTGGATTTTGTAGAAAGTGCTTCTTTAATTAGTTCTGGAGCACCTCTCTGCTGAATTTGCTTTTCAAGAAATTTATTTTGAGCCGCAGTTAATTTTTGAGTTCCAGAAGGAATACCGGGAAGCTCTGCTCCCCCAATCCTGATTCCGTGACGATATATTTCCTTAACCCATTGTTCAGGAGTTAATTCTTTTCCGGCTTCTCCAAGAATCATGTTAGCAATAGAGGCACCACCTTCTTCTCCTGTCATAAAAGGCATTAATAATTTAGATTGTAATAGTCCTTGTCCTTTAATCTTGCCTGTTAAAGTTCCCTTTAAAATTTCTGACGCACCAGAAATTTTAGCCTCTGCCATTCCAGCATAAGGAGCACCCGGTTCTCCTGCAAGTTTCTTAAAGCTTTTTTCTCCTCTGATGTAAGACATTAAATTTTTAATGGCTAATGCTCGTTCAGTAGCAGTTCCCTTTCTGCCTAAGACCATCTCAGCCGCTTTTCTTCTTCTTTCCCTAATCTGATCAAGCACAGAAGTTTTCCATTCTGTATATTCTCGATTCCATTGTTTTTGTTGTTCAGTTTCAAGAATTCCACCGGGAAGGGTGCGAAGTGCCTCAAGCTGTTGAGCCGAAGTAATCATACTTTCTCTTAAAGCAGAAACTCTTTTTGCAGTAATAGGCATTACTTCTAATCCGCCTTTACCAACAGTTAATTTGCCTTTTTGCCACGCTTCTCCTAAAATTACTCTTTTTTCTCCCTTTTCTCCTGTAGTTTCTTCAAGATATTTGTACAAGCCTACATCACGATACATTTTTTCAGCCGCAAACTTTGATATACGCTTACCTATAAGCTGAGTTTGAATATATTGATGTATTTTTTCATAGGCTTCTTTTGTTTCAGGAGATTTAGCGGGCATTCCTTCAAAGAGTGTTCCTTTTCCTCCAACTTCTGTATATTCTTTTAATTGCCTTGCTCCCTCTCGCAATTGAGTGGCGATAGATGTGTATTCTTCTGTTTGATAACCACGAGCTATGCTGACAAGTTTATCTGTTTCTTCTCGGCTCTTTTTGATCATCAAATAAATTTTATAGATGCCTGCTCCAACTAAAGCAAGTGCGCCTACAACGCCTGCAAAACGTAAAGCAACTCCCAATCCAGTAACAGAAGCTTGTGCTACTCTAGCAGTAACGCCCACAGAGCCAAGCAATGCTCTCATTCTTGTCAATAAGCCAAGAGAAACGGCAATTCCTCCTGTAAGACTCGATACCCCCAAAGCAAGTGCTCCGAACAGAGTAACGTATTTAACAATTTGAGGATGCAATTTTACAATGTTTACAAGCGTCTTAGCTATGGATAAAAAGTATTTTGCAAGAACCATTATGGATTCTGTCATGCCAGTAAATACTTTAGCAATTGCCTGCACAGATTCCTTATCTCTACGAAAAGCTTTAAGGTAGGAAAAAATCTGCTGAAAGTATGGTGTCATTTCCTCAATAGATTTTCTGAACACATCATAAGCCAAGTTGGTCATAACGTCTTTAATATTATCCAAGGCGAAACGTGCAGTATGCTCCACAGATTTCATTAAACCGCCGAATTTATCTGTAATGCCCTGCATAATGACATTAAATCGTTGCTGTGTGCTCATGGTTTTGTCTATTCGTGCTCTGATCTCATCAATTATATTGAGGGGAATATCGAAACGCATCTGCAATGAACGCCACTGTCCAGAAAGAGCATTCCTGATGGCGAACAATGCACCTTGCATTCCCTGTTGAGGAACGAGAGTAGCCAAATCAGACAACGATTTAAGAGAAGATTGAATCTCCCCTTTCTTAGTGACCATCTCAGAAAAAGGATTGATTTTCAAAACGCCGAGAGAGCGTGTGACATCGAGAACTTCACGAGTGGAAATATTGGTTTCCTGTGCAATGTTTAAAGCGTCACGCATTACAGCCTGAGATTTTCTACCAAAGGCGAAATCTAATCCACCTTTAATATATTCAAAAGATGTTCCAATATCAAAAAGCTGTCCATAAACGCCAGAGAATCCTCTCATTATTGCTTTTGACACGTTAAGGCTTCTTTGTCCAACGAAATCGAACATATTGGCAAGATCATGGAGTCTGGAAATATTCGTGTGAGAGGCGATATCAGTGATAGATTTTCCGGCTTGTCTCGCTCCTCTCTTGGCACTATCAATAGACTTTGCCAGAGTCATCATCTTTCTCGTTAATTTGGAGGATGCCTGTGCTGTTAAATGAGAAGAACGAGCCAGTTGCTCTTGGGCTTTAGCCATTTGACCGAACATTTGGGCGGCTGCTTTTCCACCTTTTGTCCGTAAATCAAATTTAAAAGCGTATTCTTTACCTCTTGCCATAAGAAATCACTTTTTTAAGTGTTCACATAACAGCTTTCTTTTTGTCTTAGGCAAACAGAGTGCTTCTGTTTTCGTCCAGTGTAGTTCGGAGCTTATTTTGATAACTTCAGCAAGAAGCTGATGGTCTGGAGTTATCAGACTCCGAAAAAATGAAGCACAGAAATAATCCCTGCAAATTTTTCTCCACAGGAACATTCAATAGGAGCTAAGATGTCTAAACCTGTTGTATTTTCTCCGATTGCTTCACTGATTTCCTCTCGATCAGTTTTCGCTAAAGATCTGGCTACATCCAAATTAAAAGGAATAGCCTTATTCTTATTATTAATTGTCGATATACACATTGAAAAAAGAACTGATTGAGCCTTGGATTCGGCTGTAAGATACAGAGGCAAAGTTTCTTCCTGTGCTTTTCCATTAGGAAGATCGATAGTTACAGTTTTGTAAATGCTACCGTCTGTGTGCTTATAGCCTCTCTTAAGATCTCTGGTAAAGGGTACAAACGGCTGATCAAGATAACGGACAGTCTGCTCGTGTAAGTGAGCAATGAAACCTTTCGCTCTACAGGAAGGACAGGTGGTTTCTTTAAGCTCAATCTCCTCTCCCTCACTCAGAATGTACACGCAGTACATAATGAAATCCCTGTTTGTCATGGGCATATCGAGAAAAAGTTTTCTCCATTCCACAGGCTTCATTTCTGATTTTTTATAGTCATCACCGAGTTGGGTTGTACAAGCGGCACACAAAGAGGTCATGTAGCGACCATGATTCTCTTTGTTCTGTGGAGTGTTATATTCTTCCTCAACGTAGCCGGTCACTTCTTGAATATAAGCTTTTTTAATAACCTTTCCCTTATATTCAAAAGGTTGTGGAAGAGTAATAATGTCAGGAATTTCAACGAAATCTTTGAGCTTTTTTCGCTTGATATCGTTGGTAATGGCAGGCTGTTTTTCGGGGGCAGGCTTTTTAGTAGGTGCTTTTAGTATCGCTCCCTGATCAGTGTCCATTTTTGTGTTAGTCATAATGACTCCTTTTAGTTTAGAATTTAGTAAAATGATACGGTTAGTGTTCGATTGTTATTAAGTGTAGTTACCCCCTGTTAAATGATCCCATCAAAGGATATTCAGCGTTCACGCCATGATGCTGAATAACCACGGTATTGACACGAAAGGCAGAGGTTAAAGAATCGAAACCGCCTTCTTCGAGCTTTTTTATGAAGGCTTTATATACACGAAATACAATGATAGCTTCATTGTTATTGTCCAATGCCTCTATCTTAATATTCCGGGTAAAGGATGGTTTTACAACGCCAGATCCTTCAAGCTGAAAATATGTGCGGAACCAATGCCATAAATCAGAATCATTAGTAACTTCTCCCTTTGATAATGAAATGTCACTCCATTTCATATAATCGGGAAAAAGGTGGGGAGCGTTATTCTCCCCACCTTCCCGATATTCAAAGGTCTGTAGTTCACCGCCCAAGCCAGAACAAGATATGAAATCAGCATTATAATATCCGCTTATGCTGACTCGGAACAGGTGAGCCATTGCAAGCGCACGTTTGACACCAAAGGCATTAAGCCCTTGTCCATAAAGATCTCGTACAAAAGGCATAGCTTATACGAGGGCTATGGGCATTCCGCTGTCAACGTTCACTTCCTCAAAGTAACGCATCTGGACGACACAGCTTACGCCAAGCACGTCAGACGTGTTCGCATCGAAGTTGCCGAGATTCCATTCGGACACCCAGGTATCGAAGCATTTCCATGCCTTTGATACAATGGGATCGCCTCCCTGTCCGGCTTCAAGAAGCTTGATGGTGATATCCTCTTTCACCGCATCTTCTTCATTGATCGTGCCTGTGATCCCTGCGCCTTGAGCAGAATACACCTCATTGGTGAGCTTCCAGAGGTCGGATTGATCTCTGAAAATGCCCTGCTCCATCGTAATAGGATCATAGGTCACAAGCCCTGACAGTTTGCGAGAATAACGTGGATCTCCACCCTCACGGTAAGTAATCACATCGATCTTGCGTGAGAGTCCTGAAATCGTGCGGAATCCCGCCTGATCGTCGGCTTCAAGACCGATTTGGCTTTCGCCAAGCTTCGTTCTCGTTACCCTGAACAGGAAGTTCTTTAGAGGATCAATATTGTTTGCCATAATTAGTTCCTCCGTTTATAATTGAGAGATTTGTTCGATTTGTGTTCCTGCTCTGGTCTGCGTGAAGCGATAGATCAAGAACTCCGCAGGTTTCAGATGAGCAACACCCACGTCAATGATGAAGCGTCCATCGTCAATGGTGTCTTGAGTATTATTCGTTGAATCGCACCTGACGATAAAAGCATCAGCAGGATTTTTGGAAGCGAGCGTTCCTGCAACAGCGAGTTTGGTCATAAAGGAAATAACGGCTTCACGAACATTTCTCCGAAGCTCTGATTGGAGAACCTCGTGAGGCTCAAAAGCAGCCCAACGAGTTGAGTTCATAACCGATTCCTCGATCCACGATTGGTAACGCCTGACGGAAATGTAACGCCATTTAATGTTGTTGCTCTGCGTTCTTGCGCCCCAAACGATAGTGCCTACACCCAAGAAAGTACGGATGCAGTTGAGTCCGATAGGATTAAGGACATCCTGATCTTCATCAGACACTTCATGTTTGAGAGCAGTAACACGAGGAAGAATAGCGGTTTCCCCGGCAGGAGATTTGTGAATGCCTCTTTCCTGATCGGTGAGTGTCCACAATCCTGCGATATCACCGACAGTAGGCATCATCCACGGACGATTCGTGCGAGCATTGTTGACCTGAATCCACGGATAGTAAAGTGCGCCGAACATATTCTTGTAATTAATTGTGGATTGCACTTCATAATATGCAGATCCGGCTGTCGAGCCTGTACGAGTGGCATCTTCGGAGATATCCCCGATGAACATTCCAAACCGTTTGGATTTGGCAAGAAGGACACCGTTCTTGTACAACGTGGCATTGTTGGGAGTCACAAGACCCCAGTGGTCAACGCAGAAAAGGATTTTAGCCTGTGCCACATCTTTGACGAGATTCAAGCCCACGTTGTCTGTGCCGACAAAATCCGTATCGTCAATGCTAGTCAGACCGTCATTTCCTCCTGCAAGCGTAATCGTGTTGTTGTTCTTCGGGCGGTCGTCCGTAGTCGTGTCGATTGTACCGGAAAGTTCAGCAATGCAGATCGTGGATTTGGAATTAATGCCGTAATTGTCGGCATTGAGGATTGCATAGATGTAGCGAGAAGATGTTTCAGAAATGGAGAGGCGGTCAAAAACTTCAACGCTTCCACGGTGGTTAATAGTGGCTTTGAACGTTAGGACTTCGATTGTGACGCTTCCTGTCGGGGAGCCTGAGAGGGCATCCTCAACAGTAACCGTATTCTGTCCATCATCCATTTCGGAGACAACAGAATATTCGGCAGAGCCTAAGCCTCCGCCCGAGATTTTGACATGATCTCCGACCTCAAAGCCATCGGCATTGTCGAGATTGTAAGTCTTTGCGCCAGTGGCAGGCGTGTCAGACGTGTCAGATTTGGCTTTGGGATCGCTGTCCTCATTTTCAGTGAGCATGGTGGCACCAGCCGCCCATGTCCCTTCGTTGCGTCCTTTAAGAACGCCAATGGTCGTATCACCTGTGTTCACGATGTTGACCTGGGCATGAGTAGCGTCATAAACGCCTAATGTGCCTCCGTAGTGTGCTGTACGCACAACGATTAGTGGTGCTCTGGCTGTTGAAAAATACCCGAGCATGGCATCGTAAGAGTAATATCCCTTTACGGGACCGCCATAGATAGTACGGTATTCATCCGGTGAACGGACAACGACAGGAACGCCGAGAGGACCCTTTTCGGCTACCACAGGCATAGCTCCAAAGCCCCTTCCTGCGCCGGAAACTAGTCTTGGACCAATCTCCACTTCCTGTAAGTATTGCCCCGGATGAGCTACCTCTATAATGGGTGCTGGCATAAGACACTCCTTTATTAAAGGTTTGTTATGTTCGTAGGGATTAGTGGGACGATTGGTTCTGCTGTTATTTAGGGATTTTTACGCTTTTTAACCCTAAGAATAATATATATTTAATCCCTTTTTGTGTCAATCTATAATTACAAAAGATGTCAGGGCGAAGGCAAATCAAGCCCCAAATACATATTTAGCTCTGGATCTTCTGTAACGAGCTTCACGGAAGCCCCTATAGGATCGGTGTCCACCCATCCCCATACTTTCAATTGAAATACGTTATGAATCTCCCTGTCCAAGCCTTCAATAATAACAGGCTCAATGCTCTCCCTGTAGATCTCAAAATCATAATCTCCGTCCGATAATGTTGCCGTCAGCTTGAAAGAAAAAGGTGTCTTTTCCATAACCTTCTGATTAAGGTTTGATGCAATGGCTTGGCTGTCCTGTGCAAACGTATGAACGTAGATCATGAAATCGATCTGCTCAAGCTCACGTTTTACAATGGCAGTTCCGGCTTCCAAATCTTTAGTGACCCTTCTGTGACGGTTCAGCCTGTTTCTGTTTAAAACACTCGTTACATATTCCAAGCCTATGCAGGGATAAGCGATCTCTCTGAATCCATGTTGAGGATTTTTAATAGTGACAGGTACAACGGTATCACTCGGATCTAAAAGAGTGCCAGAATAATGAGCCTTGAAAGCGGCAAGATAGGGTAATTCAAAATGAGGTGATGCCATTAAACTAAAGCCTTTGTTTTTCTGTCCACGATTTTAATAAGCTCCTCCCCGATATCCACCATCTGCAAGGTACGCCAGAATGCAGGATTTATAACAGGACGAGCAGGCATTCTTTTGGTTCCATACTCCATCCAGTTGAAAACATCATAGGTGCTGACAGGATAGCTTTTGTTCTTAGGATACCAGACAAATTTAACAAGCCCTTCAAGAAGGTTATATTGAATTTCTCCCGGTGTTCCAGAATAATTTTTGAGCCTAAGAACATTGGCATTCGCCTGTAAATTCCGTTGAAAAAATCCTGTCCTATACCAGAAACGTCCATGCCCTTTAGCCGAGACATATCTTGCAGATAACGGTTGCCATGCTTTTGAAGCCCATCCTGCACTTTTAACAATTGCCCGATAAACATTTCTCCTGAATGTTCCTGCAAATCTGGTAATAACCTTCTCAATATACTTTGGAAGGTATCTTTGCAAATCATGAAAAGCTTTTATTGCCTTCTTAAATTCATTATCGTCATAAGTAAAATCAAAAATAGCTTCTGCCATTAAGTTGATCCTGTCGGATTTTCAACAAGAATCCATTCGGAAACTTTAGAAAATTGATTCCTGTTATCTACAACGTAGATGACATAGTAGATGTTTTCTTCCGTTTCATCGGCAATGTTTATTAAAAGCTCGGTGGTATAATTGTACTGAATGGTTTCAACAATTGAGCCGGTATCTTTGTTCACATCGGGAGTATAGCCTTTGTAA
>Ga0180437_10007197_pt1 | contig 14587 bp, 11 predicted proteins | sample SS_ome_4_FD_132410 | JGI IMG/M metagenome (GOLD analysis project Ga0180437, IMG submission 132410) | Hypersaline lake sediment archaeal communities from the Salton Sea, California, USA - SS_3_D_1 metaG | ecosystem: Environmental > Aquatic > Non-marine Saline and Alkaline > Hypersaline >...
AGACCTCCACGGTGCAGAAGTTTGCCGACTTCGTCTCCGATGGCCTGGTCGATACGGAGTTCGTCACGGTCGAGAGCGAGCACAGCGCGATGAGCGCCTGCGTTGGCGCGTCGGCGGCTGGGGCGCGGGTCATGACCGCCACGGCCGCCAATGGCCTGGCGCTCATGTGGGAGATCGTCTACATCGCCGCCTCCAATCGCTGCCCCATCGTGATGAGCCTGGTCAACCGGGCACTGTCGGCCCCTATCAACATCCACTGCGACCACTCCGACGTGATGGGTATGCGCGATAGCGGCTGGATCATCCTCTTCTCCGAGAGCGGTCAGGAGGCCTACGACAACCTGATCCAGGCCGTCCGCATCGGTGAACACCCCGACGTGCTGTTGCCGGTGGCCGTCTGTCAGGACGGTTTCATCACCAGCCACGGGATGGAGAAGGTGGAGATCTTTGACGACGACGTGGTCCAGGACTTTGTGGGTACGTACAATCCCCGCTGGCCACTGCTGGATCTCGAAAACCCCAAGACCTACGGTCCGCTCGACTTCTATGACTACTACTACGAGCACAAGCGGCAGCAGGTCGAGGCGATGGAGAACTCTCAGCAGGTGATCCTGGACGTGACAGCCGAGTTCAACAAGAAGTTCAATCGCAACTATGGCCTGTTCGAGCCGTATCGGCTGGAGGACGCTGAGGTAGCGGTCGTCGCTGCCAATTCCACCGCCGGCACGGCCAAGGTGGTGGTCGATCAACTGCGGGATGAGGGGGTGAAGGCGGGGCTGCTCAAGCCGCGCGTCTTCCGCCCCTTCCCAGCGAAGGAACTGGCCAACGCGCTGAGCCACGTCAAGGCAGTGGCTGTGATGGATCGTTCCATCTCCTTCGGCGCGATGGAGAACGCCGGCCCACTCTTCCTAGAGTTGGTCGCGGCACTGGCGCTCAACGGCGTGCAGGTACCGGCGGCTGACTATGTCTACGGCCTGGGCGGGCGTGACATATTGCCCGGCGAGATCGAGCAAGTCTTCCGTGACGCGCTCAAGATGGCCGAGACGGGAGAGGTGGAGCGGATGGTGACCTACTTGAGCGTGCGGGAGTGAGGGATAAGGAGCGAAGAATGGCAACACAAGTGACCAAACTAACACCCAAAGAACTGTCCAAGCAGCCAGAACGGCTGACACCGGGACACCGGTTGTGCGCTGGCTGCGGCGCTTCGATCATCGTGCGGCAGATCTTGGCCGCCATCGACGATCCTGTGGTCATCGCCAATGCCACCGGCTGCCTGGAAGTAGCGACGACGATCTATCCCTACACAGCCTGGCGAGTGCCGTGGATCCACAACGCCTTCGAGAACGCCGCGTCCACCATCACTGGCGTGGAGGCAGCCTACCGGAGCATGGTCCGCCAGGGAAAGATCCCCGAGCAGAACGTCAGGTTCATCGCCTTTGGCGGCGATGGTGGCACCTATGACATCGGCATCCAGGCCCTCTCCGGCGCGGTCGAGCGAGGGCACCAATTCCTCTACGTCTGCTACGACAATGGGGCTTATATGAACACCGGCATTCAGCGCTCTAGCGCCACGCCCCTGGGTGCTCACACCACCACCTCGCCGGCTGGCAAGGTCATCCCTGGTAAACAGCAGTCCCGCAAGGACCTGACCGCCATCATGGCCGCCCACGACATACCTTACGTGGCCCAGGCCGCGCCCAGCCGGTGGCGAGACCTGATGGAGAAGACCCGCAAGGCGGTCAACTGCGGCGGCGCGGCATTTATGAACGTGCTCTCGTCCTGCAACCGCGGCTGGCGGCACGGGACAGACGAGACGATCGAACTCACCCAGTTGGGAGTGGACACCTGCTACTGGCCGCTCTACGAGGTAGAGAACGGTGAATGGCGGCTGACCTACAAACCGAAGGAGAAGAAACCAATCGAGGAGTGGCTGAAGCGGCAGGGAAGGTTCCGCCACCTCTTCCGGCCGGAGAATCGACACGTGATTGATGAACTGCAAATGGAGATCGACACTCGCTGGGAGCGATTGCTGAGATTGTGCGGCGAGGCCTAATTCTCGCCGACCTCACCAAGAGAAGGCGCGACCGCCCCGGGACCCCCATAACAAGGGTTTCGGGGCGGTCTGCTTCTTGTTTGATGAGCCATTGAACGAGTGTGGTACCTTCTTCCCATTGACACGTGCCCCGTTTCTTGGTATATTGTAGGTGCCCTTCACTAGCACAGGAAGAGTATTCATGCACATACAGAGGAGGATGCCAAGAACGAGACACACCGCACAGATGGCTGCATCGCTCACGGGAGGATAGGAGGTACGACCGATGCGTATTAACATCCACGTGAACATTCAAACGAAGGTAGCCATGCTTCTGGCTCTGGCCCTGACATTGTCCGTCGTCGGGTCCGCCGCCGCTCAAGGAAGTGAACCTCCCCCCTGTAGTGGGGAGAGTGTGGCTGGCACCGTCGTAGCTGTAGACGAAGAGACAGGGGTGGTAACACTTGATACAGGCGGTGATCTGTGTACGGTGACGCTCGGCGATGGGTATGATCACCCAATCGTTGCCTTGCTGGGCTCATATTTCGGCGATGTGAGTATCGAGGCTTTGGCGGCAGCGTTGGAGACCACACAAGGTTGCGCCGTCCAAGATACCGATAGCGGAGAGTGGGCATGGGCAGACTGCAGCGCCGCGGGTGCTGTGCCCGTGACTGTGGTTGGCGAAAACAAAGACGGCACCTTCGCAGCTATCGCCACGGTAGGTACTGCGGCAGTGAACATCACTGTCACCGTTGAAGGCCCCGCGGCTGAGAGCCTGAGTGAGGCGCTGCAGACCCTTAACGTCGAGTGGAGGCTGGATGAGAGTGGCGGTGTCGTGCAAGTTGGAAGCGAAATCGCCGCTTACCACGAGGATGGGCTAGGGTTCGGCGTGCTGGTCAAGCTCTACGCCATGGCCGCCGCGTCTCAGAAGGTGTGTGCCCAAGAGGAATCCACCGAGCCGTGTGGAGTAACGGTGGAAGAGCTGGTGGAGGCTTTCCAATCCGGGATGGGTATGGGCGAGTTGTTCAAGGAATACGGCAAACCCTCTGTCCTCGGCGTCGGGCATGCAAGGCAGCAGACAAAGGAGCATATGGGCGGCCCGCCGGATCACGCCGGCCCGAAAGACCGCACAAGTCCATCAGATGATGTCGATCTGGAACAAGACCTCACGGGCCCGCCGGATCACGCCGGCCCGAAAGACAACCACGGCCCACCAGCTCATGCCGGTCCGAAGAAGCCGAAGAAGAATAAGTGACGGACACAAACCGGTTGAACGAAAGAAGAGGGCTATCCCGGCATAGGACAGCCCTCTTCGCACATATAGCGGCAGTTCAGAAGCCAAACAGCCCAGGAGCCCACACCGGCACCCAGAAGTCGCCCAGCTTCAGGGCCACGTTGGCAAACGTCGAGCCCCCCAGGATCAACACACCCAGCCCGATCAGAACGTAATCACGGGGCTTGTATTCGAGTCTGTGGAGCCAAGTCCGTTTGCCCAGGCCAAAACAGCGCAGGTCCATCGCGTTGATGATATCCTCGCCGCCAACGATGGCGTTGATGGTGACCGGTACAACGATGGGGGCCATCTTCCGAATCTGGGCGAACAGCCCGCCTTCTAGTTTCTCCACCTCGTACCCCCGCGCTCGCTGCGAGTCGAGGGTGATGCTGAAATCGCGCCCCAGAGTGGGAACGAAGCGAAAGGCCAGGTCCATCGATACGGCAAACTTGTCGGGCAATCCCAGACCTCGGAAGGTCACGCCATACTGACTGGGATTGAAGGTGAAGGCAAGGGGGATGAACAGGATGGCGATGGAAAGCATACGCACCATCTGCGTGGCCCCGAACACCAGCTTCTCCACCGAGATGTTGGGACGGATGGTCCAGCCCACCCAGGGAACAACCCATTCGACCTCCCAGATGATGTTCTTGGTCTTTCGGAACAACTCCAATGCCTCTCCTGGTCCGCCTCGTCCCGTCAGAACAGCACCAATGCCGACAATGACGACAACTAGAACTAGCACAAATGTCAACACCCGGCGGGTCTCTTTCCAGGTCAGCTTGCACATAAAGAAGTGTGCAAGCGAGATCACGAAGAAGAAGAGCAAAAAGCGGATGTCCCAGAATTGAATCGCCGAGAACAGGACCGCGAGGAGGAAAATCCAGCGTGCACGGGGGTCCAGCCGCTGGACCAGCGTATTCCGTTCCTTGTATTTCCAGGTGACTAGCATCGACTGAGTCCCTTGAGGGGTTGGCGGGGAAGACAGCTCCCCGCCAACCGATGCCCGTTAACCTATCTAGCGCCCCGTTCTTGCGGCGACGGCGTCATATGCTACCATCAGGATTGGCACCAGAATGACACCGTTGATGATATCGGTGACGGCAGCAGGGACAAAGTAGCCGCCGAAAGCCGTGGCAAAATCAATGCCGGAGGTGAACATCTCGGACAGCGAGGCGAACCCCATTCCGACGATGACGCCCAAGATGACGAAAACATCGGCGATGACCAGCGACTTGGCGTCGCGGTAGCTGGTGATCAGAGACGCGGCAAAGCCGGGGATCATGCCCATCAGGCCATTGCCGATGTCCCACCAGATCCAGAAGCCCCAGCCCGACAGCGCATCACCGATGATGTTGCCGACAAGACCGCTGATCAGACCAACCCAAGGGCCGAAGGCGACACCAAAGAACATCGGGATGCAGACGGCGGGCCGCAGCGCGACATTGCCGGCCGCTGGCAGCGCGAGCATGTTGGTGGCCCAGGACAGAACGCCGTAGAGCGCCGCGCCAAGGGCCCCGAAAACCACCTCACGGGTTCCAAAAGTAGACCACTTCTTTTCCATAACTAACCTCCTTCGCTAAGCAATGACAAATGACACTGACACCCGATAACACGCACTCTCATCCTTCCTCCAATATACCCTCCTTTCGCCCTCGCGCCACCGGCACGTGGGCCAGGGCTTCGGCCCGCATGAAACGCCCGGTGCGAGGCAGATACTCCAAGTTGGCCTGCAGTAAAGAGGTGGGCACGATGCGGCAGCGGCGCAACAACTCCAGGTCGGTCAGCACATCGGCCGGCGGACCATCCCCGGCGACCCGCCCTTCGTGTAGCAGAATAACCCGACTGGCATAACTGATCGCAAGATCAAGGTCGTGGGTGATGAAGAGAATGCTCTCAAAGCCCTGCATCTGAAGGATCGAATCCATAAAGGCGATGTAGTTCCAGTAATCCTGCCCGGCAGTCGGCTCATCCATCACCAGGATCTTGGAATGCATAGCCAGGATGGCTGCGATACTCACTCGCTTTTGCTGGCCAAACGAGAGGGCCAGTGGTGGGTAATTCTCCAACCCGGTCAGGTTGACGATTTCCACTGCCCGAGCTACCCCTTTGTCGATGGTTTCCTGATCGTAGCCTAGATTCGTAGGCCCGAAAGCCAATTCCTCCCGCACGGTCGGCGCAAACAGCATGTGGCTGGGACTCTGAAACACATAGCCCAACGTGTGAGCAATCTGGGCAACGCTCATCTCTCTCGTATCGCGCCCCTCGACCAACACGCTGCCCTGGCGTGGCTTCAGCAGGCCGATGGCGTGTTTGACCAAAGTCGTCTTTCCAGCTCCGTTGGGGCCAAGAAGGGCGATAATGTCACCCTTGCGGATGGTCATGTTCACATCACGGATGACCGTCGGCCCCTCCTCGTCGTAGGCGAAGGAGACATTCTCGAACGTGACCAGGGGATCACGACCATCTGGTCGAATGGCTGGCTCGAAGGCAGGCGGTGGGTCGCTGGCCGCGCGTTGAATCACGATAGGCGCAGGCAGCTTGACCTCTCGGTAGTCCACCACCTCCGTCAGGCCATCCGACGGACCATAGTACGTGACACCACCCTCCTGCATGAAGAGCACCCGGTCGGGATGGATGCTCAGCGCGTCCTCGACGCGGTGCTCGACGAGAACAATGCTGACCCCCTCGTCAGCCAGGCGGCGGAAGAGAGCCAGGGCCTCCTGGGCGCTGGCGGGGTCGAGGCTGGCCAGGGGCTCATCGAGCAGGAGGATGCTGGGACGCATCGCCAGCACACCACCGAGGGCGACCTTCTGCTTCTCTCCACCGGAGAGGTAAAACGTCTCACGATCCCGGAGATGGGAGATACCCAGATAGTCGAGGGTCTCATCCGCGCGCTGCAGGATCTCCTGGCGAGGGAGCCCCAGGTTCTCAAGCCCGAAGGCGACCTCGTTGAGCACGTAACTACCCAGGATCTGTCTCTCCGGGTCCTGGAGGACAGTGCCGACGGTCTGGGAAAGGCGGGCCATCGTCATCTCGCTGGCGTCCTGGCCGTAGAGGAGGATGCAGCCCTGGAGGTCACCCCTGTAGGTGCGCGGGATGAGGCCATTGATACAGCGAATGAGTGTGGTCTTGCCGCAACCGCTGGCGCCAGCGACGAGGAGCAGTTCGCCGCAGCCCAGCGTCAGCGAGACATCCCGTAGCGCCGATTCAGGACGAATGCGATAGCGGAAGGTGAGTCCTTCGACCACCAGTGGGGCAGCAGTGCTCTGTTCGTCAGACAAGGATCCGCTCTCCCCCTTCCCAATGAAGTAACACCCTCAGTTTGAACAAGTTGCTAGCGTAGTATAGACCAGCCAAACGAGCCTGCCAAGCGGTCGTAAGCAAAGAGCTGCCGCTGGACGTCGGCGGGGGTCACGCCAATGGTCCGGACGCCGCGACTCCTCCAGGGATCTCCTGGGCCGCCTCTGCTGCCTCCTCCTGCCCTTCCTCGACAGGCCAGACCTTGTCCGAGTCCTCGATGTGATCTATGAAGAGGATGCCATCGCAATGGTCAATCTCGTGCTGAAAGACACGGGCCAGGAGCCCCTCCGCCTTGATGCGCACGCGTTGCCCCTGACGGTCCAATCCCTTGACGGTGATGCCCTCGTGGCGTGAGACCTCCCCGACCCAACCAGGGACGGAGAGACATCCTTCGATGCCCTCCTCCATCTCGCGCGACTTTCGCGCCAGCTCGGGGTTGAGGACGACGTAGAGCTCGCCGCTGTCTGGGTTCTGCTCACCTTCGGCATCTTGTTCAGGATCTGGAGGCAACTGGACCACGATGACACGCTCGGGCACCCCGACCTGGATGGCAGCCAGGCCGATGCCGTTAGCCGCGTGCATCGTCTCGACCATGTCGTCAATGAGCTGCTGCGTGGTCGGGCTCACACGCCGCACGTGGCGCGACCTTTCGCGCAGCAGCGGATTGTCGGAAAACACGATTGAGTGCACGGGCATCGATCTAGGCCTCCTGTTGCCGTGATGGCGGCGGGACCGCAGGAGATGCGGAGCGGCGAATCTGGTCGTAGACGGCAAACCAATCGAGTAACTCGCTCCGATGACGCTCGGCAGCCATCTGTTCCTGGCGCTTTCGAAACGCCTCCATGCGGCGGAATATCTCGGCCTGCACACCGCTTGGGTTCTTGACAAGATCAAAGGTGAACGCGCCGATCCCGGCCGTCTCGATGGTCACCGATCCATAGTTCAGCAGCTTGGCCAGGGCGCCAGGGACCTCGAACTGGACGTTCTGGATCACGCCCAGGCTGGCCTCGCGGCGGTCCTCGCGCAGGTAGAAGGGCAGCCGCTCGACGTCGATGATGCGTGTGGACGTCACCTGGTAGATATCGTTCTGCCAGTCGTCGAATTCCCACAGCCACCAGGGGAACAGGATGACCAGCGCCAAACCATAGCCGATCAGCGTGGGCATCCAGTCGAAACGCCCTTGGAAAAGCAGATAAATGGCACCCACGGTAAATCCGATCATAAACAGTGTGGGGAGTGCGATCGGTTTGATCAGGGCGATCCAATGCTTGCGCCAGGTGATGGTGTCCCCAACCTCGTAGCGCAGTGAAGGCAGGAAGTAAGTGAAGATGCGAAAAGGGAAGAGAAACCACTTGGACAGGGCCGGTTTGAAACGCCGCTTGTCGGGGGGTGGCGGTGGTGCGGGCGCTTTTTCCTCGCCGATCTCCATGTTGAAGTAGCGCCGCAGGTCATCACGGATGGCCGCTCGCTCCGCAACCTTGGCTCCTGCCTGCAGGCGATGGATCTGCTCAAAGATGATCTCCCGTATCCCCTCTGGATCGGGAATCTCACGAAACGCCACGTGCCCGCGCTCCCCGGCCGTCTCGATGATCAGGTCACCGAAATTGGACACTTGAGCTAGCAGCCCAATCTGCGATTCCTGGACGTTCTGGATGGTATGCAGGGGGGCATCTGTGCGAGCCTCCCGTCCAAGAGGCGTGTGTTCCCGCCGCACGACACGCTTGTTCGTCACAACGTATCGCTCGTCCCGGTGGTCCATAACCAGGTACAGAATGAACACCAGCAGGACAGCACACAGAGCCCCGCCTGCGATCAGGGGCAGCATCGTCTGAGACAGCCCGTACCAGTACACACTGCCAGCCAGGAAGACCAGGATCGCAAGACAGGGGACAAAGAGGTTACGGAGCAATACCACGTCGTGCCTATGCTTGACTACGACGACAGTCTCGTCAGAATCCAGCCATTTGAAGTGGACAAGCCTGGCGCGGCGTTTCTGCTCCACGTCGGATCGTATCTGCAGATCCCTGAGCATGTCGGGACGCTTGTCGAGCAGAGCATCGAACTCGTCCTTGTCCAGGTGCAGCAGAGTGGTGCTCTGGGCGACCTCGACGGTGGCATCCCGCGGTTCCCCAAGCAGGAGTGAGGTCTCTCCGAAAAAACCGCCGGGCCCCAGCCTGCCGACCTCTCGCTCGAGGCCCTGCGGGTCAACGTGTAGGATGCGCAACTCCCCGCTCTCGACGATGTAGGCTGTCTGGCCCGGTTCACCCTGACGACAGATCACGTGCCCAGCCGGGTATTGCTTCTGTTTGACCAGCTTGCTGAGCGCCAGGATGTCATCCCGTTCAAGTTCGGCAAACAGCGGGATCTGTCTCAGTTGTTTTATCCGATTGCTGGGCATACCCACCCTCCACCAAGGATATTTTAGCACATTCTGGCGGAAGGGGGAAGTGGTCGATGGCTAGGGAGGAAGTCAGCGCGCTCCCTTTTTGCTCAGCCAGGACCGCCGGCTCCGGGTCCAAGCCGGGGATTCAGCAATCCCCTAGGAGCGATAAGACCTGGATATCCAGACTATACCCCATTTGACAGCAGGCGTCACGACGGATTGCCGATGGAAAGCGGGTGAATGGGTAGTGTGTCCGTGCGTCCTGCCCATCCTCCGACGCATCTCACGGCTCAGGCGACAGGATGCCTCGATACGCAGCCAGCGTCTCCCGCGCAGCGCGCTCCCAGGAGAAGCAGGCAGCCTGGCCCAGCGCACGGCGGCCCATTTCGCCGCAGAAGTCCTCGTCGGTCGCCAGTTGGATCAACGCGCCCGCCATCCCCTCGGCATCGTCGGGGGGCAGCAGCACCCCTGCGTTGCCCACGACCTCGGGTATGGAGGTGGCGTCGCTGCCCACGACCGGCGTGCCGCACGCCAGCGCCTCCAGTGGCGGCAGGCCGAAACCCTCGTAACGGCTCGGGAAGATGAGGGCCACGGCGCCCCGGTAGAGGGCCGGCTTGTCGGCCTCGTCCACAAAGCCGGCGAAGCGCACGAACCGCCCATCTACCCCCTTTTCCCGCATCAACCGGCGGGGGTCGGGCGCGAAGGAGGTGTCCCGCTCCGGCAGCCGCCCGGCGATGACCAGTGGGCACTTCTCGCCGATGGCTGGCCCGGCCCAGCGGTAGACGCTGACCGCCGCAGCGACGTTCTTCCGCACGTCAAAGCTGCCCAGGTAAAGCGCGTACCGCTCCGGCAGTCCGTACCGCGCGCGCACTGCCGCGTCGTCGGGAGCGGGGGTGGGGGTGTAGCGCTCGTCGGCAGCCAGGTAGACGACGCGCACGCGCCCGGCCGGCAGCCCGAGGTGGGCGACGATGTCCCGCTTGGAGGCCTCCGAGTCGGTGAGCACCAGCGCGGCGCTCTGGGCACTCGCGCCGACCAGCGCGGTGTAGAGCCGCACCAATGGGCCGCCCCGGTACTCGCGCAGCAGCAGCGGGATCAGATCGTGGATGGTGACCAGGGTGGGGACCGGAGGAACGGCCGGCGGCGCCCAGTACGGCACGTGGGCGATGTCAGCGTGCAGATGGCGGCAGGCGCGGGGGAAGGCGACCTGCTCGAACCAGACCTTTCTGAGACTGCCAGCCTCAGATTCCACATTCAGTGCTTCGAGTTGGGATCGGCGCGCATCCTGAAACCTGACACTCGAAACCCGAAACGGATTCTCCCTGGGTCCGACTAGCATCACCTCCAAGCCCGGCTCCAGCGCGACCAGATGCTCCACCAGCCGCCGCGTGTACTGTCCGCTGCCGGTGGTGGGGCACCTCCAGAACCAGGCGTTGAGAGCGATGCGCATCAATCCGCGTACCCGTGCGGGTGCGTGCGGTGCCACTCCCAGGCGTGCTCAACGATGGTGTGCAGGTCGGGGTACTTGGGCTCCCAGCCCAGCTCACGCCGGATCCTCTCGCTGCTGGCGACCAGCGTGGCCGGGTCGCCAGGGCGGCGGGGACCGACCTCGGACGGGATGGGGCGACCGGTCACCTCCCGGCAAGTCTCGATGACCTCCTTGACGCTGAACCCCTGGCCGTTGCCCAGGTTGTAGGTGCGGCTGCCCCCGTCGAGCGCCTGCAGGGCCAGGATGTGGGCCTGGGCCAGGTCGATCACGTGGATGTAGTCGCGCACGCAGGTGCCATCCCGGGTGGGATAGTCGTCGCCGAAGATGACGATCTTTTCGCGCTGACCCAGCGCCACCTGTAGCGCGAGGGGAATCAGGTGCGTCTCGGGATCGTGATCCTCGCCCCGCTCGCCGGTGGGGGAGGCCCCGGCCGCGTTAAAGTAGCGCAGCGCCACGTAGCGGAAGCCATAGATGCGGTCCAGCCAGTGGAGTATGCGCTCCAGGATGTGCTTCGACTCTCCGTAGGGACTGCCGGGGACGATGCGCTCCTCCTCGTCAATCGGCAGGCGCTGCGGATCCTCAAACAGGTTGGCCGAGGAGGAGAGGATGAAGCGCCGCACGTCGTGGGTGACCGCCTCCTGCAACAGGTTCAGGCCATTGGTGACGTTGTCGCCGATGTACAGAAACGGCCGCTCCATCGACTCCCCCACCAGGGTGTAGGAGGCGAAATGCATCACCGCCTCGATGGCATGGGCGTCGAACACAGTCTTGACAGCCGCCCGATCCGCCAGGTCGCCCTCGACGAAGGCGGCTTGGGGGTGGACGGCCCCCCGGTGGCCGTAGTACAGGTTATCGAAGACGACGACCTTGTCCCCCCGCTGAATCAGCTCCTCGGTGACGATGCTGCCGACGTAGCCGGCACCGCCGGTGACCAGGATGTTCATGGGTGAGTTCTCCTTATTTGATGGTAGATTGGCAAATTGATAGATTGGTACATCGGTCCCTGAGCCCCGCCTACCGGTTACCCAGCTCGCCCACGTACCGACCGATCAGCGCCACGCTGCGCGCATAACCGACGTCGTGGAACGCCTGGAGCGCGGACCGTGGGACGCGGCGGAAGACGCGCTCCTCCATCTGTTGGGACGAGCTCAGCACCGTCTCCACCTGCGCCACCGGCACACCCATGCGCTGGGCAAAGACCTCGGCCGTCCGCACTGTGTGGCCGGGCACGAGTTGCTCGACCAGCCAGTCCCGCCAGGCCTCCAGATGCTCGTCGCCGACAAAGGGCAGCCAGCCCTGGGGCCTGGTCCGGCGCAGCGCGATGATCAGGCTCCCGTTGAGCCGCGGCTGGTCCTGGCGATCCATCCATGTGCGCAGCACGTTGTGCAGGAACATCCGCTCGCCTCGAGGACCCCAGTCCCACAGGAAATACCGCTGGAAAATGTCGGTGAGCCAGAGCTCGTCCAGCAGCAGGTGCGCGATGTAGCCCGCGACGAAGGCGGCCTGCGCCGGGGGGAGCGGTCCCGCGTGGGCCAGTTGCGGGTGGGCGGCGAACAACGTCTCGTGCGCCGGACGATCGGAAGTGGGCGGGATGGTGTAGAAATGCGTCTCGTCCCGGGCCTGCCCGCTCACGGTCTGTACGTCGGGCGCGGTGTGGCCCAACAGGAAAGGGCCGCGCTGCTGGATCAGCAGGCGGCGGACGGCAGGCGGAAGGTGGTCCCTGTGCAGAATCTCCTCCGCCAGGGCCAGGTGCATGATCGGCGTCGGCATAGCGGGGCCTATTCTACAACGGAAGGGGAAATTTGCCAGTTGCTGGATGTCAGATGCGGGTGCGAGGAGTTGGATTCTGAGGTATAATGACTATGGTGCGTAGGGTCTGCAGCACACATTGCCGTCCCGCGACTTTGCGGTATAATCATGGCGCATGGATGTTAGCTCCGATCCCACGTTTCACGCATCACGTTTCACGCTCGATAGTCCTGACGGAGGTGTGACGATGCAGAGACGCACACTCTTTCTCCTCGTGATTCCATTGCTCTTCCTCGCCCTGGTCGGTCTGCTGGTGGGCAGCAGGCCCGTCGTGGCCGCCCCAGGGGCCTGGTGGGGCGACTATTTCGCCAACCGCGACCTGAGCGGCAGCCCCGTCCTCAGCCGCTACGACGACGCCATCAACTTTAGCTGGGGCAGGGAAAGCCCCGGGGCGGGCCTCCCAGCCGACAACTTCTCCATCCGCTGGGTGCGGGACGAGTGGTTCGCTGGCGGCACCTATCGCTTCAAGATCCTCTCCGACGACGGCGTACGCCTGTGGGTGGGGGACCAACTGGTGGTGGACGAGTGGCACGACCGCTGGGGCACGAACTTTGTCGTGGACCAGTATGTCCCAGCCGGCACTTATCCCGTGCGGGTCGAGTACTATGAGCATCACGGCGACGCGACCATCAGCGTCGGCTGGAGCCGGTTGGAGGGCGGCGCGGCCTGGTATGGGGAGTATTTCGCCAATCGCCATCTGCAAGGCTGGCCCGTGCTGATGCGCAACGACCGCGCGATCGACTTTGAGTGGGGCGACGGCAGTCCTGACCCCGCCCTCCCCGCCGACAACTTTTCCGTGCGTTGGACGCGCACGTTGGGCTTTGACGCCGGCACGTATCGCTTCCTGACCAGCACCGACGACGGCGTGCGCGTCTGGGTGGACGGCGCGCTGGTGGTGGACGCCTGGGTCGATCAGAAGCAGCTCAACACCAACACTGGCGAGGTCTATCTGGCGGCTGGTCAGCACACGATCACCGTCGAGTATTACGAGCACGGCGGCGGGGCCAGCGCCCACGTCTGGTGGCAGCCACGCGACACCTTCGCAGCCTGGCGCGGCGAGTACTTTGACAACCGCGACTTTGTCGGCGGACCGGTGCTGGTTCGCAGTGACGCCGAGGTCAACTTCGATTGGGGCGTGGGACCACCGGTGGATTGGATGCCCGACGATAACTTCTCCGTCCGCTGGACGCGCACCGTCAACTTTAGCCCCGGTTACTACCGCTTTGCTTTGCAGGCCGACGACGGCGTGCGGCTGTGGCTCGACCAATCCATCATCATCGACAAGTGGCAGGACATGGAATATGAACTCCACTACGTGGACGGCACCTATCTGGAGGGGCCGCACGCCGTCAAGTTGGAGTACTATGAGCGCACCGGCCACGCCCGCGTGCGGTTCTGGTGGGAGCAGGGCACCGACGACAACGCCCCGCCAACCTCTATACCGACGACAGCGCCGGTGGGAATCACCGATGCTCCCCCATCCACAGGGGCCGTGGGCGCGGTGGCAGAGCAGGAGTGGGCCGACGACCCGTGGGCGGCGGCCTACTTTGCCAACACCGACCTGAGCGGCAGGCCGGTGCTGTCGCGCATCGAGACGTCGCTGGATCACAACTGGGGTTGGGGTTCGCCTGGCTCCAATGTGCCGCGCGACAACTTCTCCGCCCGCTGGACCCAGCCCCTCTACTTCCAGGGCGGCACGTACCGCTTCACGACCTACACCGACGACGGCGTGCGGCTGTGGGTGGACGGGCGGCTCGTGATCGACTCCTGGCGCCCGATGCGCGGCTACCGGAGTGCGACGGTCCAACTAAGCCGGGGCACGCACGACGTCAAGATGGAGTACTACGAGCGCACCGGCGTGGCGCTGGCGCGGCTCACCTGGCAGCGCATCTCGCGCTGACCTGGACACTACAACCGACAAGCGTTCTACGTCGCGCTCCCCTGGAGCGCCAGTCACCGCTTCCCAATCGCAAGCCAGGCGCCTATCACCATTACACTGGCTGGCCTCCAACGGCGCGGTGAGCTTGGCGGGCTGGCAGGGCCGGGTCTCCACGTAAGCTCTCAACACCAGCGGGTCTCTGCTCTTGGTCACCGGGGTATCGGCATCGGGATCGCGGGATACGTGCGGCACGCCTCAGGGATCGACTATGTCCTTGCCAGATTCGCCATATTGCGGTAAACTCCGGCGGCGGTCGGCCGCGCGTTCGGGCCGCCCACAAGGGGGACTATGTCGTCAAGCTCAGCGCTCGCAGTGGGAACCGTTCTGGTCATCGTCATCCTGGTCGTCATACTGGCAGCCCA
>Ga0180437_10007198_pt1 | contig 14585 bp, 19 predicted proteins | sample SS_ome_4_FD_132410 | JGI IMG/M metagenome (GOLD analysis project Ga0180437, IMG submission 132410) | Hypersaline lake sediment archaeal communities from the Salton Sea, California, USA - SS_3_D_1 metaG | ecosystem: Environmental > Aquatic > Non-marine Saline and Alkaline > Hypersaline >...
AGTCGAATGCCGAGGGAACCCGAAGGGCAAGCCGGCCGGGGGTGCCCTTTCTTTTGGTTACTTTTCTTTGGGCAAGCAAAGAAAAGGAACTCGCCCAACAGGGCGAGACCAAACACACCGCAAGATAAAAACCCTATAAATCAATATATTGCATCCCACTGTCAACCAAAACCCCGCCTACGCGTTATAAGGAACATACAAGTAAATGACTCCTGCTTGAAACCTTTCCCTCGTATTTTGAGGGAGAGGGTCTTTTATACGCTCGGGCGCAACCGCTCGCGAAGAGGATAGTTGGTCCAGACATGTTGAAATCGCTGCAAATGCTACAATGCGCTTCCTGCGATCATGCCGGCGTCCTGTGCGCCGCCTTGGATCCGGTACCAAGCAACGATAACAACATTCTTTACGGGCATTACGTGGCTGAAGCGGTCGACAACCAGGAGGCATTGAACCGATTTCTGGCCGGTGTCGAAAAGCGCGCCTTTCGCATGGCTGAAATAGCGACCGGCGACCGCGACCACGCCCTGGATATCGTGCAGGACGCGATGATGTCACTGGTGAAAAACTACGGCCACAAGAGCGAAGCCGACTGGGGCCCCCTGTTCCACAGGATTCTGCAAAGCAAGATCCGCGACTGGTACCGGCGAGCGCGTACACGCAACGGCGTATTCACCTGGCTGCGCAGCTTCGGCGACGACGATGAAAACTACAGGCAGGACCCGATACAACGCGCGGCTGACACGAATTCGCTGGCTCCCGACGACAGCGCCGGCAATGATCAACTGATGTCCGTAGCCATTGAAGCGATCAGGCAGCTGCCGCTGCGCCAACAACAGGCGTTCATGCTGCGCGCCTGGGAAGGCATGGATGTCAGGGAGACCGCCCGTGCAATGAACTGCAGCCAGGGCAGTGTCAAGACACATTATTCACGCGCCACAAAAGCGCTGAAAAAAAATCTTGAGGCCTACATGAAATGACTGAAAATTACGATACTGACGGTGACAGGGCCCTGAAAAAACTGCTGACCGAGGCTCTCGATCAAAGCGTCGAACACCTGGACGCCCACACGCTGTCGCGCCTTAAGCAGGCCAGGCACAGGGCGCTGGACCAGGTGAAACGGCCACGCCTGTTCGAATCCCAGTGGCTCAAGGCGGCAACATTCGCCGTGATTGCGATTGCCGTGGTCAACGGCTGGCTTCTGTTCTCGACACCGACTGTGCAGCAGATAGACACCGACGATTTCGAGTTCCTGGTGGCGAATGATGACTTCGAACTCGCGCAGGAGCTTGATTTTGTCGTATGGATGATCGAGGAAGACCATGCGGGTTAGCACAGCTGCAATGCTGCTTTTTGCGCTGCTGCCGCAAATCACTGCGGCGAACAACAAGCATTCCGACAGTCAGCAGACGACTGAAGAACAGCCGGATGCGGAGTTGCTTGAATTTATCGCCGAATTTGAACCGCTGGACGGGCAGTGGATCGACCCCATTCAACTTAGCATGATATTTGCGCAGAATCGCGATGACGAAGACAATGAGTAAACTGATCACAAAAATCACCGTAACCTTCGTGCTCTGCCTGGCAGTCGCTGTCTCCGCCCGTGCGGAAAACACGTCGACTGACTGGGATTCCCTGACGACCGAGCAGCAAACGGTACTTGGTAATTTGCAGGACCACTGGGAAGACATCTCCGACGAACGCAGACAGCGCCTGATAACCGGCGCATCACGATGGATCGAGATGTCACCCGGGCAAAGGGCCAGTGCGAAACAACGGCTCGAACAGTGGAAGCAGGCAACGCCTGAAGAAAAGGCCGTCATGCGCCAGCGCATGAAGGAATTTCACGACCTCCCGCTTGAACTGAAGCAGGCCCTGCGCAAGAAATACCAGTGGTTCAATGATCTGCCGGAAGAGGAGAAAACGCGTCTGCGAGACCGCTGGCATAACCTTTCGCCCGAAAGAAAACAGGAAATCAACGACCGCCTTCGCAGTACGACCGGCGAACAGCTGAACAACACGAACCAGATACAGAACCGGACACGCTGAGCGCCCCGGCCCTGCCGGGCGGGGCCAGGGCCTCACCCCACATAACCTTTCTTAATTCAAGCACTTGCTTGAACAAGCCTGTATTTCTTCTATATTCAGGATAGAAGTATTGCCGTCAGGACGCGATCGCACCCGCGTTGACGCTTTTGTGCACAGACCGAAAGGTGGTCAACATGCTGAAAGGCATTAATAACAAACCCAAAATACTGTTCGTCGACGACTCGAAAACCGTAAGAAAAAGCGCTGAAAAGATCCTGTCGGAAGACTACTCGGTAGTCGAAGCGAGCAACGGTTTGGAAGCGTGGGACATTATCCAGAATGGCCCGGCGGTTGACGTGATATTCGCCGACCTTCAGATGCCGGAAATGAACGGGCTGCAGCTCCTGAAGAAGATCCGCTCGATTGACGACCACAGGACCGCCAGGCTTCCCGTCATCATGATTACCGGGCACAGCGATTCGCATGCCGCAATGCGCGCCGTATTCGAAATGGGCGCTACCGGTTTTATTTCCAAGCCATTCAGCGATATCGACCTTATCAGCAGGGCTCACTCGTACCTGGACCTGACCCGGAAAATGGAACAGCTGGAAAAACTCAAGGGCGTGGACCGCCTGACAGGACTCAGCAATTTCACCAACTTCGAAGAACACGGGCGAAAAACCCTGTCGATCTCACTCAGGCATAAACTGGACCTGTCAGTTGCATACCTCGAACTGCGATCGATAGAAGAAATGAAGGACGACCTGGGCAAAAAAGCGACCGACAAGATTATTGTTTCCGTCGCCGACAAGTTGAGGCATGTATTGCGCGACGAAGAAGTCATCGCGCGCATTGGGGAAGCGAAGTTCGCCGTGTTAATGCCGATGACGAACCGCGTCAAGGCACAGGTGGCCGTCGGCCGCGTTCAAAACAGTGTCAATGCCATGGTGTTCAACCGCGGCGACTCACAGATTCATTTGAACCTGGTTGCAGGCCTGACCGGCACCGGGTTCAACAACAGGGGGCTGAGCTTCGATATGCTGTGCCTGCGCGCGGACAACGCGATGCATGCCGCTATCAGCAAGAATGACGCGCAGGTATTCGATTACTATGACGACCGCATACTCAAGGCGGTAAAGGATCTGCCGCAGGAAGACATCATCAGCGATGCACTGCTTCACATCATGGATGGCAACTACAACAAGGTGAGCGACGAAGACCTGTCGAAAATCGTCGCACAGCTGGAACCGTTCATGGAATACGCCGCGATCAGAAACTCGGTGAAGTCCGGCACCAAGTAAACCAGCGTTTTCCTTTCCCGGCCTTCAGTGCTCGCGTAACAGGCGGTCGAAACGCAGGCGCTCGCGTGCATCGAACATCCGCCCGGCAATCAGCTTCAATACGGTTATTACCGCAAAGCCGGTTCCCGAAGTGACCAGAAACATGATCAATATCTGGTACTTCACGGCCTCAACCGGCGGACTGCCTGCGAGTATCTGGCCGGTCATCATTCCCGGCAGACTGACCACGCCCGCTGCAGCCATCGCATTGATGATCGGAATCATGCCCGCGCGCATGCTGTCGCGCACGATTTCACGTATCGCCTCCGAATCCCTCTGACCCAGCATCAGGCGCTGCTCGATAACGGCGCGCTGTTGCCAGGCGGTTTGCACCAGCCGGTCCATACCCAGCGCGATGCCGTTCATGGTATTGCCCAGCAGCATGCCCAGCAGCGGAATCATGTATTGCGGCGTATACCAGGGATCTGCGCCGATTACAGCAAAAAGCGCCAGCAGCGTAATCATGAAGGAGGATATGAACAGGGAAAACGCGCTGACGCCGAATCCCCACCAGCCTTTCAGCTTGCGCTTCTGGCGCGCCAGAATTTCCCAGCTCGCGACCGTCATCATCACAAGGATGATCAACAGGATCCATGACAGCCTGGCCCGGGTAAAAACCGCCTCGAGTACGAGACCGACCAGCAGCAACTGCACTGTCGTGCGTATTGCGGCGACTGTCAGCGTCCGGCTGACGCCGAGACCAAAGCGCGCACCCAGCCCAATCAAGGCCAGAACCAGGAGCGAAGCCAGCATCAGGTCGTAGGCCGAAAGCACAATGAACTCGGTTTTCATACCTGGCCTACCTCCATTAACCTGCCCTGGCTGAGCCGGCACTGGCGTTGCGACACCCGCCGCAGCTGCTCAATATCGTGACTCACCCATATCGCAAAAGCCCTGTGTTCTTCCAGGTAATCACTGACCATCTGCTCCACACGGCGTGCGTTGGCGTCATCGAGATTGGCCGTGGGCTCGTCCAGCAGCAAAACCCGCGGTGCGTTTGCGAGCATACGCAGAACAGACAGGCGCTGTTTTTCGCCACTGGAGCAGCGACTGACATTCCAGTTCATTACGTCCGTGGTAAACCCAAGCGCCTCGATATATTTTTGGTGGGCGCGAAAGTGCTGGCCGACGGTATCGAACCACCACAGGCTTTCAGAAGGCAGCAGCGTAACGCGCCGGCGCCACTCATGCGCCTTGACCTGGTCCTGCGTGATGTCTTCGGCGTAAACCTGGCCGCCGTGCTCATCCATGTCCGCGATGGCCCTGAGCAGGCGGGTTTTGCCGCAACCCGACTCACCGGACAGGCCCACGCACTCGGCCGGCGCAACCGTCAGGTTGACTGCTTCTATATCAGGTATTTGCAGGTCTTCGAGTCTAAGCATGCGGAGCCAGTGTCAGGGTAACGCGCTATTGTAAGCTATACTTCGATGCATGAGATATCTTGTTCTCACCCTGTTGATCGCAAGCAGCCCGGCATGGGCCGATTCCAGGCGCATCGAGGTCTATCCATTGAGCCAGAACTACTGGGACGTGCAACAGGGCGATACGCTGGGTGAAATAGTCAATACGCTGATGCCGAAAAACCGGTACCTCCAGCAAAAACTGATGCGTGATATCCTGTCGCTGAATCCCGACGTGTTCCCAGGCGGCAATCCGCACCTCATGCTGGCGAACAGGCGCCTTTGGCTGCCAAATGCACTGAAAAAGCCCGAGGCCGCCGCTGGTTCCGGGGGAGACACCATCGAAACCTACCAGTGGGGCAGCATCAGGAGAAGGAGCGAGGGACGGGGAGCGGGGAGCCAGCACTGAGCTCCCGGATGAAAGCCGCTTTGTGGTGGTACCTCGCATCAGTCCTGGTACTGGGCGCCGGCACGCTTACCGCGGCGATGCATTATCCCGGCGGTTTCGACTGGGCTTACACCGTCGCCTCCGCCCTTGCCTCGCACAAACACAACCCGGACGGCAGCACCTGGTTCGCCGGCGCGCTCGGCCTGTCCATGATCCTGCTGTGGCCCTACGTGAGCGCTTTGAAGGCCATGCAGTCCGATTCGGGATCGGCCTGGGTCAGATTCGGTATTGCCGCCCTGCGCTGGGGTTTGATCTGCGGGGCCCTGCTCGGCCTGGAGAAGCTGCTGATCCGGGACCTGTCGAACCTGGTCTACAAGGCCCATGAAATCCTGGCGCTGCTGACCTTCGCCGGACTCTATGTCGGCGTGCTCACGCTGATTCTGCGCTCGATGCTGTTCCGAAAGCTGGTCATTTTACCGCTGCTGCTGGTAACCGGCCCGCTGGCGGCCGTTGCCCTGAGCCAGTTCTGGCTGTATATCGACCAGCGCGATCTTGGCTGGGTGGATACCGGCTGGCGCGAGATGGGTATCCCACTGTGGTTGAGTTTTGCCTTCTGGCAGTGGCTTGCAATCGCGCTTCTCTGGCTGGGACTCGGCATGCTCGCGCTTACCGCCGTAAGGCAGGGGACCGGGGCTTCCGGTTCGCCTCATTGAATCCGCCGCGCTTTCCAGTAGGCCCTGGTCCAGTAGCGTTCATCCAGGTTCGAAATGGTCACACCATTGCTTGAAGAAACATGAAGAAAGTCGCCGTTGTCCAGGTACATGCCAACATGGCGGGTAAAAACTCCCGTTTTGAAAAACACCAGGTCCCCCGCGCGGAGCTGCTGCCTGGAAATACTTCGACCAAGCTTCGACTGGGATTCGGTCGATCGCGGCACATCGACGCCAAGCTGTGTCCTGTAGGTTGTATAAACCAGACCCGAACAGTCGATACCGCTTTTCGAAACACCACCCATCCTGTGCGGAACACGGTGCCAGTCCTCGTACTGCTGATTCAGTATCTGTTTCACCCTATCCGAATCGCCAAGATCAACACGCTGTCCCGTAAGGTCTACCGCCGATCTACTCGAGCCATAATCGGGTACAGACGAGCAAGCCGCCAGCGCTGTAAAGACAATGCAGAGAACCAGGTACCTCATGAATAGATTGTAGTGGCTTATATCCGATCAGGCATTTACCGGCGGGTTTTATCCCGCCCGGGTGGCGCGTAACGGCTGATTCGGGCCCTTTTCTCCCGCCAAGGCGCAAAGCTCGCAAAGGATTTATTTGTTCCGTTAATATCAACAGGCAAAACCAAGCACGTCGAGCCCTGCGCGTCCTGCGAGAATAAAGATCCTGATTTCTCTCGCAGAGGCGCAGAGTGCGCAGGTTTTCTTGACTCAAAGAACAAAAAAAGCACCTGGCGAGCTTTGCGCCTTGGCGAGAGATACGTTCGACTGAGTGGATCAGGCGATCGGTGTCTTGTCGTTCGGTCCTGGTCTGACATCATGCGTCAGTCCAGGTTGCGAAATATGCGGGCAAGAATTTTCACATCGGGAAAATTGTGGCGAACATACTCGACCCGTTCTACGGCCAGCACGCAGAGGACTGCTGAGCGCAAAAGCCCGATGCTTTTGGCGCGACCATAGATAAAAGCATCGAGTCCCGGGCGGACTCTCGGGAATTTTCGGATTCAGCCGTTATGGAATTTTTAACCGGCGCCTAGCGATTGATCATCTCCGCCTTGCGCCGCACCAGCTTGCCGTCACGGTAATCATCCAGCGCCTGCTCGATTTCCTCGCGGGTATTCATCACAAACGGCCCGTACTGGACAATGGGTTCGCCAATCGCGCTGCCGGCCACAAGCAGAAAACGCGCCCCGCTTTCATCGGCCGTCATCGCTACTCTTTCACCATTATCCAGCACGGCGAGGTGCTGCTCACGCAAGGACTCGTCAGCGACCGCTGCCGCGCCTTCGAACATGTACAGGAACGCCGTCTGGTCTGGAAGCAGCGTATGGTCGAATGCCGCGCCGGCCGACAATGATACGTCGAGAAACTGTATGCCCGTGTTCGGGTCGGACACGGGGCCGCTCTTCCCATCGAAGTCGCCTGCGACAACGCGCACATTCGAGCCCGCATCCCCGACTTCCGGTATGGATTCGGGACGCACTTCCTGGTATTCGGGCGCTGACATTTTCTGTTCGGCCGGCAGATTGATCCATAGCTGGAAGCCGCGCATGCGTCCGCTTTCCTGCTGCGGCATTTCGGAGTGGATCACGCCGCTGCCCGCTTTCATCCATTGCGCACCGCCCGGACCGAGATCGCCCTGGTTGCCCATGCTGTCTCCGTGGCGCATGCGGCCCTCGATCATGTAGGTAAAGGTATTGAAACCCCGGTGCGGGTGGTCAGGGAAGCCCGCGATGTAGTCATCCGGGTTGCTGGTGTTGAACTGGTCCAGCATCAGGAACGGATCAAGATTGCGCCGCGCGGGCGTTCCGATCGATCGAAACACGCTGACACCTGCACCTTCGGTTACCTCCAGCGCAGGTACAATCTGCCTGATACTGCGTTCACCCATCATCCTGCACCGCTGGAGACATCCCTGCCGTGCGGAGCCATGAAATCGATTTCGGGGCCTTTCGGCACGATACCTGTTGGATTGATCGAAGTATGACTGCCGTAGTAATGCGTCTTGATATGATCCATGTTCACGGTATCGGCGACACCATCGACCTGGTAAAGGTCCCGGGTATAAGCCCACAGGTTCGGATAATCGACCAGGCGTTGACGGTTGCATTTGAAATGGCCGAAATAGACCGGATCGAAACGCACCAGTGTCGGAAACAGACGCCAGTCGGCTTCGGTTATCCGGTCACCCACGAGATAACGCTGTTTCGACAAGTGCTCCTCGAGATGATCGAGCGCATTAAAAAGGCCATGGTAGGCTTTCTCGTAAGCCGCCTGGCGGGTCGCAAACCCGGTGCGGTATACGCCGTTATTCACATTGTGATAGACCAGCCTGTTGATCGCATCGATCTCGCCGCGCAGGCCTACCGGGTAGAAATCAACGTCGGCGTTGCCCCATTGGTCAAATGCGCTGTTGAGCATCCGGATAATTTCGGATGATTCGTTATTGACGATGGTCTCCTTGTACTTGTCGTATAAAATTGGCACGGTCACCACGCCATTGAAACCCGGATCGGTCTGCTGATACAGCTGGTAGAGCTTGTCGAAACCGTGCACATGATCGGGCGTGGCGCCCGGATAGTCGCCGAACACCCAGCTTTCGGCCGGCATCAGGGGATGCACGACCGAGACCGAAATCACGTCCTGCAGGCCCTTCAACGCCCGGTAGATCAGGGTGCGGTGCGCCCACGGGCAGGCGAAGGAAACGTAAAGGTGGTAACGCCCCGGTTCCGCCTGGAACCCGCCGTCCCCGGACAGGCCCGGGCTGCCGTCTTCGGTTACCCAGTTACGAAAATCAGACTCCCAACGGGTAAATTCTCCAACACTGTTTGTAATCATGATGGCCTCCGCATCAGATAGTGAGACTCCAGAGAGTACGGGCGGGCTCTCGCCCGCCGTTCATATGGCTGCCGGCTGCCACTACTGGCGAATACCTTCGACCGACAGCGTCAGTTCGACTTCCTTGGATTTGGGGCCAAGGTTGTACTTGATCCCGTAGTCGGCGAGCGCGATGCGCGTCGTACCCTCGAAGCCGCGCCTGTAACCCCCCCAGGGGTCCGAACCGTGCCCGATATGCTCGACGGCGATGGTCACCGGCTTTGTTATACCGCGCAGCGTGAAATCGCCCGTCAGCACTGCAGTGCCGTCGCCGTTGTCCTTGAACGAAGTGCTGACAAAGCTGGCCTTGGGATACTTGCCGACATCGAGGAAGTCTTCGCCACGCAGGTGCTTGTCGCGCTCTGCATGGTTTGAGTCGATGCTGGCCACGTCGATGTCGACCTTGACTGAAGCCTTTTCGGGATTGTTTTCATCGTACTCGAAACTGCCGCTGAACGTATTGAACCGACCCGATAACCAGCTGTAGCCCAGGTGCTGAATGCGGAACAGGATAAAAGCATGGGCGCCCTCCGTATCGATTACATACTTTTCTGCAAGCGCCTGCGTGGGAAGCACGATCGCAGCAGCCAGAAAAAAGGCACTCAGTTTGGTTGTTTTCATTACACGTTCTCCTGTTGGTCGGTTTGGTCAGGTTGTCCGGGACCGGACACCCAGCATCTTTTTGAGCGTCCGGTCACGATCGATAAAATGGTGCTTCAGTGCGGCAGCGGCATGCAGGCCCACGATCGCGATCAGTGTCAACGCGAGGTACCAGTGCACGGCGCCGGCAATGTCTTCCTGGTTGGGAATATCGGACACCGTCGCGGGCACCGCGAACAGCCCGAATACCTGTATCGGCCTGCCATCGGCGGTCGAAATGAAGTAGCCGCTGATCATCAATAAAAACAGCAGCACGTACAGAAACCGGTGTGCACCATGAGCAAGGCGGCGCTGCAACCGGCCGATGCCGGGCTCGTCATCCGGCTGCACGTTGCTGGCGCGCCACACCACGCGGGCGAGCATCACGAAAAACAGCAGGATTCCGATGCTTTTGTGGATGTCCGGGGCGCGCCTGTACCACTCGTCGTAGTAGGACAGCCCTGTCATCCATACACCGAGAATGAACAGGCCGAACACGACCAGCGCGACAAGCCAGTGAAGCGCTATTGCCAGCACGCCGTAACCCCGCCGCGTGTTGCGCAGACCGAGCGGCTGTTCGGCACGCGCCGGCGATGTTAATCCGCCTTCGTTGTAGCTGCCCATTCGGCTGCTCCCGGTCTCGAACATGGTCTCGATATTTCGCGTTCATCTTGAAGTACGTCTAAATTAATGCTGAACTCCACATTAATAAATAGCGCCATATGCAATATATTATTACGCCTCATGCAACAATATGATCTTACAGAACTGAAGACCTTTATTGCCGTGGTCGAAACAGGGGGCTTCAACCGGGCCGCCGATCAGCTGGACGCCAGCGCGGCAGCGGTCAGCCGGCGCGTATCCGGCCTGGAAAGCGCGCTCGGGGTCAAGCTGCTGAACCGCACCACGCGCCAGATCGACCTCACCGAGGCCGGCCGGCAGTTTTACGCGGATGTCGTCAGCATCATCGAGTCGCTCGAGGAAGCCGAAGAAAAGATACAGACAGGCCGCGAAACGGTGAAAGGCAACCTGAGAATCGCCGCACCGCTGAGCTTCGGCATCGGCCGCATTGCACCGGTTCTGCCCGAATTCATGAAGCGACACCCCGAACTGAAAGTAAATCTGCAGCTCGAAGACCGCTTCACAGACCTGGTCGCCGAGGGCTTCGATGTCGCGATACGCATTGGCTCCTTGAAAGACTCGACGCTGGTCGCAACGCGCCTTGCCAGGATTCCGCGGGTCTTCTGCGCCTCGCCCGACTACCTGGCGCGGCATGGAGAACCTCAAAAACCCGAAGACCTGTCGCGTCACAATTGCCTGAACTACAGCCTGCTCAGCACGCGCGACAACTGGAGCTTTTCGACGGACGAAGGAACGCGAGATATCGAGATCCATGGTTCGCTGTCCACGAACAACGGCGATGTGCTAAAGGAGGCAACCATGCAGGGACTGGGCATCATGATGATACCGACGTTTTTTGTGGAACAGGAGTTGAACGACGGGAGTCTTAAAGCCGTGTTGTCCGACTATTGTCCAGAGCCATTCGGGCTCTACGCCGTTAGACCGTCACGCCACTTCACGCCGGCACGCGTCAGGGCATTGATCGACTACCTCAGGGAGCAGTTCGGTGATGCCAATGGAGCGCACTGAGTCCAGGCCGGCAACAAACCTGCTACGGATCCATGATCTGGAATGGTGATGCGTCCGAGCCGCGCCAGACCAAAGCGTTACCGGTGTTTAAAACGCGCGGCCTCCCAGGCCTGTATCGCGATTTTTCTGGTGCTGCCCCAGTGGTACCGTCCGACATCACCGCTTTGCCTGATCACCCGGTGGCAGGGGATCAGGTAACCAAGCCGGTTTGCCGCGATCGCACTGCCGACCGCACGGTGCGCTCCGGGGCTGCCCGCCTTACGCGCGAAGGTGCTGTAGGACATCAAAGCGGACGGACCAATACCCAGCAGCGCTTCCCAGACCTTTATCTGGAAGTTGGTGCCGCGCAGCAGCAGGTGCAGCTTTCCGGGCTGTGGCCCGGTTGTAAATACACGCTCGCACAGACGTACCGCCCCGCGATCGTCTGGCAACAGCTCTGAAGCCGGCCATGCCTGCGACAGCTCCTTCAATCTCAGCTCGTATTCCTGGTCAAAAAAAGCCAGGTAACAGATGCCGCGCGGCGTCCAGCCGAGCAGCGCCTCGCCGAAAGGTGTCGGCGCGACGCCGTAGCGCAGGATCACGCCGCTTCCCTGTCTCCTGATCTCTCCCGGCGTCATCGCCTCACAGCTAACCATCAGGTCGTGCAACCGCCCCGGACCCGAAAGACCCGCATCCAGTGATACCGACAGAACGTCCGCGGCACTTCGCAGCGCCAGCCTCGCGCGCTCCTTTGTCAGGTACTGCAGGAAGCGCCTGGGCGAGATACCCGCCCACTCGGAAAACACCCGCTGAAGATGGTATTCGCTGAGCCCGACGGAGGCCGCGATCTCGGCCAGCGAGGGCTGCCGGCGCGCATGCCCGCGGATGTAATCGATCGCATCCGCGACGATGCTGTAATGCCCGTTCGGCCCTGTCAGCGCCATGCCTTGGGTACGCAGGGAGTCGTTATGATCATACGGAAAGTATTCGCCAAAGCGGCCGTCCATGCCACCCGATTCTTGCGCCTACAACAAGCCCCGCTCGGCGAACGAGACCACGTCATCACCGATCACCAGGTGATCGAGCACACGTACGTCAATCAGCGCCAGCGCTTCGCTAAGGCGCTGCGTGATCTGGCGGTCGGCAGCGCTCGGCTCGGCTACACCCGACGGGTGGTTGTGTGCGAATATCACTGCCGATGCGTTGTTCTGGATTACCCGGCGCACAACCTCGCGCGGATAGACGCTGGCACCATCGATGGTTCCGTAAAACAGCTTTTCGAACGAACGCACGCGATTGCGGTTGTCCAGGAACAGGCAGGCAAATACCTCGTGCGGGCAGGCGCGCAGTTCGGCGGAAAGATAACGGCGCGTGTCATCGGGTGAGCACAGGGCGTCGCCGCGCTGTACGTTCTCGAACAAGTGGCGGCGCGCCATTTCCAGAACCGCCTGCAGTTGCGCATACTTTGCGCGCCCGAGCCCCCTGTGCCGGCAGAAATCATCTTCCGCCGCCCCCATCAATGCCTGCAGCCCGCCGAATTCACCGAGCAGCCTGCGCGCAAGATCCACGGCCGTCTGTCCGCGTGTTCCGGTTCGAAGAAAGATTGCCAGCAACTCGGCATCAGAAAGTGCTGCTGCCCCGCGATCGAGCAGCTTTTCGCGCGGCCGTTCTTCCATCGGCCAGTCGGAAATCACCAGTGACATGGTATTCTCCCTAGCTTGTCATCCCTGTGAACTGCAATATTAACCCTGCATCCCCCTCGCGGCAAACGCACGCTGAAAGCTAAACGACTGATTTTGGTACAATGCCGCAATGAACACGCTGAACGGCAAACACATCATACTCGGTATCACCGGCGGCATCGCCGCCTACAAGAGCGCCGATCTGACGCGGCGGTTGCGCGACGCGGGTGCACAGGTGCGCGTGGTAATGAGCCGCGGCGCGACCGGGTTTGTCACACCGCTGACCTTCCAGGCGCTTTCCGGCAACCCGGTGCACACCGAGCTGCTGGACGAAAAAGCCGAGGCCGGCATGGGCCACATCCAGCTGGCCCGCTGGGCCGACGCGATACTGATTGCGCCCGCCAGCGCCAACTGCCTGGCGAGACTGGCACAGGGACGCGCCGATGACCTGCTGACCACGCTTTGCCTGGCCAGCGAGGCACCGCTCGCGCTGGCGCCGGCGATGAACCGGGTCATGTGGCAGGATGCGGCCACCCGCGCCAATGTCGACACCTTGCAACAGCGCGGTGTTCGCCTGTTCGGTCCGGCCTCCGGCGCCCAGGCCTGCGGCGAGCGCGGCGAAGGCCGCATGCTCGAAGTACCCGAACTGCTCGAGGCGCTCTCCGGCCTGTTCAAGAGCGGCGCGCTGCAAGGCATCGATGTGCTGATTACGGCCGGCCCGACCTGGGAGCCGATCGACCCGGTGCGCTTCATCGGTAACCGCAGCTCCGGCCGCATGGGGTTCGCGCTCGCCAGGGCAGCGCGCGAGGCCGGCGCGAACGTGACCCTGGTCAGCGGCCCGAGCGGCGAGGCCACCCCGGAAGACGTGGAACGCATTGATGTCGAAACCGCAGCGCAGATGCACGCGGCCGTGATGCAGCGGCTGCACCGTCACCGGATTTTCATTTCCGCAGCCGCGGTCGCCGATTACCGCCCCAGAAAACCGCATGAACACAAACTGAAAAAACACAGCGCCGAACTCTCGATCGAGCTCGAACGCACAGAGGATATCCTGGCGGATGCAGCCGCGAGCAAGCCCAGGCCGTTTGTCGTCGGCTTCGCAGCGGAAACCGAACACCTCGAAAGCAATGCCAGAGCCAAGCTGATGAAAAAATCCCTGGACCTTATCGCGGCCAACCTTGTCGGCAAGGATGCAAACGCACAAGACATCGGTTTCAACAGCGAATACAATGCGCTTCACGTATTCTGGCCGGATGGCGAGCAAAAGCTGGAAACGGCGCGCAAATCAGCACTGGCTCGCGAACTGGTCTCGCTGATTGCGCATCACTATCATAAACACGGGCAGCATGAGAAAAATACAGCTTAAGATCCTCGATCAGCGCATTGGCAGGCAAATACCCCTGCCGGAACACGCGACAGGAGGTTCCGCCGGCATGGACCTGCGCGCCTGCATCGACCACACTGTCACCCTGGAGCCGGGCGATACCGAACTCATACCCACGGGAATCGCGATTCACATCGACGACCCGGGCCTGGCCGCAACCATACTGCCACGCTCAGGCCTGGGCCATAAGCACGGCATCGTGCTCGGCAACCTGGTCGGCCTTATTGACTCGGACTACCAGGGACAGCTGTTCGTATCCTGCTGGAACCGCGGCAGGGACAGCTTTACGATAGAACAGGGGGACCGCATCGCACAGCTGGTATTCGTACCGGTGGTACAGGCCGATTTTGAAGTAGTTGATGATTTCTATGCCAGCGAGCGCGGCAGCGGAGGCTTTGGCCATTCCGGTCATAAGTGATCCGGCGCCACCAGAAGTAGTGTGTTCGCCGGAACAGGCGACAACCGACAGACAAACAACGACCGGCCAGCACCGA
>Ga0180437_10007199_pt1 | contig 14585 bp, 24 predicted proteins | sample SS_ome_4_FD_132410 | JGI IMG/M metagenome (GOLD analysis project Ga0180437, IMG submission 132410) | Hypersaline lake sediment archaeal communities from the Salton Sea, California, USA - SS_3_D_1 metaG | ecosystem: Environmental > Aquatic > Non-marine Saline and Alkaline > Hypersaline >...
CGGAGCTGGCCGTCGAGCTGGGCGTGATTCTGGTCGGCGAGGTCATCGGGCCGCGCACCCGCACCGCCTGATCCCTTCAACGCCAACGGCGAGACGGCGCACGGGCCGCCGTCTCGCCGGCCCTTGCCCGTTGAGGAGTCCCATGGACAGACGAACCCATGACCAGGTCAGCGAGCTTCTCGATCGGGCAGCTCGTGACCCCTACGGCCATGAAGCGCAGCGCGCGCTACGTCACGCGCAGCGGCTCATGGACCCGCGCTACACCGGCGGAGCTTCGCGAGAGCCGTTCTGCCCGCCGCACTCGCAGATCCAGATCGACCAGGTGCACCCGCCCCTGGCCGGCGACTACAACCAGCCGATGCTGGCGCCGTCGCGGATCCTCGTGGTGCCGAACATTCCGACCGTGGACCCGCAAGAGGTGAGCCCAGGCGAGCGCCTGGAGTTCAGCGCGGGCGGCGGCTGGCTGATCGGCTGGCGAGGCACAGCGATCGACTTCACCGAAGGCGCGTATCGCGTCGACATGCTCACCCAGGCAACCATGCAGGTGCGCATGTGGATCAACGACGGAGAGGAGCTGATCACCAACGGCCTCGGCTTCGACTTCGCGTCGTTCTCCGACCTGTTCCCGCCGACGATGAACTACGCGCCGATCCTCCGCAGGATTGACGTGAAAGACATCCTCAATTTCCAGTTCAGGAACATCCAGCCGGTGGGCGATGCCAGCGCATCGCTTCAGCCGACGATGTCCTTCTTGTTCTGGCGCGAGAAGTATCCGGGCACGGGCTGAGATGGGCCGCGATTGCCTAGAAGCTCGCGGCCTGCGTCCCCGTCCGTGGACGCCTCCCGCGATGAAAGACCGCCTTGCTCGACTCCCCGCGACGTCGGGCGAGGACGGCTTTCCTGATGGACCCCGAGGTGGCCTCTGTGAAGCCACCGGGCACTGGGCCAACTGCGACGTCTGGATCAACGCTCCCGCCAACTGGGAGGACGTCGATCTCGTGCTCGCCGGCCAGTCGGGCAACATCGAAGTGATCTTCGACCACCGCCAGGTGAGCGACATGCAGAGCCCGCTGCCGAGCGCGGGCGGAGCTTGGAACGGGATCATTCTCAGCGCTCGGGGTCGCCGCTGCGATCGCTATGTGGTGTACGGATACAACACCACGATCGATCACGACTTCGCCACCTTCCACATGGAGCTATGGGGCGAGGACGGCGCAGGCTACGGAGACCGCGCAACCCGCGCCGTAGTCGACCCCTACGGCCGACCGAACCAGACGCGCCGGTTTCCTTCACCGGTCCCCTTCCCCGTCGGCGCCCTGACCACGATCGCTCCGGCCAACCCGAGCGGGCAACGCGTAGGGCTCACGTCGTTGGAATGGACCAATGACGCCTCAGCGGTCCCCCCTCCGGTGTGGCCGCTACTCACGATCACGTCCCTTCCGTCTGGCACAGTGCTCGGCGTCTACAGCATGGGTATCGCGGCCAACGTGATCGCGATGCCCTTCACTCCGCCCATCTGGACGGCGCCAGGCGAGAGCATCGCCGGCACGATCACCGGCGGACCCGGTGGCCTCAACTACATCAACGCGAGCTACATCTATGCCTGACAAGCCCAACGATCCCACCGTTGCCAAAGAGGACGTGATGCAGCTGCAGCTGGCGACCGCCAGGGTGCGCGCCGCGGTCGCCGAGATGCAGGCGGCTCAGCTGCGCCACGAGGCAGCCGTGCGCGAGGCGCGCGAGCTGCAGGCGCAGATGGTCGAGCGCTACGGGCTCAACGAGGGCGACGCCATCGACGCCAGCGGACAGATCAAGCGCGCAGACAACGGCCAAGCGGGCGCCGCAAAGCCCGCATCTGAGGTAACCTGATGTTTGGCTCCATCCTGACGCTGTATCGCAAGCTCCGCTTTCCTGGCCTCGCAACGCCCCCGCCCGTAAGCGCGCCGGGCACCTGTGAGCTGTACTTCGACGGCACCGATTTGCAGATGTCGGAGAACGCCGGCGCGTGGGCGCCGATCGCCTCGACACCATCGGCCGGCGGATGGACTGATGATGGCGTAGTGGTCAGGCTCACCACCGCAAGCGATCAGGTAGCCATCGGAGCTGCGGCCCCGACCGGCGCCGAAAAGCTGTACCTACTCGGCGATCTGTTCATCGATCACTCATCGCCGCTGGGCGCTCTCGGAGTCAACATCGATCCCGCCCTCGTGGCCGGAGCGCGCGCCACTGCCGGAATCGTGCAGACGCAAGACGACGGCGCGCCGGTCGATCTGCTGCTGCAGTATTCGAAGAGCGGCGCGGGAGCGGTCACCGACTGCGCCGTGGTCAGCTCGGGCGCCGTGTTCACCGGATCCGGCTCGGTCGACGACTTTCGCCACTTCGAAGCGAAGACCACCATGGGCGGAGGCGACGCCGTGGACAACGCCTATGGGCTGTATGTCCACGATCAGGCCGCAGGCCTGGCCGTGACCAACGGTTACGGCCTGTGGCTGGACGGCACCGCCGATCTCAACGTGGCGCGCGGGATCGTCATCATCGGCGCCACCGCCCAATCAAGCTTGGCCGACGAGCAACTGTACGTTGTAGGCGACCAGCGCAACCAAGGCGATCTCAAGTTCGAGGAGGGCGCTTCGCGCTCGATCTCTGTCGACGCCCGCACCGCCGCCGCAGCGGGCAACTCGCTGTCCATCTTCGCAGCCAAGGGCGGCGATGCTGTGGTTGTGCCGTTCACCGGTGGCACGACCTCGGTAAGCGGCGGCGAGGGCGGCGACGGCGATGGCGCTGTGGTTGCAGCTGGCGCGGGCGGCCCGCTCGGCCTGGCCGGCGGAGACGCCGGCACAGACACCGGCGGCGGCGGCGCCAATGGCGGCGATCTGCTGGCCAATGGCGGCGGCGCAAGCGGCGCCGGCACCACCGGCGGAAACGCCTTCGTCGACGGCGGACCTGGACCGACCGGCGGATCGGTCTTCATCGGCCGCACCGTCGCTGAGAAGGTCGAAATGGGGCGCAGCGGCAAAGACATCGAGCTTACCGCCGCAAGCCTCACCATCAACGGCAAGGAGATCGCCCCGTTCACCGATGCAGGCGTGAAGGTCGGAGCCTACAATGCTGTCATCGATGACCTGGTGAGAGTCGACCCCAGCGGCGGCGCGTTCATCGTCACGCTACCCACCGCCGCGGGCCTTGCCATGCGCGCCATCACGGTCAAGGAGGTTGCGGGATCGGCCACGGCCGTAACCATCAACACCACCGGCATCGAGACCATCGACGGCGCCGCCTCGGACTCCATCGCGGCCGCCTACGGCGCAGCCACCTACGTGAGCGACGGCACCAACTGGATGAAGTTCACTTAGCCGCATGTTCCAACCGAAGACCATCCTAGGCAGCCCCACGCTCGTCGCAGCGTGCCGCTCGCCGCTCACCCTCTCGACCGACTACAACGGCATCGATCAAGAGGTGGACTATGGTCCGGTTGCCAAGTGCAAACCCAACTTCACGGAAGCTTGGACCGGTAATATCTGGGTGAAGTTCTCGGGCCTGCAAGAACCGACGTTCTTCTCCCAGATCAGGACCTCGACGGGCTGGTCCATGCGCGCGGAAACCAATGGCGTGGACTTCGAGCTGATCGGACCGCGCGCAGCGCTCGACACCCTCGAAACGCGCACTCTCAACGCCGGAGGTGCGCCGTCGATCAATGACGGCGCGTGGCACATGCTCACCGCCGCGGTCGACGGAAACAACCCGCTCACCGGTGCCGACATTCACTTGTTCATCGATGCCGTTGAGATGACCGGCGGCATGAAGGCGTCCAGCGGAAGCGTGAACACCAACACGCAGAACGGCAGCGCCGCCCTCGTCGCCGGCAATGCCGACACGCAGAACAACTGGATGGACGGGCTGATGTGTCACGCCAGCTATCACAACTTCTCGCTCAGCGCCGCCCAGGTCGCGGAGATGTACGGCGACACACCAGGCAGCGGACTCGGCTGCCCGCAGGACCTCGACGCGCTGTCGTTTGCCTCGCCCGTATTCTGGGACACGCTAGGCGACGGTGACGGCTGCGGCGCGGGAGCCATGCTCGACATCGGATCAGGCGCCGCAGCGAATGGCACCATGTCCAACTGCAACGCCGGCCAGTTCACCGCCGACGTGCCACCGTAGGAGACACCATGTCGAAGACCGTGCAAGACGAGGCGTTGCAGCTGAGCGGATACGACGAGGTCACAGCTCAATCGACCACGAGCGCCGTCCTCGAAGACATCCCCGGTTTGACCTTCGACATCGAGATGACCAAAGGCGGCCAGATCTGCGCACGCATGACCGTGGAGTGCTCCAGTACCGGCGCCGCCAACAACACCGGTGCCTGGGCGATCAGTATCAACGGCGTTGACGGCACCGAGATTCAACGCTTCCTATCCGGCACCAGCGACACCGGCGCCATGGCGGTGCAAGCCGCCGCCGACCTGCCAGCCGGCACCTACACGATCAAGGGACGTCACCGCCGCGCTGGTGGCGCCGGAACCATAAACACCGACGTCGCGCAGCTCAGCGCGATCATGATAGGCTGACCCCATGAGACACGGCGGAGACTGGTGCAACGGGCCCCCTTACTGCAACGAGCTGCCGTTCGCCTGGGGTCATCAGCCCGACGGCTACACCTACCCCGACCAGCTCGGCCACGGTGGCCAGGCGCATCTGCGGTACGCGCAGACCATGTGCGACGATCGCGGCTGGTGCAAGCAGCTCGGCCAGCTCGGCGCGGCGCCCTATGAGCCCCACTGGGCGCAGACCCTCGCCATCAAAGCGGCGATCGGTGCATCCATCGGCGCCCTGGGCGCCTATGCAGCCGGCGGCAAAAAGATCCTCACCGGCGCGGCGGTTGCTGGTGTGGCAACGGCCGCGGCAAGCGAGCTAGCGCGCCTGTACCTGGAGATCTGACGCATGTACCTAGGACAACTTCCCCCCGGCGGCGTCGAGGATGCGCCGTGCACCTATTGGGACATCATCACCGGCAAGTGCGACCCGAGCCAGATGCCCGGCGGAGCGCCGACGCTGCCGTCTGACTGCGCCGCGCAGGGTATGGAGTTCGATTGGACCACCGGCCAGTGCAAGCCGCCCGCGGGACCCTACCCGCCCGGCTACACGCCACCGCTGCCCGATCCGCCGAGCTGGCCGCCCGAGCCTCCGCCGCTGCCCGGCGGAGCGCCTGTGATCACCGAAACCGAGTGCCAGGCGCGCGAGGTGCAGGCGCATGCGGAAGGAAAGGCGGCGATGCAATCCGACATCATCAAGACGGCCGCCGTCTCCGCCGCCGTCTCCGCCATCGTTGGCGGCGTCATCGGCTACATGCTCAGGTGACCGGTGCCCTCCTTCTGGCTATGGTGGCGCCGCGACTGTTCTGGGCGCTGGCACTTCCTCGAAGGGCAGCGCGTGGACTACTCCGCCGCCTTCCCCTCGCAGCGCGACCCCTCGATCGTCGCAGCTCACCGAGGCGGCGATACCGATCTGATCCTGCGCGCCTACTGGCATGGGCACACCAGGACCTACAAGCCGCCCACACTCGTGCTCTGGCGCGGACCGTGTCAGCTCGGGCAGCTCGGCGCAGCTGACGGCTGCGGCGGCTGGAAGCTCACCGCCGCCGCGCTGGCCGGCCTCGCCGTGTGGGCCGCGGTCAAAGGCGGCTGGCTGCGGACCTGAAGCCGCGCGGGATCGGCGCCCCCGCATCTGACAGCCCGGCCGCCGCCTTGCGGGCGATGCGCTGAAGGTCGAATAGCATCGCCTCGGCAGGTGTGATCGTAGGCGCGACGCCCATGCCGCCAAACTCGCCCCGATTTCCGAGGGGAGTTTGGCGGCATGCACCGATCAGCCCTGGGTGATTGCCCGCTCGTATCGCCCGCTCGTGGTCCAGCAGAATCCTACGCCTCATGGGTCGATTGTCCGCGGCGAGCTCTATTCCGTCCATAAAAAAAGCCCGCCAGAAGTGACGGGCCTTTGGGCGCGGGATGGATAGCACACTGCGACAAGGACACAGGGCGACGCGCCTGGCAGCCAGGCTAGCACAACAGGGTGGGTCAAAGGAACCCACTCGAGGTGGGTCAAAACGACCCAGGTTGAAAACGGTCCCTCTCCGTGGCAATCTCGGGGCCATGGATAGCACGGTACACGCTGCGAATTTCAGGCTACCGAACGGCAAGATGTGGCGACCACCAACAAGGCACGGCCGCCCCTGTAGAGCCCTCTGCGGCCGAGCTAGGTCGTCAGATCCGGTGGTCGAGCTGTCGACGACATCAGAGATCACCTGCCGGTCCTGCATCAAGACGCTCGCCCGCTACCCGCAGCTGTTCAACCTCGCGGCCCGCCGCCAGCCGTCGAAATGAGCGTACCACGGGGCCGAGGCTCGTTTAGGAGCCACGTCAACGCCGGCCTGCGGGCCCAAGGTCATCATCCGGTCTGGCGCCCTGACGGCGCCCCTGGCGGCCCCGACGGCAAGCCCAGCCGTGGAGAGCTGGAAGACCAGTGGTGGCAGCGCTCGCGCGAGCTTCCGTGGATGGCAGAGCCCGAGTACGTCGACCACGACAACGACGACGGCACGGCCACGACCATCAAGCGCCCGCGACCAGGATCCGGCAACTTAGACGATCTGAACGAACGTCGCGCCCGCCCTAGGCAGCGCCCAAAGCTCGAAGATGACGGATCCGTAAGTGTGCGAACAGTCGACGGCCTGGCGCCGCTGCCCGAGCCCTGCGGCCCACCCGTTAGGGTGCCCCTGGGTACAGTTGTTAGTTTTGTTCCCCCCCCTAACCCAAGTGAGCGTAATCATGGAAGTCATAGTGAGGAACCCTCACGAGTTCGATCTTACGGTGAAGCCCGACGGAGGACTGGTGATGATCTGTCTGAACAAGAAGGACAAAACCGCGGTGCAAGTGGGGGTGTCGGCGGTTACTGCCCTGGAAATGGCCGCCGCGCTCATGAGCGCGGTCGAGCACATCCAAGCCGAGGGCCAGAGCCCGCGGCCGGTATCCTCCCCGAGCAGCTAGCCTGCCAGGCGCCAACGGTTCCGCCAAGCTGTATCCAGGCGCCGCCAGTCGACCGATCCGACAAGCGCGGCGGCACCTGGATGCCGGCGCAGCCCTTCGAGTCCGCGCCCGTCCGCCGCCGCATGTACCGCCTGCGCGACGGGCTGCGGTGCGTCAGCCGCCCGCGCATCCGCGCCTGTGGCTACGCGGCGGTCACACCGAGAACGGCCGGCGGCAAGGTCGAGCGCGAAGCGCAGGACGGATCTGTGGGCGTTGTGGTCGACGGCAACGGCGCCGCTCGCTTGACCGGCCTGGCGCACTGCGGATCGATCTGGGAATGCCCCGTCTGCCAGATGGCGATCAAGTCCGCGCGCTCTCGCGAGGTCATGTCCGCCGTGGAGAAGCACGGCCGCAAGCGCGTAGCCATGCTCACGCTCACCGTGCGCCACGGAATCGGCCACGATCTCAAGCACGCTCGCGACGTCGTAAGCAACGCGTGGCGAGCGACGATGATGGGCGCAGCGTTCGCCCGCTTCAAAGACCGCCTCGGATTGTTCGGCACGATCCGCGCCTTGGAGGTCACCCACGGTGCAAACGGCTGGCATCCTCACCTCCACATTCTGCTGTTCATCGACAACGAGATCCCCGCCGAGCAGCTGATCGATGTGTCTGACGAAGACGACCCCGACAAGACGCACCGGCGATGGATCCCGCCGGAGCTGTCGTGGCTCATCGACCGGTGGCGCTCGAAGGTCGCCGCCATCGACCCCGAGCTGACGCCCAGCGCCGAGCACGGTGTCACGCTCTCGCCCGTCTCGGGCCTGAACTACATCACGAAGCTCGGGCTTGAGCTGACCGACCCAGGCCACAAGGAAGGCCGCCGCGGCAATCGCTCGCCGCTGCAGATCGCTCATGACTTCGTGGAAGCAAGCGCCCGCATTCAACCCGGCCCAGGGCAAACCCGCGAGGAGCAGCTTATACGGCGCGACGCCGCGATCTGGCGCGACTACTGCGCGGGCATGAAGGGCGCAAAGTTCCTGACGTGGTCGCGCGGTCTCAAGCGCGCCTTTGGCATCGTCGAGCGCTCCGACGCCGAGATCGCTCACCACGAAGAGGAGCCCACAGAGCGCGTCCAGGTCGGCCGCATCGAGCGCTACGCCTGGCAGTCAATCCGCGATCTGGAAGTAGACACCGCCACCGCCGCCAACTGCGACGGAAGCGTGACGCCCTGCGGATTTGTGTCCGCCGCCTACTGGATCTGCGAGCAGTGCGAGCGCGGAGGCTCGCGCGCGCTCCAGTGGGCGCTGCTGCAGCTCGCATGCGGAGAGGTCGGCCGCCCGCTCGCCGAACGCTGGAAACGAAAAGCGCGGAAGCGTGCGCAGAGTTATTGACAGCGTGTCAGCAACTATGGTGTAAAGGTTGTCTAACGACAAGGAGACACCATGGCAGCAACGCACCTACACGAAGATACCAACGAAGCGACGGCCTGCGGCCGTTCGTTCGCAGTGGTCGACACCACTACAGACCCGCAAAAAGTGACCTGCTCACATTGCAGAAACACAGGCACCTATCATCGAGCCGAGCGCGCACAGCTAATGGCCGCGGCGAAGAAGATCGAGCCCGCGAGTTGCAAGGGATGCGGCATCGAGCTGCTGCCCTACAACCGTTCGGCCTACGACGGTCGCATGTGTGCCGACTGCTACCTCAACGGCGATGCCGAGTGCACCGAATGCGGCGAACGCTTCAACAGCGTTGAGGGACGCGGGCCGATCTGCGACATCTGCGCGAACCAACAAAGACGCGCCGCCGCGCTGACAACCGCCAAGGAGCTATGCCACACGGTCGAGAGCAACGCCGACGAGCTGGCGCCGATCCCTCACGACACCGCACACGACATGGCCGATCTGGCGTACAAGGCCAACGAGTACTCGTTGGCTCTTGAGATGCTCTGCCGAGCGACAACCAAGCAGGGCGCGCGGGGCATGATCTCGTCCATCAGAACCGCGAACCGCATCGGCAACCTGCGCGACCGAATCGATCGCATCGTGCTCGGCGACGAGTGCCCGAAGTGCAACCACGCCACGCAAAACCGCTTGCGCTGGGAATGGGCGCCGCGTGGCGTCTGCGAGTGCGACAAGGCGCTGCCCGCCCACCGCGAGCTGCTCAAGCGCATGGGCAAGGCGGGCGCATGCCATGCCGACGTGCACACCAAGCCAGACGCCTCCGAAGCCTACCGCGTCAACTTCAACACCGAGACCGACAAGGGGAACCAATGACAGCCGCAGAAGCAGAATACGTGGCCAGTCGCCTAACGAGGCGCTGGCGTGGCCGCAAGCCCACCAACATGATCCTTCAACAAGCCGCCCGCCCGATCGATGATTGGGTGACGGGTAACGTCGAACGCCTGGCGGTCGTCATCAACTCGACCAGTGGGCGGATCGAAGAAGTGATAGTGGACGAGCCGCCGATCGGTCTTGTGCCGACGGTCAAGGGTTTGTGATGGCCCGCCCCGCCCTCATCGACCAGAGCACGCTGCACAAGCTGGCGCTAGAGACCGGCGGCAGCACGCGCACGATCCGACGTTGGATGGCCGGCGGCGAGGTGTCGCCGCTGGCCGCCTACGCCCTCAAGGCCGCAGCGGTCAAGCTCGGGCTTGCCCACAAGTGCAAGCCCACCCGCCGCCGCATCAAGACCAAACGCAAGTGAAGGAGACCGATCAGTGATTCAAGTTCAAATCCCCGTGGCAACGTGCTCAGCGTGCCTGACGGCCTACACCCTCGATGAATGGCACAAGCTACAGCTTGTGCAGGAGCCCTCCGACGACGGACTGGAGCGCCGCGTCTGCGAGATCTGCGAGGCGCAGATGGCGTTCAACCTGCAGGGGCTCGAAGACTGCAGCTTGTCGATGGACGTTGATCTGTATGAGCAGCTGTTCCCGACGTCCGACCGCCCGCGCGTGGCCCGCCTCGCGCATGCTCTCGCCATCGAGCAGCAGCAACACCGGCGCCGCCTCATCGTCGGCACCGTCACCGGCGCCCTGGTGGCGCTCTTCCTGGCCGTGCTTCGCTATGTCATGTAGCGCGCAACGTAGGGCGTTTCAGAGGATGGTCATGCGCCACCGCTGGGAGCGCTACGGCTCTCTTTACAGCCCCATGGAAGAGGATGCTATGGCCGAAGACATCCGCGCCGAGCTGGCCGAGCAGCTCGGGTGCCGTCCCGAGCTGGCCGACGAGGCATGGGCGCGCGAGCGCCTGACAGCCGGCCACGACATCCAGCCGGACCCACAGCCAACGACCGCGAGCGGCATCAAGTACACCTGGCATGAGCAGCAGTACAAGACGCAGGCGCGCCTGGTCATGGATCGCCTTGAGCAAGAGCGCAAGCGCAAGACCAACGAGCGGCGCCGCCAGCGCAACCGAGACCGCTACGGCCTCGCGGAGCTGCCCGAGCTGTCGCGCGCATGGGCTCACGTGCGCGCGCGCTATGGGCACTTCACCTACGAGTACGGATGGCGCCGCCCCTTGCCTCCCGTCCGGCAGGTTGTCCCCGTGTCGATCGTCGACTATCCGGCGGACGCCTGCGCCTATTTCCCAAACCCGCGCTTGGGGATCATCTACAAGGAAGAACCAACAAATGCTCGATCCACTAATTGAACTCGTTTCGGTGAAGCCGAAGCGCCATCCCCTCGACGGCCGCCCCGTCGTTGCGCTCGGCATCAAGGGTCTTCGACCCCCCTACGGCGAAGCGCTCGAAACGTACATGAACCCCACCGATGCCATGAACGTGGCAACGGCACTCGTGCGCGCGGTCGGCGCGTGCGGAGAGAGCAGGTGATATGCCACAACTGCGCAAACGCGCCCGGCCTGCCGAAGTGCCAGCAGTGCACCGAGGCGGAGGCACGGCGCTTGAAGAGCACGCAGCTTCACGCTCGGCATATCGTTGCCCTGCTCGAATCCATGGGAGCGAAGCCGGCGCCGGTGACGGACCACCGCATGAGGATGCGCCGCATGCTCTTCGAGACGTGGGGATACCCAAGCCGGGAGAGGTTTGGCGACTACGATACCCGGTGGGAATCGATCTACGTTCGATCGGAGGTGCGCACGTGCGCGTCTGCTTCGTTCACCACTGCCAAGGACCGGAGCACTGCTACGCGATCGTCTCGGTCGTCGAGCCCGCCGACCAAGCCCGCGACGCGGTCACGGTCGGGTTGAAGCACTTCCTCGAACGTGTACAATAGCCGCACCTCTTGTGGTTGAGCTAGCCCGCCGCGGACCCGAGCCGCGGCGGGTTTTTTCGTGGTACGCTCGCCCTATGACCGGCTCCGATCCCTACGAAACCCACGACACAGCCGCGGACCGTCACGAGCTGCCGCACGAGCCCGCCGAGCTGGTGACCCAAACCGGCCGCCACCCTGCCATCGTCATCAAGCCCGAGCCGCGCGGGCGCGTCGCGCTCGGCCTCGTGGTCGACGCCGTGGCACTCATCTGCGTAACGGTGCTCATCGCCCTCGGCAAAGTCACCGCCGCTGAAGGGCTGCCGTGGATCGGGCTGCTGCTCGGCCTCAAGGCTAAGGCCATGGCCGGCAACGGTAAGCCGACCAAGCCGCCGTCAAGCGGGGGTGCGATCCTCGGGTTGCTCGGCCTCTAGCGGCGGCACCCGATACAGATCCACCACCGCCCGATCGTGGTAGCTCGGGCGCAGTGGCGTCCCGAGCGGCAGATCGAGCGCCTGGAAGTAGGCGTTAAGCGCAACGCACAGCTGCTGCGAAACGCTGCGCCCTGCGCGCACAGCCACCGATTCGAGCCTTTCGAGCTGCTTTTCCGGTAGATGAACCGCCACAATCTTCTGGATCTCGTTTATGCTGCTGTCGGACATCAGGACAACGGAGATAGCATGACGCAACAGCAAACCGCAACGTTGGACCCACCCAAGCGCGCCGTCTGGTTTGGTATCGAGATTGACGCCGGCACCGGAGATTGGGCCCGCCTCGACGATGAGCGATTGGGGGGCGCGTGGTGGCGCGTCGGCGCCGTCGAACCGCAGGACGTCGCAAAACGCGCGGGCCCCGGCCTATACCGGGTTGTGTGGGCGCCGAAGGACCGAAGGCGATCGCTGGGTCCTTCGCTGCCGTTCGAGGTCCCAGAGGCGGAAGGGGCGCCGCAGCAGTCGCCGCCGGCCACCGCACCCGCCTCGCCGCCAGACGACGAAGCCACCGCGGCGCAGCCCGCCGAAGCGGAAACGGAACAGACCCCCGAGCCGGAGCCCAGCGCACCAGGTCCCGAGGTCAAAACCACACCCAAGAAGGCAAACGGCCGCCGCGCTGCGCGCGCGACCGACATGCCGACGATGGACCCCGCGGTCATGACTGCCGATCAGCTTCATCCGCTTGGACAAACGGTGTACCTCCAAACGCTGGCCCAAGGCAACGCCGACAAGTTCCACGCGATGATGCTGCAAGCCATGCACATGATCATAGAATCGGAGCGCGCCCGCTCCGACGCTCACACCGAAGCCATCAAGGCGCATTACAAGTCGGTCGACGACAACCGATCGGATTTGATGCGCACCGTGCTCGCGCTCACCCAGCAGAACCAGGCTGCCGCCCTAGCTGCCGCCGCCAAGCCTCCCGCCGAGCTGGCCCCGCTGGCCGACCAGATAGTCAAGCTCACCGAGCAGGTCGAAGATCTGCAGGACATGGACGAGCAGGTCGAGCAGGCCATGACGCATCTGTCGCAGAACCCGAACGACTTGGAGCGTGCGCTTGCTGCGTTCCAAAACATCGTCGGGATGCTGGCGCAGTCACCGATCGGGCAAGCGCTAGCCGCCAAGCTCGAACAGCCGCCGATCGTGCCAGACGCCCCCGACGTCACCGAGTAGTGATAGACTGGCGGCCATGGCGCCGAAGTGGGCAAAGCGAGAGGTGAAGGATCTGCAGGCCGCTCTGCGCGTTCTTCGAGAGGAAGACCGGGCCGCCTTTGATGATGTGGTGGAGGAGCACGCGGGCGTAGTCGCCGCGCTACTGCTCGAACCGCGGCACGCCATCCAACAGCGATCCGCGCAAGCGTTCTATGACGAGGTGCTAGCGCGGATCGATGAGGTGATCGGATGAACCGCACCGGCCCCGATCCCGACGTCGCCGCCAAGCTGGCCAGCCAAGCCGGCTGCGAGATCGCCGACTCTACCCAGCTGCTCGACGGCAGCTGGTCGCATCGAGTCGAATGCGACGACCATCAAGCCAAGGTCCGCTTTCTTGGCCTGCTCGCCGAGTACGACGCCGGCTTGCCCGACGTGCGCCGTATCGCCGAGCTGGTCGTAGCAGGCGCCGCCGACACGTCCGAGCAGGTCGAGCGATTGCAGCAATTCGTACAGCAGCGCGTGACCTTCACCGGCGAGCGCGACGAGACGTTCTCACCGACCATCCGAACGCTGGCGCATGGTGTCGGCGATTGCGACGACAGCAGCCGGGCGTTGATGGCGCTGCTTCGCTCGCTGGCGATCCCTACCAAGCTGGCAACGCTGCCGGAGGGCGGGGTTCCGCTGCACGTAGCGCCCATGGTCAAGCTCGCCGGTAAGTGGCATTGGGTGGAGCCCTCCGTTGCCGCGCAGCTCGGCGAACACCCGCTCGCCGCCGCTCGCCGCCTCGGCATCAACACGCGCCCCGAGCTGGCCGGCCTCGGCACCGTCAATCCCGACGAGCCCGAAGCCGAATTAGGCGTGCGCTTCCTGCCGCTGCAATGGGCAGCGCTTGGCGCCGTCACCGTTGCAGCGCTCGGCACCATGATGCAGCCGCCGCGCTCTGTGTTTGGCCCCGCCGCCCTGGCCGGAGCTGGCGCCCTCAGCGGCTGGGCGTTTTCCGTTTTCCCGTTCGTTCGAGACTTCGAGCTTGACGACGGATACCGCTGCAGCGCGTGGCTGCCGGAGGCGGACGACGCCGACCGCATCGAGGCATGCAACGCGCGCTTTCGCCAGATCAAGATCCGCAACGCGGCGATCGCTGCCGCAGCCGGAGCTGCGATCGGCCTGCTCGCATGGAGGCGCAAGTGAAGCACGTACCGAACCACCCATACGCGAGCTACCACATAGGCACCGACGACATGGGCCGCGTTTACATCAAGTGCGTTTGCGCTTTCTGCGGAGGCGTCTACGAGCGCCGCTGTCACTTGCCGAGCCGCGCAACTGCATACGTCCTGAAGTTCGCCCAGATCCACGGACACGGCCTGTCGCCACGACTCCGCACCCGATGATTGACAGAGACACAGCGGCTATTGCTGGGCTCGCCGCCTTAGGGGTGGCCGCTGTGTACATCGCCCACCGAGCCGGTTTTATGTCCCCACAAATCACGATCCCGACCTTCGACGTACCAGCGGACCCCTACCCGCCGCACGAGCCTGTGACCAAGTACGAGCCCTCGGAAAAGCCAGGCGTCCAAGCCTTCCGTGCGTGGGTGCTCGACGAGCTGGGCGGAAAGGACATGGGGATCAGCCGCGCCCTGAAAGGTGGCAAGCCGACCAGCAAGCACCACGAAGGCCGCGCGTGGGACTGGGGGCCGCCCTCCGATGCCGCCGCTTC
>Ga0180437_10007200_pt1 | contig 14584 bp, 13 predicted proteins | sample SS_ome_4_FD_132410 | JGI IMG/M metagenome (GOLD analysis project Ga0180437, IMG submission 132410) | Hypersaline lake sediment archaeal communities from the Salton Sea, California, USA - SS_3_D_1 metaG | ecosystem: Environmental > Aquatic > Non-marine Saline and Alkaline > Hypersaline >...
ATTTCATCGACCGTCTGGTACTGGTCGAGATGCTCGTCATCCAGGTTGGTGAGGACGGCGATAAACGGCGATAAGTAGAGGAATGAGCGGTCGCTTTCGTCCGCTTCGGCCACGATGAAATCGCCTTTACCTAATTTCCCATGGGCACCCACAGTGTTCAAACGGCCGCCGACCACGATGGTCGGATCAAAGCCGGCCGATTCGAGCACTTGAGCGATCATGGAGGTGGTGGACGTTTTTCCGTGGGAACCCGCCACGGCGATTCCGTATTTCATCCGCATCAGCTCAGCCAGCATCTCCGCCCGGGGAATAACCGGTATTTTGCGGCGCCGGGCTTCCTCAACCTCGACATTATCCTCTTTAATGGCTGTGGATATGACAACCACATCCGCGCCTTCGACTTTTTCCGCTTTATGACCGATGGAAATTTCCGCTCCCAGGTCTGCAAGCCGCTGAGTCACCTCGGTCTTAGCGATATCTGTTCCCGAGATTTTGTAATCCATGTTGAGAAGGACTTCAGCAATACCGTTCATGCCCGTCCCGCCGATGCCGACCATGTGAATATGATTGATTTTTCTATAGACGTGTTTTCCCACTTTCTAACCCTTCCGTTGGACTTCCATGAGCTTAAAGCAGAGATCGGTGATTTTTTCTGTCACTTTTTCTGTTTTGATTCGGGCGATGTTTTTCTCCATCCGGTCAATATCTTCTTTGTTCCGCAGGAAATGAAAGATTTTTTTTGTGAACAGCTCTGGAGTGAATTCCTCTTCGAGGATAATCTCCGCTCCTTTTATTTTTTCCAGTTCTCTGGCATTGAGAACCTGATGGTTATCTGCGGCTTTGGAGAATGGAATCAGGAGAGATGCCTTTTCGGAGGCGATGAACTCGGCAATGGTCGAGGCTCCCGCGCGGCTGACGATGAGATCGGATTTTTGAAAATAACTGGCCATGTCAGGAAAATAGGGCGCCACAGTCACTCCTTTAAATCCGTTTCGGGTATAGTTTTCTTTGATCCAGTCAAGGTCCTTCTCTCCTGTTTGGTGGAAGATTCTCAAGCTCTCTCTTTCCTTTTTCAATAGAGGAAGAGAGGCAGATATGCCTTTGTTCAGGAAATGAGAACCCTGGCTTCCTCCGAAGATGAGAAGAGTGAGCTTCGCGTTCCTGGACTTGGGCGCAAGGCTGGTAAACTCCTCTCTCACAGGATTGCCGATGAATATCCCCTTTCCTTTGAAGTAGGGAAGAGACCCCTCGAAAGCAACGACTGCTTTCCGAACCCAGCGCACCAGCACTCTGTTGGTGAATCCCGGATAGAAGTTTTGTTCAAGAATCAGAGTGGGAATTTTTCTCAAGGAGGCAAGGAGTACGATTGGCCCTGAGCTGTATCCTCCCACTCCGATAACCAGGTCTGGCTTTATGCGCCGCAGTATGGAAAAGGATTTTAAGAAAGAAAAGGGGAGGAGAAAAAGGGACTTGATTGTCTTTAGGCCTCTTCCCTTTAGTCCTTCAATTTTTAAGGGGATAAAATCAGCCTTGTGGTATTCCATTATATTCTTTTCCAATTCCCTGTGAGTTCCGACATAAGTCAATTGAAGATGGGGATTCATTTCTTTCAGTTTCCTCCCCAAGGCTAAAGCGGGGTAAATATGGCCGGCTGTGCCTCCGCCGCTGATGATGATTTTCTTCTCCTTCATTTCTTTTTTGGGATATTTTCCTTTCTTTGTGAAATATTGAGAAGGATGCCTATTCCGAATAGCGTGCAGAGAAGAGAAGACCTTCCGTAGCTGATGAGCGGGAGTGGTATTCCGGTCGGTGGACCCAGGCCCAGGACAATGCTGATGTTCAGCAGAGCCTGAGCAAAAATAGCCAGAGTGAGCCCTGCGGCGAGGATTTGACTGAAGAAATTGGGGGCATTTTTGGAAATGACTAATCCTCGCCAAAGAATGACCAGGAAGAGAAAGAGGATAGCCACTGTGCCGATAAGGCCGAGCTCTTCTCCCACTATGGCGTATATATAATCGGTATGAGAGCAGGGGAGGAAGAATAGTTTTTGTGTGCTGCCTCCGAAGCTGACTCCGAAGAGACCTCCCGCGCCAACAGCCAGCTTGGACTGGATTATCTGGAACCCTGTACCCTGGGGGTCTTTTGTGGGCGAGAGAAAAGCGAGAATCCTGTTCAGCCTGTATGATGCCTGAAAAAGATAAAAGGCGAAAAGACCGAGTGTGGGTATTCCCAGGAACAGAAAGTATTTGAGACTTACCCCTCCGATGAAGAGCATGATCAAGCAGATGAGAAAGATCAGCAATGCGGTGCCGTAATCCGGCTCTTTTATGATCAGCAGGATGAAGAGAATGAGGATGATTAGCGGGAAGACGAGGGTTTGGAAGTCGTTCATTTTTTCTCTTTTCCGGTCAAAATAATGGGCAAAAAAGAGGATGAGGCTTATTTTTGCCAGTTCCGAGGGCTGGAACCGGAGTCCAAAGAATTGAACCCAGCGGTTTGTCTTCGCCAGGGCGGGCATGAGTAAACACAGCACCAGAAGGACGAGAGAGAGAAGCAGAAGCCCGTAGACAAAAAAAGCGTTGTGATAGAACGGTTTTCTTATGGGAAGCATGAGAAAAATAAAGACTAACCCGATGCCGGCCACGATGCTCTGGTTGATAAAGAAATGGAATGAGTTCTGGTGTTGCTCACTGGCCAGGATCGCAGATGAACTGTAGACCATGATCAGGCCTAAAGCCATCAGGATAAGTATGGAGAAGAAAAGCGTCTTGTCGAATCCGTACGGTCTGAAAATTTCCATGCTTTTATCCTCTCTCTTTTTCTATGTCCTTTTTCAACGCGTAAACTTCTTTCTTGAAAGTTAGCCCCCTTTCCTCAAAGTTTTGAAACATGTCAAAGCTCGTACAGGCCGGTGCCAGAAGGACGACTTCACCGGCTTTGGCCTCGGAATAACCAAGTCTCACCGCCTCTCTGTACGAGGAGGCTGTTTCCAGCGGAACACTTCCCTCCAGCGCTTTTCGAATCCTATCTCTGGCTTCTCCGATGAGGATGACCTTTTTGACTTTTTCCGCCACCGGGCCTCTGAGTTTCTTGAAATCACCTCCCTTATCTCTCCCCCCTAATACAAGGATGATTTTTTGGTCGAAGCTCTGGATGGATTTAATCGAGGCATCCACATTCGTGGCCTTGGAGTCGTTGTAAAATTCGACCTCTCCGATAGTTGTGACTTTCTCCAGCCGGTGCTCAAGACCCTGGAAGTCTTTTATGGATTCTCGTATTCGAGCCACAGGAATCCCCATCGTGTGACCCACCAGAGCGCTGGCCATGACATTCTCCAGGTTATGGATTCCGAAGAGAGGAATCTCAGATGTTTTCATCAGTTTTTCCTCTTTTGAGTCTTTGAGAATGAGCCAATCTCCTCGAAGGAAACATCCCCTCTCCACTTCGGTTTTTCGGCTGAATGCGTAGACGCGGGGTTTTCCTTTTTTTTTGAGGCCCCAGATGAGGGGATCGTCTTTATTGAGAATAGTTGAATCGTTTTCTCCTTGAGTGGAGAGGAGTTTCTTTTTCGATTCATAATAATCATCGAAAGAAGGATGCCAGTCGAGATGGTCGGGAGAAACGTTGAGGAAGACAGACACTGCGGCTCTGAACTGTTCAATGAACTTCAGCTGGAAGCTGGAGACTTCGGTAACGTAGACATGAATGTCCAGGCTGTCTTTCACAAAGCTAATCAAAGGCGTTCCGATGTTTCCCGCAAGAAATGCCTGATGACCTCCTTCTTTCAGGATTTTGTGGGCTAAAGTGGCTGTCGTGGATTTTCCGTTTGTCCCGGTGATGCCCACGATCTTTCCCTTCAAGAATAAATAGGCCAGCTCGATTTCCGAGAGGACCTGGACTCCTTTTTTGGCTGCCGCATCGAGCTCAGGAATCCTGGGAGGCACTCCCGGGCTGGGCACGATCAGATCAGCCGTCGTGAAGGACTCAGTGTTGTGCGCTCCTGCTTCGATGACAACGCCTTCTTTTTCCCAGGCAGTGATGGCGGGGCCGAGTTCTTCCCGCGTTTTTTTCTCGCTGAGCTTCACCTTAGCTCCGTGCTGAAGGAGGAAGTTGCAGAGCGCTTCCCCGGTCCTTCCTAATCCGACGACTAGCACTTTTTTATCCTCCAGGTCCATCTTACCTCAACTTCAAGGTGGCCAGGCTGAATAGGGCAAAAACGATGCCCATGATCCAGAACCGTATGACGATTTTCTCTTCAGACCAACCGATGAGCTCGAAGTGATGATGGAGAGGAGCCATCTTGAAGATTCTCTTCCCCCCCGTTGTCCGGAAATAGACAATTTGCAGGAGGACGGAGAGCGCTTCCAGAATGAACACTCCGGCGACCATGAAGAGAAGGAATTCTTGCTTGATTAAGATTGAGATGACACCGATGGTGGCTCCCAACGAAAGGGCGCCCACATCGCCCATGAAGATCTGGGCCGGGTGGCTGTTGTACCAGAGAAACCCCAGACAGGCTCCAGCCATACCGCCGACAAACACGGTCAGCTCCGCGGCCTGAGGAACAAATTTTATATTTAAAAAATTTGCAAAGTCAGCGCGGCTTATGACATAGCAGAGAGCCGTGAAAGCCCCGGCGCTGATCAAGGTCAGACCTGTAGCCAGTCCATCAAGCCCGTCAGCAAGATTGACTGCGTTTGAAGATCCGACGAGGATGAGCATGATCCAGGGGAGATAGAACCAGCCCAAATACGGAACCCATTCCTTGAAAAACGGAAACTGCAGCTGGAGGCTGAACTCTTCTGTCAGACCGAGAAAGATAAAATACAAACCGATGACTGCGGCCAAGGCGATCTGAGAAAACAGCTTGTGGCGGATGATCAGGCCTCTTGGTTTTTTCTTTATGATTTTCAGGAAATCATCCCAGAATCCGAGCAGGCCGAAGAGGATCATGGTGGCCATTGCCAACCGGACATAGGAATTACCCAGGTTTCCCCAGAGAATCGAGGAGATTATGGTAGCGCCTATGATCAGGATTCCTCCCATCGAGGGAGTTCCTTTTTTCTCAAAGTGAGATTTTGGAACCTCAGAATAGATTTCTTCGCCGACCTGGTATTTTCTCAGGATTCTGATCAGCCAGGGCCCCAGGATCAGGCTCAGGAGGAAGGCTGTGATCCCGGCTAAAGCTGTCCTGACAGTGAAGTAGCTGAATACATTGAAAAAGAAAAAGTATTTTTTAAGAGGCACCAGAAGATAGTACAACACTTTTTTTCTCTACTCCTCTTTGAGTTGTTCGATGACTTTTTCCATCATCATCCCTCTTGATCCCTTGACCAGAATAAGGTCGCCTTCCCGGATGAGAGACCGGATTTTCCCAGCCGCAGCCGTAGAGTTCTCAAAGTGAAAAGTCTGTTCTTTTTTCATCCCTGCAGAAAGGGCGCCTTCCACCATGTGAGAACTGAGCGGGCCTGCGGCAACCAGGATGTTCCAGCCCGATTGAGCGACCTGTTTTCCCGCTAGCGTGTGGAACTCAGCTTCCCTCTCTCCGAGTTCCAGCATGTCACCAAGCACAGCCATTCTTCTTTTTGCCGGAAGCTCCACCAGGCCTTTCAAGGCTGATTCCAGAGCGGCCGGATTCGAGTTGTACGAATCGTCGATGAGATGTATGTTTTGGCGCAGGCGAATGTGAACGCCTCTCATGGGCAGCGGTTTCAGATCCTTCACTCCTGCCAGCAGTGAATCAAGCGGCACGGATAAGGAATAGCCCACAGCCGCAGCCGCAAGGAAGTTATAAAGGATGCTCTCATAGTAGAAAGGAAGGCTGATTTCTTCCCGTTTGTTTCCGTATGTGAGATCAAAGACCATTCCCTTCCATTCGTTTTTCCGGATATTCTGAGCGCGCACTTCACATTCCTCTGAAAGCCCGAAGAGAAGCGTCTTCCCTTTCCAGTCTTTGGCGATTTTCCTGACTAATGAGTCGTCTCCGTTGAGAACAGCGGTCCCGTCCTTTTTGGCCCCGTCGAGTATTTCTTTTTTGGCCAGAGCAATCTCTTCTATGCTTTTGAAAAATTGAAGGTGAACAGGATTGATATTGGTGATGACGGCGATATCCGGGGGGGCTATCCGGGTAAGAGATTGTATCTCCCCGAGGCTGCTCATGGCCATCTCGAGCACAGCCACATCATGGTCGTCTTCCAGTTTAAGGAGGGAGAGGGGAACTCCAAGGTGATTATTCAAATTTCCTTCAGACTTGAGCACCTTGAAATCTTGTGAGAGAAGGCAGGATGCGAACTCCTTGGTCGTTGTCTTGCCGATGCTTCCTGTTATGCCGATAACTTTGACAGAATACTCTTGAAGGACTTTTCGGGCGAGTTCCTGAAGAGCCTTGAGAGTGTCTTTAACTTGGATTAAAGCGATATCTTTATCGGCGAGAGCGGTAGGCTGAGAAATAACAGCACCTGAAGCTCCCCTCTTAACGGCGGACGGGACAAAGTCATGGCCGTTTCGTTTCGCGGTTAAAGCAAAAAAGAGTTCACCCGGTTCGGTCGACCGGGAATCTATGTTGAATTTATGAAAAGTGAGAGATTCCGAACCTTGCAGGATGGTTCCGCCGATCTTTTCGGCAACATCGTTCAATAGGAGACTAACCAATTTCAGCTTTCCCCTTTGGCTTGAAGGATTTCCCTGATGACTTCCGCATCATCGAAATGAGTGATCTTATCCTTGATGATTTGATAATTTTCATGGCCTTTTCCGGCCACAAGGATATAATCTCCCTTTTCTCCGAGGGAAAGAGCCTGTTCGATAGCCTCTCTCCTATCAGGGATAATTTGGTAATTTTGTGTTCCGGTTTTTTGTATTCCCTTCTCGATATCTGAGATTATCGCCATGGGCTCTTCTGACCGGGGATTATCTGATGTGATGATGGTCCAGTCGGAAAGAGTGCCGGCAGCTTCTCCCATCCTGGGCCTTTTTGTCTTGTCCCGGTCTCCTCCGGCTCCGAAGACCAGGATGATGCGTTTAGGATCGAGCTCCCGAACGGTTTCCAGTAGATTCTTCAGAGCATCATCTGTGTGGGCGTAATCGACGAAAATGTGAAGACCCAGAGAATTTTCGATTTTTTCAAACCTTCCCGGGACGCCTTTGAGCGAGGCGATACCCTCTTTGACCGCTGAGAGCGGAAGGCCAAGTGTCAGGGCCAAAGCCACAGAAGCCAGGATATTGTAGAGGTTTGGCTTCCCCAGGAGCGGCGAGGAGATGGTGAGCCGGCCTTCCGGATATATCACGGAGGCTTCGATCCCCTTCTCATTCAGCGCGAAGTTTTCCACTCTGACCATGGCTCCTGGCTCGATGCCGTAGGTGAGGACTCCTGTAGGCAGCTGGGATAGGAGCTTCTTGCCCCATGTGTCGTCTCCATTGACCACTGCCATTCGTTTTTTATGGTTGAGAAAGAAAAGCCTTTTCTTCGCTTCGAAATATTTTTCCATAGTCTGGTGGTAGTCCAGATGGTCACCGCTCAAGTTGACGAAGGCAACGACATCAAACGCGATGCCCATGACTCTTTTGCGGTCTAAAGCGTGAGAGGAGACTTCCATGATGCAGTGAGTGACTCCATGGCTGAGCATTTCATACAGGATCCTCTGGATGTCCGGAGCTTCAGGAGTCGTCCTTTCGGCGGGGACAGTCATTTTTGGTCCCCGGTAGGAGATGGTCCCGATGACCCCCGGAACGAAGCGGGATTTTTCCAGTATCTTCTCCAGTATGTAGGTGATAGTGGTCTTCCCTTTTGTCCCGGTGATCCCGATGACTTTCATTTTCTGGGAAGGGTGAGAATAAAAATTGGCTGAGCTCAGGGCCAGCGCTTCCCGTGTGTCCGAGACCTGGATCCAGGTTCGAGTGAAATTCTCAGGTTTGGGCCGGTCTGAAAGAACAGCCACAGCGCCGTGAAGAAGAGCTTCTTCGATAAATTCAAGTCCATCCGTCTTCATCCCTTTCAGAGCCGTAAACATGAATCCGGGCCGAACATTCTTCGAGGAGTAAGCGATTCCTTGAATATCTTCAGTTTTATTCCCATTTAAGCCGAGCAGCGGAACTCCGGCCAACACGTCATTGAGTTTCATCAGTCGCTTAGCCTCCAGCGGTTTTCCACGATGGTGTTTTTTCGAGGGATCTTTTGGCCGGGGATTTTCAGATATTGAAGGACCTGTTTGCTGATTTCTCTGAAGACAGGACCGGCGACTTCTCCACCATAGTACGAGCCAACAGGTTCGTCGATCACCACGATCATGGAGAAGGCTGGATTGTCGGCAGGGACAAAACCGACGAAGGAGGCGATATGAGCTTCAGATGAATAGCTTCCAATTGAGGAATCGAATATCTGGGCGGTTCCTGTCTTTCCGGCAATTCTATACCCGGGGATCTGAGCCGGGCTTCCGGTTCCTCCTTGAACCACTTCACGGAGGATGGAGGTGAGTATCGATGCCGTCTCCCTGGATATTATCCTCAAGGAGGGGAGGGGATTGCGTATGGATTTACTCGAGGCGTTCAGGACTCTCCTGACAATCCTCGGAGGGACAAGAACACCATCGTTGGCGATGATGTTGACTGCCTGAAGCATCTGTAGGGCTGTCACCGAGATTTCATATCCGATAGAGAGCGAAGCCGGAGATATCCGGCTCCAGTCTTCGACTTGCCTGAAAATTCCCTTCTCTTCTGCGGGGAGGTTGATCCCCGTTTTTTTACCAAAGCCAAATTTTTTTATCGTTTTATAAAAAGAATCCCTGTCTAAATTGTGGCTGAGCTGGACGGTTCCGACGTTGGAAGAATGGATGATGATTTCAGGAAAGGATAAAATCCCGTAGCGTTGGTGGTCTCTGATTAATTTGCCAGCCACAGATATGTATCCCTGGCTGCAGTCAAAGGAGTCAGCCAGAGTGACTTTATTCGTCTCCAGAGCAACCGAGGCAGTGACGACCTTGAAGGTGGAACCTGGCTCAAAGTTGTGGTGGATGGCATTGTTTCTATCCACAACAGTGGGGGAGCGCGGCAGGTTGTTCAAGTCGTAGTTGGGGAAATTGGCCATTGCCAGGATTTCTCCTGATGAAGGGTGGGTGATGATGACCGTCCCCCATTTGGCTCCTGATTCCCGCACAGCTTTTTCCAGTTCTTTTTCCGCATAAAACTGGATGGTCTCATCGATAGTCAAGACCAGGTCCTTTCCGTCTTTCGGCTCTTTCAGGGTTTCAAATTCGTATTCTCTTTTTTTGGCGTCCTTCATTATGAGATGTTCGCCTTTAATACCGGCGAGTACAGAATTACAGCTGTATTCGATCCCACTGGCGCCGACTTCATCGATGTCAACTCTTCCCAGTAAGTGGGCGGCGCGTTTCCCATGGGGGTAGTATCTTTTGTTTTCTTCCAGGAAATAGATGCCGTCCAAAGAGAGCTTTTTTATCATCTCTTCTTTTTCGGGAGGGATTTTCCTTCTAATCCAGATGAAAGACACGTTTTTTTCGACTCTTTTTTTAATCCTCTGGAACTCTCTCTCGGAGAGGTTCAGGATGCTTTTCACTGTTTGAATTTTTTCAAGTTGTGATTCCAGAGACTCGTCTTCGTTGGGAGTATAGAAGACGGAACGGAATGGAAGACTTCGAGCAAGGATTATGCCTGTGCGGTCGTATATCGTGCCTCTTTTGGGAATGATGTCTTTTTTATTCTGATTGTGCTGTGTGACTTTTGTTTTCAGACTCGGGTGTTCGATGACCTGAAGCTGAAGGAGGCGGATGATGAGAAAGATGAGCCAGAGCATAAAGAGAAAAGCCATCATGCTTATTCTTCTGTGTGCTTTTCTCTGGTTGATGATGCTCATTCTCTTCTTCTTTTTACTTTTGCTTAAAATCCTCGTAGACCTTCTGGTTGTCCTCGGTTTTGACCATCTTCAGTTTTTCCTTGGCGATCCTCTCCACTTTTTCGAGTGAAAGCAGGGAGGCCTTTGTGGTTTCAAGCTCTTCTACCTCAATTTTCAGCTTTTGGACTTTTTCCTCCAGTCTGTTTATTTCGTATCCTATCCTGACCGCTTCCACCTGGTGCCAGATGTAGAAGGTCAGAATAGCAATGATGAATACGGTGCAGGTGATGACCATCATCATTTCTTTTTTCGTGAATTTTTTTCTTACCATTTAAATTCTTTCTGCGGCTCTGAGCTTGGCTGACCTTGCCCTGAAATTCGCCTTGACCTCCTCTTCAGAGGGGATAACCGGCTTTTTAGTTAAGATTTTGAGTAAAGGAGGAGAATCCTCGGGAGCTGCCAGGTTCGCGAAGGTGTGTTTGACTATCCTGTCCTCCAGTGAATGAAAAGAGATCGCAGCGATGTGTGCTTTTTTGTGTAAGGAATGAACCATCCTTTCCAAGAAACCGGAAAGGCTGTTCAATTCCTGGTTGACTTCGATCCGAATGGCCTGGAAGACTTTGGCTGCGGGATGGATTTTCCCTTTTTGAGGTCTCCAGCGGCATATTTCTTCCACTATCCGGCAGAGCTGCGTCGTCGTTTCGAATTCCGCCGTCTTTCTTCTCGAGACAATTTCTTTGGCCAGCCGCCGTGCTTGTTTGAGCTCCCCGTATTCATGGAAGATTTGGGAAAGTTTGGGCTCTGAGTACTTATTGAGGATTTTATGGGCAGTCAACTTGTTCCGGAGGTCCATTCTCATATCGAGAGGGCCTTCCCGGCTGTAGCTGAATCCTCTCTCAGGGGAATCGAGCTGGAATGAAGACATCCCCAGGTCCAGTAATACACCTCTTATTTGCGAGAAGTCGATTCTGATGTCAGGGATATATCTGAAGTCAGAGTGGTAGAGCTCCACTCTATCCGCGAAAGGTTGGAGCTTTTCCCTGGCCTTCAGAAGGGATGACTCGTCGATATCAAAACCGATAAGGGATACTTTGGGATTTCTTTTAACTATTTCGTAGGCATGACCTCCCAGTCCGATCGTGCAGTCAATGTAAATGCCTTCTCTGTTTATATCCAGGAACTCCAAAACCTCGTTTAATAGAACAGGGATGTGGCTGTTCCCGTTCATTTGGATTTTCCTTGAGGCAGGAGTTCTGCAATGCTTTTAAAGTCTTCATCGGTCAACGGCTTTTCCTCAAGTATTTTATCCAGTTTCTCCTTGTTCCAGATTTCCAGATGGTCGGTGAGGCCAAGAACGACGACCTCTTCATCGAGTTCTGCCTTATCTCTTAAGGACTGGTTGATGAGAATGCGGCCTTTGGAATCGATCCGGTAGTGATGTCCCTTTCTGTTGACACGAACCAGGAAACTTCTCACAGCCGGATTGAACTGGAGGGCGCCTTCCATGGAAGCGCCTGAGAGTCTTTCCCAGACTGAAAGAGGATACACCTGAACGGATTCGTCAGCCAGGGAGGTGATGAACAGGTCTTTTCCGTACCGTTCTTCAATGGCAGCGCGGAACTTCTCAGGGACTTTGATCCGGCTGCTTCTGTCGAATCTTGCCGTATAACTTCCTAGTAAAAGACTTCCCATTTTGTCCCGTTCCGTCCCGTTTTCCACTAATATATGAGAGAAAATTCCCAATGTCAAGGAAAAAATACAAAAAAATAGCATTTATTTTTATTGTTTTCTAGATGTTGTGTAAAAGTAGACGGCACCACTATATAAAGGATACAGGCGGGAAGAGAAGAAAACTTAACAGAGCCGATAAAAAAGAAAGGAAAGCGGGACTTTTTGGGACAGAGAGGGAAAATACAAAAAAAGGGGACAGGCTCACTAGTGTCCGGTTGTTTACAAAATAAAAATATATTTGTTGATATTATTAAAGTTACAGCAAAAAAAATTGAGATTTGCGTTCAAATCGATTACGGCAAAAATCTGCTATAAATGATTGTATTAAATGGAGTTAGAAGAATTTCAAAATTCAACGACCGGACAGCAGTGGGACAGGCTACTTTTTTAAAAGAGTACGGGGTTAGGGCTTGTCAAGATAGATACATCAAGGCTCGACCTAAGCCTATGGCCTCACTTTCTGATAAGGCCTGACCCCAAGGGGCACTTGAAGTAACCTGTCCCCTTTTTTATGCATTAAATAAGGATAGAGAATATCCAGTTTTCAGCTAAATATCGACCTTTTCTTTGAGGAGTTCTTTAGCTCTTTTATAGTCCTCATCTGACACAAGGATTTTTATCTCGCCCAGGCCGTCTGCCGAAAAAGGATGGACGGATTGAACCACCCTTCCTCTGAGGATACAGATAATGCCGTTGCTTTCGAGAAAGCTTTTGATGATCTCTGCTTCAACAGGTCCCCAGACTTTATGGAGCTCCTTGAGGTTTGAATCTTCCGCGGATTTTTTCTTTTTCTCCTGAGTATCATCCATCTGTCTATCCTTATTGATCCTGAGATGAATAAGTGTATCTCTATTTTAAAGAAAAAAGCAAGAAAGGGGAATAACCTGGAAAATAAAAAGGGACAGGTTACTGTAATAAAAAGGATAGTCCCTATCCTTCTATAATACAAGGATTGAAAAGGGCAGCCCCTAAAGTAACCTGTTGTTAATGCTCAATAATTAGGTAACACTTTTTGTGATGATATCGAAGGCAAAAGTGTCATTGCGAGCGAAGCGTGGCAATCTCATAAAAAAGATATCTTATTCCCTTTATAATATAATTTCTCTCAACGAGATTGCCACGCTTCGCTCGCAATGACACCCAAAAAATGTTACCGAATTACTGAGCACGTACACCTGTCCCTTTTTTTTCTCCCTCTGCGGGGTCTTGCATTTATCTCTTTTTCCACTCGAAATAATCAGTGAGTATCCTGTTGTGGTCAAAAGCAAGAGAGAAATTGATTTCTTCTTGGGTGAATATCCCGATTTCCTGCGCATCGTCCGCGGCTTCGGGCTTTCCTTGAGCTGAAGCCACGAAGACCGTTGAGATTGTGTGTTGGCGGGGATCCCGGTCTGGTTCAGAGTAGGTATGAAGCTGCTTCTCGAGCTGGACATCCAGAGAAGTTTCTTCTTTGGCTTCTCGAACAGCCGCTTCCTCCAGGGATTCACCGTAGTCGACGAATCCTCCCGGAAGGGCCCATCCGTGAGGAGGATTCTTCCTCTTTATCAGCACTATTCCTTCTTTGCCGTCCGCCCTTTGGACCTCGATAATAATGTCCACAGTCGGGAAGGGATTTCTGTACTTTGTCATCGTGATTCCGGAAAAGAGTTTTCCAGCTGCAGTTCTGCCCCGTCAGGACAAACCTTCAGAGACAGTCAAGAGATGAATGGTTCGTCAGCCGACGAGCTTGAACTTCTTTTCCAGTTTTTCGAGTTTTTCCACAATGCCGCCGTACTCGAGTTCGCTGTAGGGAAGCATGGCTGCGCCGGAAAATCCCTGTCGTCTGATAGCTGTGGCTTTTTCGGATATCTGGTCTCTGACGTAGTCCCAATAGGGGTGGTCGAACACATCAGCCGGCTCTGTCAGCTTTCCTTCTCTCACACAAAAGGCGGCGCCGGTAACGACCGGAGGCCCGTCAAAAAAGGAAATTGTCGAATTGAGCTTGCAGGGCATGAGAGGACCGTTGTGGCTGCCCCTCATGAAGCCCGCGACAAAATGGCCGATCTGGAAGGGGGCCAGCACCTCTCCGGTGGCGGGGAATTCTCCCTGAACCCGGACCAGGGCGACAGGATCATCTTTTCCTGTATATTTTCCAGCAATGTTGTGCAGACGTGTAGTGGAGACAACCGCAGCCTGGTTTCCTGAAGCGCGGGAATAGATGCTCTCGATGACATATCTTTCGTTATCGCGGAGCAGGGCAGCGATGTCATAGATTTCTTCGGGGGCGTTGAGTTCTAAGATTTTATCTTTTTCAGTGTGTTCGACGTCGATGATGCGGAACATGAAGCCGTCGCTCATTTTTGGGCTGAGAATGAGTCCTGCGTTGTACATGGGATCAGTAAAGCCCAGGTAGAAAGGAAGGTTGTAACAGCCAGGGTCAGTCTTATCTGCGGCAAAGAAAACAAAAGGCTCGTTCGGCCGCTCCTCAAATTCCATCTCTGAAACAGCCGGGCCCATTCCTTTTATGTTTCCACTGAAGGCATCTTTGAGCAGGTCCTGTCCTGCGCCGTAGAGTCCCTGCTTTTTAGCGACAGCGGTTCCGGCTATAAACGCATCCCAGGCTAATTTGTGGATTTTTTCGTCTGAAACGCCCTTATCATGTGTGCAGAGGATGGCGATATCGTCGCCTGTATGGCTGATGTAATAGTCGATCAGCAGGTTTTTGCTGTTCTCCTTGACAAATCTCTTGACCTCATCGATGAGTGCCTGGCTTGGTGTGATGTGACCGCCAATGCTGCCTATATCCGCTTTTAGCACGCTGAGGGTGACTTTCATTAAAACCTCCTTATAAAATTGTAGTCTTGTTTATCTTATTGATTAGTCAATTCTAAATTTGTGGCTTCTCAATGTCAACAGGAATCCCGATTCCCGGAATAAAGGGGGGAGAAGAGAGGATTTTTAGCCCTTCCTCGATTGAAATGAAGGGCTGTTGGCTGGCCTAAAAAGTCCGGTTGTGGAAGTTTTCAG
>Ga0180437_10007205_pt1 | contig 14574 bp, 10 predicted proteins | sample SS_ome_4_FD_132410 | JGI IMG/M metagenome (GOLD analysis project Ga0180437, IMG submission 132410) | Hypersaline lake sediment archaeal communities from the Salton Sea, California, USA - SS_3_D_1 metaG | ecosystem: Environmental > Aquatic > Non-marine Saline and Alkaline > Hypersaline >...
ATCGAGGAAGAAGAAAATATTGAAGATGTTTTTGGAAAGCTAATAATAAATGAGGTAACTTTTAAAGAATCGAAAGATTGGGTTGAGTTAAAGGTTCTTGAACAAGGAAATTTTAATCAATGGAAAATATTTCAAGGAGAAAGTTTAGTTTTTGAAATAGTCGAGGATAGAATTTATGAAAAGAATGATTTTATTATACTAAATTTAGAAAAAAATTTGACAGGAACAGATAATATATTGGTTTTGCGCAATGCTGAGTATCAGACACAGGATGTGTTAATTTGGTCAAATAATAATGGTAAATTTACGAAAAGCAGCAGCCAGGCCAATTTTTTAACAGCTGCAGGCCATTGGCAGGCAGCAAATGATTTTGAAATTGATGATAGCAGTGCTTGGCACAGTAGCGATGAAATTAAGGAAAAAGTGTCTTTAGCCAGAATTTCAGAGATTGATACAAATTCAGCTAATGACTGGAGTTTTACATTTATTCAAACTCCAGGCCTGGATAATGAAATTATTTTAACTGAAATAATGGAACAAGAGGTAGAGGAGTCGGAACAGGGAAATGTACTTGAAGAGCAAAGTGAGCAATCAGAAGATGAAAACTCTAATAATGAACCAATTAATTTAATGGGAAAGCTTTTTATTAATGAATTTGTAAGCCAGCCTTTTCCCGGACAAACAGAGTGGGTAGAAATTTTTAATTCTTCAGATACAGATATTGAGGTAACAGATTGTTATCTCCAAGAGGGAAGCGGAACAAAATTTCATTTAAGAGGCATTATTCCCTCAAAATTTTATATGATAGTCAAAACAAAAAATCTAAATAATTCAGGAGATAAAATTGAATTATATTCAAAAGACAATCAATTATTGGACCAGGTTATATATGGCGATACAGAGAACTCAATGGTTGGACTTGAAAAAGTGGTTTTGCCATACGCACTGGTTAAGGATGAAACAGGTTTTTGGAAACTAACGACTCTGCCTACGCCAGGAACAGAAAATATTGTGCAGCCAATTGCTGGTGATGAAAATTTTTTAGAAAAAGAAAATGCACCACAGAAAGCGGCCAGTACAGTAAACAAAAGTTCAGATTCTAAAGCATCATCGCAAAAACCTGTGGAATACATTGCTTTAACAAAGGAAAATATTGATCAACTAAAAGACGATAATTTAGTTTTATTTGAAGGAGTGATTACAGTTAATCCAGGATTATTTTTAAAACAAAGAATGTATATGCAAAACGAGGATTTGGCAGTTGAAATTTATTTTCACAAAGCTGACTGGCCAAGCCTGGAAATTGGTCAAAGAGTGAGGATAAAAGGGAAGTATGCCAAAAAGGATATGCCTCAAATAAAATTAGCTTCCCCAGAAGATATTAATGTTATTGACGGGCAAAATGAGGTAGAATTGCATGAATTCAGTTTTGAACAAGAAAATAAATTGATTGGATTTTTAATTGCTGCTGACGGAGAAATATCAGAAAAGTTGGCAAGCGGATTTAATTTAGTAACTGAGCAGGGAGATTTGCCTGTTTGTTTTCGGAAGAACGCAGGTTTAAACATAAAAGATCTGGAAAACGAACAAAGAGTATTTATCAGTGGGGTTTTATTGCCTTATAAAGAAAGCGTTTGCCTTTATCCAAGGCTGAATGAAGATATTTCAATTTTGCCATCTGAGCAAGAATTAGGAGTAGCAGCTGTTGAGCAGGTACAGGCCAAAAAGTCTTTGCCAGTAAAGATAATTTTAACTGTTATTGCGGGTATATTGAGCGCAGGATTGGGATTTTTGTATTTATTGAAGAAAGGGAAGTTGAAGATGTTTGGTTTGGCAAAGAGTAATTGAAAACTGATATCTTTTAAAAAAAATAAGACGGCACTTATGCCGTTTTATTTTTTTAACTGTTCTTGTATAATGTAGATACTAATGTTAAGTTATGTGTATGCCAAAACGTTTCCTAAAATTCCCTGAAAATTTTTTATGGGGCAGTGCAACTGCTTCTCATCAAATCGAAGGTGACTGCAAAAATAATGACTGGTCGCATGAAGTTTTTAATAGATATAAAGACCAGTTGCCCTGGATGAGGCAGGCATTGGAAAAAATTCCAGATGTTGGAACTTCTTGTGACAGTTTTAATCGTTATAAAGAGGATTTTGATTTGATAGAAAAAATGAATAATAATAGCCATCGGTTGTCTATTGAATGGGCCAGAATAGAACCCAAAGAAGATGAGTTTGATGACCAGGCAATAAAGCATTATCGGAATGTGCTGGAGGATTTGAAAAGAAGAAATATCAAAGTAATGCTCAGTTTGCATCATTTTACCAGTCCAGCATGGTTTATATTAAAAAAAGGTTGGGAAAAATCTAGCAATAATAAGTATTTTTTAAGATATGTAAAATATGTTGTTGAGAATTTGGGTGACTTAGTTGATTTTTGGTTAACCATAAATGAACCAGATGCTTATGTTTTTTGTGGCTATTTTCATGGCTGGTGGCCACCAATGCAAAAAAATAAACTGAAAGGCTTGATTGTTTTTAGAAATTTGGCAAAAGCCCATAAGAGGGCATATGTCTTAATTCATCAGATTTGTAATGATAAATTTAATAATAAGCCTGAGGTTGGTTTTGCCAATTCACTTCAGGCATATTCAAGTTATATTAAACATAGATTGTCTAATCAACTGAAGCAATACTTTTACTATAAAGTTTCAAATCATGGATTTTATCTTCTTTCTGGAAAAAGATATCATGACTTTTTAGGTGTTAATTATTATTTTCAGGTTAGACTTAATCGAAAGTACTCAAAGCTTTTTTCAATACAAGAAGATCCGAGCGTTGAAGGCAGAAGAATGACTGATATGAATTGGTTAGTGCATCCTCATGGTATTTATGAAGTTTTAGTAGATTTATCAACTTATAAGAAGCCTATTTATGTTACTGAGAATGGTATTGCCACTGAAGATGACAGTTTTCGCAAGCAATTTATTCATGAGCACTTGGAAGAGATTTATTATGCAATAAAGGCAGGCGTAGATGTTAGAGGCTATTTTTATTGGTCTTTATTAGATAATTATGAATGGGCAGAAGGTTATAGGCCTAAATTTGGCTTAGTAGCTGTGGATTTTGATACTAAACAAAGGCAAATGAAAGAAAGTGGTGAGTATTATGCAAACATAGCTAAAAAGAATGGATTAGAATTGTAATTCATTGTTCCAATATTTTATTATTTCACTGTTTATCAGTGATTTTTTTAATAAATAATTACAGAGCATTAGAACAGTAGAGCTATAGAACTAACGAATTAATTTTGCGTAAAATTACCTGTTGATAACTTAAAAATTAATTTTGGGAGTGACCGGATTTTGTGTTATAATTAAAATAACTAGGATTGCGCCTAGATATTATTAAGATTTAAAAAGAAATCTGAAAATTAGGCATAAAATCCAGAATGCTTTGGGAGGATTTTTAAAATCCCTAAAGCCAAAAAGAACACGAATTGTTTCAGTGCTCATTATTTTATTTTTAATAATTGGCATTGGAATTTATCTACCTGCCTATGCTGGCAGGATTGGAGATTTTTTTGGTCAGGTATTTGCATTAATGTTTTATGGCGTAGCCTATATCTTAGGTTGGCTGACAATGCAGGTATTTTCATTAGTGATTGCTGTTGCTGGTTTTCAGGAATTTGTAGACAATCCAGGGGTTATTACCGGCTGGACTATTATTCGAGATATTTGCAACATGTTCTTTGTCGTAATTTTATTGATAATTGCATTTGCTACTATTTTGCGCATTGAAAAATATTCGATAAAGTCGCTGCTGCCAAAAGTAATATTTGCTGCAGTAGCCATTAATTTTAGTAAATTGATTTGTGGCCTGATCATTGATTTTGGACAAATAGTAATGCTTACTTTTGTAAATGGTTTTCAAGCATCTGCGGGCGCGAATTTAATTAACGGTTTGCAAATGGATACTTGGATGAAAGCAAAGGAGGGTGGGCTGGAAGAAATTAATTTTTGGAAAATCGCTTTAACATTAGCTTTGGCTGCGTTTATGTTTTTCTTTGTTTTAATGGTAAGCATTTTAATGCTTGTAATTTTATTGGCCAGAATTGCATTTTTATGGATTTTAATTATATTGTCTCCATTTGCTTTTGTGGGGTCATTATTACCATTTACTCAATCCCTGGCAAAACAATGGTGGCAAAAATTTGGTAATTGGGTAGCCACTGGTCCAATATTAGCTTTTTTTCTTTGGTTAGCATTATTAATGATGCAAGCAGATGGAGGTGTTAGCCAAGAAGCGCAAAAAGTAACACAGTCAGCTGAGAAAAAATCAGGTGTAACAAATAAACAACTTCAATCAGGGACTCAAGCAGTTGGTTCAACTATGCCAAACATGGCCCAGTTTGCTATGGGTGTAGCATTATTATACGGATCTGTTGTTATAACAAAACAAATGGGTGGAGCTGTTGGCGCTGCTGTAGGAGGAAAAGTATTGGGTGCGGTTAAAGGGGCTGCTTATGGTGTAACTGGTGCCAGGTTTGTAGGTGAAAGATATAAGGCAGCAAAGGGCGTTTTAGAAAGAAGACGAGCAGAAAGAGTGTCAGGCTTTGGCAGAAGATTTGAAAGAGGATGGGAGCGGACTGCAGGTGTAGCCAGGGAGGCTGTGGTTGGCGCAGTTAAAGCGCCAGTTCGAGCGCCGATAGCTGCAGCTAGAAGAGGCCGAGCTGAATATAGAAGAATAAGAGAAGAGTATAAAGAAAAAGGTATGGGCGGTGGAGTAAGAGCCGGATTGGCTGTAGGAGTTTATTCTGGATTAAAAAGAATGCTTACCATGGGAGCTCCAGAGTTAGCCTCTGATGTCAGAAGTCAGGTCACTAGAGCAAAAGGGGCATCAAACGAAGCAGGTAAAGCAAGGGTAGGCAAGGAATTTAAACAACTTCAGGATTCAAAATATGATGCTAAAAAATCTGCAAAAGCAATGACTACTGAGTCTAATATGGAAAAAGCAGCAGCCCATTTGATTAATGCTATTAAGGGCAATGCCATTAATGAAGATAATCAGGAAGACATGATGAAAGTATATCGAAGAATTAAAGGTACGCCATTTGAAAAAGCAGTTGAAGATGAGGTTAATAAGAATCATGCTTTTGCTAAATATGATCTTTCAACTTATAAAGGCAGAAAAGATTTGATTGGTGACCAGGATAAAAATAAGACAAATTTGCGCGATCAATCAGCCAGCTTTTATAAAGACGGCAATGCGATTTTGACTTTATCACAAGCGTTTGGAAAGAATTTTGAATCTGAAATGAAGAGAATATTTGCCAAAGGAGGAGATTATTCTAAAAATGCAAGGGAAGGTTTGGCTGAGGCGCAAAAAATGAAAGAAAATATGACAGTAACTGATCCAGCTACCGGACAAACAATAGCTACTGGAAGGTTGGCTGAATTAAGAAACCTATCTCCATCCCAAGGAACAGATGAAGCTGCAGAACTTGATGCACTTGAAGCATTTAATAAAACTAATTTTAAAAGCGTTGAAGCAAAGATTACTGAAAATCCATTTGATGCTTTTGGCGCAGACTTGGAAGGTTTGGGAAATCATACGAGCAAGCTGGATGTCAGAGATTTGGCTAATGCTTTGAAAGTAGATGACAAAGGTAATTTTACAAAAGGTGATGATACTCAAAGAATGATAATTGCTCAAAATATTTCAACCAGTAAATTATCCGGATTAATGAAAACAGGAAATGATAATATGGTTAAAGCAGTGTTAAGCTTAAAGGCAAAAATGGCTCAGGGTGATCCAAGTGTGCCAGCTCAGGTTACCAGTCCTCAGGTTCAGAAAAACATGAAAGCAGAATTTAAAAATATAAGCAATAACAAGTCATTTTATAGCAGTTTACCGCCAGAGATGCAAAAAACAGTTGATGATAACACATAATATTTATGCCAGATAAATTAAAAAATAAATTGGCTCAGAGCGTGTATGAATCAGATTATGGCTCACGTATTAATGTTGCTCTGATTAATAAGTTTAAATTGTCTTCAAAAAAAGCAGTAATGTTTCGGGATATTATTAATGATGTTTTATTTAATAAGATAAAAATAAAAGATTTAGATAAACAATTTAAAAATAAATTAAAAATTACTCCACAAAGAGCAAAGGATTTGGCAAAAGAAGTGGTAGGGAGGAAATTTTTAATTTTAGATGATCATTTTAAAGGCGCAGCAAGCAAGTATTTAGCTGGTTTGGGTGCAAATCCTGAGGATTATAATGAAGTAGTGGATAAATTTAGAAAAGAAATAGAAATTGAAGAAGAAATGGTTAAAAGATTGACTTCAGATGAAGATAAAATGTTAGAAGACAAGGTTGAGGCCAAAAAAGAAATGGAAAAAGCGCCGCCGCTTGAGTTGCGAGATCCTGAAAAGGAAGAAAAAGACTTAGGAGCAATTTTTAGCGATCAGGTGGTGGATTTACTTAAATGGGCTGATTTCCGTACAAAATTAGATCTAAATTCCTTAATTGTAATGTTATTTTTAGAAAAAGAAGAATCTCAGACAAGCTTTCTTCAAAAATTAGTAAATAATCAGGAAATATTAACACAAGATAAAATACAAGTTAACAATCAAACAGTTGATCCAACTATTGGAAACTGGCTAAAGGATTTTATTGCAATTGTTGGAGTAGAGGGCACAGTTTCTTCTATAAAGAAAGCTAAATACATGGCTGAGAGCCAAAACGCGAAAAAATTAGATCGAGAAGAAGGCCAGCTTTTAGATATGACTTTAGACTTATATGTAGCAATCAGAAATTTCTTTTATGACGTGCAAAGAAAAAATGTGGAAGATATAGCAATATTCCCTTTTACAGACAAGGATGTGGCTGATATTGAGGCATCTGTCAAAGAACATGAAAAAGTAGCCAAGGAAAAAGCGCCGCCGCCAAAAGATATTTTTGAATTGTACGTCGGCAGCCCTGAAGAGCAAAAGAGAATTGAAATGATGAAAGAAAAAATGATCGAAGCGACCAACGGTGATTTGAAAAAAATATCAGATGAGCTTGAGGTTGGATTTTTGAAAAAAGACAAGATAAAAACAATTGCTTCACTTATGATTTTGGTTGAACAAGGGGGTTTTATAAAACTTTTAATAGAAGATATCAGATATCGCGATTATTTAACCAGCTATTTGAATCGTATTGGAAAAGCTAATCTGGTAAATGATTTTGTGGTTAATCCAGCCCAACCGCAGTTCGTGGTTTACATATTAAAGTATATTTTGCAAGAGCGTTTGGAATTGACTGAGGAAGAGGCAGCCAGGATTGCTACTCATTTTGATACACATTATACCCGAAGAGGAGAAGAAAAATTCAGCCGGTTAGCATTTTATGATATGGCAGAAAAAAAATTCAAATGGGCGTAAAGGCGAAAAACAAAAAAGGTGAAATCGCAAAAAGAGTAAGACTTTTATGCAAAAAAAAAAGAGTAAAAAAAATATAGAAATAAGTCCTAAAGCAGAGGAATTTGTTTTAGTTAGAGATGAGAACAGAGAATTTAAATATTATTATCAAGGAAAATTTTACTCTTATGATGAAGCGGTAAGGTTGTTAAGTCCAAAAGAAGTGAAAAAATTAAAAAAAGAGGAGAAAAAGGTAGTAAAAGAAGAAAAAAAAGCAAAAGTTGAAGTGGTTAAAGAAATGCCACCGGAAAAGCGTGATATTGAACAGCAGATGTTAGAAGAGGTGGCAAAAAAAATTATTGATGAATTGCAGATTTCAGCAGCCCAGTATGATTATTCCAAATTAGTTAATGTTATTATTTCAAGGCTTCGAGGAGTTAGAAAAGATATTGAAGTAAAATATATGCTGACAGCCTCTGCTGTTGCAGGTGGCCTAGGATTTGATGAACAAAAAGCAGAAACTATTTTAGATACAATAAAAAAGTATTTAATTGAAGTTGAGAAAAAACGATTGGCAATTATTCGCGGGGAATATGAGCCTAAAAAGCCAAAATCGTCTGCACCAGCTATACAAAAGCCAGTTGCCGTTGCTCCTGCTCAGCAGGTATCCAGAAGAACCTTGAGTGGTTTAGATGAGCAAAAGCCGGTTTTACAAGATGTGACTGTTGGCCCAGCATTAGTTGGACCAGTTGATGAACTGCGGTCGATGGATTTGGTGAATTTGCGCCGGTTAGGATCAAATAAAGAAGAAATAATTGGTGAACTAATGGAAAGGATTGGATTATTAGCAGAAGAGTCTATTCAAAAAAAAGTTGACGGTGTAAATGCGTGGCAGCAATCTCCTGTTTATCAAATGTATTTGAATATTGGTTATGAGAGTATAAAACAAAATAAACCAATTGAGCAAGTTATTAGAGAAAAAGAAGAAAAAGGCGATAAAATAATGACATATGAAGAATTTCAGGCAATAATGGAATCAAATGAGCAGATGCAGTTTTAATTCATTCAGTCATGAGAAATTAGTCAGTAGGATAAATTAAAAGTAATAAATATGGCGCTTGCTAAATATATTGTTCCACAATTTATTGATGTCGAAGATAAAATTATTGGTCCGATAACTGTCAGGCAGTTTATTTTAATTTTAGCCGCATTTTTAATTGGTTTTTTGCTTTATAGATTTGGCAGCCTGCTTAGTTTAATTGCTGGCGGAATAATTGATTTTGGTATATTTGGTACTTTAGCTTTTGCAAAAATTAATGGCAGGCCTATTCATTTCTTTTTATTAAATTTTGCTCAGACAATGCTTCGGCCGCAAATGCGTATTTGGAATAGAGAAGCATACATTATGCAGATGCATGAAAAATTCAAATCTGAGGTAAAGGAAAAGCCAAAGCCAAGCATAGCTCGAAAAGAACCGGTTGCTGGTTCAAGATTGTCTGACCTGACTTTGATTGTTAATACTGGCGGGATGTATGCAGGTGAAGTTCAGTCACCCAGTCCAGCACCAGTATCTATAAAACAGCCGACTCAAAAAAAATAATTTAAATATTATGGCAAAAAATAAACGTGAAATGCAAAGTGACAAATTGAAGAAAAAGACTGTATCTGAAAGTACCCAGCTCTTTTTAGACATTGCTGAAATAAAAAATGATACAGTTATATTAAAAGATAGCACTTTGCGGGCAGTATTAATGGTGTCCAGTGTTAATTTTGCCTTAAAGTCAGAAGAAGAACAGGAAGCAATAGTGAGCGCTTATGTTGGATTTTTAAATTATTTGGAGTTTCCTATTCAGATCGTGGTTCAGTCAAGAAAATTAAACATTGACATTTATTTAAATAAATTACGCGATAGAGAAAAGGAAGTAACTAATGAATTATTAAAAAAACAAATTGACAATTATATTTCTTTTGTAAATGAACTGGTGGAAATCGGAGATATTATGAGTAAAAAATTCTTTTTAGTTGTGCCTTACAGCCCGTTAGCAGAAGCTGGAAAACCTAAAGGTTTTTTTACAAAAATGTCTGAATTGTTTACACCTGGCCAAGTAATTAAGATAAAAAAAGAGAAGTTTGATAAATATTATCGTGAATTAATGCAAAGAGTGGGCCACATTCAGGGAAATTTAAATAGCATGGGATTAAAATCGGTTGTTTTAGATACGCAAGGTTTGATTGAATTATATTATAATGTTTATAATCCAGGGGTTGCAGAGCAGCAGGTATTGGTAGATGTAAATAAATTAAACGTAGATAAAACTTAATATGATAAAACCTGTCGGCCTTGAGCCAAAAGAAAAAAAAGAGGCGCCAAAAAAGAAACCAGAGGAGATTAAGGCAGAAAAGACAAAGAAGTTGATAGAAGAGAGGCGTGCCTATAAAAGAGGTGTTGTCTCAATTTTAGATTTGATTGCACCAAGTGCAATGGAAGTTAAACCTGATCATTTACGACTGGGAGGTAAATATTTAAGGACATTGTTTGTATTAACATACCCTAGATATATAAGTGTTGGTTGGTTTGCTCCGGTTATTAATTATAATGCTACTTTAGATATCAGCATGTTTTTTTACCCGTTAAAGTCTGATATTGTTTTAAAGCAGCTGAGAAATAAAGTTGGTGTTTTACGGGCGCAGCTGACTGCTGATGCTGAAAAGGGTGCGCCTAGGGATCCGGTTAGAGAAACTGCTTTGCAGGATATTGAAAAATTAAGAGATGATTTAACTCAGGGAATTGAAAAGTTTTTTCAGTTTGCGTTATATACAACACTTTATGCTAACAGTTTAAAGGAGCTGGATGATTTAACAGCGGATATTGAGGATTTATTTGGCTCAAAATTAGTTTACACCAAACGTGTATTATATCAGGCCGAACAGGGATTTATTTCAACTGTACCTTTGGGAAATGAAATAATGATTACAGCAAATCTTAATTCTTCTCCAATTGCCGCCTCATTCCCATTTGTTTCAGCTGAACTGACTTCTGACAAAGGAGTTTTATTCGGAGTCAACAGGCATAATAATAGTCTAATAATTTTTGATCGATTTTCACTTCAAAACGCAAATGCAGTAGTTTTTGCCACCTCTGGATCAGGAAAAAGTTATGCGATTAAGCTTGAGGTGCTTAGAACATTAATGTTTGGCACTGATGTTATAATTATTGATCCAGAAAGAGAATATAAGCATTTAAGCGACGCTGTCGGAGGCACATATGTAAATATTTCCCTTGCTTCTGAAAGCAAAATTAATCCGTTTGATCTGCCCCGTCCTATTGGAGAAATGACTTCTACTGAAGATATTATCAGAAGCGCAGTTATTACTTTAAAAGGATTGGTAAGGTTAATGATTGGTGATTTATCATACCAGGAAGATTCAATTGTTGACCAAGCATTGCTTCAAACATATGCTAAAAAAGATATTACACCAGAAACTGATTTGACCAAACCATTTGATCCGCCAATAATGCAGGATTTATATGATGTTTTGGATGGAATGGAAGGCGGAGCTGACTTGGCAACAAGGCTTCAGAAATTTACAACTGGTACTTTTTCTGGACTATTTAATTCACCGACAAATGTTGATGTAAAAAATCAGCTGATTGTATTTTCAGTCAGAGATTTAGAAGATGAATTAAGGCCTATGGCTATTTATAATATTGTAAATTATATTTGGAATGTTGTTCGGTCTGAATTAAAGAAAAGGATTTTAGTAATTGACGAGGCCTGGTGGTTAATGAAGCGAAAAGATTCAGCAGATTTTATATATGCATTGGTTAAGCGTTGCAGGAAATATTATTTAGGAGTAACTACTATTACTCAGGATGTAAATGATTTTCTGGTTTCCAATCAGGGTAAAGCAATTTTACAAAATTCAGCTTTACAGCTGCTTTTAAGGCAAACACCTGCAGCTATTGATTTAGTACAGGAAACTTTCCAGCTGACTGAAGGTGAAAGATACTTATTATTAGAAGGGGGAGTGGGTGAAGGAATTTTCTTTGCTGGCGATCGGCACGCTGCTATAAAAGTGGTCGCCTCAGGTATGGAAGATCAGTTGATTACTTCTGATCCTCAGCAATTGCTGGAGATTGAGCGGGTAAGAAAAGAGATGGAAGAAGAAATGGCTCAGGGCAAAGGCCAGCTGGAATCAGAGAAAGAAATTAAGACCAAGTTTACAAAATAATTTTTTCAGGTTAACATTGATTTAACAATTAATTCAATTAAATATGCTTGATAATTTATCAGTTGGTGCAAAAATAATCATTTTAATTATAATCGCTGTTGTTGTCGTAGTAGCAATAGTTTTAGGATTCTTATACTTTCGGCAAGAGCCAGAAGATGCACAACCACCAACTGTGATAAATGAACAAGAACCGCCGCCTCGGCAGCCAATTGTTCCAGAAGTTGAGAGAAAAACAATTGATCTGCCAAAGTTGACTGAAGAGGAAAAAAGCGAGGAACAGCTTCAGACTTTAGCTAGAGTTTTTGCAGAACGATTTGGAACTTTTTCAAATCAAGCTGGATTTACAAATTTAGATGACATTCAAAGCTTATTAACTGAAGAGATGCAGCAATGGGTAGCAGCACAGAAAACACAAATGTCTAAAAAGTATCCGCTAGACAGTGAATATTATGGCGTGACAACAAGTGCCCCAATAGTAAAAACTGATAGTTATTCTCAGGATAAGGCTGTAATGCTTGTAACGACACAGCGGACAGAAAAGAAAAATAGTGAATCAAAAACTTTTGAACAAAAGATAAAGGTCGAGTTTGTAAACATAGATGGAAATTGGCTAATTAATGGCGCATACTGGCAATAAAAATTTTTTTAGAAAACTTATATCCCCCCTCCTTGATTTGATATTCCCTAAAATGTGTTTAGGATGCAAAAAGGAGGGTTCTTTTTTATGTGAGAAATGCTTGAAAGCTATGGAAGTGGCAGTTGGCCAAAGTTGTGTTGTTTGCAATAAACAAGCAACAATTTCAAATCAGCTATGTGAAGTCTGCCAAGATAATTTTTGCTTTGATACAGTTTTTGTGATGAGCACCTATGATGGGGTGATCAAGCAAATTATTGGTGACTTGAAATTTAACTATGTGGAGGAAGTAGCTGACAGGCTAGCAGAAATGTATGCCCAAGCAGTTGACATGGCTAGATTAGGTGGTAAAATGAACGGACAGCTGCTTATTGCAATTCCTTTGCATAAAAAACGTTTTTTAGAACGCGGATTTAATCAGTCAGAATTGATTGCCCAACAGTTTGGCAAATACTATAATATGAATATTAACAACAAATGCTTACAAAGAATCAGAAATACTAAGCAGCAAGCAAATTTAAATAAAGAAGAAAGATTGGAAAATATGAAAGATGCTTTTTGCGCAAAGTTTGATCAAGTGCCACATATTGTTTATTTATTTGATGATGTTTTCACCACTGGGCAAACAATGAATGAGGCTGCAAAAGCCTTGAAGAAAGCTGGAGTTAAAGAGGTGAATGTTTTGGCATTAGCTCACGGGAATTAACCAAAAAATTTAAAGACATATATGAAGGTATTATTCTCAGGCGGAGGCACTATGGGGTCAGTGATGCCTCTTTTGGCATTAAAACATGATTTGCAAAAAGAAAATGCAGAGTTTCTTTGGATTGGCACAAAAAAAGGTCCTGAAAAGGAAGTGGTGTTAAAAGCAGGTATTGTGTTTAAAAGTATTAGTTCTGGCAAACTGAGGCGGTATTTTAGTTTGAAAAATTTAGTAGCGCCAATTTTTATGAAAATTGGCTTTATGCAAAGCTTTTTCATAATTTTAAAATATAAACCAGACATAATTTTAACTGCAGGTAGCTTTGTCTGTGTGCCAGTGGTTTGGGCTGGATGGGTTTTAAGAAAAAAAATTATTGTTCATCAACAAGATTTAAAAGTTGGTTTGGCAAATAAATTAATGAAGCCTTTTGCCACAAAGATAACAATCAGTTTTGAAGAATTGAAAAAATATTTTTCAAAAAATAAAGTGATAGTTACTGGAAACCCTGTGAGAAAAACAATTTTTACTGGATCAGGACAATCAGCTATAAGAAGATTTAATTTAGAACCAGACTTGCCAGTTCTTTTGATCATGGGTGGTGGGACTGGCGCTTTGGCAATAAATAAATTGGTCAGGCAGACCATTACTGACCTAGTGGAATTTTGCCAAGTTATTCACCTTACTGGCAAAGGTAAACAATTTTATTTCAAGCATCCTCGATATCATTCATTTGTTTTTTTGTCAGATGAATTGCCAGATGCATATGCTGCAGCTGATTTGGTTGTCTCTAGGGCAGGATTTGGATCATTAACAGAATTATCAGCGCTTGGTAAGCCAACTGTTTTAATTCCTTTGCCAAATAATGATCAGCTTAATAATTCTACTTATTTTTCTTCAAAAAAAGCCGTCCTAGTTCTAAATCAAATAGATTTATCTGCTGAAAAGTTTTTGGAATATATTAAAAAATTAATTTTTGACAAAGATAGGCTTAATTTATTGTCTGAAAACATAGGAAAAATAATGCCAGCTGAGGCAAATACTACGTACCTTAAAATTATTAATAAATTAGCGGAAAAATAGCGTTATTTTATTGACATTTTATTTTGGATGATGTATAATAGATATCGTTGCTGAGGGTCCTTAGCTCAGTCGGTTAGAGCGCCAGCCTTTTAAGCTGGGCGTCCTGGGTTCGAATCCCAGAGGACCCACCACTCGACTCCCCCTCGACTATGCTCGGGGTCGCTCGTGGTCTACGACCATATAATAATTAAAGAAAAAAATATATAACAAGCCAAGATTTGGGTTGTTTTTTATTTGACAAAAAAGCACTTTATTAATAAGATAAAAAAGACCCTAGTAATGGTGCTAGGAGAAAGGAGGGGATTAGTATAATGCCACCACGGATGGAAGACGTATTTGAAGGTCATTATAAAAGTGTAATTGACCACCGGATTGAAATGTTTGCTGGTCAAGATATAGTAAAGTTTGGTCTTGTTGCTTTAACTACAGAAATGGCTGAAAGAATTATTGATGAATATGAAAAACAGGGATGGACTATTAATTTTGAAAAAAGATCAGGTCTGACTTGGTTTA
>Ga0180437_10007208_pt1 | contig 14570 bp, 12 predicted proteins | sample SS_ome_4_FD_132410 | JGI IMG/M metagenome (GOLD analysis project Ga0180437, IMG submission 132410) | Hypersaline lake sediment archaeal communities from the Salton Sea, California, USA - SS_3_D_1 metaG | ecosystem: Environmental > Aquatic > Non-marine Saline and Alkaline > Hypersaline >...
TCTTTTTATAACTGGGTTCCCTAAAGTAATATGTTGTTAACTAACTGGACTTACACATCATCGCGGGAGAATGCTCAACCCATGTCCTCTCTGACGCAAACGTATCCACTAAAAATCCCACAGGATACTACTTTACGCCCCCAACTGGATATATTGCGGAACTTGGCGTTACAAGCTGCACGACAGTTATTAGAGGCTTTGTGGTCGGACCACTGGATTGATATGATGGATTCCGCGTGCAAGAAAAAAGCCTATAAAGTTATTAACGAACAACAGGTCTCATTAACTCTTAATGGACATTTGGTGTATCTCCCTTCACGCATCAGACGCGGTATTGCCGAGCAGGTAGGTCGTATCCTACGCTCGCAAGCCATCCGTAAACAGTGTTATTATGACGTGTTACGGATCGTGCAACTCACGGGAGTAGAAGGCAAACTCGACAGTTTGGTGCGCACCGTAGCCCTCACTTTAGCTAATTTTGAAGGCAAGTATTACCGCTGGGCGTTGATCCGTCAAACGCTGCGTATGTTCCGGCGTTACTATTATCAACTGTGCTTGGATTTAAGCGTCCTGATGCAGTTTCCTTATACGGCAATAGTGAAACCACAGATTCGGTCTTTTATACTCCCCTACAGCCCTGATGATGGACGGGTGATTCAATACGACTGGCAGCCAGAAAACGATCCCCGTACCATCAGTATCCGACTTAAGATACCCTGTTGTCCCCAACCCTTAAAACGATCCCACTGGGTATGGCAGGAATTTACCTTATCACTACCCGCCAAACTTCAACCACGTGTAAGTCATTCCACAAGTAAATTATGTCCTCCGACATTACGCTATCTCACGCTGAAAAGCGGCTTGATTCTGCCCTTTTTAGAATGCGCCTGGTCTTGGGATCACAATCATACACAACCGTCACCACCGCAACCCTTACGTGCGAATCGTGTGATGGCTACCGATCTGGGAGTAATTAATCTGACGACCTCGGTTATTTGCGAAGCTGGGTCTCAGTTGAGTCCTCCCATCTTTTGGTCGCCAACTACCACACTGTTGCATAAACTTGAGCAGTTCTATCACCATATCGCTCGACTGCAACGCAAATTAAATCGCTACCCTGTAAACTGGTACGGACAGGGTAAACGCCAGCAAGAACTGGATCGATTGTATCGCAAACTGAACCGTTATCGGGAGGAAATCTTACATCTGGCGAGTAACCACCTACTGGAGACCGCCCTTAAATGGGGGTGTAAGACTATCGTGCTGGAGGACTTGCGCAACTACCAGCCGCCGAAACACGGGCGCAAGCTATCCCGAAAACTCTCCAACTGGCTGCGGGGGGCAATATATGAAATCCTCATGTACAAAGCAAAGCGCTTCGGAATTAAGATCGCCCGCGTAAACCCGCGCTGGACGCCAAGTTATTGCCCGCGCTGTGGGGCCAAAGGCGAGAAAATCAGCGAGCCACGCACCCGCCAGGTGATAAAAAGTGGTAGGTTCTTTCATTGTAGTGTGTGTTCGTATCTAGCCGACCGCGATTACATCGCCGCAGTTAACATCTATCGGGTGCATCAAGAAAACCGTAAAAAACGATTTAGTATAAAACACGCAAAGCCCGTTCCCTATATGGCGACGGGTATCCCGCTCAACCGTCTTAGCGGGGACACCATTCACGGCCGTCTTCGTACTGTGGGTGGATAGATATTTATTTCTATTTGGTAAATAAATGTCTATTACGAAAGGAACGGTAGAGTCAATTGACAGCAAATTCTAAAAGAGATCCAAAAAAAAGACCAACAGCCGATGAAACCTTTCTTGAGATTTGTGATGTTGTACGAAAAAGAAGTACCTGTATCCGACGGGCTGTTGGAGCAGTGCTCGTAAAAGATGGTCAAGTGCTAGCTACAGGGTATAACGGTGCGCCAAGAGGTTCTCCACATTGTAAAACTTGTTTACGAGAAGACCTAAAAGTTCCTTCTGGCGAAAGAGCCGAGCTCTGCCGCGGTGTACATGCTGAACAAAATGTCATTATTCAAGCGGCAAGACATGGAGTCAATATTAAGGATTCTACACTATTTGTTACGAATCTCCCGTGCTCAATTTGTGCCAAGATGCTTATTAATGCTGGGATCAAAAAAATTGTTTATAGAGATCATTATACCGATGAATTGTCCTTGAAATTACTCACAGAAGCTGATATCGAAATAGTAAAATACGAATGAAGCATCTTTAACTATTATAACTTCTCAAGTAGAAAAATATCGGCCAATTGGCCAAAAAGCTTGTGAAATGCTTGTAAGTGCATGAAGGCAAATACTTGAGACATTAACGAAAGGTAATGAGCTATTATTCCATAACTTACAGTTATTGCCAGATATGATTTGACGTCGTATCGCTTCTATGGTGGTTTCTTCTTGTTCAAGCACAAGACATCCGCGACCAATTTCCATCAAAAAATGTGCATCGCTTCCTGCAGTAAAAGGTATACTGTGATTGATACAGAAGGAATATGCCCTTTTATTCATTAAATGCAGATTACACCTTGCGTTATATGCTTCAATTATGTCAATATACTTGTTAACCCAATCAATCTGCATTCTACTAATCCAGTTCTTTCGTGAAAAATCTAAAGGATGACTCAATCCAACTAAGCCATCTTGTTCTTTGACTTTATCCACCACTTCAAGAAACCGATGTTTTTTCGATCCTTGAGGACATATTTCTTCATTTATAAAAAGGCACAATAACTCTCCATTTTCAGTTGTTTTAACTTCTTCACCTGGAATAACAAAAATTCCCTCTTTCTCCAGAAGTTTTTTAGCTTTAGCCACACCCTTAAAGGTATTATGATCCGTAATTGCTATACCTTGAATACCTCGTTTTTTTAATACGCGTACAAGATCTTTATTTAGAGGAATCCAAGCATCTGACGAAAGATGCGTATGTACATGAAGATCAATTTTCATTTCTAAACGACCTGAACAAAATGTACTATAAGAAAAATAGACTTGCTTTTTATCTGACGTCCTTAGCAAACAGGTTTTGATTCAAATATCTTTCCTCAAAAATAGCTTGATACCTTTGATGAACCTAGGAAATTGGCTTAATCTTACTACGATGTTTGTAGAGCGCCTGTATCGAATTATAAAAAAATATGAGGGGTAATTTAGCTAAAGTTTTGGAATATCGCCCGGCAAATCAAAATCAGAAAAATCTCTTGGTCTTTTTTGACTCCAGAAATGGTTTTCTTGAGGTCCAAGTACTTGAGGACTCTGTACACCAGTGACAATTAACATAACTCGAATCATATCTCTCAGTTCAGGATCTTGACGGGCGCCCCAAATCACCATTGCATTATTCGCTAATCTGTCTGCAACAATATCTGCAGCTTTTGTTGCCTCTTCAAGCGTCATATCTGACCCACCGCTCACGTGAATCAAGGCAGCAGTAGCACCAGTGATATCCAACTCAAGCAGCGGACACTTTAATGCTGCATTAACAGCGTCTTCTACTCGATTCTTTTCTCCTGATTCTCCAACTCCGACCATTGCGACGCCTCCTTCCGTCATAACGGTTCGGACATCAGCATAATCAAGATTAATGAGGCTCGGCAATGATATAGTCTCTGTAATGCCCTTTACAAAGCGAGCTAAAACTTCATCAGCAACGCTAAACGCTGCATCAATTGGAAGTTGAGGCGCAATTTCAAGTAGTTTATTATTGTCAATCACAATAACAGTATCAGCATGTCTTCGTAGATTTCTTAATCCTTCTCGTGCCTTTTCATTCCGTGCACGTTCTACTTCAAATGGTGTAGTAACAACACCTACTACTATTGCATCAGCCTCTTTAGCAATTTCAGCAACAGTAGGTGCGGCTCCAGTACCAGTGCCTCCACCTAGACCAGCAGAAACAAAAACCAGATCTGCATCTCTTAAAAATTCCGTTAATTCTCTTCTAGACTCTTCTGCAGACGCAGCTCCAATTTCAGGATATCCTCCTGCCCCTAAGCCGCGTGTAATATGCCGCCCTATGAGGATATGTTGATCTGCTTTCACTTGACTAAGATGTTGTTGATCTGTATTCACAGCAATACATTCTGCACCTTCAATACCTAATTTCATTAAACGATCTACGGTATTACATCCTCCGCCTCCACATCCCATGACTACAATCCTTGCACGACCAGGCTCTCTTAAACCATTGTTTAGATCTTTTGTTTCAAGTATATGCTTCTTTGCATTCTCAATTAATAATTTCATTGGCATTCGATCTCCATGTCACCTCAATTTCAATAAAAATTCATCTTATTTCTACTGGGTTAGGTCTCGGAAAACCTGGAAAACCTGGAAAACCTAGACTTTCCCATAATTCCTTTTTCAATAGATCACGGATAGCTATTCGGATTACTTCCGAGCGATTTGGATATTTTTGATCATCTACTAGCTGATCTAATCCAGAGATAAACCCTTCGGGAAGATGTACTGTTACAAGTTTGATTCTTATCGCCTCCTCTCAGTTCCCTTTCCCGCTGAGCTAACTTGTCAAGTTTTTCGCAATTTTCATGTCCTGGTATAGATCCTATATATTGGGGGGTTTAGGACAGTGTCATGGAAACTTAATATTTCAGGACAAATTAGTTAGGGGAATTATGTCGTAATGATTTCAGTTAAAATGAAAAATGTCGTTTTCTTAATAAAAAGGCTTTTTACTACGCTCATGTTACCCCAATATGATCCACAAATACGCATTAGAAAATGAGTTTATTCGATCGTCAACGAATGAATTCTTAAGTGAGATTTCCAAGTAGATGACTATATTTTGCATCAACTATACTCACGTTTTCGAATTTACCAATAAGTTCGTGGTTTTGTGTATCAATGATAACCGGTTTATAGGTATAGGTTCGTCCTTCTAAACCGCCTTTTTTTCCTCTACTTACGATTAGAATGGTTTCTTCTCTTCCTATCCAATCATTATTTTTCTCATGTGTTATCTTTCGGCAGAGGGCCGTCATTTTTCTTGATCGGTCTTTTACCGTTTGACTTGGAAGAGGTAATAATTTTGCCGCAGGTGTTTGTTCCCTTGGACTGAATTTTGAAATATTTGTTAAACTAGGTTGAAGCAATTCTATTACATTAAACGATTCATCAAATTGTACGTCGGTTTCGGTAGGGAATCCAACAATAATGTCCGTAGATAGCGTAATATCTTGGAAGACTGATCTAAATCTTTTCACAATATCAAAGAACTGTTCGACGGTATAATTTCTTTTCATTTGACGTAAAATTGCATTGCTACCAGATTGAAGAGGTAGATGTATGAATTTGTAGAGTTTAGAATGCTTAAAAACCTCAATCAAGTCATCTACTAAAGGATACGCTGTCGCAGGATTCATCATGCCGACTCTTACCCTAAAATCGCCATTGATTTGCATAATCGATTGTAAAAGGGAAGGTAGGGTACTGCCTCTATCTAATCCATACGCAGTGGTATCTTGTGCAGTTAGCCAAATCTCTTTACATCCTTGAAAAACGCACCTTTTTACTTCATCAAGTATCAATTCTTCAGGATATGATACTAATGGGCCCATGACTCGCTTTACAATACAATAAGTACAATTTGAAATACAACCCTGGGCAATCTGTACAATTCCAATCCTATCATCAATCCTTCTTCGAGGATATCCTAACTTTGGAATGGAATTATGCCCAATTTCAATTCTTTGTTTTCCTCGCAAAGTATTGTCAACGACATTCTCAATTTCTGAAAGATGATGTATTCCAATTATACTTGCATTTGGCGCAGTTTTTCTAATTTTCATGGAATACACTTCAGGCATGCATCCTGCGATGACGAGTTTTTTGTCGGGATATTCCTCCACAATTTTTTCAATTTTAAAAAGAATTTTTGCTTCTGTAGGTGATTTCACTATACATGAATTTATGATTATTACATCTGCCTCATCTATCTTTGAAATTATTTGAAATTTATTTGAAAGGAGACCTAACATAATCTCAGATGCTGCTTGGTTTGCACTACACCCGTATGTATCCATATAAACTTTCAAATAGTTTGCCTCTTTTTTCTTAAGGAACAGGGATCTAACTAAGGATGGAGCGAGAACTTACAGACTTCTAAAAACTAAATGAGTATTAAGATGTTCCCACCACCTACTGGAGGTAAGATTGCCAAAGTATCATTTTCTTCAAGGAACACGTCGTGATCGTTGGCTGCATCTCCATTAATCATAAGCATAATATGACTAGCAATTTGATCCGCCTTAAATACGTAGTCTCTAAACTCGGATCCATATTTATTAGCTAATAGGTTCATAAAATCGATTAATTTAATCTTACTATTTACGTTTATCTCGGTTCTTGGTGTTTTGACGATCTCTCTAACACGTGCAAAGAATTTCACTTTTATCGTTGACATCTTACTCACTCTCACTGCAATAAAGTGATCTTTAAAGAATTATATGGGAAAGAATTTTAATTTGCCGTTCGACACACTTTATAATGAAGAAAGTTCTGTTTCTTATATTCGTGCTTAATGACTCAATCAATATTTGAATCACAATATAAATCTGAGAGTGGTTACAAATCTATAAGTGAGTTTTATGACAGAACCCCCTGAAGATGATTCGAAAACCAGAAATCTTACTATGAAGATAGAGCATTTCTTGAGTGACAAGAGACTGAAAACAATAGCTCCAATTGTCACATTAGTGCTCTTTGTTGTTATCATATATCAGCAAATACTCATGTTGGCTAGAATATCACAATTCCTTTTTTGGTTTATAATCATTGATATTTTAGTTTTGGTAGGGTTATCCTTACCATTCCTTGAGAAACATATCCAAAAAGTTTTGAAAAGATGACGAGAATCATCCATCGCTAAATACTTTGTTTGTTGTGCAAAATTACTCTTATTAGCATTAAAAATCCCTCTTTTTGATGATAATTATGGTTTGTTAAAACTTGATACACATAATTTGCTATACCGTGAATGCATCGACTAGATCTGCGAATTTCTCAAACTCAATTCCATCTGAAGTCCATTTAATTCCATCACATATGAAATAGTAAGAAATTTCTTGAAATACTCTAAGAAGGTATCATTCGGGTATATGTTTTGTATAGTACTCCTTATCGATATTTACGGATATTACATATAACTAGGAATTGATGTTTAATAAACGTGAATTATGACAATGGGAGAAAGAGGTACATACGGTTTTACAACAACCATTGCCCACTATGATTGCCTTTTTCTTCCCTCCACATAGCTTCTATAGTCACAACCGGGCGAAGGGTAAATTTCCTTGAAATTTTTGTCCTAAATTGTATTTAATTTGTCTTGTTTACTCTTTTCTCTTCTTTCCTTCATCTCTATGAATTTGGGTCGTAAAAGATATACTATTTCCAAAATTGCTTTAAGGAAATCCATTGCTTCTTCCGCATCAATCAATTCTATAGTATCATCAACAGCATGCGCCCCTATGTTTCGCAAAACTCTTAGTTCATTTGCCCATTCAAAAATCTCTTGAGAAATAATGCCATCATCTTTCAGTTTTTCTAATCCCTCGAATACTGTCTTCTGTTCTGGATAGAATTCTTTAATTAGTGCTTCTAGCGTTCTACCAACCATTACAACAGTTGCTAATGGAATTTTTGATCTTTCACAACGTATAGCTTCTTGATAAGATGTATTAACTATTTTCGGTAACTCTAAATTGAGAAAACGCTTTTCCGGTGGATAAACAACTGCAAGATAGTCAAAATCAGGAACAATTTCGGCTAATGAAATTCCTGAACAGTGGCTACACCTCAAAAGAGCATATTCAAATTCAAGTGGAACAAGATGCCCACCAACAAGTTCTTCTTTCTGTGTATTACATGTAGAGATAGTTTCTAAATTTGAACTCACATAGCAGTTTTTGCATTGTGATGAAAGTCTATTTTTTTGATTTTTTTCGTAGTCATAAAACAGTTGCCTTTCTTCATCATCCATGTTATACTCTCCCTAAGAGCATAGACGTTTTTACAAATAATATATCTATAAACGCTCTTTTAAACTCTCTTAATTGAGCTTTTTGTTTATCTCATAGAATAGTGTTTAAATTCATAAGAAAAAGAAGAATCAGAAATATCAGTTCTCGAAAACAGAGCAACGTTTTTTATTTCAATGAAAGAACTATCTTAGGTGATTTAAAGGTGTAATTAATGCGCATGCTGGTTCTTTCCGATAGTTTACCAACAGATTCAGGATATCCACATATAGAAGTGTATAGATGGACGGCATCAAACCGACCATTAATATCAAACTATCACATTTTAGTCTTAGACATGAAAATGTATAGGGACACTAGAGCGACGCCTGAAGCCTTTACCAGAATTACTGAAGAAATTGTCAAATTATTGAAATCTGGTGGTGTTGTAATCTGTCTGACTTATACTATAACAGAAATTGAAGGAAAAATAAGTAGATACAGGATCGTATATGACCACCCAGCACGACGAGAGAGAACAACAGATACAAAAGTGACAAGTTACGATTGGTTGCCTACTGGAATCTTAGAAGCCACTGAACTTTACCGCAAGTCAGATCCAGGGACAGACTATGAATTAATAAAAAAATCGGAGGAGCTTAAGCCTTACTTTGATTGTGTAGAGGGTTTTCAAAAAATAATTGAAGGTGGAGTTTATTCCGAAAGCAGAAAGAAATGGATATTTCGATATCCTGAATTTTCTAATGGTGGTTTCCGTATTAGAACTTGTGATATGGATGTAATTGCTATCAATCCGGTTACAAAAGATCCAATCGCGTGTGTGATTTATTATCAAGGCGGAAGTTTAATTTTCCTACCACAAAGTGAGCACGATCCTCTCAATGTGGTCTACTACCTATTCCAAATAGGAAAACGATATTATGAATTAAATATAGAGGAAAGAGGATTGTTTCTAGATGCCCCAGAATGGATCGAAAATTACAAGACTGAACATGAAAAAAGTATTGAAGTCGAAATAAGTCAGTTAGAGGACAGTCTTCAAAAAGAAAAATCAAAAAGATCTCGTTTTCAGAAAATTGATGCTTTACTCTACGCTACTAATAAAACGCTGGAAAAGGCAGTGATGTTAGTGTTTCAGGATTTTGGTTTAAATGTTGAAAAGGCGGATCCCGGCGCAAATAAAGACTTGGTAGTAGAAGATAATTCTGGAAACAGATTATTAGTTGAAGTTACTGGCGTTAAAGGTAAAATTAATTCAAATTCAAGAAAAATGGCACAACTTTGGGATCTCGTCTTGGAAAAGAGAAGTGAAGAGAAAATTGTGTTAATTGCTAATACTTATAGAGAAAAAGAACCCGCTGAAAGAAGCGGAGAAGAAAATTTCACAGAAAAAGTGATAAACTTATGTGAAAAAAATGATATTTGTTTGATGACAACTGTAGACCTATTTAATTTGTGGAAAAATGTGCGTGAAGGTAAAAAAACGCCAGAACAAGTGATTGATTCGGTTCTTGAAACAAATGGGATCTATATAATCCAATATCCAAGATCTGATAGCTAACGATATCGCTTCTAACTCTTTAGGAAACGCCCAGTTCTATTATATGGACGCTTTTTAGTTTTACGTTTTATTAGTTCCTCTAACCCTGTCTTTTTGTGAGTTACAAAGAAATCAAGATCAAATACGCCATATGCCAGTTCATAAAACTTGAGCAACGATTCCAGAGATGAAATTCGCAAGCTAATACCGTAGATGTTGTTCTCTATACTATATTTATCAAGAATTTCGGCTATGTCTTGGAGAAATAAAATTGAAGTATTGTTAATATTCATACTAAGACCCCTCTCATGTCGACTAACACCACCTTCAGTCTCATAAGCCGCTCGTAGCACTGCACTGTGTAGTTTCGGATCTGCTGATTTCATTATGCGTCTTGGTAGTCTAATTATGCCGCTTTTCCTTCCCATTGGTACTCCATAGGTGTACGCTAACTGTTCGGCTAATTCTATCGAATACACAACAAATTTGCCAGCATAACCAAACTGTCTTCTTTTTCGTTTCCATTTTTTCCAATTTATAGGTCTCGCTTTGAACCAGTAGATATTCAATATCGGAGTTATATTAAGTATATGACATATGATTGCTCTAAATTCAACGCAGTCTCGTTTTCCAAAAACAAATTCAACTTTTCTAGTTCTAAGATGACCGTCACATAACACTGAAGTTATGAAAAATGCCCCATTAGGAGTCAGTCTTTTCACATTAGTCAAGTCTTTTTCATATTGATTCTTAATCTTGTTGGAATTTCTGTAGCCTAATTTTCCCGCTTTTCGCAATTGCCTAATTCTGTGTTCAACTGAGTCAAAACTTCGCCCTAATGCACTACCAATTTGTTCATATGTGAGTCGGGTGGTAGTCCATAAGTTGATTAGTTTTTCCTCCTCTTCAACTGTCCAAAAGTGGACACTCATTTTTCATCAGCTCCTTAAGTAGAGGAGTCTCTACTTGGACAGCTGTCCAAGTAGTGTTCTACACATCGGTGATAATACAGTTCAAACAGTTTGTCATCAAATTTGTATGAAAGATAATCAACGAGTTCATTCTCATTGTCAAATTCCATGAGTGTTCCATCGATTATCAGTACCATTAGATTTGAACCTTCAGAAGCATCTTCAAGGACTTCCTGTGTGTTTTTTGGAGTCGATTTCATTACAAGTACCATGTGTTCACCTCCTTTTGTTGAAAATGGTTTTTAAGCACCCCTCGAATTTTTAAAAAAGGATAATGTGTTGTGTGTGATGCTAGGAGTTGATTTTTGCTTACAGTTTTTGAAACAGTTTTCATGATGATTTTCCACCTCACGGGCTTTTTCCTTTTTAAATGCGAACCGCCTTTTAATGTTTTCAGCGTAAGCGTGCCCGCCAGGGCGAAAACTTTAAATTGAGCGGTGAGCACTGTCCCTTAGCCCGTGAGGTCATCATGTCTAATAATTTTCAAAACGAAATTGAACAAAAACCTCACAACACAAACAAAATTCTCAGATATTAAAAAACAGATTTTAAACAGAATTCAAAGGATGTTTTTGTGTCTTTACAGCGTTTTAACTGTAAGAAATTTTTACCACAAATTCGCTGTGATTTACCGCGTTTTTCAAGAATTCAGTGTAATGTTTTATTCAAACGGTGTAACAATCCTGCGTCTATATGCTTCACCTTGTTTATAAACAACCACTGTCTTCTTATAAAAGAAGTAAGTTTTCACAACGTTATTTTAAATGATAAGACTGTTTTTAATTTTTTTAAAGAAAAGGGAGTCTTGTACATCATTATTTAGTAGTTTTTCTACCTCTTTAAGAACATTTTTTTTCTATTTATATTTTACACTAATATCCTTTACACTAGGAATTCCGTATCGTTCTATTCAAAACTCTTTCTCTTTACAGAATGTACAACGGAGATTAATTCTATTTAGTTGGATTAAAATCAATAACAATCCTTCTTAGTATCGTATCTTTCACGTAGCTCAAGACTTTAAATCAATAATTTTGGATTTCTTAGAATTAACAATTCACAGAGATAACTTCAATTTGTTCTTGAAATCGTTTCTTCATCAATTCCAAAAACTGAGGAATCAGTTCTATCAGTATTGCTTTTCTCCCCAGTTTCATAGCTACCTCTCCTACAGTTCCAGAACCAGCAAATGGATCTAACACGACTCCTCCAGATGGACAACCTGCTTTCATAGCAGTTTCGACCAATTTGGTGGGGAAAATCGAGAAATGAGCTTCAGAGTACTGTTCAAGCATTATCTCCCAGACATCACCTGGATTTTTTCCTTCCTCATGTGGTTTAACAGTTTGAAGGACGGCTACGTTCTCAGTTACTAATTTATCATAAATACCATCGAATTCTAGTAATTTTTTTAGACGTTTCCAGTCTGTAGGTCTAGGTATAGAGCCTCCTCTTCCCCACCACCCAAAATCCAGTCTAAACCAGTGCCCTGCTGTATGGACATACCCCAATTTTTTATCTATATCTCCGATGGTAATCCCTGTACGGTTCTTCCAATACCTTAGATATTTTGCGATGAGCAGTTGAGGAACACCCCATCTACGTTTTATCGTCAAATATTCGCCCTCGATAGCAAGCCTTCCTGCTGGTGAAGCCATAGTGATCTTTTTCATTTTCGCCTTCAAAAATTTGCTACTTTTTGGGCTCTTTGTAATGTACTTTTTTGCATCAGCATGAGGCTCAATCATTTCCTGAATCTTAACTTTCGATTTAGTCATATTTTTAATCTCTGGTATCGGAAATGTTTCTGAACTCTCACAGAGGATTGATTTACATTCTGGGCACACCATTTTTCCTAGGTTTGCAAAGGAGAGTTTTATATTCCAAGAATTGATGACTTCCCCACAAATGGGACAATTGAAATTCACTGCTTCTGGATAATTTTTCAGCGTTTTACCAAAGGATATCCACTCTTGAGTGTTATTTTCCCATTCGACGAGAACGTCAGTAGGATTTTCTGATTTATGGCGAATACCAATGACTTTTCCTTCTATACTTTTTCTCATTGAGAGGGAATCAATAACCTTTGCCCCAATCAATTCCTCAGGTCCAATTCTTAGTAAATTTGCATAAGCATTAAATGTCTTAGCTTTTTGGGAGACTTGTTCAAGATTGAAATAGTGAACATCCTTCCCCTCTGATCTAATGAAGTATAGGATTGGCTCATATACATCATTGAATCTATCTCTTGCAGGTGTAGGCATAGCGTTTGGTTTGAACCAGATAAGTTTATTTTTTAACGTAAAACCTCTTTTTTTCATCTCCAGCGCTATCATTTCAGGTATAAGAATAAATTCTCCGTTTAGGTACTTATATCCAACATTAAGGAAGATCGTGCCTGTCTTCTTCAGTTTAAGCCTTAGTAACTCGAATATAGAAGCAATTTCATTAACATAGTCTTCTGGAGTATCTTCTCGACCGATTTGATCTGGATGAGTATAGTCTCTTTGCAACCAGTAAGGCGGGGAGGTAATGATACAATCTATGAAATTGTCTGGCAAAATCTTGGTGACCTTTTTAATGTCTCCCAAAATAACTTTGGGTATCCAATTATCGCCAGATCTATTGAACTTCCCAATAGTATTCTTCACGTTATTATCCTCTCGATGATTTCTATCCATATCTTTTGTGGGAATTGCTTCACTTATGATGATGAATTTGATTTGTTCTTATGCTGCTATCAAAAATTTGAATAGTTCCATGTAACTAAATACACACTATTGTGATTTGCCAATAAATAAAGGAGGGAATTAGGTTTTATCGAATACCAACACCTGTTAATGAGCCAGTCTATAGTCATGCACCGGGAACACCAGAGCGTGAGGAGCTCAAGAAGAAAATCCAAGAACTCAGGAGCAAAGAAATAGAGATTCCATTAATTATCGGTGGAGAAAGAATCAAAACAGATAACTTGATTGAAATAAGAACTCCGCATGATCATCAGCATGTCTTAGGTCGTTATCACCAGGCAGGGGAGCCAGAAGCAAAACAAGCCATAGAAGCTGCCTTGGTAGCTTGGAAGGAATGGAGTGAAATACCATGGGAATCTAGGGCTGCTGTTTTCCTGAAAGCTGCGGATTTAATATCGGGATCTCGTCGCTCTTTAATAAACGGTAGCACGATGCTCGGGCAAAGTAAGAATGTATTTCAAGCTGAAATCGATTCGGCATGTGAAGTAGCTGACTTTTTCCGATTCAATCCCTATTATATGCAATTCATATATGACCAACAGCCATTTACAGCTCCGAATCAGTGGACGAATGTAGAATATCGCCCATTAGAAGGGTTTATCTTTGCAGTGAGCCCGTTCAACTTCACTTCAATTAACGCGAACCTACCGACAGCCCCTTCACTTATGGGGAATGTGGTTGTGTTCAAACCTGCTTCTAATGCAGTTTATTCCAGTTACTTCTTGATGGAAATACTTGAAGAAGCGGGGCTTCCTGGAGGCGTTATCAATTTTATTCCTGGACGGGGGTCAAAAATAGGTCCTATCGTTTTAAAGGATTCGGATCTTGCAGGTGTCCATTTTACGGGAAGTATGAACACTTTTCAATCGATGTGGCGCACTATAGGAGAAAATATTGAAAACTACAAAAGTTACCCCCGAATCGTGGGAGAGACAGGAGGAAAAGATTTTGTTGTCGCTCACGAAAGTACTGATCTCCAAGAACTAGTAGTGGCACTTCTCAGGGGCGCTTTTGAATATTCTGGTCAGAAATGCAGTGCAACTTCGCGGGCATACATTCCTGATATTATATGGGAAGAAGTCAAGGCAAGATTAATTGAGGGAGTCAACAGTATGTCTATGGGAGGCGTGGAAGATTTTCGAAACTTTATTAATGCTGTAATTGACAAAAATTCTTTTGATAGACTTAAAGGATATATTGAGGCTGCTAAGAGTTCCCCTGTAGTTGAAATCATTGTAGGTGGCACTTATGGCGACTCTAAAGGATATTTTATCCAACCTACAATCGTTCGTACA
>Ga0180437_10007210_pt1 | contig 14570 bp, 40 predicted proteins | sample SS_ome_4_FD_132410 | JGI IMG/M metagenome (GOLD analysis project Ga0180437, IMG submission 132410) | Hypersaline lake sediment archaeal communities from the Salton Sea, California, USA - SS_3_D_1 metaG | ecosystem: Environmental > Aquatic > Non-marine Saline and Alkaline > Hypersaline >...
CTGGTACAGCCATCATGGACCAGATTATTGGGACGATGAACTAGTATTTGCTAAGAAAGAACAGAAAGAGCTCGTAGAACAATATTATAAAGATAGTATGTGGTGGTGATATAAGAGGAGGCCAAATGAATTATGAAAGTAGGCTAAACATTCCCATAATCGGGAACAACAGCACGGTTTTTTCTACGAAGTCCTTTTTACCTATAGCTATAGGATATACACGAATAGTTATAGGAGGACGTGGGCCTTATATTGAATTCGTTAAAGATCATCTCATAGCTGAAAATCTCCATATGCCAGAAGACCAGAAATATAGAGCTACTGATCCATGGAAACAGAAGGTATTCTATTTGGAATACCGAACCAACGATGTATCTAATGTTAAAATATATTATCAGTTAAAGCTAGTAAATTATGCGGACTATAAATTGAGCATGTTCTATATATCTCCGTTTGATTTAATAGCTTTTGGTAGACCGGTTATAACTTAACTGGTCTTTTTTATTGCCCGCGAAAATTTTTAGGAGGACGACAATGTCGGAAGATAACTCAATCAAATGGTGGGGATATATACACACAAACAAGTCATTACATGTAAAGCGTTATTTCAGTGCGGAAGATATAGATGAAGCATGGGATTCGCCCTTTGTTGAAAGAGTGTATGGGCCGTGGCCTGCTGATAGTAGAGAGGATGCCCTTGAAAGACTAAGAACAGAGGCAAAGAAGTAGACATAAGATACCTGTTTATCAGCAAAAATTTTCATGGGGGTCATTGTGTACGAAATAGAACAAAACGAATTTGAGCTTAGAAAGTTCAATGAGTGGCGAAAAGAAATAAATAAAAAGCTCCCAGATCTGGCTAACAGAGTTTTTGCTTTAAGGACTAAGCATTACATGGGGTGTGGATTTCATTGGTCACTAGAAAAAGATCTAGGATATGTCATACACATGGCAAATAATTTTGATCGTGACTATCGCGATTTCGCACTTAGATCTAGTGCCAAAGCTATATACGCAGTCTTTATTGAAAGAATAGAGGAAATAGAAAGGTTAGTAAAATGCGTGTAAATAAACAAACATATCTGAGAGCACTGAAAAGAACACTAGATCATCCTAGCCCATGCACTAAGTGTGTGGCGACTGTGCTTGTACTAAGGGAAACTACAGTAAATTTTAACGTAGATACACGAGATGTGTGCTACTGGTGTTACAAACTGATTAATAAAATGTGGTTTCCTAAGATTAGGGCCTTTGTGCAGGAAAGTGGTTATAACTGTCCATGCGACTATCTAGGAAAAGAAGAAGCAATAGAGAGAGGGATAGAGGTGTTGGAGGAGGAGAAGAAATAAAATGCCGATCTATGAGTATATCTGCGAAAAATGCGGTAAAACAATAGAAGCTATTCAGAAAGTTAATGATCCTCCCCCAGAATGTCACGGGAAGATGAAAAAACTTATCTCGAATAGCTCTTTTATTTTAAAAGGTAAGGGCTGGTATGCAACGGACTATAAAGACAAAAAGAAACCAAATAAGTCCTGAGGGATCTGTACCAAAAATTCCTGTAAGGAGTGTTAATATGGACATAACTACCAAAAAAGCTGGACATCGAACTATGATAGATGGCACATATTTCATATTGCACAGATATCCTAGTACCGCCTTCTTCAAAAAGGACAGAAAAGGTATAAATAGAAAAAGCCCAGAAACCTGTGGGTGGAGTTTTGTATCAGAAGATGGTCGATATCATATAGTGAGAAAGTCAGACGCAGATTTTGTTATGACTAAGTCCAACCTGATGACATCAATAAATACAGATGATTATTTGATCGCCAAGATTAAAAGAGTGGACTTAAAAATGCAATCCTCAAAAGAACATCCGTATATGGCTAATGCTTTGTGCCCCCGCTGTTCTAATATATTGCGCAAAATAAATAAGCGGTGGACATATGAATATGTGTGTGAGCACTGTCACTATAGACATTATTAAGGAGTATTAAATGGAAAAGACAATAATAGATATAGGATGGAAAGGATTAGACATCTATGTAGAAGGTCAGAAAGTTCTTCACATAGGTCAAGTGTCCGATGATAACGTCATAAATCTGTTTTTTAAGCCGGAAGGCGATGCAGGCATTCTTAACGTACCTGGTAGTAGCAGTCAATATCAATTAATATCTACAAGAAAGAAAGGTGCCGCTGATGATAAAATTTTGGCACCGCGGCAAACTTTACATATAAAAAAGGAGTGCTAATATGAAACGCCACGAGTACGCCAAATCCCATAGAATAAAAACTGAAGAAGACTGGGCAAACCACTTCAAATATAATCTACACACAGGCCACGGACCGGTGTCTATGGTAAGTTGTCCAAAGTGTGATGAGATACTCACACACCTATTTCAAGATTGCCCTGATTGTGGGTATGATGGAAACACCACAAATTCTTACCACAGTAGAAACGAACTATACGATGCCCTATGTAGAGTACTAACAAACCACGAAGATCCTGCTAGTCCAGAGGAAAGAACTAGTGAGGGTGATTTATATAACATGCTGATAGATATCCAGAACAACTGGGATCTGATAAGAGGAGATATATAAAGGAGTATTAAATGAAGCTGGGTAGAGTAGGCGTTAAACTTTTCTATGTGGTCGACCTAGAGAATGGAGACATGGTCAGCGAAGCGATAGAATGCGTATATGAGGATATGATGAATGCCGTCAAATATGACGAGTTAGGTAGCTACATAGGAATAATAGAAGAAAACACACCAATATCAGAAGAGGACATACCAGAATTTCTTAAAGGCGAAGAAGAGGAGTATTAAATGAAAAAGAGATTTAAGATAGCCTGTTCCTGGGAAGTTTGTGGTGAGTTAAAAATAGAAGCAGATTCTTTCGAAGAAGCATGGAAAAAGGCAAAAGAAAAAGAAGATGAACTTCCTTTACCCGAAGGTGAATATATTGATGGGTCATTTAAACTCGACAAATATATGAATCAGCATCTCAATAGTTAGAGGAGTCTTAAAATGGGTGGCATGCTTGACAAAAAATACGACTGGCTAGATGCCAAGACCAAAGCTGTGGGCATAATGAACAGACTCAAAGGGGTGGGATACTATAAAATCTGCGGGTCCATAAGACGGAAAAAGAAGAAAGTAGGCGATATTGATGTGGTCGCCATACTTAATGATCGAAATGCCTTCGAAAACAGTGTATGGGAGACAGCAGATGAGATGCTAGCTATAGGACCACAGAATGTAAGGTTTATAAGCAAAGACATCCAGACAGATATAATGGTCGTTGAGCCCGATCAGTTTGAATCCGCTTGCCTTCATTTTACCGGCTCTAAATTTTTCAATATTCGATGCCGTTCGGCGGCTAAAAAAATGGGTTGTACTCTAAACGAATATGGCTTATGGGATAAAGAAGGAAATAGAGTAGAGGGAACAGAATTAGGGATCATATCCAGAATAGGTATGAAAGATAAATACTGTGATCCCACCAATAGATAGGAGGTCTAATAATGAGTGGAAGTAATTATGATATAACCTGTCCAAACTGCAACGGTGAACTACAAGTTTATTCTGACCATAAACCGTTTGATCACTCTCATGGCGCATGTGTAGATTGTGGATTTTGCTATTATACCAAAACAGGGCAGCTAAGCCTAAAAAAATTAAATGAATTCAGAGAAGATATTCTAGAAATGGAGCCACTTAAAAGACGAAGAGTACCTAATCTGGATTCAGATTTGAAATGGTAGAGAGCACCATGGAGAGAAAAAAATTAATAGAGAAATTGAAAAAAACAATAGAAGAATCAGAGCTCGATGAGATCGTACACGATCTCAAAGCCGAGGAAGCATCCACTATAAACAACGCTGGAATTGATGCTCAGATAGAATATCTAGAAAGTGTTGGGTATGACTTGGAATCTTTAATAGGGGACTGATTATGCACAGTCGTTGCGAAAAATGTGAGAAGAGAAAAACAAAATATGATCCGCGGTCATTTAGAAAACCGTGCGATGTAAAATTCGGAGAATGTAATTATTCGATCCAATATCCTGTAACACAATATCATACTAGAGGCGCTGATAAATGAACGACATAAACCTAAATCAGTTAGAAAATACATCCGCAAAATGTGAACTCTGTGATTTACACAAAAATAGACTCAATCCAGTTTTTTCTCGGGGTACAGACAATGCTGACATAATGGTATGTGGTATGTGTCCTGGCCCCGACGAAAATAAAGAAGGATACCCGTTTGTCGAATATGCACCAGCTGGTAGTATATTAAATGAAATATTGGATAGATCTGTGGGAAGAGATGTATATATCACAAATCTAGTTAAGTGCTTCGTAAAACCAGGCATAACCTTGGAGCCTGTGTGGATGAGTAGGTGCTTGCCATATCTTATTGTACAAATACAGTTAATAAAGCCTAAAGTTATAATTACGCTGGGTAAAGACGTGGCCAACTTTCTATTAAACAATAAGGAAAAGATGGGTGCTATGCGTGGTTGTATTTATAACTATTTGGGAGCTAAACTTATATCTACCTATCATCCTAGCTATCTGGCGAGAGGTGGTGGAATAAAACACCAACATTTTGACAGAGTAGTTAAAGATTTTAACAAAGCAAAGGAATTCATATGAAAAGAGTTGTAGTTCAGATAAGAGGCGGAATATTAGAGCCCATCTACATAGATAAAGACATAGAGCTAGAAATAATAGACCACGATGATGAATTAATCTATGTGCACAAATCTGATCCAGAGACTGGTAAAATAGTAATATCGGAAGAAAAGGGCTATAATCTTTATTATTAGGCAAATATTATGGGGAAAATAAAAATAAACATAGAAGAAATATTCGAAATAGAAGAACGTAGAAGAACCATCAACAGATTAGACTTGATGGATATCACGTTCACTCTAAATGGAGAGCCTGTTAACATCGACCCCAGGATCAAAGAAGAATTTGCCGCCACAGGGCTCAATAACATTGACTTTATAACTTCCAACTATTATTTGAAGGGGATTAAAAAATGAGACTTAAAACTATATGTCTAATAGCATTTGTATACATACTCTTCGCTTTTACATCAATCATAGTAATACAAGCAGAAGAACCCCGTGATTGGGTCGACGTAGTCGGCGAACATATAGGTGGCTGGAAACAAATGCCTGCTATTGACTTACGTGTAGATGAAAACAAAAAAGCACATATAAAAGTATGGATAGACGATGTATTCTGTAATGAATACTTTATGCCGGATATCGAAAAACCATTCATTTTATACAGAAAATGCGGTCAAAAAGAGTGGAAGAAATTAGATTGATATAGACCATTCGTAAATAGGAGAAATCCGACGTGGATGAAATAATAGCAAATGAGTTACACAAAACATATATCTGCACCAAATGCCATAATAAGCTGCTTGTAAGTGAACTGAACCGCGAGTTTCCCATAGTAGACCTATACAAACATACGGGTAGAACTTTATGTACTAGTTGTCGCAGTGTAGGAACTATGGATTTGACCTATATAAAATGCAGAATACGCGGGACAAACACAGAAAATCTGATATTGTTTAAGTATACTTTACGATGTAATCTTTGTAATGCTATGTGGGAAGAAAGAGCGAAATTTGCTAATAGAGCCCATATAGTACGTAGTAGAAGACACATTGAAGCATCAGCAAACTGCATAAACTCGTCGTGCGCTAGTCACAGCTTCACTATGGTTGGCTGTAGTGTAGCTTATTGATAAAGTATTCTCTTACTACCTCCTACCAAAGCTGGGGAGTTGATTATATATCGACTCCCTAGCGAACTTAATGTATAATATATAGAGAAAGGGTCATGATGATGTTGACACAATTAGCGGTTATTGCATTGAAATTCATAGTGGTTATTGCTTGGTTTGGGGCTAGTTCATATATAACCTATATACTATTTTTCAAAGGGTGATTACATTATGACTAGATGGATTAAAATACTACTGGCTATAACAATAATAGATATAATAATAACCTGTATAGGCGCTAATCAATGCGGGCTAAAGTTCGAGTTCAATCCTTTAATGCGGTGGTTTATGGAGTACAACTTACTGCTATTCGTTTCAGTTAAATTACTTATAGCTTGTGGCTGCATTAAGTTGATCTTAATAGCGGACTACGACAAAACAATATTCAAACATCTGTCTATAGCTTATGCTATAGTATTATTATCAGCTCCAATAATAGATCTTATATTTTTCACTTTACCCAAATAAAAAGGGCTAGCATATGGCTAGCCCTCTAATCTAATAAGCGTATACCTCGACTTACGGGCTTTTTAGCCCGCACTTCCCAATTACTTGCCTTTTAACTCTTCCAACAATTCTTCTCTTGTTTTCTTCTTTTCCCTATGTCGCATTGATTCTGATATATTAAGCTGATCTTCCAGATTCTTTTCTTTTGATCTTCCACTCATACGGCCTAACAAGTAGGCTCCTACCAATGATCCTCCTATTATTAATAATGGTATTGGCATTTTAAAAACCCTCCTATTGATTCATTTCTATTATACCCAATCGACATAGTATTTCTACTATAATAGCTGTAATCCAGAATAGTGTTACGAGGATTATTCCTATTGCTTCCATTATCTCTTTTTTAAAGATTCTTTTCTTAAAAAAATTTCTCATGCCCGGATTTTCACTTCCAGATCAGACACCCTCATTCGTTAAATTGAATTTTTGAAAACTATATTATTCACAAACGGGGCCCTCTACATTAATCCCCCACCACCCCTCGTGGTCTGACTGCGTAGCATAATCACAATCAGGACTTTTATAACCCCACCAACTATATTTCGCATGATCAAAGTTTTTATAATGGGATGAATGATTATAAAACTCCGACTCTTTCAAACTAGCACATCCACCTAACATAATACCCGCTAACAATAAAACCATAATGAATCTTTTCATAATACGAATTCTCCTTGTTATTTTTTAAAAAAATTTATCATACCCGAATTTTTTACTTCGAGATCAGACACTGTCATTCACTAATTTGATTTTTTTATCATGCCCGGATTTTTTGCGCCCAGATCGGGCGCTCCCATTCATTATTTTGAAAATTAAATCACAATAACATGCACTGCTGCTGGACCTTTAGTACCCTGCTCTATATCGAAATCAACTGCGTCGCCTTCGTTAAGAGATTTAAAGCCAGATCCATCTATGCCAGTATGATGAACAAATACATCAGGCCCGTTTTGCTGCTCAATAAAACCATAGCCCTTTTTATCATCAAACCACTTTACTGTTCCTGTAGCCACTCTTGCGTCCTCCTTTCCTTATTTTCTTCAACTCAAAAAAATTTTTCATACTCGAATTTTTGCTCATAGATCGGGCTCTCATATTCGTTAATTTGGATTTTCTGAGTCGTTTGAGTCTTTCTTAGACTCCATACATCCATACATTTATCGATTATTATTTTTCTAATTTAAGCTTCCACCCGTAGTTAAGAATAAATTCACTAGCCGCCATCCTCAACCTGCCTTTATGCTTATGACAAGTAGTTAACGCGCGTCTAGCCTTTACGTTATTGTACCAATAATTTACCAACCAATCTTCGAAATCTCTTTCTTCTCCCCTCGTCCATTCATGAGACCTATACCACTCATCATCATCCCAATCTATTTTATCCACAGTTGTTCCGACTCTATTACACATTTCAATCAGAATTTCTGTCATATATTCACTGAATTTTTCCATTTTTTCTTCCTTATATATAACTAAACATTCCTTTTTCATATATAATTTTAGAATCGCCATTTTTAAAATGAGCAGTAACAACTTTGTCTTCAGTATTAATCAAGTCCCAATGAAGGGCAGAGCTATTAAATCCCAGTTCTTTTTTCAATTCTTTTGTTAAAGAGGACTGATTCCCATCATATGTCTGTGAATACGAATTTCCTAATGCGAGATGACAATTACCGTAGTCACCGCCAAAATTCTCATCATATAAAATATCAGCCATAAATGTATCTATAGGAGAAAATCTTTTATCGGTTAATGAAAATTCACCAACTTTGCAAGCGCCATCATCCATGGCAGCCATTTTCCTCGTAAATTCCTCGCCAGATTCAGCTGAAATATCCGTCGCTTTTCCATTTTTGAATACAATCCTTATCTTTTCTACAAAGTTACCAGATCTATATGATGGTAAATTAGCATAATAAACACCCTCAGTATATCTACAATCGGGGGATAAGAAAATCTCAAACCCAGGAATGTTATGCCCAGACGGACCCACCCATTGCCTTTTTTCACCAGGCACTATTTTAATATCCATATTATCTGACTCAACGTGTAGATATTTAGTATCCTTTAATATACTATCTAACCATTTACGAGCCTTCTGTGCGTTAGCCATTACTTCTGACCATTTAGCCACTGCATCATCCTCATTAAGATAACAAGCTTTTTCAATTTGACGTGCATACTCATATATATCAATGCCAGCTTTTTCAGCCAATGCTTCTGTAGGATACATGCATAACGTCCACCCAAATAATTTCTTTTGTTCTCTTTCTTCTAATATATTTTTTAAATGCTTTCTTGCTACTGCGGCTTTACCCATTTTCTTAGGATCAATATCTTTCAAATGAATTAAAGAAGCCGGAGCAGACAAATATATACTGCCATTAAGAGAATTAAAAAATTTATCCTCCCACGGGCCTACGTATTTTAACTGCTTATTGTTCGCAAACTTATATAAATCATATTCCATGGTTTCATTCATAATTGGTTTAACTATTACATGGCGTCCTTCTTTTACAAGATGTTTATGTATAGCTTCCGATAGTTCCATGGCAGACAAATCAAATGCAAGTCTAATAACCTCTCCCTTTTTATATCTCTTGCCACGAGCCTTCTCAAGCGCCCAAATCATTACTCTAGTGTAATTTTCTAATTGTTTATCAGTAAACATAATCATTCTCCTTAGTCGGCCAAAAATAAGGTAAATCATCTGGCTCTGACCAGCCAAATCTACCATAATATTCTGGATATTTTCTCAATAAATTAGATCTATGAGAAGCGTGAAGACGATTATCGCCTAACCATGAGGGCTTAGGATGTTCTATCTGTGATAACCATCTATGATATTCCAAAACTTCACGATCATGCTTTGGATAATGCCTACCACGTCTCTTCAGCTCGTTACTACAAGCCAAAAGATACTCACATAACCACCACATATAACCTTGCCACATTTTACTAGCTGGATGGTTAGGCCAACCGCCCCTAAGCAAAGTTAATCCTTCTCTATAAAACTGGTTTCCCAGTCTACTTGGATCCAATACTCTAGCACATTTATTAAAATCTGGATATGGTAGAAATGTTTGCATATTATTTTCTAAGCTTGATTCCATAAAACTTTTGAATTTAAACAATCTGGGCAAAAATAAATGGCTACAGAGCAAGCGTCATGCAGCCATAGTTTATCATCGTGTTTTCGCATATTACAAAGATAAAATTTTTCATCTTGTTCATGATATACAAATGCTATTCTAGCCCTACCATCACGGGTTTTCTGACCGTCACAAGTATTTGACAAAATATTTCCACAGTAAATTGTCTCCGGAAAATCATCCTGCCATGAATACGTACAACCTTTAGTTCCATAAATCAAATGCATAATCTATATTTAATTCTCCGTTTTTTTAATTTTTCCTAAAATCTTACTCCACAAAGACTTCAACCAACCTCTTATAATTTTATCAAAAGGCCCTGGTATGAATAATCCTATAACTACTCCTACGCATAGCCATAGTATACTCATCTTTTCTTTCTCCTTATTTTTTTATTCTTTGGCGCTGGACTTTCCAATTCTTTTTCTTTACCATGGTGTTTTAAATACCATTCAGCATAGTCAGGGCATTTTCTAATATCTTTGTATTTCTTACAATTAGCTTCGCAAATCAAATGATTTAATTGTGGCCTATTAACTCTACCTTTACAATAAATTGTTTCTAATACTGGTTTATCATCGTGTTTCCACACTTTTCGCATAGTTTTACTTCTCCAAAAACTTTTTTATTGGCTTCTTCTTCGTAGCCACAATTGGGACACACAAATTTTTTAATTGCCAACTTTGCAGTTTCTATTTTTTCTTCCTTAAGCCTCCCGTTAGCCTGATAACCGAGAGACTTTTCCACATCAACCCCCATTTTTTTAGTCATTTATTACTCATCTCCTTTAATAAGTTCTGTTGGCCATTTTTCTACGTCAGCAAGATACTTTTTATGACCTTCGCATAAATACCAACCACCACATCTATATACTGCATCTAACCCACATTTAGTATAATAAGGAGTACCATCTGTTTTTGTTTCTATTCCCGTAGGAACCGTGCATTTATGACCCATTTCATTCTCCTATAAGTTTAGTTACTTATATTATAGAATAAAATGAAGATTTTGCTAGCTAAAATATTTTTTAATTGCCCAAAACCTAAATTTTTTCAAAAATATTTTAACTTTTATCTTTTTTCAATATAGTAGCTGGATTAATTACCTTAATTTTAGACGTATCCTCAAAACCAATACCTGTGCCATTCTTTGAATCCCCGTCTTTACCTTTACCGCCCTTACCTTTACCACCCTTACCCTTACTACTGCCTGGTTTACCTTTATGTCTACTATATGTCATAAATCCACCACGTTTTTTAATCGCTTTCTGAGCTTCCAACAGATCTTTATGCATGTTCCTATCATAAGGTAATCTATATAATCTAGGTGTATTATCAGCACGATATGAAAAAACATTTTTAGCATCAAGTTGATCTATTAATGATTGTTTAGATTCGTTTCTAACAATAACGAGCATATCTATAAATCCTTTAGAACCACCAGATGGTTCTTTAATAATGGGTAATATTATTACACTACCGTCGGGGGGCTCCGCTGGCGTAGGCCAGCCCATTAACTTTTGCGGTGTAAAGTATAACACCAAAGTAAACCAAATAACTATCGGTATAATAACAGCTTTTACAACGACTTTCATATTAGATCCGATAATAAAATATAAAAATAATGCTGAGATAATTGCAAAAGCTAACGATAATCCTGAATACGAAGCTAAAATATCCATTATGGACCTCCTCCTGTTGACATGGGGATATCGTCCCTAACAAGTTTTTTAGGCATGTCATCCATGGAAAGAATTTCCCCGTCAGCGGCCATTGTAAATCTAGTAACAGTTTCTTCTTGCCAATTTCGAATAAGCTGTACATTTTTATATATTATAGTTTTTACAGATGGATTTAATTTATCAAGCCTTACCTCTACATTAGTAACAGTACCTGCATCTCTTTTGTTGTACATATGTATATTAAGAACCCATTCGCCAGGAATAAATCCACGTATAGTTACCACTTCTTGGTTGATTTTTATCGTAACAACTTCACCATTGGGCATTGTTACAGTATCATTCTGATGACCGAGATCATCTTTATCTAAATGCATCAATCCTATTTCTTTTTGCTTAAAAAACAGAATATTACCCAAAGGATCTTCTAGCCAAACATCTACATCGTCGCTACTATCACTTTGCCATGTCATCGTAATTATAAACTCAGCTTTAACTTTTATGTCCTTCTTACTAATTGGGGCAATAAGTAAAAATGAGAATGTAAATAATAATACAAATCCTACCAATGTATTAAACAATAAATCTAGAAAACTTTTGTTGCTACTATATCTTCTTTTTCTTACTCGCATTTATCTGAACCACACGTACAAGTTGTTTTTATTTTATCCAACCACTGCTGAAAATCAAATAACTGAATCTCAAGAGCAATACCACAAATTAATCCAGCAGCAGTGGTAAACAAAGCGGCGCCCATCCCCATACTCATTTTAGATAAGGCAGCCTTAAGCGTAACTACATTGGCAGTACTAATGTCAGCAAAACTTGTGCTTAACATAAAAATAAATCCCACAACAGTACCTATCATACCAAAAGTCAAAAGTTTTTCAGCTATAAACCAACCAGCTTCATTTCTTTGGCAGCATTCATCGACATCTTCTTCCGTAGTTGGCGGACTCTTACAAGATTTATATACTAAAATACCGTTACGAATTGTAAAAATATAGCACAAAATAAAAATAACAAAACTCAATTTAGTAAAATCAACCTCATTGATTTTATCAACCATACCAGTTAAGAACAGGATGACAGTGCCTAAATTCATTAACATAAAAAATAACCACCATCGCAATGCTAAACTCCATTTCTTTATAAATGATATCATCTGTTCCTTCCTTTCTAAAGCGTTTTATAATATCGCTATCAGCAACATAACTAACGAGCCGATGCTAATAGCTCCAAGCGCTCCACGATTAATCGCATTATCTACTTTATGTGCGTGTCTTTCCTGTCTGTAAGCATTCTCTGAATCAACCCATAGTTGTCGGTATAGTTCCATTATCGCTTGATTTGTCTCTGATAGTTCTTTGAGCGCATTGATCTGACTTATGTAAGTATTTATTAATATTTTTTGTTCTTCGGTAATATCTTTTAATGCTTTTGCATATTTTAATAACCCCGCAATTTTAGCATATTCTTTAGGAGCTAATAAAATATATTTGGCTTTTTCTATAGGAACATCTTTAAAATTTTCATCCAAAAATCTAGGTTCGATCTTATCAGGTTTAGGTAAATTAGACAGATCAAGTTCATAGTTGGGTGTAGGCTCGAATTTAACTTCTGGCAACGGCGCTGGAGTAAATGGTTTAGGAGCACACGCTGAAACTGAAAATCCTACAAAAAGTAAAAGTGTTAAAATTAAAAATCCTTTTTTCATTATAGGTCCTCCCACTCTGAGTCTACAATCGTATGAATACGAGAAATGTTATTCTCCTTTAATACCTGATTAATCTCTTCCGCCGCATCATTTTTTATTTTGTCTATTTTCACTTTTACCTCTTCAGCTACATCTTCTTTTATGTTGATCTCCATCTTAACCTTGTTCTGCTTTTCCTGCAAATCACTAATTTTTTCTTGACCAATCTTCTGCGTTACACTATGCACAGCTTCCATAATATTACCCTTACTACCCATCTTAGATGTTACAAACCACGCAAGGGCAGCCAAACCACCGCAACCTGCAAATCCAAGGGCTATAGTTGTTAAAGTACTCATGATAACCCCCTTATACCATCAAATTTCTTGATTCTTCATTTTGTGTATCAGATTTCACTCTTGCTATTTTGAATGCTTCTCTAATAGCACAGACCGTACTTATAACACCACCATTAATGGTACACCACTCAGTTCCTGTCATTAACTTCATAAGTAGTAATTTAGTGGATACAATTAGCAATCCAAATATGATCCATACTTTTACTGAAAGTAAATTCTCAACAAATTTTTGTAATGCTAAAGACCAAAAGTTCTCCTTCATTTCTTACTCCTTCCTCATTATTGAATAATCCAGTCAAAAAAACCTGGATCAACAGAAAGAGTGTACATTGACCCTTCTCTGTCAGCTTTTTTCATAAGTTCTTTAATATAATTATACATCGGTCTATGTCTATATATACGTTTTCGCTCTTCAGATATCATTCTGTCAAAACCTTCGAAGGATATCATTTTATTAAAAGTGTTTTTATAGTTATGATGTAAATAATGGAAATATCCACCTTTAGCTAATCCAAAAACAATTGCTTCTCTGGCTTTAGAAACAGTATAATCTGGATGCACATAAGTTACATGCCAATCCTTCAATGATTTACTGTCGAATAGCTGGCCATCTAAATAAATTATTTTAACACCGAATTTTTCTACCTCAAAAATTTTACTGTCCCCAGCATTTACAACACTAAATTCAATGTTGTATAAACTCAACATATTAAATAGCATTTGCTGCACATCATCTGCCGTTATCATCGACTGCCTCCATCTACTTAATCTACATTTTATCTAAACAAGAATGTTAATAAAAGCGTCCCCGCTATACAGGATAGCACCAAAAATACGACCTCCTTACGAGAAAAATCTCCTGCTGATAAATCATTTGGTTCCTTATCAATTGACATAATGCCCTCCTATATTCAGTTCGTCCACTGGTGTAACAATTATTGTATCATCCAATTCTGGACTTGATATTTCTATTATTCTAACAGGTTTATCCGTAGCACCATATCTATGCATTGTAGCTGGACCTATATATTTTGTCCAACCTTCAGGAAGTTCATAATATTCTAAGTCACTTTCGTCTCCGCAACAGGCTCCTATTGCTAAAACTAAAGTCCCGGCCGCCACAATCAAAGATTTTTCTTTTTTCTCGTATACTATTAGGTCGGTTACTTTATACGGGTCAATCTCGATCGTCTTGGCTATATAATGGTCGGTTGCAGTCCATAAGATCTCGCTGCCCCACGATTTTTTATTGAATACTGGTTTAAGTAGATTATTCATATAACTCGTGCCGCATATCTTTTTCTAAAATTGGCTTATATTCAGTTATAATCTTAGACCAGTTTTTATATTTACCAGTACAATC
>Ga0180437_10007212_pt1 | contig 14567 bp, 15 predicted proteins | sample SS_ome_4_FD_132410 | JGI IMG/M metagenome (GOLD analysis project Ga0180437, IMG submission 132410) | Hypersaline lake sediment archaeal communities from the Salton Sea, California, USA - SS_3_D_1 metaG | ecosystem: Environmental > Aquatic > Non-marine Saline and Alkaline > Hypersaline >...
ATTCTAACGCTCAGATGTGCCACCGACCATGATCCGCATCACCGACATCCTGGACGCCATCAGTTCCTATCACCCAGAGGGAGATTTGGATTTGGTAGAACGGGCCTATGTCTATTCTGCCCGCGTCCATGAGGGTCAGGTGAGACTCTCGGGCGAACCGTATCTTTCCCATCCCTTGGAAGTGGCGGGGCTATTGACAGAACTGAAGTTGGACACCGTAAGTGTGGCTGCCGGGCTCCTCCACGATGTGTTGGAAGACACCGACGCCACTGCTGAGAGACTGACAGAGATGTTTGGCTCCCCGGTTACCCATATTGTGGAAGGTGTGACCAAGTTGGGCAGTCTCTCCTTCAGGAGTTCTGAGGCCCGGCAGGCAGAGAGCATACGCAAGATGATCCTGGCCATGGCCGATGATATACGGGTCATTTTGATCAAGCTTTGTGACAGACTCCACAACATGCGGACCCTCCGGTTCCAAAAAGAGCAGAAGCAGATTAAGATAGCCCAGGAAACCGTTGACATTTATGTCCCTATCGCCAATCGCTTGGGCATTTATTGGATGAAGAACGAGTTGGAGGACATCTCATTCTTGTACCTTCTTCCTCACGAATACAGAGAAATTGCAGGCCACGTGGCCAGAAAGAGCGAAGAACAACAGAAATACATTGAAAACATCAAGGAGATTATCGGCAGTAAGATGGCCGAGGCCAGCATCAACTGCGAAGTGGAGGGGCGCCACAAACATTTATACGGGATTTACCAGAAGATGATAGCGCAACAGGTGGATTTTGAGGATGTGTATGACATCCTGGGCTTCCGGATCATCCTTGATACGGTCCAACAATGCTACGAGGCCCTAGGCGTCCTTCATTCCATCTGGAAGCCCATTCCAAAACGTTTCAAGGATCATATAGGCATTCCCAAGCCGAACATGTACCAGTCTCTCCACACCACCGTCATAGGGCCTTTTGGCGAGCGGGTGGAGATTCAGATCCGCACCAAAGAGATGGACCGGGTGGCCAGAGACGGCATTGCCGCCCACTGGCAGTACAAAGAGGGAGAGGCCTTTGACAAAAATGACGGTCAGGTTTTCGCCTGGCTCCGGAAGCTTGTGGAGGAGCAGAAATATGTCCAAGACCCGCAAGAGTTCATGGAGACCGTGCGGATCGAGCTGTTTCCCAACGAGGTCTACGTCTTCACCCCTCAGGGCGACGTATTGAGCCTGCCAAAAGGGGCCACCCCCGTTGATTTTGCCTATGCCATCCATTCTGAGGTAGGCAATCAGTGCATGGGTGCCAAGGTGGATGGGCGCATGGTGGCTCTGAAGTACCAGCTCAAGACGGGCCAGAGGGTGGAGATTACCACCTCTTCGAAGCACAGACCGAGCAAAGACTGGCTGGCCTTTGTGAAGACGGCAAAGGCCCGTTCTCGCATACGCCAACACATCAAGGCCGAGGAAAGAAAACAGAGTCTGGAACTTGGCCATGAGATGTGCGACAAGGCCTTTCGGAAATACCACTTGAGTTTCAATAAGCACCTGAAATCAGGTGAGATAGAGAAGGCCGTCCAGGACCTTGGCTACAAGACGGCCGATGACCTCATTGCCGGTGTAGGATACGGCAAAGTCACCCCCCTTCAGGTGGTCAGGTACTTTGTTCCCAAGTCCGAACTGAAGGAGTCAAAAGAGACCATTGTCGGAAAACTGAAGGAGCGTATCCGGGGCAAGAAGCCCAAGTCGGGCATTCTTGTCAGGGGGGTGGATGACGTCCTGATCCGCTATGGCAAGTGTTGCAGTCCCCTGCCAGGCGATCCTGTGGTTGGATATATTACCCGGGGCCAGGGCGTCACCGTGCACCGTAAGACCTGCCCCCATGCCCTCAGCATGGACTCAGACCGTAGGATTGAACTGGAGTGGGCACCGGAGTCGGACGAAGTCTATCCTGTGACAATTCACGTTCTTTGCCAGGACAAGATGGGACTTCTTGCAAACATCACGGCGGTGTTGAGTGAGGGAGATGCAAATATATTGAACGCGACCGTAAAGACCCTTGCAGACGGCCGGGCAGAGTGCTACTTCACCGTCTCTGTATCAGGCGCCGAGCATTTAGAAAAACTCATGAAGTCCGTTCACAAGCTCAAACACGTTGTAAAGGTCAGCAGGCTGGCTGCCTAGGCGGCTGTGGGCGGACAGACCGGCTCAGGCCGGCTTTACGACCAAGCCGGAACGCAGGCACCTCGTACATACCTTGATGCGCTTGACGCGACCGTTGCTGATGGCGCGAACGCGCTGCAGATTTGGGTAGAAGCGTCGTTTGGTCAGGTTGTGGGCATGGCTGACATGGTGCCCGGTCATGGGCTTTTTCCCGCATATTTCACAGACTTTCGCCATAATATCAAGACCTCCTAGAGAAGTTCAAAAAGGGTGCCTGTTGGCACCCCAAAACACTATTAACTATCATTGAAGCGATGATTCTGCAACCCTTTTTTCGAGCCTGGGTCTCGTAGCGTTACAGGAACTGACGAAGCACGTTGCCCCGGGGAACAGGCCCTTTTGTGCACGGAAACCGTCTATGCCTTATGACTTTCGCCTTTCATTGCCCGGGCTTGAACTTCCTCAACTTGTATGCCTTCCCGCACAAACAGGGCCGCCGCTACGCCGATCGGTCGTTGCCGCTCTCCTGAACGGCCCCCTAGACCTCAGGAAGGGCTCTTGTCTTTCAGAAAGCAGATCTCAATCTTGTTTTTCCTGATCATGTCAAGGGCGGCAAAAGCACCCTTGACAAAGGCCGCTGTCACGTCGTCACCGGCAGGGGTGACGACCCTGGCGCGGCCTTCCAAGACATCGAACCCGTTGCCTCCGTCAAGGTCTGAACGCGGTCTGGGAGTAGGCAGTCCCCCGAGTTCTTCAGGACAGAGACCAAGCACGGCCCCTTGAGAGATTCTCCTTAGGAGGGCAGGGCTGGGACTGGTCCTGCCATCATAACGGCAGCAGTAGCCTAGAAGACAGGCACTTGCAGCAACCATCACAGAAGTTTCTCCATGGTTTTTAGAGAGACCGCCATTGAGTCGTTTTTTGGCCCTTTCAAGATCCATGTGTTGAGACCTTTGCACAACTCTTTCGAGCGGCATTGTGAGCTATTTTGGGTACCCATTTGGCTGCCGTGAGCGGCCCACGATAGTGGGCAAAACGTGAACTGTTTCAGGCCGTTAGGCCGAGTTTTCGCGATTTAGCGAGCGAGGTTCCGACGCTGTCGGGATCAAAAAGCTCACAGAATTCAGTGAGAAGGCGTTTTGCAAAGGTCTCGTGTTTCGAATCACAAGGTCAATACGCCCTCTTTATTCTCCCCGTGGCAAAAGTGCCGACAAACTATAGAGCCGTGCAAGAAAAGGCAAGCCTATTTGTCACCCCTTGCTGGGGCAGGGATTTACTATTTTCTTGAGAAGCATCCACGGGCGATGTAGGATGCTTTCCGTCTTTTGAAGCGGCGCTGAATCACCTCCGCAGGCTGCCAGAAAAGGACTGGGATTTCAGCGGGTTCAGAGGAAAGCCTTTGCTTGAGCACACCTTTATTCATATTTCCGGCATCGGGCAGAAGACAGAGCAGCGTCTCTGGCAGAGAGACATCCTCACCTGGGAGGCATTTCTTATCCACGGAGACAATGGCCTTTTCTCCTCTGCCCGGCATGCCTACGTGCGGCGCAACATAGAAGCCTCCATTGAGAACCGTGACAACATTCACTTTTTTCAGGGCCGCCTGTCTTCTGCTCACATGTGGCGGGTTTTTGGCAGGTTCCGTGATCGGGCCGTTTATCTGGACATCGAAACCAGTGGTGGAGGCGGAGATCAGGAAGAGATAACGGTGATTGGCCTCTATGACGGTCTCTCCGTCCAGACCTTTGTAAATGGCATGAATTTGAAGGACTTTGAGGCGGCAGTGGCACGGTACGACTTGGTCATTACCTTTAACGGAAGCCAGTTTGACCTTCCCGTTATCAGGCGCCACTTCCCGCACATCGCCCTTCCGCCCGCCCACATTGATCTGCGTTTCTTGTTGAAACGTCTCGGTTATGGCGGCGGCCTTAAAGCCATTGAGAAACGCTTCGGCCTGGCCCGTGATGGGGAAATTGATGGTTTGAACGGCTACCATGCGGTCCTGCTCTGGAATGCCTATACCTGGGGAGACCAAGGCGCCTTGGACCGCCTGATTCAGTATAACACGGCGGACATCGTCCACCTTAAGCCCCTCATGGAAAAGGCGTACCAGGAGACCAAGGCACGGTTGTTGCCCGCGTGACCATGACCGCCAACGGCCCTAGGGGCTGAAATCATGGGGCCTTGCTACTGACGGGTGCCAACTCCTGATGAGGTCGTGAAGAGTTCCTTTCGCTCTCTTAGATGAAAAATACAGATTACCCTTTAAAGGAGAAGCCGTTGGTCAAGGCACCTTTCGGTTTGACTGCCATCGGGCATGCCGGTGTCGTGTCCGCTCTGGCGGAGAGATTGAAAGTGCACCCATGTCGGTGCTCCGTGGCCCGGTTCCCGTTGTTGATTAAGGCATCCTGAAAAATTATTAGAGCAAGTGAAACGAGATCGGCAGAGACAAGGAGACCCTATGGACTCAAGCATTCTTAGTGCGTATTTTAAGAAGTGCTTCCTGGCGGTGGATGGCCTGTGGTTCATGATGCTGGAAAAGGAAAACTCATTCGACAAGGCCCTTAAGATTGACAGAAAGGTGTGGGAGGTCCTTCCCAAGATTCAGGCTAGAAAGATAAAGGAGCTATTCAGTCTTAAGGGGGGAAATCAAGAAGACCTCTTAAAGGCCCTTGAGTTTAAGTTGGGAGCCGAGGATTTTCTGAGCGAACTCCAGTGCCAAGGCGCTTGCATAGAGATCACCATAAGAAAATGCCCTTGGCTTGCACTGTTAAGAAAATCCAAGAGAGAACACTTGGCAGAGAAGATCAGTGACGCTATATGCACGATCGAGTACGCGACTTTCGCCAAGGAGTTTGTGGAGGGCCTAGACTTCCAGATTACATCGAGGCGGTGTTCGGGCAATGAGGTGTGCACGTTCCTCCTTGAGCGGCCCTAACCAACCAGCCCCAGCTTGCCTTCTGGTGATGACAACACCGGTTTCATGCAACAGGGCTGCGTGAAAGCGCCTTCAAGAGGCCAGAACAGAGGCCAGCCTCTGCACCCCGGCAAATCCGAACCAGAACCCAAAGACAATCAAGGTGCAGGCACAGAGACCTACAACCCCTTTGTAGGCCTTGTCTCCAATGAACCATCGCCCCTTTGAAACAGCAAAAGAGACCGCAAGGTACCATGCAAAGTCGGCCGAAATATGTCCGGAGAAAAAGGCAATCACGCCCACCGTCCCGAACTTCGTGGCGTAGACGATGTAGCCGAGGCCGATCGTTGCCCACCATATGAACCAGTAAGGGTTCGCAAGGCTCATGAGAATCCCCGCAAGCACGGGATGGGTGCCCGACGAGGCATTTGGCTGCAAACTCAGCGTCAGGGCCGGAATGGACCGAAACATGCTTATAGCCATCCACATCAAGATCAAGGCCCCGGAGAATGCAATGATGCCGAAGACGAGATCCTCTCTCAGGTAGGGTCCCAGGCCCAGGAGCAAGAGGAGAACCAGGCAAAGCTCAAGTATGCCGTGGCCCAGAATGATCAGCGGGCCAGCCCAAATCCCCCGCCTGGAACTTTCGCTGATGGTGACCGTTAAAACAGGGCCGGGCATCAGGGCGCCCGACAAGGCGATCACAAAGGATGTCCAAAAAATGCCGAGTAGAACCATGATGCCATCTTTGTATCAGAAAAACTCCCAGCCAGAAACAAGAATAGACTTGGGAGCAACAATATAGGCCGATTCCTTTAACTGACTACTAAAGGGGTTTGCCTTAACCCTTAAACGTTACCAATGGATCTCGAATTTCCCTGTACAGGCACATAATACTTGACTTTTACAATCGAGCATTATAAAAGGCGGCACTTCCGTCCTTACTGATGCGGGGTTCTCATTCTTCTCTTGACTGATTTGACTCGGGGTTTCGTACGGGATAGGCCATGAACATATTGCGCGTCAAGTGTGTCAGGTGTGGTAAAGAGTGGCAAAAGGATTCTAAGATCTCATGGGGGCCCGAGGATATCAGCTCGTCCCTCTGCAATGCCTGCTTCAGGGACATCATCTCACCGATCATTCACAAGAAACAACTCAGAGAGGGCAACTTCGACTGCTTTGCCAAAGCAGGGGCGTATTGCGATCAATTTGAATGCAAGTACAGGGAATGGTGCCTCCGCATGGAGGAGGTAGAAAAGACGCAACAAGACGACGAAGAGAGTCGAGTCACCGCAAGGGCTTGCCATTGACCCGCCCCGGCATTTCTTGACAACGCCCACCACCATCTCTGGTGCATCACATCCCCTCTTTTTTTCACATGCCGCGAGAGCTTTGCATAAGTCTTCCCAACGTCCATTGTGACCTTTTGGGGTAACCATTCCCCACTCCGTCGGGATGAGCGGCCCACGAGGGGGGGCAAATGGTGAACTGTTTGATCCGCCGTTGCGGATAGTTTTGGCATCGCCCGGAGCAAGCCTTAGAAATGTAAAGAAACTGGCTTAGGACTATTTGGGTAACAGCCCGAGAACAGGACCCCCGCGAGACAGCTACTCCTGGCTCCTTTCATCAAAAACCCGCTTGCTCTTTCTTTCAGTGCGGGGAAGGCTGCCGTAATCAACCAATTCCACCCTGCCCCGTACAAGAAGCTTTCGCCTCATGGCGTCTTCCAGTTTGCCCGCTATGGCCTCGTCCTCAGAAGAATCTGTGGCTTCGGCCCGCTCCACCCGAATCATCATATGATCTAGGCCGTCCCGGCGTGTCAGGTGAACCTGGTATTCGCTGCCCACCTTCTCTGCCTCGGAAAGGAGATGATCAATCTGACCCGGATAGATGTTCACTCCGCGGATGATGAACATATCGTCGGTGCGGCCCAGTAAGGGGCCGTGCATCGGAAGCACGCTCCCACAAGAGCATGGTTCCGGTGTCAAATGGGTCAAGTCCCGCGTTCGGTATCGGATGAGGGGTGCTGCCTCCTTGCGTAGCGTGGTGACCACCATCTCGCCGGTCTGCCCTGGCGCCAAAGGTTCCAATGTCTCCGGGTCAATGATTTCCAGGATGTAGTAATCGGCCCAGAAATGAATCCCCTCATGCTTTTCACACTCAAGGCCTGCGCCAGGCCCATAGAGTTCTGTCAGCCCAGGGATGTCAAAGCTTCCTTCAACTCCGAGATACTCCTCAATCTTCTGGCGCATGGCAGTGCTGTGGCGCTCAGCGCCAAATATCACTTTTCTTAGAGAGATCTTATCTGAAAGGCCCCGCCGGTGGATTTCCTCTGCCATCAAAAGACCCATGGAGGCCGTGCAGCAGAACACTGTACTTTGAAGATCCACCATGACTTCACAATGCATGTCTCGATTTCCAGGGCCCACTGGGACGGCCATGGCCCCAAATCGTTCACATCCAAGCTGAAAACCCACGCCGGCCGTCCAAAGTCCATAGCCCACTGCAATCTGCACCCGGTCTTCCCTAGTCAAGCCTGCCATCTCGTAACACCTGGCAAACATATCGGCCCAGTCATGGAGGTCTTTCTGGGTGTAGCAAAGCACCTTCCTCTTTCCCGTGGTACCGGATGACGCATGGATGCGCACGACCTTTTCAAGAGGAACAGAAAGAAGGGGGAAGGGATAGTCGGCCCTGAGATCTTGGGCCGTGGTAAAGGGAAGCTTCTGTAGGTCATGGTAAGACCGTATGTCATCGGGACGTACACCCGCCTTATCCATTTTGTTCCTGTAAAAGGAAGACCCCTCATAGGCATGGGCCACTGTCCACTTGAGCCCTTGTAGCTGATAGGCCTCCAGCTCCTGCTTTGAATGAAAATCCGGCATAAAGGTCATATCTCACCTCTTTCTGGGTCACATGATTTCTCGTTCGGCCTCCCTTCCTAACATGAATGAAGGGTTTGCTGTCAAGAAGAAGGTCTTTCGTCCCCGAAAAACGATATTTTCCGCCTATGAAGTGGGCAGGTTCTATTCTCCTAAAGGCTACACATTGCCAATGCGCCCCATGAGCCCGTCAGTGCCCGGACAGCTTGACAAAGGCCAACCTCTTTGCTAACGGTTCCTGGACAGCTACTCTGGAAATTTGGGTGCCACCCGCCAACCTTAATCACAAGGAAAATCTTTGGGTTGAACATCCACGTCCCCTTTCTTGTCCGCAGAGCGCTGTTTCTTTGTGCCAGGATCGATCACGGAGGTAAGATAATGGTTATGAATTTGAGATTCAACGGTCGAGGATTCGACCACCTTTTTCCTAAAGCACAGGCTTGTCTAAGGAGCATTTTCCTTATGTTTTCGGTGTTGGGATGTCTCCTCGCTTTTTCTTTTCCTTCTTATGCAGACGTGGTCTTCCCAACCACTACCTATGTCTGCTTTACCAAAGACGGACAACCACACGACAAGCCCGTGGATTTCACGATCAATTGTTACGGTTACTGGGCTTATGACGAATGGCGAGGTGGGGCTGTACTCCCGCCAGGGACATACACTCCGGAACTGGTGTTCTCGTTTTCGGCCACCTGTCCAAATTACGGGTGCGAAATAAACGAGCCCTTTTACTTGAATTATAGACATATAGACTACTGCGATTGTGTAGGGGAAACAGGGGGAGAACCTTTTTTCATTAGTGACTACGGATCGTCTCCCGTTGATTTTTCCCAGTGTGAAACAGAGAATGATGGCTTCTCAAGAGAGTGTGAGCTGAGACTCGATATTCCTCTTGCTTCAGAGCTAACTGACTTGGATACCGAGGAAGCGTCAACTGATTCTGACGGAGGCGGAGGTGGCGGGTGTTTTGTATCATCGGCTCTGAGCCCATAGGCCTGCATTAGGTAACGCCATCAGTATTCAAACGTATGCCATACGAGACACGATTTTTGGTCGCCCTTCTTTTTACGGTACTCATTGAAGTACCTGTCCTGTTCATATTAGTAAAATACGCATTCAAGCTGAACGACATAAAGGCCGGGAAAATACTGTTTGTTGGGGCTGTGGCCTCTGTGCTTACCCTCCCCTACGTGTGGTTTGTCATTCCCCCCTACATCCATTCCAAATACTACATTCATGTGGCAGAGCTGTTTGCTTTCATAGCGGAAACCATCATCTACAATAGGCTTCTGGGGACGCTAATCGCGGTTTCTCTGGTGCTGTCCTTTGTGACAAACGCCATGTCCTTTCTTGCAGGGTTGTTTTTTTTCTATTGACCGACCCTCCGTTCCAGAATAAGGTACAGGATGCCGATCAGGGGTCCGGCAAGGGGCCTATTTTACAGCACAATAGGACTGCAGTCAGATATTGAAAGGAGACCAGAAAATGAAAAGGACTATCTCGACAGTTGTAGTTATCCTTTTTCTTCTAACCTTCTGCGCATGTGCAGGACAGACAAAGCAGCAAAGAGGCACAGGGACGGGGGTAGCCATTGGGGCAGGGCTTGGCGCCGCTCTTGGACAGGCCATCGGCAAAGACACGGAAGCCACCCTTCTCGGGGCAGGCATAGGCGCTGTTGTTGGAGGAATCGCGGGCAATCAGATCGGCGCCTATATGGACAGGCAGGAACAGGCATTGAGAAGCGCCATGGCAACATCTGACGCCGTCAGCATCCAGAGGACACAGGATGTGCTGACCGCCACCTTTAAGAGTGATGTCTTTTTCGACTTTGACTCAGCAACTCTGAAACCGGGTGCTTACACAGAAATAGACAGGGTCTCCAATGTGTTGAACAGCTACCCACAGACCACCATCAGGGTGGAGGGGCATACAGACTCAACGGGCTCCGAGACTTATAATCAGCAATTGTCCGAAAGGCGGGCAGAGTCGGTGAAGAATGCCATCGTCCAGAGAGGGATAGACGCAAGAAGGATGCAGGCCATTGGTTATGGTGAGTCCCAGCCCATATCTTCAGACAACGCCATGAACAGAAGGGTGAGCATCGTCATCACTCCTATCAGGCAAGGATAGAGGGGCCTCTCTGCCGCAACGGATCAAACACGTAGTATCACCTAACGTTGAACATGGGGTTTCAAGCTGTCATCTTTGATCTGGATGGAACGCTCCTTAACACCCTGGCAGATATTGCCGACTCGGCAAATAGCGTTCTAAGTCGCCACGGCTTCCCGACCCACGTGTCTGACGCCTACCGGTACTTCATCGGCGACGGCGTGACCATGCTTATGACCCGGGCACTGCCTGCGGAAGAGCGAACCGATGATGTGGTAGCAGACTGTGCAACCGGTTTTCGTGAGACCTACCACCGCACCTGGAACGTCAATACAAGGCCATACATGGGTATTGCCGAACTCTTGGATGCCCTTTCCGCCAGAGATGTGAAGATGGCTGTACTTTCCAATAAACCCGACGATTTCACAAGACTTTGTGTGCACGAATTTCTGGCCGACTGGCCCTTTGAAATAATACTGGGCCTCCGCCATGGCGTGCCGCAAAAGCCTGACCCTACCGGGGCTCTTGAGATCGCCGAGCATCTGGGCATGTCACCGGATCGGATCCTCTATCTGGGAGATAGCGCCGTGGACATGAAGACGGCCGTAAATGCCGGCATGTTTCCCATGGGAGCCTTGTGGGGGTTTCGGCCTTTGGAAGAGCTACTGGAAAACGGCGCCCAGGCCGTCATCAAAGAGCCCATGGAGCTTCTGGACTATTTGGACGGGCCGAGTTGGACCATGGCCAGGGGGGGAAGTGGTGTGGAGGGTTGAGTTTCACGATCCGATGTTATCTGAGCTTCTTACATGAGTCCAAGGAATCTTCGCCAGAACTGAACGTTCTGTCTGAAGGCACACCGGGATCGCTATAGAGGGAGCCGTGAGAAGTGTTGCGAGACGACCAATTTGACTCGACACACCTCTCTGCAGTGGCATCACTTATTGGTTGCAGGGAGACAGTTATTTGTCTCTCCGTTCAATAACGGAATACGGCGGCCAGAGGCGTGTCCCCTGGAACTTCATCCGGCTCGACTGCATAGACAGTACCCCCATTAAACAGCGTATGGATGGCAGCAAAATCCAATAAGTCTTCGTCGCCTGGCCCTGCTTGGTCGCGCAGGCACACCTTACCGGTCGCCAGATCAAACATGCCCCACCTTTGAAGGCCAACAGCGGCAAACAGTGTTTCGACTCTCCCGTGGTAGGCGGACCGAACAATTGTTTTGATATCACATGAGGATCTGTCCATAGCCGTCATTTGCCTATACAGTGCTATGGCTTCGTCACGAGCCTTTTGAAAGTGGGGCCGCACAATTCTCCAGGCCTCGTCATGAAGTTCGTCTGGATTTACCCCTTCAGGATTACCCGAAATGCCTTCGTCAACCAAAGACTGATAGGTATTGGCCTGACGGTAAATTGGGAAAAGGAAATCAACTCCTGCCAACACCAAAGGTGCCTGTTCTTTTCTGAGCACTTCATGTAGGCTCCTGTCAACCTGTCGGAAGCACTGCAAGATGTTATCCTTGCTGTCCATGGCCCCGCTGCCGTGACCATGAAAAATAGCAGCCCTTTTGGCAGCGCCTTGTGGCGTTCCAGTGTGGAACTGGACTTGTCGTTCCAGATCATTTTGGAGAAACGCCTCCGGAAGACTTGAAGGCATCCCCTTGAGGTCAACCTCTGTTAGGCTGTGGCGAGAGCCGTGGAAAAGCCTGACTTCTTTTTGACTCAGCGCCAACACGTAGAATCGATCATCTCCGCTGAGCAGGGGAAGGAGGGGCTTGATATGGAATCGGTCGGTGACAACCACCAATTCCTTGAAATCCGCAGGAAGGCGGTAAAAGCGAGATATCTCCGGGCTGAGGAATACCGCAAGCCCATCCATCTGATGGCGCCAAAATAAGCTGTCTTTTTGAAGGGCCTGGGCGGGTTCTAAAAACTGTCCCGCCTCCGGAAAACGGAGCCCTCTTTTCACCAAATTCTCTTCTGCCTCCCGAAGCAAATTCTTAAACCTAATCTGGTCCTGAAGGGTTTCTGCTGCACCCCTGTGCGTTGGCATAAAAATCGATACGCACGGGCCATGATAGCCATGCATCAATCCCTGAAGGTCAGTTTTGGTAAAAGGGTTCATGTATCTTCCTGTGTTTGGCAGTATGAGGTTTCAAAAGACAGCCCCCCTTGATCAAAAACCCCTTTTCACTTTTTCAATCACGTCTATTATTTTATCCTGAATGTCCGGTATCTTTTCCTCAATCCGTTCCCAGGAAGGAAGCTCCCGGGTGCACAGATATTCACGTTTCAATCTGGTTTCTGTTGCCATAATGGCCTGCTGGAGGCCGAGGCGGTTAAGCTTTTCAAATTCCGGGTTCATGGCAGTATACCTCAGGAACATCCCTGATATATTCTGGGGCACGTCAAGAAGCTCTCCTACATTCATGATGGCATCCGTGATCACTTCATTCACAAAGGCTTCTTCTCGGTCACGGTCGTAGAGCAATCCATTTACCTTTGCGTTCTCAGCATACTTCTTGATCAATTCTTCTCCTACGGACTGATATGTTAAGGCCAGGTCTCGGAAGAAGTGACTTGACACCTCCAAGCCTTCTTCAACGATAAGGGCATTTAAGAGGGTGGATATGATGTCCGTTGACATCTTGTGCAGCCCCTTTTCTCCATCCGATGCTGATATCTTCTGGTGTTTGTGATCGAAATACCCCCTGGCAAATTCAACCTGTGCAATCTGGTTGGCCTTGCGGTAAGCCTCGATAAGGGTCAAGATTTCCACGCCCCAGTTGAGACTGTATTTCATGCGGCTCAACAGCTCGATATCGATGACGACCTCTCCTGAAAGCTGGTAGTTGAACAACAACAAGAAGTCGATGATGCGAAGCATCTTGTCTTCCCCTGTATCGGTGAATTTACGTTTCAGCGCTATGAGGATGGGGTCAACAAGCAACCGCTTGACTCGACCGAAAAACCGCTTCCCGTCACTGCGGGCATAGTAGGCCTTGGCAAACTGATAGTTGAAGGCCAGCACTGGGTAAAAAAGCCGGTCGAGCTGTGGACGCCGGAAAGTCCTGACGTCGGCATCCAGAAGCCCGACGCATGTGGCGCTCAAGGCCATGGCTACACCAAAGGACATGAATACATTTCTGCCTTTTCCACGCTGGCTCAAGTCAATCCCAGAGGACTCCAACAGCTCATAGAGCTGACTGAAATGGGGCCCGTCATTCCACTGGATCAGGACATTGTCTAAGCCGATACTAGCAATAATTTCCTGAAGCAGAAATACATCTTGTTCTGTGGCAGCATCCAGACCCAGGATGATATTGCTGAGATAGGTCGCGTTGAGAAGTTCTTGCAGAATATTTTCGAAAACCGGTCGGTTCTCGGGCTCAGTGAATTCTGTAGCCAAAGCCGGTATGATGAGGACCGGCTTTCTCCAATGGGAAAGGCGAGTCAACTTTTCCAGAACATCTGCCTCATCTGTCAGTTGGTAAATATTAGTGATCCTGGTGCTTTTCTGCGAATATTCGGACATGTTCCCTTTCCGTTCAGCGTGTGAAGCTTTGTCATAAAATGGCTAGCTATTTTCCATCCATAAACGGCCCTTTTCCACAGTCTCGGCGTCTGGGCTTGGGACCTTTAGCCTGTGAGCGTACCTCCGGACCACTTCTTGATGATCTTGACTTTGCGAAGTCCCATTCGTCGGGACAGAATTGAGAACCGACATCAGTTGGCCACATAGGTGCTCTGCTATCCGCTCAAGAGTCTGCTGCCCAGAACTGATATCATATTACTCTTCGTCTGCATATTCTTCTTCAATCGCATCATCATGCATCTGCTGCAGGATTTTCAAGTCGAACCCAACCAGTTCGTCTTCATCGAAGTGAGACGAAATTATGTCTTCCAATTTTGCGGCCTTTTCCTCCACGTAGTCAAACGATTCTGCCTGTAAGTCTAAGTCTATTCTTACCGAAAACATTAGCATGCTTGCTTACTCCTAAATGCCTCCGCCCGAGACGATTTCTGACACTGCCTGCTTGACCCCCTCCCAGTCTGCACTCTCAAAGAAAAAGCCGTCGGCCTTGGACAGCCAGTTTTCTTTAGGGGCATGTTGTGGGACTATGACAATGACAGAAGGATCGGACTGGTCTTTTCCACACTGGTTTAAGAGATCAAAACCCTGGTTTCCTTTGATATAGGGATTCACCAGTACCAGTTTCCACTGGCGGGAATTCAGGAGATCCTTTGCGCGTCTGGTGTCCCCTGCGGTGGTGACCTGGTATCCCTCTGTGGACATTTCCTCTGCCAGCCGTTGCCGATAACGACTCTCTTCATCCACGACTAGAATGCTGATCATCTGTTCCTCCTCACTCATGTGCACAAGGCATGACAGGAAGCAAGACCGGGCCGTGTTCAATGCTTCCACTAAGACTTGAATCCCTTGGGGTTGTATTCCCCGCCGCTTGCGGCGTAAAATGCCTATGTGAGCGAATATATACATAAGA
>Ga0180437_10007213_pt1 | contig 14567 bp, 10 predicted proteins | sample SS_ome_4_FD_132410 | JGI IMG/M metagenome (GOLD analysis project Ga0180437, IMG submission 132410) | Hypersaline lake sediment archaeal communities from the Salton Sea, California, USA - SS_3_D_1 metaG | ecosystem: Environmental > Aquatic > Non-marine Saline and Alkaline > Hypersaline >...
CAGCGTGATGAAAGCCAACGGAGTTGCACTACCGGCGTCGTCGAAGAGCCTGGCGGTAACATCAGAACCGACCGCGGTCAGTTCGATGAACACAATCAAATCGTCGAAGCCCGACGGCACAATAGGGTTTACAGTTTTAGAGTGTACGATTTGTCCGTTGACAATCTTGTAAACGTTGAATTCCATCGGATCACCGGGGTTGAGGGCGTTGTTCGCGTTGAATGTGGCGGCATAAGCGCTGACGTTGGTGACGGGGTCGCCGTGGTCGAAATCGCTTGCGCGCACAACGACGCCAAACTCCTCGTCGAGATCAGTGGTACTGACCGAGACAGTCGCCCTGACGTCGGTAAAGCTTTCGAACTTGTTGGCGGCGACGTAAGCGGTAGTATCGGCGTCTGTGATATTGACAACGTTACCGGTCCAGCCGGGATCGCTGCCGTACCAGGTGGAAAGATAAGCGGCGGTATACCAGTCCGTTGCCGGGTTAGGGACCGAGCCGTTCCAGGAGGCTACCCAGTAATCGAGATAGTCAAGCCCCCCGCCGGCAACGCCGTCCCGGTTCGTTTCGAGCCAATCGGCTTTTGCCCCACCGACAAAGAGCAGCACCGTCGTGATGAATAATAGTGTCCGCTTCGGTCTCATCTTTCATTCTCCTTTTTCGTTTTTGAAAAATCCCAATATTCGTTTGTCACGGCACAGACTTCTGCCACGCGATCTTCTGAGAAAAGAAATTCTGAAATGATGGCGCCCAGTAAGAATCGCGATCATTCTTTTCTCGCTCTTCCCCTTTTCTTACCGGCCGCTGCGTAAATTGCAGGACTGAGGCGGTGGATAAATGCACAAACACCAAAATCGGCGATTATCCATCCTGCTCACAGCAACTATATAACACATCCTGACCCAAATGTCAAGAACTAACTCAAAAAATTATTTTCGTTCAAAAGTTGCGGTTGATACTGCTATAATCAAGCTCCGTTGTCTCTACACACATCAGAACTCTCCACGCACCGGCCCTTCGCAGAGATGGTGGAAGTTATGTCAGTTCCTCAATAGCAGATGACCAGGAGTATTCAACTGCAAATCCAAAGACCTTACGTGTCCTCAACCGCGGTAAATCACCCGCCGAATTCCTTTCACTCCTGAGCCAAGTCTATATCGCCGGGCGCGAATCGGTGAGGCAATGTTGCACCAGTTCCTCGATGATTGCGGTTCCGGCGCACATTACCTTGTCCGCGCCGCCCCAGTAGAGCTTAAGCGTGCCGTCTTCTTCAGCCACCGCGCCGCAGGTGAAAACGACGTTGTGGACATAGCCGACAACCTCCCACGCATCCTCCGGCTGCAGAATCCACCGGTCGCCGACTCCGAGGATTCTTGCCGGGTCCTCAAGATCGTGCAGCGCCACACCGAGACGATAAACACAGCCGTCCATTGTCGCAAAGACACCGTGATAGATGCTGAGCCAGCCCCTGTCGGTGCGGACGGGCGGGGCGCCCGGACCGATTTTCATTTCATCCCAGTGGTACTTGACCGGCTTGATTATCACCCGCGAGTCGCCCCAGTGACGAAGGTCCGGTGAGAAGCTGACCCAGATTGACCACGGGCTGATTTCCGAATTCGGCCGGTCCATCTTGACATATCTGCCCCCGATTTTCTCCGGGAATATCACGGTGTTGCGGTAATCGGCCTGAGTAATAAACGCAACTCTCTCGAGTGATTCGAAGTCGGCGGTCCTTGCCAGGCCGGTCCGCACGCCGTGCTCAGAGTATGCGCTGTAAGTTATATAGTATGCCCCTTCCAAAGCGGTGATACGAGGGTCCTCAACGCCGAAAGCTTCGTATTCCGCGAAAGGCGGTTCGTTGCTGGGGACCATAAAAGGCTGTGGACGCGGCTTAAAATTGAAGCCGTCGTCACTTTCGGCTATCCCGATTATCGAGCGGCCCGTATCCAGGTGTGAGCGAAACAGCATTATGTATCGGCCGTCGAATTTTGCGACGCCTGCGTTGTGAACGGTTTGCACCGGATATGGGATGTCGTCTTTTGTCAGGATCGGATTGCCTTCATATCGGGTCACAAGATTTCTCTTCATTTTGCGCCTCAAATTAAGCCGTACCTTTTTCCGCTTCGCGACCAAAGACCTCCTCGTAGACCTTTTCATAACTGGCGGCCATGCGCTCGATGGTGAAGTTCTGCTCCACGTGGCGGCGGCATTGTTTGCGGTCAATCCGGTCAATCCTGCCGACCGCGTCTATTGCCTGGTCGACGTCGTCGACGAGGTATCCGGTTCTTCCGTTGTCGATAACCTCACGGCACGATCCGAGATCCATCGCAATTACCGGCACGCCGGCAGCCATGGACTCGGCCATGACCAGTCCAAACCGTTCCGGGATCGTGTTCAGATGAATAACGGCGTAAGCACGCTCGAAGAGCGCATCACGCTGAACGGGATTGACCGGCCCTATGTATTGTATGGACGAACCATTGATATGTGGTCTGAGCGCGTTGTCGAAATAATCCTCATCCTGTATTATACCGGCTATTATAAGCTCCCTCCCGACGGCTCGGGCAACTTCTATAGCCAGATGTGTTCCCTTGTCGCGATGTATCCTTCCGAGAAAGACCAGCGCCTCTCCCGGTTCAGCCCGGAAGGTCAGGTTCGACAGGTCAATCCCGTTGTGCACCGTGGCGACATACGGAAGCTCACTGTCTCTGTCGGCGTCGCTGATGGATACGAAATAAGTCTCCTTGTACTTGCGGTACACTTTTAGAAGCTCGGGCGATGAAAAACCGTGAATCGTCGTCAGCATCGGAGTGTCGATCATCCGCGAATAGGTCAGCGGGAGAAAGTCAAAGTTGTTGTGGATGAGGTCGAACTCTTCGGCGTGCTCCATGAGTTCGGAGATATGGAGACATTCGGCGACCTTGGGCAGTTGGGACCTGTCTTCTTCGTAACCTTTTTCTATGACAGCGTGCAGCTTTGCACTTGTCACCGAATCGGCGGTTGCAAAAAGCGTCAGGTTTTTCCAGCCGCGCGCGTTCAATCCTTCGGTGATATTGGAGGCTACCGTTTCCCAGGCGCCGTAGGCCCTCGGCGGCGTTCTCCAGGCCACGGGTGACAAAATCGCCACTCGTCTGCTTCTAAGGTCCGTCTTACTCATACCCGGCATGCTCATATTATCCCGTGCTCTTTCGCACCTGCTTCTTTATTCGCTGGATATGGCCGCGTCCCAGGGCCTTTACCTCGCAGCCGAGTTCAAAATAGCGCCGTATTCTCTCGTCGTCCAGAATCCCAAAGCAGTCGATCACCGCCAGAGGCGCGCCCGCCCAGGCTACTATCTGGTCCGGATCCAGGTCCAGGTAGGGCTCATGGGGCACGGCAAGTATGATCGCCGCTGCTCCCGCCAAAGCCGACCCAAGGTCTTTTTGAACACGGATTTTCAACAACTCCTCCTGGTTTCTGAAGAACCGTGCCCAGGATTTGCCTGGGGCCGGATAAACATCCTGCTTTTCAAGCTCGTACCAGTGCTCGAGGTACGGATCGTGCACCCTCATCTCGGCGCCGATTTCAGTGAGTTTACGCACGACGATTTCCGAGCCGCTGTAGCGCGTGTCGGCCACATCCTGTCGATAGCTTGCCCCGCACAGCAGAACGGTCGCACCGGCTACCTGGCGACCCATATTTCGAAGGGCGTCCCGCGTAAGCGTCGCAACATGGAGGCCTCGTGTATCATTTATATCAATTGCCATCGTAGTGATTTTGAAGATGTCGTCTTCGAAACCGAGGATGTGCTTGTACGCCCAGTATCCAAGACCACCGTCTTTGGGCAGGCAATAACCCCCTATCCCCGGACCGGGAAAAATGATGTTGCTGTGCGTGGGGCGAACTTTTACCGCCTGGATCACCTTGGTCAAATCGACCCCGTTTCGCTCAGCGAAAAGCGACCATTCATCAAGAAACGCAAGTATGGTCGCCCTGTAAGAGTTTTCAACGATTTTTGTGGTCTCGGATTCTATGGGCCGGTCCATGACGCTCAGCGGGAACTCTTCGGTGTTGAGAACCTCTTTCAGGAACTTCTCGACACGCTCTCTGGCCTCTTGATTGCACCCGGAACAGACCCGCCAGAAATCGCGGATTGACGCAACGTACTGCTTTCCGGGCATTACGCGTTCGAAGCTGTGTGCAAGCAGCGGCACCGAGTTTATACCACGCGCCGCGAAGGCCTTCTTCATAATAGGCCATGCGACAAACTCCGTAGTTCCCGGCGCCACGGTGGTCTCGATAAGCGTCAGACACTTCGCGGGCACTTTTTCGCCGATCGTCTTAATTGTCTGCTCGAGCGCCTTCATTTCGACTTTACCGCTCCGCATATTCCCCAGGTCCGACTTAGAGTAGTCACACTGGACGTCCACAACCACACAATCAGCCAACTTCAGACAGTCGCTGTTGTATGTGGCGACGAGGGTCTTTTTCTCGAGGACGCAACGTTTGATCATAGGCTCGACCTCCGGGTCCTCGGCTTTTACCGGCGAGACGCCCCGGTTCAGCAGCGGGATTTTCCAGTAGCTTCTCGTGCTCGGCCGCTGACAGCCTATGACGAACTTTGCGGGCTTGCCGCTTTTTTTGTCTACGGTATCCGCAATTATTGCCGCCATGACGGCCCCGACAAAGCCGACGCCCATAACGACAACGACCTCGCTGCCCTGGCCTCTGGCCGACTCGGCCAGTTCCTCAATTCGCTCAAATTCACCTGCATACTCATCTTCTCCGGGAATACAGAACCTTTCACCGTCCGGACTTGTCGAATAATCACTCACAATTAATACCTCTCTATAGTCATCTGCTTTTCGTCAGTATTATTACCGACCGGGGTGTAAGTTACGCGACAGCGTGACTGAAATCAAGACTTTTTCCGCACTGCGCGAGGTGCGCTTGCCTGGACGCTAATCAGCGGCGATGTCGTTGCGGTTTGATCGGCTGTTCTTTCTGAGCTGCATTATTTCTGAACTGTTATAGAGGAGATTCAGGCCCAAAACACGCCCACGCGAACGTTAATCAGCAACCTCCGCGGGCTGGGGTTGTTCGTTCTCAAGTGGGGCCAAAGGCCGGGGTTCTGCGACCTTTCGATAACCGAGCGCCTTAATAAGTTCCAGCACTTCGGTCCATGTGGGAAAAGGCCTCATATTCGCTTTTTTATATTCGTCGACAGCCATGAGGAATTCGAACTGCTCGTCGGACATCTGTCCTTCTTCAGCGGCACGCCGCTGTTCGCTTCTGCGCTTGCCCGGTCCTCGATGCCGATTCAGTGCCAGGCGCCGGTCGACGACGCTGCGCCTGCGCTCCAGACTCGATGGCTTGTCCGTATAGTCCTGCTCAGCCGACGGAGTTATCTGGCGGCGCCTGTCTTGGGCGTTTTCCCTCGATTCCTGCACGTTATCAACTGACTCTTGCTGGTCCATTTCATTCTTCCTGTACCAAATTGTCTGCGGACCCTTAGTTGCCACCCGTCCTCGAGTGGGGGGCCTCCGGCCGCGGTGCTGTCGCTGCCGGAAGTCTCCACGGCCTACACATCAAAAATCTTCTTGAAGGAAGGTGCCGTCAAACTCACCGTCATCTTCCTGCTCCAGTGCAAGGTCATAGAAGTCATCATAAGCGTCCTGAGACTCTATGATCACGTGCGCTTCGTCAATGAAGTCCTCGGCAACCAGCACGGCAATTCCGCTGCTCTCTGCATCCTCATGCTGCTCCCTGATAATCGTGGGGATATCGTTGTTCTTCAGAAGAGTCTCGTAATCTTTTGCCTGCTCCCAGTCCTTTGCAAAAGTGACAACAACAAACTCATGGGATTCCGTTTGTGCTTTTTGTGATTTTGTGGAACGCTTAGTCATTTTTATCACCATGGCAAAATCAAATTTGATTTTAGATTTAGTTCCGAAGGACTTTTTCGTCAAAACCCGGCACGGTGATTATTTAAATTCCAAAAAATTGCATTCGCGTCGACAAAAGAAGACCTGCGAAAGACCCGCACTTAGGTTTTTTCGCGTATTGGTCAGATAACCGGAAAATATTGCGTTTTTGCGCAATTGGCCGGCCTGACGCACCGCCACCGAAATTACCAAAATAATCTTCCCCGGACCAACACCGCCAGAATCTCCCCTCGTGCCCCAAAATTTGACCGGCCACACAGACGATTTCTCCGTCAATGCGCCAACCGGAGCTTCAAATTATCAAAATCATCAACAGTTCTTCAAACACTAATAAATTTTGTGCTTCGCTCCCTATTTTATTGTTGCGAAACCCACAGACAACGTGTATTAAGAGCGCTCTTTAGCGTGCCGGGCTGAGGGACACGCAGCCGGCGGAATGTCAAGTTGCTACTTTTTACAAGGAAGGGTTTCAGAATGGCAAAGAAAAGAGAGTGCCTGGTAGTGGCGAGCAAAGTCAAAGCCCATGTCAAGGGCAAGAAGATGATGACGTCCGCGGATGCTATTCAAGCGCTGAGCGACAAGGTATATGGCCTGCTTGACGATGCCATCGTTCGTACAAAGGCCAATCGCCGCAGTACCGTAAAGGCACAGGATCTGTAGTGGCGCACGTAAGACCTTTCGCTAAAAGAGCTTAGGAGCGCAGAGTGATCAGGAAAGCAAGCTGTACCGCCGGTTTACCGGCGGTCCGGCCTGCTTGCCTCAGGCTCGGGAGCAAGGCTATTCCACGGTTAAACGATGCCGTTGCTTATCGGGCTTAGGGCAACGCGGCAGGAAAGCATTTCCGCATGTTATAAGACGGCCGGTCCGAAATGTGGGGGTAAATCTGCGCCTACCTTCAAAAAAAAGCGACCGCTAAAAACCTCCCTATCAGTGCCGCACTTGTGATTATCCTCAGTTTGATTCAACTGTTTCGCACTCAACGCCCGATTTATGTAATAGGCGACGCGTTAGAAACCACATTTTTTTGGTCTCTAACAGTCAAGGATATTGGATTAATTGCCGATAATTTGGCTAACCAGCGAGTCTTAAATCAGTAGTTTCGTCTGTTGAGTAGCCGCATCGGCTGTGCGGTGGTGTAGAATAGGTAATTTGCCGTAGCTGTTTGTCAAATGGATAGTTGTGAAACAAACTTGGTTTGGCGGAGGGAACTATGAGAGTCTTCATGTTGGGGTGGGAATTTCCACCATTCATAAGTGGTGGATTGGGCACTGCATGTTACGGACTTACCAAGGCAATGGACAGACTTGGCATACAGGTAACCTTTGTCTTGCCCAAGATGGTAGAAGCTCAGTATGCAACGCACGTTAATCTCTTGACGCCCGAGTCGAGCCGTAGCCGCTCTTCGAGGCTCAAGGCGCTCAAGAATGTGCGTTTTCGCGCGATTAATACGCCTCTTCAGGCATATGCAACACCTGATGTTTACCAGCGGCAGCTTGAGCACACATTGCAGCAGAAGCAGTTGGCCTGTGGTGGCAAAGGCTGCACAATCGGGCCAATAAGCGGCATCGAATACGAGGGTGATATGTACTCGGAGGTCTATCGATACGCGGCCATCGCCGCGGAACTCGCGGCCGACGAAGAATTCGACGTCGTTCATGCACACGATTGGATGACGTATCCGGCCGGTATGGCAGTGGCTCGGATGAGCGGAAAACCGCTGATTGTTCATATTCATTCCACCGAGTTCGACCGTAGCGGCGAGCACGTCAACCAAATGATCTACGACATCGAGCGGGAGGGAATGCACTGCGCCGACCGGGTAATCGCGGTAAGCCATTATACCCGGAATATTGTAATCAACCGCTACGGCGTCAGCAGCGACAAAGTTGAGGTGGTTTACAACGGCGCAGATCGAAACGACAACGGGGATTGGAACCTGTCAGAGGCTGGTATCGCAAAGGATGAAAAAATCGTCCTGTTCCTGGGGCGAATCACGATGCAGAAAGGTCCGGAGTATTTCCTTGCGGCCGCTAAGAAAGTTCTCGGTGTGATGGACAACGTCAAGTTCGTCATGGCCGGCTCCGGCGATATGATGCACCGGGCGGTCGAACTCGCTGCCGAGTTCGGTATCGGGCACAAAGTCCTCTTTACCGGTTTTCTCCGCGGTGAAGACGTGCAGAGGATTTACCGGATGGCGGACCTTTATGTGATGCCCTCTGTGTCCGAGCCGTTCGGAATCGCTCCGTTGGAGGCGCTTCACAATGACGTTCCGGTGATAATAAGCAAGCAGAGCGGCGTATCGGAGGTTCTTCACCACGCACTGAAGGTTGATTTCTGGGATGTCGACGAGATCGCCAACAAGATAGTGGCGGTCCTCAGGTATCCACCGCTTGAAATGACATTGCGCGATTACGGCAATTTTGAGGTCAGAAGACTGCGCTGGATGGATGCGGCGTCGACGTGTGCAAAGATCTACTCGGAAACACTGGCAGCGGTTTGACCGGGCCGTTCGAATAAGAGCGCAGGTGCAGGAACCTGGCGTGAAGGTTCTTGATTTCGGTTTGGTTCGTATTTGACGGTGTATATTTATGGCTTCGGTATGTTTCTATTTTCAGGTACATCAGCCGACTCGGCTTCGGCGCTATACCGTATTCGACAAAGACCACCACTACTTCGACGAGCACAAGAATTCGCTCGTCTGTAGAAAGGTGGCCAACAAATGCTATCTTCCAGCCAACCGCCTCATTCTTGATTTGATACGCAGGTTCGAGGGCAGGTTCAAGGTGGCCTACAGCATAACCGGCGTGCTGCTTGAGCAGCTTCAGACTTATTCGCCGGAAGTTATGAGCACCTTTGACGCCCTTGCACAAACCGGGTGCGTCGAGTTTCTGGCGGAAACGTATTATCACAGTCTGAGCTTCCTTTACTCACGGGATGAATTCATTGAGCAGATCAACAAGCACTGTGAAACGATTGAGAGACTTTTCGGCCAGAAGCCGCGGGTATTTCGAAACACCGAGCTTATCTACAATAATGAGCTGGCCGGTCTCATCGAGTCGCTGGAAAACTTTGACACCATATTGAGCGAGGGTGCCGACCACATCCTCGGTTACAGAAGTCCCAATTATGTTTACCGGCCCCAGGGGTGTGAGCGACTCAACCTTCTGCTGAAAAACTATGCCCTCAGTGATGATATAGCATTTCGTTTTTCGAACCACACATGGAAAGAATGGCCGTTGACGGCGGGTAAATTCGCCCAGTGGGTAAGCAGCGTCAATGGTAACGGCTACGTGGTCAATCTTTTCATGGATTACGAAACATTCGGTGAACACCAGTGGGAAGACACCGGAATATTCGACTTCATGAGGCACCTGCCGGAAGAAATCCTCAAGCACCCGGACAACGACTTCAAGACGCCAAGTGAAGCGGTTGACAGTTATGAGCCGGTGGGCGTGGTTGATGTGCCCCACTTGATAAGCTGGGCCGACACCGAGCGCGATTTGTCGGCGTGGCTGGGCAACGCCATGCAATCCAACGCCATTCACGAACTGTACCGCCTCGAAGAAAAGGTCAAGAAGCTCGGCGACCACAGTATTATCACCGACTGGCGAAAACTCCAGACTTCGGACCATTTCTACTACATGTGCACCAAGTATTTCGCTGACGGTGACGTGCATAAATACTTCAATCCGTACAACTCGCCCTACGACTCTTACATAAACTTTATGAACGTGCTCGATAATCTTGAGGGACGCTGTTCCAGGCAGGCGGGGGCAACCAATTTGTGCGACACGTCACAGAATAAGAACCCGCCTGGTCTGCAAGCGGCAAGCTGAATGCCTTCAGCGCATAGCTGATCGCCTCTACAGGGACGTGTCTGCAAGAACAATGATTCTTTTTGATCTTACTGTTCTGTTGTGAATTCCCGGGAAAGACATTGTGCTGACATTGCAAAAGGCCGATAGTGGCGAGATAGTCTCGGTTTCAACGGCCGAGAAAAGTATTGACGAGTTGTTGAGCAAGGAATGGTTGCTGACCAACGACCGAGGAGGCTACGCTTCTTCAACGGTCATCGGGTGCAATACGAGAAGATATCACGGCCTGCTGGTGGGCTCGCTGAATCCGCCGGTTGACCGAATAGTGGCGCTGGCAAACTGTCTCGAAATGGTGATTGTCGGGACCAGGACGATCGGCCTTGCCACATTTGAATTCGACGAGAAGTTCGCTCCCGAAAGCTTCAAGCGTCTCAAACGGTTCCGCCGCGATATCGGCGTGCATTTCGAATATGAACTTGACGGTGTAGAGCTGACCAAGTCGATATACCTTTTGCGTCACAGTGATACGGTCGCCGTCGTCTATGATTTTTCCCGCGTAAAGAACCCCGTAGACTTTGCCGTACGTCCCCTTGTGGCTTTGCGCGATTTTCATACGCTCCAGAAATCCTACGCGCGATTGAACTGCGAGTGGGCGGATGACGGTTTGGTTGTCAGGCACGATACGACCGGAAGCTGCCAATTGTATCTGTGCTGTCCTTCGGCGAAATTCGAAAAGGACCCTGAATGGTGGTTCAACTTCTTTTATCGTAAGGACAAAGAACGCGGGCAGGATTTCAGTGAAGATTTGTGGACCCCCGGGTTTTTCAAGTGGCGCGTGGACCGTCGTGTGCAGCTTGTTTTCTACGCTGCCTTGAGCGGCAATTCCGAGCCGGACCGGCCAACCGGCATCAACATCAAGGCGCTCCGCGAGAACCTGTGCAAACACCAGGATGCAGTAACGCCTGCTGCAAAGGGCAGAGACGAAAAACTCAGAACACTTTGCCTCGCTGCCGAGCAGTTTGTCGTGAAACGCTCTACTGGTGCACCTGCCGATGTCGAAAGGACCACCATTCTCGCCGGTTTCCCGTGGTTTGCTGACTGGGGCAGGGACGCCTTCATCGCCCTTCCGGGACTCCTGCTGTCAACTGGCAGATACCAGGAAGCAAAGTCCGTCTTGACCACCTTTGCCGCGGCCGCGGACAAAGGGATGATTCCAAATCGGTTCGACGACCGCAGCGATACCGCATACTTCAACAGTGTTGATGCATCACTTTGGTTCGTCAAGGCCGCGTTCGAGTATTTGGCGGCGGCGAGAGACTCCGAAACTTTCACACAACAACTGCTACCGAAGATTCGCTGGATTGCGGATTCATACCATGATGGAACTCGGTTTAATATCCACGCCGACGAGGATGGTCTAATAACCGGGGGCACTGAACAGACGCAGTTGACCTGGATGGACGCCAAATATGAAGGCCTTGCCTTCACACCTCGATACGGCAAGGCCGTTGAGGTAAATGCACTCTGGTACAACTGCCTCTGCTATCTCGCCCAGTTCTATGCCGAGACCGACCCGGAGGCCGCAAAGCATTATCATCTCCTCGCCGACCACGCCGAGTCGGGCTTTCGGCAGTTTTTCTGGAATGAGCGGACAGGTTATCTCAACGACTGTATCCTCCCGGACGGGACGGTTGACACGAGTCTTCGCCCGAATCAGATTTTCGCCGTATCACTTGCCTTTTCACCGCTGCCGCCTGAGCAGCAAAAGGCGGTCGTGAATGTTGTCAGGGAAAAGCTGCTTACTCCGTACGGCCTGCGGACATTATCCCCCGGCGACAGCCGCTACAAAGGCACATACACCGGCCCGCAGAAGCAGAGGGATGCGGCGTATCACCAGGGAACGGTCTGGCCTTATCTGATCGGGCCGTTTGTCGAGGCTTATCTGAAGGTCAATGATTTCAGTCGTGAAAGCAGGGAAAAAGCAGCCGGCTTCATTGAGCCGCTGCTGCGCCACATGACTGAGGACGCTTGTCTGGGCAGCATCAGCGAAATATTCGACGCCGATGAGCCTCACAAACCGAAAGGGTGCATTGCACAGGCCTGGAGCGTCGCCGAACTCATCCGTGCATATCTGCTGATACACAGCTAAGCCGTTTTCAACCACAATTTCTTTGCGTCGGATTCGGTGAATTGTTACTATTGGCACTGGTGACAATTATGAAGCTGATATCCGAGCGATTACTTTTTTGTTTCGCAGTACTTGTGCCGCTAAACTCGATCGCTACAGGCGCGGGCCCGGCCCTGAGCGAAGGCAAAGCAGCCGGCGGACCGCCGGTCCAAAAACGACTTGTAGAAAAAGGCTGGCCCGAGCACGTCAGAGAAATCACCTACCACAGCAGCGCTGATTCGACCCTTCAGCCGGCTCTTTTCTATTCGCCCCAGACCAAACAATCCGCTCCCCTGCTGGTTGCTCTGCATACCTGGTCGAGCAATTATGTGCAGACCATGTCCATCCGCTACGCCGAATGGTGCATCGAAAAAGGCTGGGTCTTCATACATCCGGATTTCCGGGGGCCAAACAGAAAACCCGACGCCACAGGCTCTGACCTGGTCGTCGGCGACATCATTAGCGCCGTCGACTACGCAAGAGAGAATGCAAAAGTCGATTCCACCCGAATATATCTCGTTGGCGCATCCGGAGGCGGCTATACGTCCCTGCTGATGGCTGGGCGAACGCCCAGGATATGGACGGCGGTTTCCGCCTGGGTGCCCATCACGGACCTTGAACAATGGTACCGCCAGTGTCTCAAATCCGGACGGAGGTATCATATGGACATCGTTGCCTCCTGCGGCGGTGTCCCAGGCGCAAGCAGCGAAGTCGATGACCAATATAAGAAACGTTCGCCGCTTACCTGTCTGAAAAAGGCAGCCGACCTGCCGCTCGATATAAACGCCGGTATCACCGATGGCCATACCGGCAGCGTTCCGATCAGTCACACCCTCAGGGCCTTCAATCTCCTGGCAGCCGAGAAGGACCGCATCAGCGAAAAGGACATAGAATATTTCGTGACGCACGCCAGAGTGCCCCTGCACCTCCAGGAGGCGATTAGCGACGCAACTTATGGCGAGAAAAAACCACTGTTTAGGAGGACCTCCGGCAAGACTCGAGTTACGATCTTCGACGGCGGGCACGAAATTGTATACGAAGCTGCCTTGAACTGGCTTGAGCAGCAGAAAAAACCACCGGCGCCCGAGGTCCAGCTTTGCCGCGGTAATTATCAGTCCGAGCAGGAGGCCAAGGCGCAACTCGCACGATTTGCCCGCACCTACAGCAACCTTTCACAATGGAAGACCCGCGCCAAGCGCATTCGTGAGGGTATTCTAAGCGGGGCCGGGCTTCAGCCCCCACCCCGTAAATGCGCACTGAATCCTGTCATCCACAGCAAACGGCAATACGATGCCTATACCGTTGAGAATGTCGCATTTGAATCTCTGCCCGGCTTCTTTGTGACAGGCAATCTGTACCGCCCTGCTTCGCAGGACGGGCCTTTTGCCGGTATATTATGTCCGCACGGACATTTCTATGAGCCTAACGGCGGCGGAAGGTTTCGCAACGACATGCAGAAGCGCTGCGCGACGCTGGCAAGGATGGGGGCGATTGTCTTCGCGTACGACATGGTCGGCTGGGGCGAGTCGGACCAGTTCGAAGACTACCAGTTCCCGCGTTCGCATAGTAAGTGCGAAAGCGCTGTTGCTCTTCAAATATGGAACAGCATCCGGGCCGTCGATTTTCTGCTTTCTCTCCAAGTGGTGGACCCGCCTCGAATCGGCGTCACAGGAGCATCGGGCGGCGGAACACAGACATTCCTGCTGACCGCCGTCGACGACCGTGTTGCGGTGTCCGTATCGGTGGTTATGGTTTCAGCCCACTTTTTCGGCGGCTGCACGTGTGAAAGCGGAATGCCTATTCACAAAAGCGCTGCTCACGAGACGAACAATGCCGAGATCGCCGCCCTGGCCGCGCCGCGACCGCAGTTGATAATCTCCGACGGTCAGGACTGGACGAAGAACACCCCCACCGTTGAGTTCCCGTACATCCGCAATGTTTACCGTCTCTACCACGCAGAACATACCGTCGAGAACCTGCATCTGCCCGAAGACGGCCACGATTACGGCTATTCCAAGCGCCTGGGCGCCTACACCTTCCTCGCAAAGCATCTGGGCCTTTCGCTAAAGAAAGTCAGGAAACCCGACGGCTCGGTAGACGAAAGCCGTGTCACCATCGAGAATCAAAACCTCATGCAAGTCTTCACGCCTCAGTATCCGAAACCACCACACGCCGTTAAATCATGGAAACACGCTTTCAAGTAGCGGTATCTTGCTGTCCGTCAAGGCTCCATATCGTTTTCCATTTCGCCTTTCTGCTTCGACAGGAAAAAAATCAGAAATCCTGGAACTTTTCCGCCGCCATGTTCACTTAACACAACGGAACGAAAAGCAAAAGTGCAAGAGAGTGTGTTGAGGTTGACCGATGATCGAGAACGACCGAAATCCTGACAGCGAATCACAATTCGCAATCCCGCCGGGGCTTCGCGACGATTTACAGGCCCTTTACAAGCCGGATTCGGCCGTACCGCCCGAAGTTGACCGCGCCATACTCGACCGTGCCCACCACCGCCTCGTGAACCGAAAAAGGCCCTTCAGGGGTATTCGATGGGCCGCCTCGGCTGCTTCGGTTGCCGCCGCCGCAGTTGTTATCATCGTTGTCTCGCTCGACCGACCGAGAGACGCCGCCCCGCCTTCGGCGGCACGATTTACCGCCGCCCTCGC
>Ga0180437_10007214_pt1 | contig 14567 bp, 8 predicted proteins | sample SS_ome_4_FD_132410 | JGI IMG/M metagenome (GOLD analysis project Ga0180437, IMG submission 132410) | Hypersaline lake sediment archaeal communities from the Salton Sea, California, USA - SS_3_D_1 metaG | ecosystem: Environmental > Aquatic > Non-marine Saline and Alkaline > Hypersaline > Sediment...
ATGCACGTGGGCCACATCCGCTCGACCGTGATCGGCGACGCCCTGTGCCGCACGCTTGAGTTCCTCGGCCACCGCGTCATCAGCGACAACCATTTGGGCGACTGGGGGACCCAGTTCGGGATGATTATCTACGGGTACAAGCATTTTCGCGATACCCGGGCGTACCAGGAGAACCCGGTCGCGGAGCTGGCCCGGCTCTACCGGCTGGTCCGGCAGTTGATGGATTACCACGAGGGGCGCGAGCGATTGCCGAAGCTCGATGGGGAGGTTCGCCACCGCGAGCTGGTCCTCGACGAGATGCGGCTTGCCGCCGGCGAGAAGCCCGACAGGGCCACGCGCAAACGGATCGTCAAGGCGGAATCGTCGCTGGCCGACGCCCGCGAGGAGCTGGCAGCGACCCGGCAGCGCCTGGCCGCGGTCGAGGCCAACGATACGCTCTTCCGGCTGGCTGGCGAGCACCCCGCGATCGGCTCCTCGGTGCTCGGCGAGACGGCCAAGCTCCACGCCGGCGACCAGGAGAATCTGCGCCTCTGGCAGGAGTTCCTGCCTCTTTCGGAAAGGGAAATCGAGCGGATCTACGGGCGGCTCGACGTGCGCTTCGACCACACCCTGGGTGAAAGCTTCTATCACGACCGGCTCCCCGGAGTGGTCAGCGAGCTGATCGAGCAGGGCATCGCCCGGGAGAGCGACGGGGCAATATGCGTGTTCGTCGAAGGGCAAGAGGTCCCCATGATCGTGCGCAAGAAGGACGGGGCGTTCCTCTACGCCACGACCGACCTGGCCACGGTGCGCTACCGCATGGAGACCTGGCGGCCCGACGCGATCCTCTACGTGGTCGACCACCGCCAGTCGCTGCACTTCGAGCAGCTCTTTGCCGCCGCCCGGCTGATGGGCTTTGGCGACGTGGAGCTAAAGCACGTCAGCTTCGGCACGGTGCTCGGCGAGGACGGCCGGCCCTTCAGAACCCGGGAGGGCGACACCGTGGGCTTGGAGGGGCTCTTGGACGAGGCGGTACGCCGGGCCGCCCGCATCGTGGCCGAGAACGACGACGCCAAGCCGGGCGGGCCCGAGCTTTCCCAACAGCGGCGCCGCGAGATCGCCGAGACCGTGGGCATTGCGGCGCTTAAGTACGCCGACCTCTCGCAGAACCGCGAGAGCGACTACGTGTTCAGCTACGACAAGATGCTGGCCATGAACGGCAACACGGCCACGTACATGCAGTATGCCTACGCCCGGGTGCGGAGCATCTTTCGCCGGGGGGGCGTCGACGTGGCGGCGCTGCGCCAATCCGGGGCAGCCATCGTGCTCCCCACGCCGGCCGAGCGGGCGTTGGGGCTGGAGATACTCCGCTTCGGCGAGGCCCTGGACCTGGTGCTGGCCGACTACCGCCCCAACCAGCTCACCAGCTTCCTGTTCGACCTGGCCAACCGGTACTCGACGTTCTTCGAGGAGTGCCCGGTGCTGAAGGCCGATTCGGGCGAGCTGCGCCAAAGCCGGCTGCTGCTCTGCGATCTCACGGCGCGAACGATCAAGACCGGTCTCGAGCTGCTCGGGATCAAGGTAGTCGAACAGATGTGAGGCGAATGTAGAACAGTTGTCTCAACTGTTCCGGAACAATTGGGACAATTGCTCTACCATCAGTAGTTCGGCGTCGGCGGGCGGTACTCCTCCAGGCGGATCGACCGAAACCAGGCGATCGTCTTCTGGAGCCCCTCGCGTAGCGGCACGGTCGGCTCCCAGCCGAGCTTCTCACGGGCCAGTCCGATGTCGGGCTGGCGCTGCGTGGGGTCGTCGGCCGGGAGCGGCTCGAAGCGGAGCTTCGACTTCGAGCCGGTCAGCTCGAGGATCAGCTCGGCCAGCTCCAGGATGGTGAACTCGCCGGGGTTACCCAGGTTGACCGGCCCCACGAAGTCGTCCGGCCCGTTCATCAGGCGCACCAGCCCCTCGACCAGGTCGTCGCGGTAGCAGAACGATCGGGTCTGGTCCCCTTGGCCGAAGATCGTCAGCTCCTCGCCCGCCAGCGCCTGGCGGATGAAGTTCGAGATTACCCGGCCGTCGAACGGGTGCATGCGCGGGCCGTAGGTGTTGAAGATCCGGGCGACCCGCATGTTGATGCGGTTCGCGCGGTGGTAGTCGAAGAAGAGGGTCTCGGCCGCGCGCTTGCCCTCGTCGTAGCACGCCCGGGGACCGATCGGGTTGACGCTTCCGCGGTAGCTCTCCGGCTGGGGGTGGACCTCCGGGTCGCCGTAGACCTCGCTGGTCGATGCCTGGAGCACCTTGGCCCGGCACCGCTTGGCCATGCCCAGCACCACGATCGCCCCCATCACCGAGGTCTTCATGGTCTTGATGGGGTTGTACTGGTAGTGGCCCGGGGCCGCGGGACAGGCCAAGTTGTAGATCTCGTCGACCTCGAGGTAGATCGGCAGCGTGATGTCGTGGCGCACCAGCTCGAAGTTGGGCCGGTCGAGCAGGTGGGCGACGTTCGACTTCTGGCTCGTGAAGAAGTTGTCCAGGCAGATCACGTCGTGGCCCTGCTCCACGAGGCGCTCGCAGAGGTGGGAGCCGAGAAAACCGGCACCGCCGGTTACCAGGATGCGCTGGATCGACGACACGTTGCTCAGCGTCCGTTTGGGTCGGTTGCGAGGAGTTTGACGCCGCGGCGGATACCCCAAGCGCCGAGGGACGGGAGAATCCCCTCGGTGCAAGTGTAGCACCTGGCGGGCGGGGTGGCAGGGGCGGCTTGCCCGCCCCTGAAGGCCGGCAGGGGCAGACAAGCTACCCCTGGCACCCTCTGCCCAACTCCGGGTGCCTATACTTCGGCCGCCCATCGACGAGCCGGACTTATTCGGCCGACTGGCTGCCGCCCTCGGATTCTGCCTTCTTGGCCGCCTCGACCGCCTGTTCCGCGAGCTTCCGGGCCGCGGCTAGCTCCTGCGGGCTGTACTGCGGGCGCGTGGCGAAGGCGGTCTTCTCGCGCAGCCCGGCCAGGTCCTCCCAGCTCTTGCCGTTGGCCAAGTGCCAGGCTGCGAGTTGGGCCACGCGCTGCGGGACCTTGCCCGCGCCGAGCACCGCGCAGACCTCGGCCAGACCCGGGTTGTCCGACACTTCGTCCAGCGGCCGGATCTCGTAGGGGATCTTCGCCCGCGGCTCCGGCTTGCCAAAATCGAGGCAGACGGTCCGCAGCTTCAGCGTGCCGACCTTCTCGGGCGGGATGCTGAAGATGCCCGGCTGCCGGAGCCAGGGGTTCTGGCCGCCGGCGTTCTGTCCGCCCACGTTCATCGGGCCGCCGAAGTTCATGGGCCCGCCCATCATGGGCCCGCCGCCCATGGGCGGGAAACCGCCGCCGACCTGCTGGGGGGCGTTGTTGTTGAAGTTCTGGTTGAACGGGTCGTTCAGCCCGATCTGCGCCAGCACCGGCACCGCCGCGAACGTGGCCGGCAGGGCGACCGACAGCGGTTGCTTGGTCTTGTTGGTCAAGAACAGCCGCGCCTGAGACGAGTCGCGCGGGATGAGCTTGGCCTCGACCTGGCCGGCCGCGATGGCCGTGAACAGCTCGACCGCTTTCTCCTGGGTCGCGGACGGGCCCTCGGCCGGCTCGCCGGCCAAGAGCAACCCGGGGACCGCCAGCACCGCGGCCCAGACCCCAACGCGCAGACCCCCAGACAGACGTACACACAGAGACATGACCACACCTCCTGAAGAATCTGTTCCATTGCCCCAACCGGTGCCCGAGAAAGCCTGGCCCGGTCAACTGTTAGTCTAACCGATCGCCGGAGGGATTCCAAGGGCCGCGGGGGCTCGGTAGTGTCCCAAGGGCGTTTGCCGCACGAACGGGGGGCACAGAGAAATGTCCGGCGTCCGCGGGCGAGTCGGTGGCCCCCTGCCGGGGGTAATTCGCATCGCTGCCGGACGCAGCCTGTGTTGCGAAGTCTTCGCAATCCACCGATCTGCCCGACCCTTCCAGATCGCTTGGTTGCCCCTCTTGTGAGTCTCTCCTTGCCCACCCCGACGCGGTACACCTCACGGCGACGGTAAAGAGTCTCCAGCTCTCGTAGTTGTTGTAACTGCTTGGCGCATAAGCAGTTACAGCCATTTGCAGGGAATGCCGCCGATTTTTGCCGTATACTTGCAATGCGAGTGCTTGTCTTATTACGATAAAAAGGACGCGAAACGTCCCGAGAAGGCGTGCCAAGACGGCGTCTGTCTCTCGCCGCGTTTCTTGGAACAAACAGCGCCCCCTTCTTCTGTAACGAAGAACGGGTTGACCGTCGCCGAAACCCCCGCTATGGTCACTGCCACAACAATGGCACAACCACGCCTAAGTCTGTGCGCGCTGATCTACCAAGACGACGAGTGTTGGGTTGCGCATTGTTTGGAGACGGACGTTGTTGCAGAGGGCGAGACTCCAACAAAGGCATTCGTCAATCTTCAATCTCTGACTGCCTTTCAGATTGAAACGGCACTGGAAGACGGTGATTTGCAGTCGATCTTCCGTCCGGCCCCTCCCGAGATCTTTGCGGCCTTTGCTCGTGCTCCGGACCAACCCGTTCGGCGCCGTCCCCCAAAAGGTGTCAAGAGTTTTGAGACTCGGGCATTGCAGCCTTGCGGGGCGGGGTGATGGCGGAGCAGCCATTGAAGTATCGGCGCTTGCTGAAGATTCTCAAGCGGTTTGGCTGCTGGGAGGATCCAAGACGCGGCAAGGGCTCGGAACGGGTGTTGTGCCGGGTAGTTGAGGGCCGCGTGGAGAGGTATCCGATACGTTGCCACAACGAGAATGAGGAGAAGCCGCGGGCCGTTATTAGGGCTTTGCGTCGTCGATTTCACTTGAGGAAGGAGGACGGCATATCCGATGGCGAGTTCTATGCCTAGACGTGCGAACCATTGCGCGGCGCCTGCGGTCTGATCCTCTATGTTCCCACGGGTGAACACTTAATCCTTCACCTCCGCTCTCTAGTCCTGAGAGCATCGCGCGTCTTGGCGGCGCAGCGGCCTGACACCTCGCCGGAGGGGCCGTCTGCGCACGGATGGGATCGTAACGCGCTCTCTCCGTTAGCCCCGTTTGGTCCCCCGCCGAGCTACCCGGACTAGAGTCTCCCGCGCCCACCGGGACATCTTCAAACCTTCCAAGGTCGCCGCCCCCTCGTAAGCGGCCTTCTCGGCAGAAGTGAGATGGCACCGACAACACGATTTCAGGACACTACCGGGGGCTTCGGCGAGGAGACCAGACCCACCCGCCACTCTGGGGACCGGAGCCTCCCGCTATCCGCCCTCGCGCTTCGCAACCTCCCACCTCACAGGGTACGATGTCCGGTAATTCGTCAGCACACTCTTCCCGGAGGGCCCATGCATGAACCACAGAATCACCCGACGCACGTTCACCCAGGCCGGGGCCGCGGCCACGTTGGGGCTGGCCGCCGCCGTGCCGGCCCGGGCGCGGGGGGCCAACGACCGCATTCGCTTGGGCTTCATCGGGGTGGCCAACCGCGGCGGGCAGCTCATCAGCGCCTTCTCGAAGCACGACGACATGGAGATCGTCGCCCTGTGCGACGTGTGCGAATCGACCCTGAACGCCGCCAACTCGCGGCTCGGCGGCCGGGCGGCCACGTTCGGCGATTTCCGCGAGCTGATCGACCGCGACGACGTCGACGCCGTGGTGATCGCCACGCCCGACCACTGGCACGCCATCCAGACGATCACCGCTTGCGACGCCGGCAAGGACGTCTACGTCGAGAAGCCGCTCTCGATCACCATCCACGAGGGCCGGCGCATGGTCGAGGCCGCACGGCGTAACCAGCGCGTGGTTCAAGTGGGCCTGCAGCGTCGCTCGGGGACGACGTATGCCCAGGCGGCCGACCTGGTCCAGGCCGACGGGATTGGCAAAGCGACGGTGTGCCGGACCTATCACCGCAGCAACATGACCCCCTCCGGAATCGGACGTGAGAAGCCGAGCGATCCGCCCGCCGACCTGGATTGGGACATGTGGCTCGGCCCGCGCCCGCTTCGTCCCTACCAGAAGAACATCGCCCCGTACAAGTTCCGCTGGTGGACGTTGTACTCGTCGCAGACGGCCAACAACGGCGTGCATTTTCTGGACCTGATCCGTTGGATGACGGGTGACTTGGCCCCGGCGTCCATTTGTGCGATGGGCGGGCGCTACGCCGTGGACGACGACCGCACGATCCCCGACACCATGCAAGTCGTCTACGAGTTTCCCGCCGGCCGGCTGGTGCTGTTCGGCATGTATGAAACCTGCGGCAACCAGACCATGGCGCGGGGCGGCTACGTCGAGCTGCGGGGCACCAAAGGGTCGCTGTTCGCCAACGACAACGGCTACGAGATCGTGCCCGAGCAGGGCGGACAGTTCCAGGACCGCTCGCCGCGCATGGAGCCGAGGAAGGTCGACAGCACCGACGGCAACCTGACGGTCCAGCACGCGCGGAACTTCCTCGATTGCATGAGGTCCCGCAAGAAACCCAACGGCGACGTAGAGGAGGGCCACCGCTCGACGACCATGAGCCTGTTGGCAAAAATCTCGCAAGCCACCCGGCTGCGCCTCGAGTGGGACGCCGAGCGAGAGCAGATCACGAATAGCCCCGAGGCCAACGCGATGCTCCACTACGAGTACCGCGAGCCGTGGAAGCTGGGCTGAGCGAGACCTCCGCTTCGAACCTCAGGCCGATCCGGAAGCCTCGGCATAGGACGGGCATCCTGCCCGTCACGAGGCACTCCGATCGACATCAGGGAGAATGTCATGCCACGGTCCCAAACGAAAGCCGTCCGCGCTTCGTCCTTCCCGTTGATCATCCTGGTCGTCGTCCTCGCCGGCAGCGCGCCCGTGGAAGCCGCGTCTCTCCGGGCGGGGGCCGCTGCCTGCAACATTACCAAGGACCAGCCGAGCCCTGCAGTCCACGATCCCCTGCGTGCCAGGGCCCTGTTCCTGGACGACGGGAAGACGCAAGTCCTCTTGGTTTCGGTCGACCTGATCCAGGCTTCAGGCGGCCTGGTCGCAAGTCTTCGCGGCCGGGTGGAGAAGGAGCTGAACGTCGACGGGAAGCACGTTTTGGTCTGTGCGTCGCACAACCATCACACCCAAGGCCAAGTGGCCGGCGATCTGGTCGAACGGATCGTCACGGCCGCGCGCCAAGCCGCCGATCGGATGGTGGCGGTGAAGATCGGCGCGGGAACCGGGCAGGAAGCCGGGATCACGATGAACCGCCGGCTGCGGTTGGAAGACGGCAAGGTCTGGACGATCCGCCGCGCAAACCCTTCGCCGCACGACGATCGCGTGGCGGCGGTCGGCCCGATCGATCCGGAGATCGGCATCCTTCGGCTCGACCGGCTCGACGGGCACCCGATGGCCGTGCTGTTCAATTTCGCCGGGCACGCCTACGGCGGCGTGCCCGGCGGAGGCGTCACGGCGGATTTCCCCGGCTTCGCCGCCGCGGTGCTGGAAGACGCCCTGGGCCACGGCGCGGTGGCGCTGTTCGTCCAGGGAGCGTCGGGCGACGTCACGCCGGTCCGTTACAAGGACGTCGACGCCCCGCCGCCCACCGAACAACTGGGGACCATGCTGGGCCTGAGCACGCTCCGGGCAGCCAGAGAGATCGCCACTGAAGAGGGCGGCACGATCGAGCTTCTGAGCGAAACCCTGGAGCTTCCCCGCAGACGGGACCTCCCCGAGCGGATCGAATCCCTCGAAGCCCAGCAGGAAGAGATCCTCCAGTTCTTCACCGGCGTGGGCTGCGGCACGCACGGGGCGGGCACGAGCCTGAACTTCAAGACCTTCCTGCCGCTGTATCTGAAGCACCTGGCCGATCCCGACCACCCCGCCTACGCCTCGTATCTCTACAAGCAGGAGGAACTCTTCGGACGCGACGACCTGGTGCACCTCGACGCCGAAAACAAGCAGCGCCTGGAGAAGTACCTGCAATGCATCGACCACATGGAGCGGCTGATCCGCGTCCGCTCCAACCTCCAGGCCCTGAAGCGGCGCCTGGAAAAGGGCCCGACCGGGCCAATAACGGCCGAGGTCTCCGTGCTTCGGATTGGCGACTTCCTGCTGGTCACCTTTCCCGGCGAGGCGTTCGCCGAGATCGGCCTGGACATCAAGAGACAATCCCCCTTCGAACACACCTTCCTGGCCGGCTACTGCAACGGCTCGGTCGGCTACGCCCCCACGGCCGACGCTTACGACGACGAAGCCTATGAGGACGTGCTCGCCCAGCTTGCGCCCGAGTGGCAGGCGATCTACGAGGCCAAAGTCCTGGACATGCTCCGCCGGCTGCACGAGAAGCCCGACTGACGGCGAATACCGGGCCGTGGCCGCTCTGCCGATCAGCGCACTTCAGAGTGCCGCCTCGCACTCCGCGACCTTGCGGAGGTAGAGATCAACGGTCAGCAGCCCGTCTTCGTAAAGCAGCTTGAGCTGTCTGAGGCGCCCGGCCACCTGTCGTTCGGAGAACTTGCGTGCCGCGGGGTCCTTAGGGGCGTACTTGGCCTTCAACTCGTCGGTCAACTCCGGCGCGACACGCTCCGGCGGAGGCTGGTCGGACAGGTCGTAGACCAGGACCTTCAGCTCCTGGGCGGGAACAAGATGCCGCCAGAGGAACGCCTGCATCCGGTCTTCGGCGGATACGGCCAAGTGGGCGACCTCCTCGTCGCCGATCGCCGCCCGGCCTTCAACGGCCAGCGTGACGGGCTCATCGGTAGCACGGAGAGTCGTCCTTATTCCGAACCGCACCATGTCCTTACCCGCGGGCAACGTGACGGGCGAGGACATGAACCCTTCGGGCGGGTCCTTCAGGCCGAGCGTAATGGGGCCGTCGAACCCGTCCTTGCGGATCGCGTAGACGCTCGCCGCACCGGCGGCCTTGCTCCGCAGCCCACCGCCGGAAGGCACCACGCGCAGCTCGAAGTCGGGGCGCGGGGGGCTTAAGCGCAGACGATAGGCGTACTCCGGGCCGCCGGCCCGGGCCGTGTCGCCCAGGTGGACGAAGTAGGTCCCGTCCGAGGGCAGCTCGACCGTCAGGTAGGAGTCGGCGTGGTGCGTGTTCAGCCCCGAACCGACGTCCATGCAGTCGTCGTTCACCCCCAGCAGATTGCCCGCCGAATCCGTGACCTTGAGCATCGAATCCATGGGGGAATCGAGGCGCCGGGCGTGGACCTCGGCGACGAGCGTCTCGCCGGCGTGGCCTTCGATCGCAAACACGTCCCAGTCGTCCGGGCGGTCCACGCGCCCGTTGACGATGACGGGCAGCTCCACCTTCTGGGCGTGTTGGGGGTCGTCGTTCGATTCCCGGTCGAGGCATTCCGGCAGGGTGTCGAGCGCGAACGGCACGCGGTTGGAGACCCATTTGCCCTTTTGGGCGGCGATATGGTGGACTCCGGCCGGGGCGTCTTGCGGGGGGGGCGTCAGCTTGGCGCCCTCCAGGTTCCAGCCGTCCATCTCGATCGACACCGGCTCGCCCACGCGGCCCCCGAGCGGAAAGATGCTCGTGACGAACGGCACTTCGCCGATCGTCACCCGATAGACGAAATCCTCGCGCCCGCGGTAGATGGCGTCGGTGATCGAAAGGACGTACTCCCCGTCCTCGGGCACTTCATAATAGAGGGTGGGATCGGGCTTGAAGCGGAAGTCGTCGTTGTAGGCCACCTCCTTGCCTGCCGCGTTGTGCAGCGCCAGGACCGGCTGAAACCAGCCGGGCACGGCGTCGGCAATGTAGGGGATCAGCCGCCGCGCCTTGACGGAGACCACCAGCCGCTGGCCTTTCCTGGCCTCGAAACGGTAGCGGTTCACCTCGCCGGAGGCAATCTGACCGTTCATCGTGCAGGGGACGGTGATTTGCGCCTCCTCCTCTTCCGGCGGGCGCTTGCGCTTCGAGAGGTGCTCCTTGCCGAGCACCTGGAAGAGGCAGGTCTTCATCGGCTTGCGCGCGACTTCCGGCACCTGGCCGACGCAGAACGGGAGCGGATTGGTCATGCCCCGCTCGGTGATCAGCCGGATTTCCCGCACGCCGGGCTCCGCGTCAGGCGCCATCGTGACCTCGACGAACACCAGCTCGACGTGGGCGGCGACGGCCGGACGGTTGACCCACTGGTCCATCCGCCCTTCGATCCGTTCGATCATCTCCCGGGTGGCCTTGTCTACTTTCTCCTTGGCCTTGGTCTTTGCGGCCACTTCCCGCTTCAGCAGCCGGAGCTGTTCCCTCATCAGCCCGACTTCCTGATTGCCGAGCCTTCGGTAGTAGTCGACGACCTTGGCCGTAACGCCCTTGCCCGAGACCACGGCACCGTGGACAGCGAACAGCCGCTGCGCCCCCAGCCTGATCTGAGTCGTGGTGCCCCGCTGGCCGCCGGCGGGGTACACGTAACCGATATACGGCGTCTGCTGTGCCTCGGCCGGGGGTGCCACGGCCAGCAAGCCGGCCAACGCGAAAACTGCGAATCGAAGCTTGTACATTGTGCGGTCCCTTGGGAATTATTGCTTAACCCCGGCGGCCACGCCGGGTGCCGCCGCGAGGCCGCGGCGGCTAAGCATGAGCGCTTGTTGCGCGCACGCGGCACGCTCAGAGTGTAACCTCCAATCCCTAACTCCTAAGCGCTGACTCCTGTCCCCTGACTCCTGATCCCTTCCTCACATGATCTCCTCCAGCAGCCCGGCCGACTTCGCCCCTTCTGCCTCGGTCGGCAAGATGTGGGCCTCGAGGCCCAACGGATGGGGCAGCCTGGCGTGGGGGGCGATGCCGGCAAGCTGGTAGATGCTGCCCAAGAGGTCGACCGGATAGACGGGCCGCTCCTTGACCTCGGCGCCTACCTCGTCGGACGAGCCGACCACTTGACCGCCCTTGAAACCACCGCCGGCGACCAGCACGGAGAAGCACTTGCCGTAGTGGTTTCGCCCGCCGTTCCAGGGCGGCTGCCAGTCGACCTTGGGGCCCCGGCCGAACTCGCCGGAACACCAGACCAGCGTGCTATCGAGCATTCCGCGATCGTGCAGGTCCGCGAGCAGCGCCGCCAGACCCTGATCGAGCTGCGGACACTGCTGCCGCATTCTCTGGAAGTGGTTGCTGTGCGTGTCCCAGCCGCCGGGGTAGTTGATGACGATGTAGGGGACACCCGCCTCGGCCATGCGCCGCGCCGCCAGGCAGTCCTGCCCGAACGTGTGGCGGCCGTAGCGTTCCCTCAGCTCGGGCGTCTCCTTCGACAGATCGAACACCTCTCGGCCGGCACCCAGGATCAGCTCGTAGGCTTTTTCCTTCGTCTCCTCCGCGGCCACCAGCTCCGGATTGCCAGCCAGGGCACGTCCCATGGTGTTCATCTTCTCCAGCAGGTCGCGGCGGGCCTCTTGGCGGTCGTCGGAGATGCTCCGGGCCACGATCCCTTCGACCTCGAAACGTTGCGCGTTGGGGTCGCCGCCGGTGGCGAAGGGCTTGTACTTCGGCCCCAGGAACCCCTCTTCGGAAAACCGCCCCTGCGGCCGGGTCAACACGATATAGGGCGGAAGCATCCCTTTGTACTCGGACCCCTTCATCAGCGCGAACACCGCCCCCACGCTCGGATAGGCCAGGCGTTCGCCGCGGGTATGGCCGGTTTGCATCAGGTAGGCCGCGGTTTCGTGGCCGTTGATGCCGTGGGTCATGCTGCGGATGAGCGAGTACTTGTCGGCCTGCTTGGCCAGCTCGGGAAACAGGGCACCGATCCGGATGCCCTCCACGTTGGTCGGGAGCACGTTCATGAACTCGCCCATGTACTCGCGGCCGGCCTCCGGCTTGGGGTCCCAGGTGTCGTTGTGCGACATGCCGCCCCACAGGAAGATCTGGATGACCGACTTGGCCTTGACCTCCTTGGGGGCTTTCTTCGGCGGGGCCTCGCCCGCCAGGCAGTGCGAACCGAGACGGCCGGCCAGGATCGCCCCGGCAGCGCCGCAGAGACCCCGGCGCATCGCCTCGCGCCGGGAGACTTGCACGCCCTCTTCTGAACTGTGGTTCGTGCCCATGTTCTTCGCTTCCTTGATGATTAGTGCCGATAGAGAAACTCCGGGCTATTGATCAACGCCCAGGTAATGTCAATTGCCGCGTTGCGCCTAACCTCTGTGGCCTCGACGTATTCCGCCACGGTCTTCAGCTCTTCTTGCGTGGGCCGGCGCGAAAGGACCGTCAGGTACAGCTCCTCGACGATCTCGGCCGGCTTCTTGCCGGACGCCATCAGCTCTCTGAGCCGCGGCCCCTGTTCCAGCTTGCTCTGGATATGGCTGGAGTTGAGCATGTGCAGCCACTGGGCCGAGTCGAGCTTGTTGTTCCGCTCGTTCGACATGCCCGTGGCCCGCGCCGAACGCCCGAACAGCGCCAGGAACGGGCTGGTGATGCTGCCGTCCGCCAACGCGATCGCCGGCTGGTCCTCGGGGATATAGGTAAACGGCTCCGGGATGGGGCTCGTGTAGAGGTCCGTCGTGCCGGTAATCGCGTTCACCGCGTCGATCAACACCTCGGCCTCCAGCCGTCGCAACGGGTAGCTGGCGAAATTGGCGGCGGCTTCCGGCTTGTCGGACCGGGCTATCGACGAAAGCTGGTACGTCCGGGAAGTCAGGATCAGCCGGTAGAGGTGCTTCAAATCGTACTTGTGGGCTACCAGCTCCTTTTCCAAATAGGCCAACAGCTCCGGATTGCTGGGCGGGTTGTCGTCGCGGATGTCGTCCGGCTCGTGGATGATGCCGCGCCCCATGATCCACGCCCACACGCGGTTGACGATGCTCCGCGTGAACCAGGGGTTCTCCGGCGTAATCAGCCAGTCCGCGAAGACTTCCCGCGGGTCCCGGTTCGGGGGCAGCTTGACCTTGGTCCCGTCCGGAAAGACGGCCACGAGCGGCCCGGCGTCGGCTGCCGCCGGCTTCTCCTTATCCGACTCTTCCGCATCGGGTTCGCTCTCGGACTTGTCCTCGGGCGGCGGCGGGGACGTGCTGATCTTGGCCTGTCCCGGCGCCGTGTTGCCCGGCATGGAGGCCACACCGAGCGGGTCCCAAAAGACGTCCTCCTCCTTCCACTCGCTCGTGGGCTTGTAACCGATCTGCGAGAAAAAGACGGACATGCCCTTCAAACGATCCGGCGGCCAGGACTCGGCACGGGCTCCCATGCACGTCAGGGCCACGGCCGTGGCAATGCCCTCGGGCGTCTTGTTCTGGATGGCGCGGTAGAAGTTGACCGGCCCCACCCGGAAGTTGCTCCCGCTCGAAGTGAGCATCTCCCGGGCGAACCGGTCGTACGGCTTGTTCTCGACGATCGACGAGCGGACCCAGCGGTGATAGGCCTGCGCCGCGTTGGGCCAGAGGTTGACCGGGAACTCCGCCTTGATCCGCAGCACGTCGCCCCACTTCATCGACCGGTAGTCGGCGAACTCGTCCCGTGCCATGAGCCGGTCGATCAGGGCAACCCGTTTGTTCTCGGTTTCCGTGTCGTCGATGAACTGCCGGGCCTCCTCGGCCGTGGGCAGCGTGCCGATCACGTCCAGGTAGGCGCGCCGCACGAAGACGGCGTCGGAGCAGAGGACCGGTTCGATGCCCAACGACGAGAGCTTGGCGAAAACGATCTTGTCGAGCTCGCCCGCCGGGGTTGCCGGGGTGGGACTCTCATAGATGCTCACCGCATTCTCGGCCGCCGCGGCCCCGCCGGCGACGATCAACAGGGCTACCGCCGTCTCCAAAAACGTTTTCCTCATGCCGTTCTGGCTCCGTACAGGGGTTCGTCCTACCGTGTCGGGTGACTTGCGGACATCGCACTCCCGATGTGAGCTTCCCCACGGCTTCGAGCCCGAAGCCAACGGGACCCGCAATACCGAATATCTTACCAAGTCGCCCCCGTTCCTGGTGCAGCGCCTGGCGAAATTTTTCGTCCGGCGGCCATTTCACAGCGGCCTGCCCGCGTGGTACGCCCGGCGCGCGACTCGCCGTCAGTCGTAACCTCTTGCGTACCAACTAGTTACGTCGCGTCGGACGCCGGCCGCGCGAGCTTCGCGCAGCCATCAGAGTCGGCATCCGGGGAGGAAATACCTCCCCCCCGCCGGACAGGTGACGTCCGAAACCCGTGTGCCACGGCAAGTGCGGGTCTCGGGGCCGCGTGGTTGCGAGCAGCCACCCTACCGCCCGAATCGACGCAGGCGCTCGGTGCGCCGGGGGCCCGGCGGATCGTTGGGCCGACGCTTGCCGCCGCGGCGGTCCGTGCCCAGCAGCTCTTCGATCATCCCCTGGGCGTCGTCGGTCAGGTGCGCCAGCCGCAGCATCCACAGCGAGCGCAACAAGCCGAGCGAGTCGAACAGCTCCTGCTGGAAGCACGACAGCACGCTCGACGCGATCTTGGCGTTCAGATCGGCGTTGGGGCTGCCCGGCTGCAAGGCCGAGCCGAACGCTTCGCGCAGCGAAGCTAAGAGAAGAGGCCAGGCCCGGCGCCCCCCGGCCGAGTCGCTGCGGTAGCAGACGTCTTCGGCAAAGTCGCGGGCGCGCTCCGGGTTGACGGCGAAGCCGCTCACGTCGCCGAGCCCCGCCAGGTAGCCCACCAACAGGTCGGTCCAACGCTCCG
>Ga0180437_10007215_pt1 | contig 14565 bp, 12 predicted proteins | sample SS_ome_4_FD_132410 | JGI IMG/M metagenome (GOLD analysis project Ga0180437, IMG submission 132410) | Hypersaline lake sediment archaeal communities from the Salton Sea, California, USA - SS_3_D_1 metaG | ecosystem: Environmental > Aquatic > Non-marine Saline and Alkaline > Hypersaline >...
CGCCCGGCCTGGTCGTCCAGCCAGTCGCACGTGCCGTCCGACGAGCCGTCGTCAGCCACGACGACCAGCGCCGGCTTAACCGTCTGGACCTCCATGGACTCCAGGAAGAGCGGCAGCGTGGAGAGCTGGTTGTAGCTGGACACCACCACCGTCAGCATCTGTCGGCGGTCGACCGCGTAGGACAACCTGGGAACCCCCTTGACAAAATCCGGATGGAGTCTGCGCACTCGCTCACGTATCCTCAGATACACGTGGTGCTGCCGGATGTGCGGACTCATGCGGCCATCGCGCACGTCGTCGACAAGCACCTCCGCGCCCTCGGCCTTGACAAGCCTGACGCCGTGCTCAACGCAGTTAATCCAGAATTCCCAGTCCTCGCAGCCTTCGCGCATCTCGTCCTTGTAGCCGCCCAGCTCCTCCCACACCGACTTGCGGATGAGCGCGCACGACGCCACCGAGTTGGCGGTCGGCAGCGTCTCCAGGTTGAACCACATCTCCTGGAACGACCCGGACCGGTTGCGCAGGTCCGGATAGGCCACGCCGTCGTCCGGGCCGAGCGCCGCGAGGCACCTCTCCAGGGTGCGGGGCATCAGGCAGTCGTCGGCGTCCAGGGTGAACACCAGGTCGGAGGAGGCGTTCTCGAAGCCCGTGTTCCGGGCGCCCGGCAGGCCCCGGTTCTCCTGCTTAACGTACCGGAGCCTCAGCGCCGGGCGCTCCTTCCGGATTCCCTCGACGACCTCGTCGCAGTCGTCCTCGCCGCCGTCGTTGACCACCACCACCTCGACGTCGCCGGTCCTCTGCTCAATGACCGACCCGACGCAGCGCCTCAGGTACTTCGCCTGGTTGTAGCACGGGACGACCACGCTGACCCGCGGCGCCAGGCCGACGCCGACTGACTGGTAGTCGAAGTCGTCCCTTTCGTGGTGAACCTCCCTCAGCCAATCGCCGCCGACCTCCTTCTGGAAGAAGGCCCGGAATTCGCCCAGGGCCTCGCCGGTGTCGTAGCCCTGCTCGGGCGGGTGGCCCAGGCCGACCCTGCCGTCGAGGACCAGCCGCCTGCCGTCCCGCCTCGCCCTCCAGCAAAGCCAGACGTCGCAGCCCCAGCCCAGCCGCAGCTCCGCCGGAAACCCTCCTAGGGACCGCAGGTAGTCGGCGTCCACCGCAAAGGCTATCCCCTCAACCTGGTGCATGTCGGCGACGTTGCCGGCGACGCGGGAGAGCGCCATCATCGGCCGGCAGCGCCCCTCGATGCCCGGGCTCCAGGCCGCGAACGGCCAGCAGCACTCAATCGCCTCCCGGTAGCGGGCCGGCTCGTCCAGCAGCGCCACGTCGCCGCCCAGCACCCACAGGACGTCGGCATCGCCGCACGTCTCCAGCGCCTTGTTCCAGCAGCCGGTCCAGTAGAGGTTTCCGAAGCTCTCGTGCGGGCAGCCAGGCCTCCTGTCCGGGTCCGACCCGCTGTCGATGACCGTGACGTCGAACTCCTCCGACAGGCGCCGGTGGAGCTCCGCCGCCGTGCCCGGCGTGTTGTGGCTCATGACCACGACCCTGATGCTCAGCCTGCCCTCCTCCTCGCGGTAGCGCTCAAGCACCCGGTAGGGCGCCCTGGCCCTCAGCCGCGAGGCGCAGCCCATCTGGCAGGAGTGGTCGACCTTGTCGTTGTTGAGCGGCGTATCCCGGTTGTAGTGGTAGAGCACCCTCGGATAGAAGCGCCAGCGGCTCCGCGGGCACATTTCCAGCGCGTGCACCATCTGCGCCTGGTCGCAGGCCATCTTGAACATCTCGCCGTCGTCGTCAAAGAAGTCCTCCTCCCGGATGGCGTCGAACAAGAACTTCTTGTAGCTCCGGAAGTGGCTGGAAAGCCATTTGGCCTTCCTGACCGGCACGCCATCGGGAAGCATCCCGTTCGGGCACTCGCGCCCCTCGCCGTCCTCGTACATGGACCACACCACGTCGGCCGTCCGGTGCTGCTCCATCATCTCCTCGACGGCGGTCGGTTCCGTCAGCCAGTCGTCGCCGTCCACCGTGAAGATGACCGAGTCCGGGTTGGCGCAGCGGCGCCTGACCGCGAAGTACATGTTGCTCAGCACGTAGCTGCGCTCGTCGTTACGATGGGCCACCGCGTCCCGCACGCCCTCCAGGAGCCGGGAACCCAGCTCAAAGGTCCGGTCGTCGGAGGCGTCGTCCACGAAGACGATGCCGATGTCCTGGTAGGTCTGGCCCAGCACCGACCTGATGCTCTTCTCAATCCACGGCTCGGCGTTCCAGGCGGGAATGACGACGATGGCGCTGTTGGTCAACTTCCGCTCGTCCGTCAGGAACAGGCGCTTGACATGGGTGACCCCCAAGGCGTCGCGCTCCTCGAAGGTGCGCCTGACGTCGACCCTGCGGCCGGCGCGGCGCAGCTCCATGGCGTCGTCGTCGGTCACCTTCTCGGCGACGTGCTGCGGGCTCAGCCAGGAGTCCACGAAGATGTTGGTCAGCGGCGCGTAGCCGAAGCAGGCCATCTTGCCCACGCCGCCGGCGCCATACAGCTTCAGCCCGTCGTTCTCCAGGTCGTTGGGATTTCCCGGGTCCCCGGACTCGACCACGCGCCTGACCGCCTCCTTGCGGTAGAACGTCGACGACATCTCCCAGACGTAGGCCCACGGCCCCTCGTACATGTTCGGCTCGAAGACGACGACCCCGGAGCCCTGCGGCGTCTCGGGCGAGAAACTGCCCGACTGCGAGCGGTTGATTCCCGGCGACAGTCGCAGCGTGAAGCCGAAGACCTCCGGGTCCTCCATCGTCCTCCTGACCGCCTGGGCGTCGAAAGGCCCCGCGCAGACGTTGTCGTCCACCGTCATCATGACCAGCCCTGTCGCCTCGTCCAGCCAGCCCAGGATAAACTGCTTCGTTTCAAACCGCTCTGCCTGGCGCACGAACCTGACGTCCGGGTGGTCAGGCTCCAGGCCGGCGTAGTCGAACTTCGGGTCCGACGCCTTCCACAGCACGGTCAGGTCGAGGTCGCAGCCCTCCAGCGAGCGCAGGTAGGCGTCCAAGAAGAACGGCCTGTCCTTGGAAAAGACCAGCGCAGACAGCGGCCGGCGCCGCCTGAACACGAAGTTGGTGTAGCGGTAGTCCTCGACGAACTCCCGCAGCGGCACCAGCTCGGGTCCGACCTCCCACACGTCGTAGCCCATGCGGTCGAGGTAGCGGCCGACCGACGACAGCGTCGCGCCGGAATCCTCGTAGCATCCGCCGTACTCGAATTGGCCAGCCTCGATGCGGCCCTCCTCCAGCATCCTCCCGGCTCCGCGCAGGACCTCCAGCTCGGCGCCCTCCACGTCAATCTTGAGGTAGTCTATCCGCTCGACGCCCGCGGCCTCGCAATAGCCGTCCAGGGTGACGCACCTGAGCGGCCTGGCCGAAGCCGAGCCGGCGAAGTGTCTCCGGTCGTACAGGCAGCTGAGCTGCCCCTCCCCGAACTCGAAGAAGTCCCTGTCCCCCTCGGCCGACGCGACGCCCAGGCAGTTGGCCACCGCGGCGGGGAGGCGCTCCCTGAGCCGCGCACAGGCGTCCGGCCGCGGCTCGAACGCGTGCACCTCCGAGACGCGTCCCGGCCCGACGGCCGCCAGCAGCCCCTCAAGGTAGGTCCCGACCGAGGCGCCCACGTCGAAGACAACGAGCCCCTCACCCCTCACGAGCCCCCCGGCGTGCCGCAGCGTCAGCCTGTCAATGTCCTGCAGGGGGGTCGAAATCACGAAGGGCCCCCCATCGGTATGTAGACGTGCATCCTGGAATGGAGGAAGCGCCCCTTCACGGCCGGCCCGTGGATGACCCACGCCGGCACGCCCAGCGCGGCGGCCAGGGTCGCCCCGCCCGACGCCATGCAGATGAAGCGCCGGCACGAGTTAATGACCTCGCAGTAGCGCCGCAGTGAGCCGTCGGTCTCCACCTCGGGGAGCCCCGTCTCGAAACCCTTGTCGCGCCTCGGCATCGCCATCGTGACGCCGCGCTTCCCGGCGAACTCGCGCACCTCGTTGAAGCCTATGCCGTCTCCGGCGTTTCCCACGAAGTTGGGGTCGAGGACGACCTGGTCCTTCAGGGAGCCGTCGGTCGACGGCGCGTAGTAGACCTCCGGCTCGTGATACCTGAACCCGTCGTCCACGCCGCGCCTGAGCATCGTCGCATCCAGCAGGTTCTCCCCGTCCATCAGCTCGAACCCCTCGGGGCACGGAGCGTCCTCGTCGGTGAAGCCGTCAACATAGGGGTTCATCTCCCAGACCAGGTTCCGGTAGGCAAGGTCCCTGTAGGGGTTGCGGTTCGACACGAGCACGCGGTCGTAGCCGCAGAACTTGGCCGCCCGCGGAATGTGGCTGAAGAACAGGTGGTCGCCCAGTCCTCCGTGCTTGACCCTCACTATGAAATCCGTCATGCTACTCCCCTGTGTTGTTTTGCGGCAGGGAGGCGACGTACTCCCTCATCCTGATGATATTCTCAAGCTGCTGCTCGCGCGTCATCCCGTCTATGGTGATGTTCGAGAAAACGGGCGTCTCAACGGGTGAGCCGTCCTCGCCGCGCTCGTACATGTAAAAGTTGAAGCGGTCCAGGCTTCGATTTACAATCCGCACCCCGTACTCCTCCGGGCCGTTCCAAATCGGCGTCCCCGGCAGCGGGACGAGCGTCTTCAGGCTGACCATCGCGAAAAGGCCCCTGACCCGCTCCAGGTACCTCACGTTCTCGTCAACCGTGTGTCGGTGGGTCTCCCCCGGGGTGCTTATCATCATCAGAAGCCTCGCGTTCACACCGTGGCCGGCCAGTCTCCGCACCGCGTCGACCGACTGCTCCGGGGTGATGTTTTTGTTCATGGCGCGCAGCACGTCCGCGTCGAACGACTCCACCCCGAGGTTGACGTCGACGCAACCGCCTCCACGGAGCGCCTCCAGCACCTCGCCATCAAGAGAGTCAACGCGGGCCGACATCCTCCACTTGACGCCAAGGGGCGCCAGCTTCGAACACAGCTCGACGAAGCGCGGCTTGTTGCTCGTCATGTTGTCGTCGGAAAATCGAAAGTTGCGCAATCCGAATCGTTCGGCGGCCTCCTTTATCTCCGCCACCAGGCAGTCGACCCTCCTCCACCTGACCTTCCTGCTCCACAATGCCCCGCTGGCGCAGAAGGCGCAGTTGTACGGACACCCCCTCGAACCCATCACCACCGTGCTCTGGCCCTCCTGCTCGATCAAAACCTTGCCCCCCTGGACGGCGCCCAGCGATTCCCGGTCAGGAAAAGGAAGCTCGTCCAGGTCCTGAATCCTCTGGCCCGCGTAGACCTTCTGCGGCGACCCCGACCGGACGTCCCGGAGGAAGCGGGGAAGCTCGTACTCCGCCTCCCCCACGAAGACGGCGTCGAAAACAGGGTCTATCGAGCCGCTGCTCAAGGTGGCATGGGGGCCGCCTATGACATGCAGCGCGCCCGGAAACCTCCGGGCCACGCCCCTCGCGAGCTTCAGCACGTTCAAGTAGTCAACGCAGGTCGCAGTGTACCCGTACACGTCAAACTCGGCAATCCCGGAAATCGAGCGCCCTATCGACAGGTCGGACAGGTTCAGAAGGGAGACCTCGACGTCGCCCATCTCCCTCTTGACCATCGCGGACAGGTACGCGAGGCCCAGCGGCATCTGCTGATTGGGGACGACCAGGTAGGGCATCGGCGGGTTTATCAGGGCCACCCTCATTTCACCCCCTTGTAAAGAATCTCCGCCGGGTCCAGGCCGAGCCTTTCGCACTCATGGCGCTTCCACTCTCCCACGACGAACTCCTCCACCTTGAACCCGGCCGCCCGCATCCGGTCGGGAAAGTCCGGTCCGTAGCGCCGGACGTGCTCGGGGTTCCCCCACAGGCGCTCCTTTTCCGCACGGCTTGAGGCCGCGTCGCCATCAACCGTCCGGCTCGCCCAAATCGGCACCTGAACGAGCACCCAGCCGCCCCGCACGAGGCTTCTGCGAATGGATTTCAATGCCACGTCGTCACGCTCGACATGCTCCAGGACGTGGCAGCAAATGACGACGTCGAAGCACTCCTCAAAACCCAGGTCGCAAATATCCCGGCAAACGGAGCCCGCCTTTCCTGGGTCCAGGTCCACGGAGGTCCACCGGGAATGCCGCAGGGCCTTCCCCGCGTGCCCGTCGGGACCGATTTCCAGCACCCTCGCGTCAACAGGCAGGTTTTCAAGCAGGTACATGTATTGCGACCTGTGCCGCTCGTGGCTTTTGCAAAACGGACACGCCCGGTTCGGCTTGGTGACAAACGGCAACCGCCGCAACCGACGCCCCTCATCGCTCCGCCAGAACGGCCTGCGCCACACCTCCGGCAGCGGCTCGAAATCAGAAAAGTCCTTGCCGCACAGGGGGCAGTGCCTCTCAGCGTATCCTTCAAGGACGTCGTATTCCGACAGCTCCTCCTCGTTCATCTGCTGGGCGAAGGCGTGCTCGTCGCCCCAGACAATCGGGCGGTTTCGCCCGTAGCCGAAAGGCAGCAGCGAAAGCTCCATCCTGTTGCGCATCCCCCAATACCGCAGCTCGGGAAACTCCTCCGTGCCCTCCATGAGGGAGCTCCACAACCTCGGAACCGAGCCGCACCGGAACACCATGAAGCACGTCTCCACCTCGTACTGGTGGTCCCACCGGGCCATCGCGTAATCGGCGCTCCCCATGCTCTCGATGGCCCTCTCGACAATTCCCGCACCCCGAATCAGACAGTCCTGCTCTATCCAGACGAAGTAGTCCGCGTCGTTGAAGAAGGCGTACCAGGCCCCCATGAACACCTGCCTGGTCGCGACCCCGCGCTTGAAGCCGTAGGCCCCCTGGTTGAAGTTCCTCGTCATCGTGATGACCTCAACCCCCTTCCCGGCGAAATCAGGCTTCACGGGACTGCAGCTGTCCACCGCCACAATCTTGAGCGGATTCGTATACTTCACGACGGCCGCGTGCCACTTGTCAAAGAACCCCACCTGGCGAATCTTGTCCGACGACTGCACGGACCATGCCTTCTTGCCGCCCCCGTCGCACCACCAACCCGTTCCTATCACGTAGCCCACGTCAGACCTCCATCGTGATCGTGCAGTGGCTTTCCCGCGGCTGGTTGACAATCTGGCCCATCTCGGCGAAGGTGCACTTGCCCTCCTGCCAGACGAAGTCGTCGACCCCCAGCTCCAGGAAGCGCTCGTGAATCCTCTTGTCGTAGTGGACGCTGAAGTAGCGCACCAGCCGCTGAATCTCCTTGTTCCGCTCGCGGTGCGTGTTGCCCACGCCGAAGTTGCGGTACTGGACGTAGCACATCTCCGGCACGCGGCACATGCGCGTGTGCAGGAAGGTGCGCACCATTATCTCGTAGTCGTCGGCGACGTGGATGGTGTCGCCGTGGCCGCCAATCTCCATGTAGGTCGCCTTGCGCCACGACCGGATGTGGTTCGGGGCCGCCACGATGTGCCGGATGGTCTTCGGGTTTACGTTCGGCGCGTTGGCCACGATGTAAGGGTGTCCGCCGTGCACCTCGTCCCGGTAGCTCCCGTAGCCGTAACCCCAGTCGGTGTAGGGCGGCTTCAGGTTGCGGTCCTGCCCGTAGGCGACGGGGGAGCCGTCCTCGAAGCACTCCGCGAAGTCCGTGTAGACGAACCCGCACTCGGGATGCTCCCGGTACGCCCTGACCACCAGCTCCAGCGCCCGCGGGGTCAGCTCGTCGTCGTGGTCCAGCTCGACCAGGTAGTCGCCACGGCCAAGCAGGCAGGCGTTCCTCTTCAAGCGCCCGATGCAGCCAGAATGGCGGTGCTCCTTGTGGAGCCTGATGCGCGGCTCCTCGTCCGCCAGGGCCGACAGCATCTCAAAGGTCTCGCCGCCGTCGTCGCTGTCGTCGACGATGACCCACTCCCAGTTCGAGTGGGACTGGTTGCGCAGCGAGTCGAGCGGGCGCATTATCTTCTCGCCCGTCTTGTAGGCCGGCGTGAACACCGTCACGAGCGGAATGTCCGCCCTCGGCTCCGTGGCGTTGTGGACGTAGCACGCGAACGCCTCCGCGCCGACCTTGTCGAGGTTCTCCGTGCTATCGAAATTGAGCCACCGCTTGCGCACGTCCCAGGGCGCGGCCATCAGGTTGGGAAAGTCCTCGGCCCTCCCGAAGGACACCAGCACCGACGGGCGTTCCTTCGCCAAAATCTCAAGCAGGCCGTCGTCCGTCAAATAGCACCTGCAATCCAGCCTCGACGTCTCAAAATGGGGTATCGGACGCGCCGAGTGAAGCCTTATCCCCTTCGCTCCGAACACGCACACTACAGGCAGAGCCTCCGCCATCATTTCCTCCTTATTACCTCTTTCAGGGCCTCCACGTAGCCCTCAATCGAAACCTTGTCCTCCACCGGCTCGACCGGGATGGAGTGGCCGTCGAAATTCTCCAGGCACCGCTCGGCCAGGTCGCCAAGGACGCCCTCGTCTCGCGGGGCGAGCACCGGCGAGCCGAGCGCCAGGTGCCGGCGCACCTGGACGTCGTAGCCATCGCCCATCTTCCGGTAGACGCCGTACGCCCCGTTGAGGCACAGCGAGTTGAACTCCATGGCGGAGAAGGGAACCTGGCGCCCCTCCGGCAGCGACCACAGCGCCATCTCGATGACGGCCGGACCGCCCTCCTGCTCGCCGCCCGGCGACGCGCACAGGCCAATCACCCTCCTCTTCATCAGACGCCTCCTGCCAGCCTCCATGGCCAGCAACGGCGGAGGATTGAGATAAAACCTCGGACCGTGTCCAAAATGGCGCACGGCGTTCCTCATCGCCGCCGGCGACGTCACCACGACATCATCCCAGTCCGCGCGCTTGCTGTGCCAGCTCGTCGGCCCCAGCACCAGCAGCATCCTTCGCCTGGCCAGCGGGCAGCCCCGCACCGGCCCGACGCACACCGCCAGGTCGTACTTCTCCGAATGGGACCTGGCATCCCACGGGTCGAGCACGTCGACGGGTCCCGCCTTGCCGAGGGCCTCGGCGACCAGCTGGCCCTCAAGACTCGGAACCTCTATCCTCAGCGCAACTCGCAATCTTGGCGTCTCCTCTGATTACGCGCCCTCCTTCCGGACCTCTCTGAACGAAACGGACACCGACCTTCTTCATCTCCACCACGCAGGCGGAGGCAAAGGGCTCGCCCTCCTTGAACCGGGGGGCGATGGCCGCCACGACCAGCCTGCCCTTGGGCAGCTCCGGACCGAAGGGAACCCTGTAGCCGGCCAGGGACCAGGACAATATTTGACTGCCGAACCCAGGGAGAATCTCCAGCCCCACCTCGCCGACGCGTCCCGGCAGCGTCAGCTCCAACCCGGTGTCAATCGTCCAGATGCCGACGCGCGGGTCGCCCCATCTGTCGCTCACGAACAGCGGAAACGGATTCCCGGTCGGCGGAGGGATGCCCTCCTCGACTTTTTTCAAAACAATCATCAGCATCTTCCCAGGTGCTCCAGTCTGTATTTCACGTTGCCCAGCTTCGCTTCCCCGTACGCCCGCGGCGGATGCGCCAGGTGGTATGCCGTCGAATTATACGCCCACGCCGGCGTCACGCCATGCTTGGCCAGTCGCTGGACGAGGTCCGTCTCCTCCCCTCCGTACATCAGCCGGTACCTCTCGTTGAAGCCCATCACATTCCAGAACGCCGCGACGTCGACCGAGAAATTGCCGCCCCAGATGCCGTAAACGTTGCTTCCCGGAGGCCGGACGACGTACTCATGGTTGGACAAAGGCCCCCGGTTAGACTCGAACAGCCGCTCGAACCTGGAAAAGTCGTCCAGGTCCCGTACGCGGACGCGGACGGACGCGGGCATTGACAGCTCGTTGACCCTTCCGCCGGCGACCACCCCCTCGGACATCCCCGAATGGCCGGCCACCGAACCGGGATGGTGGACGACGTCGGCGTTGGTGAACAGGATGCGGCCGCCCTCGACGAAGGAGGCCGCCAGGTTCTCGATGACCGTCAGTCCGTAGCCGAAGTGCGGATGGGTCACGTAGCGAAGGGGGAACGGCCAGCCCGGCGACGCGTCCAGCCACTCCCTCGTGCCGTCCGACGAGCCGTCGTCAGCCACGACGACCCTCTCCGGCGCCTCCGTCTGCCGCGCCATGGAACGCAGCGCCAAGGGGAGCGTCGAAAGCTGGTTGCACGCGGCGATGACGACCGTCACCATCACGGACGGCCGCCGGTCATGGCGTCGCCGAGGAACTTCCTGACCGCCAGCTCCGGCAGCTCGAAAACCTTCCGCTTGACGCCGGCCCCGTAGACGTCACGAACCTTCAGAAGTGTCGGCTCACCCACGTTCCGGCTCAGGCGGCACATGGCGCCGACCTCCGTGAACACCTCGTATGGAGACGCCGACCCGCCCAAGAGCGACGAATTCCTCAGGCGTTCCAGAAACTGCTTCGACCAGAGACTGATTTCGCGCATGCCCTCGACCAGGTCGTAGGGCAGTCCGACGTCCACGGCCCCGATTGCGGCGGCGAACCCCGGGGCCACCTCGCAGGTGTCGTGCAGCACCAGGGCGTAGCTCGCCGGCAGCTCGCAGGAGTAGTCGAGCAGGTGCAGGAGCGCCGTGCAGCCCATGAAGTTCGACCTGACCGGCACGCGGATGTAGCCGCGGTCGGTCGACGGCTCGCCATCGCATTCCGCGACCACCACGGTGACGCTCTGCCGGCGAACACCCTCCCGCTCCAGCGAGCGCAGGAGCTTCGGCACGGCGACGTCCTCGTAGGCGACGTGCGACGAGACGAACACCCGGAAGTCCTCCCCCAGCGGAGAGCGCTCGTACATGACCATGCGCTCGCCGGCGGTCCGCAGCGCGTCGCCCGACAGGAAGGCCCTGCCGTTGGCCACCTCCACGGCGTTCGCCACATGGGTCGGCACCATCCTGTCGTCGAGGATGAGGACGGCGCCGTCCACCACCTCCCACTTGACATCATTGGAGCCCGGCGCCGACAGGAGCACCAGCTCCCTCGTCCGCTCGACCGCGTGGCGCCCCAGGCGCCTGTGGCCCAACACCATCGTCCTGCCGCAAATTTCCTTCTTCACCGAATCCGTCGTGAACGGTATCGCGTAGCTCATCTCGTCCTCCTAGTAGTCAAGGTTGAATCGCTCGCGCAGCATGCGCTTCGAGTGCTCGTGGTAGCCCTCCTCGAACTCGGACCCCTCGATGCCGGGGACCACCTGCCTGCGACCGCTCCACCACACGTGCCAGACCCAGCCGTTGTAGTCGCACGGCTTCGGCCTGAAGCCCTCGCCGACGTCGACATACCTCTGCTTCCAGGTCTTCATGCCCCAGCCGCCGGCGACGCAGTCGCGCCCCAGCGCCTCGCCGGTATCCCAGTCGGGCCAGTTGTCCAGGAAGCTCCGCCTCCTGAGCCAGTCCGTCCAGCCGAAGAGGTAGGACGGGCAGACGTACTTGCCGATGCGGCTGCCGTCCCTGAGCACGCCCGACAGCATCGTCACCCCGTCCAGGTGCATCGCCGGCGTCAGCCACTCCGGGCTCACCGGAAACGCGTCCGAGCACAGCGTGCAGCATATCGGGAACCTGGCCTGCTGAACCAGGAAATCCAGAGCCGCCCCGTGCCGCATGGAGTTGTCCGAGCCCCTGTGGAGCGTCACGTCCGGCTGCTCATCAAGCCATTCCGCGGAGCCGTCTGTCGAGCCGTTGTCGTAGACCAGGACCTCGTAGTCCACGACCCGGGTCATCAGGCGAATCAGGTCCAGCGCCAGGCGGTTGTAGAACGACACGTTGTAAGTCAGCACGCAGATGGAGACGCCCCTCATAAGTCCCTCCCCATCTTCGGCTTGAGCCAGGGAGGCACCGGGTCGTTCTTCTTGCGCCTCTCCTTCTTCTGCTTCTCCTTGGCCTCGGTGTAGGTCAGGACGCGTGAGGGCGAGCACGGCGTCACCGTCGTCGACGAGACGGACACCCGGGACACCACCGTGGTGGTCCCGTCGGCCATGGTGGTCTCGTCGACCGTCCCGCCTCTGTAGCATTCGTTTCCTACCATTCTTCCTCTACTCCTACGCACCCTCGGGGCGTGTCGTCTATCTCAATCGGCAATCCGAACAAGGCGTGTCCATCACCCATGGCCACGCGCATCGCCGCATGAGCCGTGCACTGGTTCTTCTGAGCCCGCGTCATCACGATGGCCGTCGGTCTGAAGCCTTCTCGCTCAACCTTCTCAATCTCTCCAACAAGGACATTATTATCAAATATTCCTTCGGGATGGTAAACCCTGGCCCTCCGTCGCGGCATCCATTTCAAAAGACGGAAGCTCATCCAAACGCCCTGTCGTGCGTCTCCAGGTAAATCCTCATGCCCCGCATGATGCGGCGCACCATCTCGTCCGCCACCTCCTCCTCGTGGCTGAAACTGTAGCGGTACGGGTCCTCCAGCAGGAACTCCGCTCCGCCCTTGTCAAGCACCTGCTTGCGGACGGGCTCCCACGCGGCCAGGGGCGACCCCCTGCCCTGCAACTCCCGGCTGCCGCCGCCGTGGTGGTAGACCTTGTCGCCGAACAGCAGGCAGCACTCCCGGTTCGACTCCATCTCCTGGAAGTCCCGGTCGGGCCTGGCGCATCCTGTCAGCGGCAGGCCCCTCACCCTCATGCCCATCTCGCGCGCCCTCACGGGGATGGCCAAGCCGGTGTCGTCACCATCGGAGAATCCGACCTTCAGGCGCCTCGTCAGCGTGCTGACACCGACAAGCTGGCAGGCCACGTGGGTGTTCAGGCTGCAAAGCTGCGAGCGGATGCGGTACTCAATCGAGCTCGCGCTCATGGCCATCGTGGCGACATGAGGGGGCGCATAGGGGTGCAGGATGCCGGCGACCGACGCGCCCTCGGCAATCATGTCCATCAGCTCGTCCAGCCAGTCGTCCGCGACCGGGAAGCAGTCGGCGTCCAGCGTCAGCATGTAGGGGGTTTCAACGTGCGGGACGACCTGGTCGAGGACCGAGGCGTGGGTCCGGCTGCCGGACAGCTTGTCCCGGCCAACGCCAAAGCTCCGGAAGGGGACCTTCATATTCTCGGCCACCTCCCACGACTCCGCCATCTGGTGCGACGGCGCCACCAGGAGGGTCTTCGAGCGCGTCTCCCCTCTGTGCCGCTCCAGCGCCCCCAGGCACGTCGTGAGCATCTTCTCCGACGCGCCGCCGCCCGACACCACGATGGTCACCAGGGCGCTCATGCTTCCATCCTCTGGTCTTCGAGGCCGAAAAGCCTCTGCATCTTCTCGGCGGACACCTCCTCCTCGCGATCAAAGGCGTACAGGTAGGCGTTCTCGTCGTCAAGCAGGAACTCGGCGCCGCCGTCCTCCATAATGCGGTCGACGGCCCAGCCGAAAGCCTTGCCGAAGACCGCGTCGTCGCCGTCCACCGTGACCCGGGTGTGGCCGCCCACGTGCGCCACGGCGTCGCCGTAGACCACGCACGAGTAGCGATTGAACTCCGCATCGAAATCGACAACCGGCCTGGGGCAACGTGTCGGCCTGAAGCCGGTACAGATACGGCCGTCCTCTTTCAACGCCTTCACCATGCCCAGGCCGGTATCGTCACCTGTGGCATAGGTGATTCCCCGATGTCTCAAGTCGTCGATATCGGCCCGGCGAATGAGCTGGCAGGCCACGTGCGTCGTTTCCCAGCAGTGCTGAGACCTCACACGCCATTCCAACAGCGTCTTCTTCATGTCGGCAGGCGGCGGAGCCCACGGGTGCAGGATGCCGGTCGTGCAAATCTCACGGCGGGTCATCATGGCATAGAGCTTCCGAAGCCAGTTCGGCCGCATCGGAATGGCGTCAGAGTCGAGCGTCAACACGTAGTCGGTCGACACTTCGGTTTCAATCGCGCGGTCAAGAATACAGCCATGCTCGCGACCTTCCCGGACATGTCGCCTCGGGACCTCCACCACCTCCACAGGCATCTGGCCGCCACTAAGGCAATTGACGGCCTCGAACAGGCCCTGGTCCAGATTGCCTTCTTCGGCGGCGACAATCACAATCGCCGGATGGAATGTATGCCTCCGCAGTGAAGACAGACATGCGGACATCATCTCATGCGTGCCGCGCGCGTAACAGGTGACGATGGTCGTGTCAGCCATTTCCGCCGCCCCCCAGAGTCAGGCACCTCTTCATCCACGAAAAGCCTTCGGCCGGCATCATCCTGGCCGGCAGCCTGCGGAAATCGGGAGTCATCAAGAAGACCTGAAGCTCCTGGTTGCGCTGGCCGATGTGGGACGCCGCCAGCCACTCGTCGGCGGACGCGACGAAGACGAACGGCTCGCCGTCGATGAAGTGCAGGACGACGCAGGCGTCCCACTCCAGGGCGAACAGCTCATGGTTCAACGCGAACGCGTCGGAATTCCTCTGCTTGTTCCGCTTGAAGGCGTAAAGCACGCCGTCGTTGAGCCAGTGGAACGGCTTCGCCACATACTGCTTGCCGCCGCGCTTCCACACGACGTCGAACTCCACAAACCCGTCGGGACGGACGCCCATCTCGGCCGTGTACGCCCGCGTCACGTACTGTTGGCCGTCCAGCTTGGA
>Ga0180437_10007221_pt1 | contig 14558 bp, 11 predicted proteins | sample SS_ome_4_FD_132410 | JGI IMG/M metagenome (GOLD analysis project Ga0180437, IMG submission 132410) | Hypersaline lake sediment archaeal communities from the Salton Sea, California, USA - SS_3_D_1 metaG | ecosystem: Environmental > Aquatic > Non-marine Saline and Alkaline > Hypersaline >...
CCCACCAGATTGGAAGCCTGTGGTAATTTCAGACTGCCCTGGCGGTGTCATGTGCCTCGAGCGCATTCCCGGAAGGCCGAATACCCTTATCGGTGTTGAGCGGTTTTATCCGATCTTCATCGCAGAGCAAGCAGGGATCATGATAATGTACCCTTTATCCAACGATAAGGAAACCTGGAGAGTCCGCCGGGTACTGGACTTGCCCTTCGTGCATCGTATACGGGTCATCGCTGTTGGAGGGATTTCTTATCTTGTGGCAGCCACGATCTGCGGCGGTAAATCTTTCCAGGAAGATTGGTCGAAACCCGGTGCCATTTATATCTCTAAGATCCCGGACAATCTTGAAGAACAGTGGTGTATACAACCGATCCTCACCGGTCTTTTCCAGAACCACGGCCTCGTCCTCCAGGAGAAGGATGGGTCACAGTCTCTGTGGATCGGCTGCAGGAATGGTCTCCTCCGCATGCCTATTCCAGCGGATCCTGAAGGCCCCTGGAGAGCGGAAACTGTCCTCCATACACCGGTAAGCGATCTCAGTTTTTTTGACCTGGACGGTGACGGGAGCCTGGAACTTGCCACAATCGAGCCGTTTCACGGTGATCGGCTTGTATTGTACCGGTCAGAGAAGGGCGACTGGAAACCCGCATTTGAAGCGGAGCTTGCCTTCGGGCACGTGGTTTGGAGCGGAATGCTTTTCGGACAGCCAGGTATCCTCGCAGGGAGCCGCAAGAAACGGGAAGAACTCTCCTGGTATTTCTCTTCCGGAAAAGATTTGAACCTCAGGGAGCGATTTGACATTGACACGATGATCGGACCGACCCAGATAGATGTCATCCACGAACCGGATCGAGACCTGATCGTCAGCGCGAACCACACACCGGGTGAGATTGCGCTGTACGAGTTACGACCAAAATAATCATGAGATTCGTTCAGCTGGTCCCCTTTTCAGCCTTTCACCTCGATTCCGAGAATTTTCTCCCAAAGAGTCACGATCACCGGCTGCGCCAGATTTCCCGCTCCTGAAGCTTTGGCAGCTTTGAAAATCTCATGCACCACGGAGATGACAGGAAGGGGGACACTCTGCTCTTCGGCGAGGGAGAGGGCATAACCAATGTCCTTTAAAATCCCGTTCACCGTTCCCCCGGGCTGAAAGTTTCGCTCGATCATTGCCGGTGCGCTCACTTCCAGCACAGGTGATCCAGCCCACCCGTTGCGGATTGCATCAAAGAGAATGCGGGGATGGAGTCCGCTCTTCACACCGAGGGCAAAGCCTTCTGCCACGGCCGCGAATGTTGCTCCCACAATGAGGTTATTCACCAGCTTGGCAACCTGGCCCATCCCGCTCTCGCCAACCCTGATAATCGTGGCTCCCATCGCAGTGAGCATTCCCCGGCATCGTTCGAATACATGCTCTGGTCCTCCTACCATGAAGGCGAGATTTCCTTCCCGTGCACCTTTTTCACCACCGCTGACCGGTGCATCGAGAAGATCGATCCCTCTGACTGAGAGCATTGATGACAGTCGCTGTATCACTGCAGGCTCGGTGGTTCCGGCATCTATAATGACACTCCCCTTGTCTAATGTTTCGGCAAGTCCTCCTGGACGTTCGATAACCTGTCCGACTGCTTCGGAGTCGGGTAGTGATAGGAATACGGTGTCTGCAGTTCTCCCAATCTCCTCCACGCTCCCGGCGCTCTGAATCATAGGTCCAGTCAAAGCGCTCAGCCGGGAATGGTCTTTGTCGTACACCATCAGCTCATATTTCTTCGCCAGATTCCTGGCCATGTTGCCACCCATGACGCCCAATCCTATGAAACCTAAAATTGCTGACATATGTCTCTTCCTTAAAAGACTATTTCTCAAAACTATCAATCATATTGTTGAGCGTATTGCGGTAATACTTGAACTCTTCCCACGGCACATCAGGTGGGATGAAATGATCACCAAATGGGATAAATCCACCCGATTTTAATACTTCAGCCACCGGCTTTAAAATCTCATCGATTTCCTTCTTTCCGAATTTGATGTTCGTTTTTGGAATCCCACCACATATTTGTAGATTCGGATAATCTTTCCGAACTTTTACAATATTCATCCCGCAATTGACTTCAAAGGGATATAATCCGGTGGCCCCTCCTTCAATAAACAACGGGATGAGCTCGTTGCAATCGCCGTCGGTGTCGACAAGAATTATTTTTACGCCATGAGATTTCAGGAAACCTGTTAATTTTTTATAATAGGGGAGAATAAACTCTTTAAACATGGCAGGAGAAACCATGGAGCCTTTTCCAAAAGAAATGTCTTCCCAAATATGGATATGGTCAACATCTACCTGGGAGAGGACTTCTGAAAAAATATTTATCCATAATTCAGTAAATGTATTCTGAATATCATGTATGAGCCCTGGTTCATCGTAGTAGAAATAAAAGAGATTTTCATAGCCAAGAATGTGACTCGGGGTGCCGAAATACCCATAGGGATGACCCCCAAAAGCCAAAGGATAATCCCGTTCCCTGTAATTTTTTAAGAGCGTATCCCAATTGTCCGGGAATCTGTTCCGTATATCTTTTGTGTTCAACCGTTCATGTTTTAATTTTTCCCAGCTTTTTTTCCCTTTTATGGGCCATTCAATTGCTGCTGGAATAGTGGCGGAATCCTTTAAAAACGTTCGTGTAACCCCATCGACATCTTGATATGTCAAAGAATCTTCATCCTCTTTTCGAATTTTTACTTCGAACATTGGCGAAAACAACAGATTTACATTCACGAGTATTTTTGATTTATCAAGATCAAAGTAATTCTTTACATCGTTATCGAGGGGAGTGCCGTGGGTAGGCCAGTACAAACCACCTGCCATAACAGGAATTCCCTTGGGCAATTTATCTTTCCTTCCGCTTGTCCACGCGGGTGTATGCAGAGTGGAAGTGGGTGTGGAGATTTTACTCGGTATCCGTGGATACTCGTTTCTCGGCAATCCCTGTGCGTACCAATTATCTATCGTTTCTCCCCAGTAACCGAACTCCCATTTGATGGTTCGAATATTCGGGTTGAAATTCATTATCTCAAGGAATCTCTCTTTTAAAGTCATATCACTATCCCTGTACTTAGCAATTTTCGATAATTATAAAGTAAAGCGCCGTTTTAAAGGCGCTTTACTTAGGTGTCAAACAATGAAAGGAATCAATCATTTGCAATCATTGAATAAAAATCGCCTTCTTCGAGGTTATCCTTCGTAATTACTATGGGTGGAATTTCATAATCTTTTTCAGCAGGGGATTTCCCTCTCAGATAGTCGACCATTCGCCGTAATACCTCCGGAGCCATCTCGATAGGATAGGAAATGGAGCAATCTGCTATGCCGTCCCTTATTGCCCTGAGTCCATCAGGAAACCCTCCGTAGCCAGTTATCACATAAGGCTCTGGATCAATGCCTGCAGCTTTCATTGCCTCGATCGCTCCAAGCATCATATTGTCATCCTGGCATACAACGGCATCGAAAGTGGGTACTGCCATTAATGCATCTTCCATGGTTTGCATGGCTTTTTCAATAAAAAATTCGCCTGTTTGTTCAAACACAATCTCCATGCCCGGATATTTGTCAACAACCTCATGAAGCCCTTTTGTCCTGTCCCTCGCTGGCGATGACCCGGGTGTGCCGTATATATGAATTATCTTGGCCTTTCCGTTGAGCTTTTCGGCTACAAATTCCCCCGCAAATCTGCCCCCCTTGACGTCATCACAGCCAACATAGAATATATAGTCTGCACCAATCGCAGCTCGGTCAAAAGTGGCTACTGGGATACCTGCAGCTCTTGCAGAGTTAATCGCAGGGTTCAAACCTGATACATCAAGCGGCGGAACCACTATCCCATCAACCTTTAATGCGATCAAATCTTCCATATTTGCTGCTTGCTTTGCAACATCGTTTTCTGCATCGAGCATGATCAGTTCGATACCGAGGTTTTCTCCTTCCTCAATCATTGCATCCTGTGCAAACTTCATCCACGTCATAGCCACATTGTGCAAATTGACTCCAATTGTTATCGTCTCCTTTTCTGCTGCTTTTTCATCTGGTTTCCCACCCGCGAAAATCAAACCATTCAAAAAGAATAAAATCACAACGAGAATAATGAATAATTGTGTTTTGCCTCTTTTCATACTTACCTCCCTATTGGTAGTTTAAATAATTTGGAAAATAAAGCAACTTCTCGATACCTCCTTTCAATGGTCTCGCGATGCATTTACTATATGAAAATTAGATACATATAATCATATTACCATATAATCTTATAATGACAAGTTATTGTATCAAATCAACTACTGTTGTCAAGATATTTTTTATTGGGTATTTTTTATTGGGGTAAATGTACTACTGGAGTTACTGTACTGCGAGAAGGGTTTTTTACAGCAATGCGTTCACTTCCCTGTTTTTCGTGACGATGACCTGGGCAACCGACTCTATCTCACCTGTTTCAACGTTGATGATCCTCCCGAATATTACCACAGAGTTCGGCATCTCAATCACGCTCCCTGTCAGAATGTGATGCACGGTGAGCAGTTTCCCAACCCGTATCGCTTTCTCGGTATCCATCAGATCGGAAAGCGCATACTCCTGTTCTTTGAGAATCATATCCAGTTTGTCCCGCTCCACTACCTGGACAGTCTTGTGCTTTGCAACTTCAAGCAACGCCGTCTCATTGAGCAGGGTCACCAGGTCTGATTTTTTTCCCTCCTCAGTAGAAAAACCCGATATTGCGATGGCACCTTTTATTCTTGAGCCGAGATCAAGTGTTATTTCCCGAAAAAGATTCTCTATATGCTCATGAAGGGAACGCTCTCTCACAGGTGGGGCTATTTCTTCTTCCATTACTTTTCTCGTTGTTTCCGCATCCGACATTGCAAGGTCTCCACTAAAAATTCGGATGTAGTTGTCAAGAATCCCTATTTCATCGTCAAACCCTATATCATCGAGTCTGAGCCTGGTGTTTACCACTTCTTTCTTGGTAGAAACCGTCAGATCCAGGGCACGCTGCGTCTGCCCTGAATAATACAACTCCCCGACTCTCTTCAATGCCTGTGCGAAATGCAGCATTGTACCCGACCGAAGCACCATGCCATCAGAGAAGCCGGTGACTGGATAATCCACCTCGACAAAATTCACCGTTAAATAGTACGGACCTCTTGAATGGGCGTTTCCCTCCTCATCTCTGTACTCCATTGAGAATCGAGCAAGATCCTGCTCCCCGTGAAAACGCAGTGGAGGTATACGGATGTGTGCTAAAATGGTCTCATAATCTCTGTGATGGAGACTGGACAGGTAATAAGAAATTGTATTTCCCGAGATGCGGTTATCGTATCCCCATGTGGCGAGCACTTCAACATTCTGAAGAAACTCGAGTTTCATCTCAACATCCTTTGCGATCGGTACCACCATTCTGTCAAGTTCAGTGCCGAAAGTCTTCTCCATTTCCTCCCTGTCAGAGATAAACCGGGAGCTTCCTCCTCCTCTATGCGCAAGACCGTGCATCAGTTGCAAATCAAAGTCTTTTCCCACTCCTATCGTTGAGATGTGTATCCCCATACTACTATATCTCTGGGCCATTTCCAAAAGACCTGTTGTTGAAGTCGTCGCCATTCCGTCGGATAAAACCAGAACCCGGTTCACATACTCCTTCCTGTAATTCGAGAGTACTTCTTTGTACCCCAGTTTGACTCCATCCATCAGATTTGTACCCCCACCCGGCCGGACCCGGTATACCTCGTCTTTGAATCTCTCGCGTTTATACTGTGAGTCCATCTTCGTTGAGGGAAACACCGTTTTTGCATCATTATCAAAATAGATGAGGGAGACGAAATCTTTCTCTCTCACTTTATCAATAAAAATATAAAACGACTCCTTCACCCACTCCATCTTCTCCTGATCGCGCATCGACCCGCTTTTGTCGATGACAAAAGCCAGGTTCATCGGGGGGAGCTGTTCAAAACTGAGCTCTTTGCCCTGTATTCCTATCTGTATGACCTCCTCCTGTCCTCTGGAGGAAATCTGGCGGTGGCCTGAATACAGGGTAATCCCAATATCAGACTCAGGCTTCGGGTATTGATAGTCTATATGTGCAATATATGAATCTATGTAGACCTCCTCTGGCGGGACGATCACCCCTCTTTCCGCAAGGTACTTCCCTCTCTGTGCAGGCGCTTCTGCTTCCTTTGCTGCTCCCGCCCACAGGAATAAAGGGATCAATGAAAATAGAAAAAAGCTTACAGGAATAATGAGCTTTTTCATGACTTGCCTCCTTCTGAAAAAAGATACTACATATGTACCAGGCATCATTCCTTCTGGGAGACGTTCTGTGAAAGGACAAAATTCAGCGGCAACAACCCTGGATATGCATCATTCTATCGAAGGTGTCACAAAGTGAAGTTTTCACTCTCAATTGATATTTTAGCAATCTAAACAATATATTACAATATTTATTATGCTTTAATGGACGAGTCATTTACACTGGTTCCTTGAATCAGTGATTTTTCGTGTCACATATTTTTTTATAATAGGAGGGAGTTATGAAAAAGAGAGTTGTTTCCTCATTGATTGTAAGCGTCGTTGTTCTCTGTGTGGTTGCTTGTGTGCTCATCGCTTCCGGGAAAAAGGAGGAGGTTCCAGGAAAACCTTTTGCCGGAAAGAGCATCAACATTGCTCTTATCGATGAGCCACGGGAGCAGGCGCTCAAGCAGATGACACCCGAGTTCGAGCAAGAGACGGGAATGGAAGCGGTTGTGGAGTTACTCGGATTCGAACCGCTCGTGACCAAAGAGCTCACCGCAAGTCAGGGCCGGACTGGCGAATATGATGTGATGCAGATCGTGTATTTTGAAGTGCCCGTGTATGCAGAAGCAGGATGGCTCTATGACCTGACGGAATGGGTGGAGCGTGACAAGGCCGAAGTGAAGCCCGACGATATTCATCCAGTGCTCCGGGATGCCCATGCCACTTATAAAGGGAGATGGTACGGAATGCCGATGCATGTGAACTCACACGCATTTTTCTACCGGAAGGACATTTTCAAAGAAATGGGCCTGAATTCCCCGAACAGCTGGGATGAGGCGATAAGCCATGCAAAAAAAATAAATGAACGATACGCTCCAAACCTCTACGGCGTCACCTTCATGGGGGCTCCTGACATTCAGCTTGGTGGAGAAATATCAGAGATAATGACTTCACAGGGGGGGTATTTCTACGATACAAAAACATACGAACCGACGGTTGATTCTCCGGCCGGTATCAAAACTTTCCAAATTCTTCAGGAGCTCGTCAAGTATGCTCCCCCGGGAGTTACCGGATATGCGCTGGATGCCAATTACAACGCCTTTGCACAGGGGCAGGCAGCGATGTGCATTGCATGGACAACAGGTGTATTTTTCTTCAATGACCCGACAAAATCCAAAATAGTGGATAAATGGGAGGTTATGTCCATGCCGGGCGGGTACACGCTTCAGGGCGGATGGTCCATCACTGTTTCACAGTACTCAAAGAATAAAGAGGCAGCCTGGGAGTGGATAAAATGGGCATCTTCTCCTGAGATGGAAGAACGTCTTCTGGGAAACATGGAAACCCCACGGTTGTCGCTGCTCAAAGATCCCCAGATACAGGAGAAGTACCCGAACAACAAGGCATTCTATCGCGTTCTCGAAGGCGGTCCTGCACACTGGCCGCAGATCAGAGGGTCGATTGAGATACTCTCCAAGGCTGCACAGATCGGAAACGAGGTCGAGATTGGCGCAAAAACCCCCAAACAGGCAGCGAGAGAGCTCAACGATCAGGTGAAACAGCTGCTGATCAATCAGGGATATCTGAAAGAATAACGTATTGCCACTGGAAACAAACAAGCCCCGCATGGATTCATGAAAAATTATTCCGGATCGTGCGGGGTGAATAGGAATGTGCGACACGGTTCTTCCTGGAACAGAGGCGTATGAAGACGAGAAGCTGCACAGGGGAGGGAGGAGGCGCAGGTTCGCTCCATGTCAAAAGGGACATACACGTACTTCAAGAGATTTGCGAATAGTGATAAACACCTGGCGTATTTGTTTCTTCTTCCCACGGTTGTTATTCTCTTTGCAATTGCAATATTTCCATTGATTTTCTCCCTCCGTACGAGTTTCACCAATTTCACCTTCGGACTGCCGAAGGTTGATTTTATCGGTTTGAAGAATTTTGCAAAAATCTTCAAAGACGATTATTTCTGGAATGGATTGAGACTCACAGGAATATTTGTTGCAGGCAGTACCGGTGTCTCACTGGTATTTGGATGCGGAGTTGCACTCCTGCTGGATCGATTGACAAAGGGAGCCGGCATCATAAAGACCATTGTCCTTTTACCGATGGTAATTCCCTCGATCGTCATCGGTATCATGTGGCTCCTTCTGTTCATGCCCGATTTCAGTGTGATAAACTATTTTTTGGACTTGATCGGAATCAATCCCCCGCAGTGGATACTCACGCCTGGATGGGCTCTCGTTTCGGTTATGATTGCCTACATATGGCAGTGGACCCCCTTCTTTGTGCTGATGATCTCTGCGGGTATTGCAGCCCTGCCTGTGGAGCCCTACGAAGCTGCTCGCGTGGATGGTGCATCCTGGCTTCAGATGGTCCGCTATATAACCATCCCGCTGCTGCGACCCATTATCCTTCTCACCGTGGTGATCAGGATAATGGACTCCTTCAGGGTTTTTGATCAGGTATTCGTGATGACTGCGGGCGGTCCAGGAAGATCAACCCAGGTGCTGAGCCTTGTGGTGTATCTGAATGGGATACGATACCGATATCTTGGGTATGCGTCTGCCATGTCGTGGATCATGCTCATCATTATAATTCTACTCGCAACGTTGATGATCAGACTGTTGCGACAGGTTCGTGTGTAATAGGGGTGAGGGTATGCGAAAAAGTGCAGTGAACATCGTTCTGATGGCTTTTCTCCTCGTCATTTTAATCTTTATTGTGCTGTTTCCGATTTATTTCACGATACAGAACAGTGTGAAGAACTTGAGCGACATATTTTCATTTCCCCCACGATTTCTGTTTACCCCCACCCTGGAGAATTGGCGTGAGGTAGTGCTTGCGAGTGATTTTTTGAAGTTTTACAGAAACAGTCTCGTTATTGCAGTTATCACAAATGCAATCGTTCTTTTTCTAGCCTCAATGGCTGGATATGCGCTTGCGAGGTTCAAGGTGAGAAAGAAAGAGGACATTGCATTCTGGATCCTCTCGAACAGCATGATGCCCCCAATCGCAATCATTCTGCCTCTCTATATTCTCTTCTCCCGCATGCGATTGCTCGATACATTCATTGGAATAATTGCGGTATTCACGGCCTTTAACCTACCCTTTGCGGTATGGCTCATGCGGAGTTTTTTCGAAGATCTCCCGGTGGAACTCGAAGAAGCCGCACTGGTAGACGGGGCTTCGAGAATTGGAGTGTACTTTCGGGTTACCCTGCCTCTCGTGAAGCCGGGGCTTGTGGCCTGTGCGATCTATACGTTTGTCATGTGTATCAATGAATTTTTCTTCGCCTTTGTGCTGACAGGTTCACGGGTCAAACCAGCAGCAGTTGCAATCCTGAACTTTTTACCGACCGGTGTGCGGGGAACACTCTACGGCCAGGCAGCTGTGGCTTCCATACTGATCATGATACCGGCATTACTTCTCTTTATTCTGTTGCAGAAACATTTCATTCGGGGAATGACATTTGGAGCAGTGAAGGGATAGGCTTCATATCGAAGGGTGTGGGGGGGGGATTATATAACTCCCCGGTTTTTGGTAAGAATTTTATAAAGAGGAGAAGTGAGAATCCAAATGAACACCTACAGAGAAGATTTTTTTTCATTGCCTGAAAGTGTCGAACCTGAAGATTACGTGATCGGCACCTATATTGCGAGGGTCGATACATCCGATTTTCTCCAGTATGCTGAAATGCTTGCAGTTCAGGAATCAACCGGGAGCTGGGTATCACTCCCGATGGAAACTTCCGAATTGGTCCGTGAACACGGGGCGAAGGTGATTTCTGCATTCGAAGTTCCCGACTATGAATATGACCAGCCAGGGGAGAAACGACACTTTGTAATCGGGATCGCATTTCCTGTAAAAAATTTTGGGTATCAGGTACCAATGCTGATCAACACGGTCATCGGGGTTATATCCTATTTCGGGGATATAAAAATGGTGGACCTGGTATTGCCTCAAAACTATGTGAAACAGTTCCCAGGTCCGCGGCATGGCGTTGAAAATATGCGTGATTACCTCGGCGTTTCCACGGGGCCGCTCTGCGGCTGTATCCTTAAGCCAGCAACAGGTCTTTCACCCCAACAGGCGGGGAAGCTTTTTTATGAAGCGGCAGTAGGAGGTGCCAATCTCATAAAAGATGATGAAAAAACGGCGAATGCTCCCTACTCATCTATCTCGCACAGGGTCAAAGAGTGTATGAATGCGGAGAAGAGAGTGTACGAAGAGATCGGAAGGCACACTCTGTACGCGGTGAATATCACGGATACTCCGGACAGAGTCATCGAGAATGCAAAAGCGGTCGTTGACGCTGGCGGGAATATGCTCATGATCAGTCATCTCACTGTGGGAATTGGAATGATACAGGTGCTGGCTGAATCTTCTGAAATCGGAGTCCCGATACAGGTTCATCCTGATTTTCTTGGTGGATACTCGAGATCACCTCTCTGGGGGATGAGCTCGCACCTTTCACTCGGAAAGCTTCCCCGCCTCTGCGGCGCTGATGTATCTTGTTTTGCGATCAGTTATGTTCCTACTTCGAGGGAGAAACTGAAAAAGGCGGTGATTGCGCTGCAATCGCCTTTTTACGGTCTAAAACGGTCCTGGCCTTTGATGGGAGGCGGAATGCATCCTGGGATGGTAAAAAAGGTTATGGAGCAATTCGGGAACGACATCATTCTCTGTGCAGGCGGGGGTATTCATGCTCATCCAATGGGTACCCGGGCCGGTGCGATGGCAATGTGGCAGGCAATCGATGGTGTCCTGCAGGGTCATACAATTGAACAAACCGCACAGCAGTTCAAGGAATTGGGGAAGGCGGTTGAAGCATGGGGGATTGTGAAGGATTGAGAGAGCAAATATGCAGTAATCCTTCTTGCTGAATACCCGAGCGCAGGTAACGCTTTTTATCGTGCAAGTATCGGCGCTCAGCTCGTCGGCTTTTCAAGAGCTTCTAAGCTTTTCATTACCTGCGGATAGAGATTCTTGTAGACCTTGTTGAACAGCCGGTCATAGGTTCTCACCTGTGAACTGTCCGGTTCGTATTGCTTTGTGATATGCGTCATACGCTCTGCTGCTTCCTGAATCGATGGGTAAAGACCGATTCCATATGCGGCAATAATCGCTGCTCCAAGAGCCGACGACTCGACAGTTTCTGACACATAGATTGGGAGATTGAACACATCAGCAACAATCTGACCCCAGAGAGGACTCTTGGCCCCGCCACCCACAAACACGAGCTTCTCATACTTCGTGTTGAGTACCTCGGACATCTTCTCCGTCAGGAGCCTGTGCTCAAAGGCAACTCCTTCCAGTATTGATCGGTAGAAATGGGCGTTTGTATGAATACCGGACCAGCCGACCGTCAGGCCGCGGGAACTGGGGTCCCAGTAAGGTGCGAGGGTGCCGAGCCAGTAGGGTACTGTGATGAGCCCGTCCGACCCAGGAGCAACTTTTGACGCCAGCTGTTCCCAGTATCTCTCGGTGTTCTTATAGTTTTCTAGGAACCAGCTTATAATGAAGCCTCCGGATACATTGGCCTCGCAACTGTAGGAATTGGGAATACAGTGCAGCAGGGTGCGAAAAGCCATATCAGCGACAAACCTTGGGCTGTATCCGCCGAGAACGGTCCAGGTTCCGATATAGAAAAAGATACGGCGGATGTCCGTGGTGTTCGTCCCCAGGGCAGCACAGATTCCATCTCCAGCGCCCGAAATCACAGGCAGGCCCTCGGGCAGACCGGTTTCCTTTGCCGCTTTCCTTGAGAGAGTTCCTATCGCCTCACAGGGTGGACAGAGTTCCGGGAACTGATCCGCTTTCAGGCCGAGTGATTTCATCAAATCGAGGTCCCAGGTGCGTTTTTTCGCGTTGATCAGCGAAGTCGGATCCGCGCTCACGTATGAGGTGATGATGCGGTCAATGAGATGCATCATGAGAAAAGACTGCACCTCCAGGTATTTGTACACTTTTTCAGCTATGTGAGGCTCGTTCTCGATGATCCAGAGGATGTCGTAGAGGCTGTAGACGTAGGAAGGATATTTTCCGGTTAATTTTTGTATCTTTTTCGAACCCACTTTCTTTTTCACGAACTCGACCTGTTTCGAGCACCGCTCATCCATGTGCGGCAGGGCATATCTGAGGGGCTTTCCCTCCGATGATATCGGCACGAAGGTTTCTCTCTGGTGGGATACTCCCAGGGCGAAGATTTTTTTCCTGTCAACTGTTTTCAGAGTCTGCTGTATGGCTGTGCAGGTGGCAGGCCACCATTTCTCCGCATCCTGTTCATACCATCCGAGCCTGGGATTCAAGATCTCGAACCCTGCATGTCCGTCCGCGATTGCGTTCCCGTCTAAATCCCAGACAATCGCTCTGCTCGACTGTGTACCGCAATCGATACTCAAGATGTATTTTGTCTTCTGCATGTGAAGCTCCCTCGATGAAAAAATTCGGTGAACATTATAGTATGCCATCGAGAAAATGTCTTTAAATTTTTCTCTTCATTTAATAACTTATGCACAGTCAAAGGGGGTGCCTTCGGTATGGATAAATTGATGAATTGTGAATTGCCCGGTATTGAGAATAAAGTCGTGGTGGTAACGGGTGGAGCAAGTGGGATAGGAAGAGAGATATGCAATTTCATGAGCAGTTTGGGTGCCAGGATTGCCGTAATCGACATTATCGAGGAAAAGGGAATTGAGTCGGTTGGGGAAATAGAGCGCAGGGGAGGGAAGGCGTTTTTTACGCGTGGGGATGTCACAGATGAGGCTTCAATACAGAGATGTATGGCAGAGATACACTCTCATTTTGAAGGGATCGATATTCTCATAAACAACGCAGGAATTGCTACCCTTGTATCCTTTGAACAGATGACACTCGAGGTCTGGAAGCGGATCATCGAGGTGAATCTCACCGGTACCTATATATGCACGAAGGCCGCGCTCCCCTTTCTGCTGCTCCGCGGGGGAGCCATTATCATGATTTCCTCAGGGTCGGCAATCACGGGAACCGGTGCCTCTGCTTCTTATGCGGCATCAAAAGGGGGCCTCAACAGCTTCGTACGCGCCCTTTCCCGGGAGCTCACCCCGAAAGGGGTGAGGGTGAACGGTGTTGCTCCAAGGTCCATTGAGAGCGAGCTGTTGACAAAGGTATATTCCAGAGAGTACCTGGATCAAATGGCGCGGGAGATCCCGGTTGGAAGAATGGGGACCTATCAGGACATCGCACATGTGGTCGCCTTTCTTGCAAGCGACCTTTCAAGCTTCATTTCAGGAGAGACTCTCCTCGTCGACGGCGGCCGCACATTTGGAAAGTAAAGTCCCTACCATGCAGTATACCCGCCATCTATGGTAAATACCGCTCCTGTGGCAAAAGAAGAGGCCTCAGAAGCGAGATATACTGCGATACCCTGAAGCTCCTCCGGAACACCGGGCCGACCCATGGGTGAGAACATCATCCATCTTTTCGCCATATCACCCATCTCTTCGAAAATGTGTTCGGCCACTCCGATTTTCATGTATCCGGGGGCGATGGCATTCACCCGGATGTTGTGCTTCACCCACTCCATGGCAAGGCTTTTTGTCAGCATAATCACTCCCGCTTTCGAGGCATTGTATGCTGCTTGATTCTGCGGTGTGTTCACGATGAGCCCTGACATGGATGAGATGTTTATAATCGACCCCTTTTTCTGTTTTATCATGACGTTTCCGACTGCCTTTGATACGAGAAAGACACCATTCAGATTCACATCTATTACATCTAGCCAGTCTCTGTATTCCATGTGTTCTACATTGATATGCTTGCATATTCCTGCATTGTTTATCAGCACATCGATCTTGCCGAAGGTTTTCAGTACAGTATGGACCATTGATTCGATCTCTTTCTCATCCCGCACATCCATTTGAATGGGAATTGCCTGTACGCCTCTCTCTTTCATCTCTTCAGCAGCTTCCTTCGCTTTTTCGAAATTGATATCAGGTATTACAATATCAGAACCCGCTTCGGCAAGCGCAATGGCCATATATTTCCCAAGTCCCTGTCCGGCTCCTGTTACTATCGAACAGTAGCCATCCAATTTGAACATTTCGAGACCCATATGAATTCTCCTTTGCGGTGGGAATTGATCATTTTATAGAGAATGTTGCCGTTCAATTTCATCCCTTACTATTTTTACCCAGTTTTTTACATTTTCAGGATTATGCCCGATCGTGTGGTTGTCTTTCATGATGATTTCCAGAATGCACCCTTTTGCAATCTCCAGAGTCTCCCGCACATATTTACGCGCGCC
>Ga0180437_10007224_pt1 | contig 14551 bp, 13 predicted proteins | sample SS_ome_4_FD_132410 | JGI IMG/M metagenome (GOLD analysis project Ga0180437, IMG submission 132410) | Hypersaline lake sediment archaeal communities from the Salton Sea, California, USA - SS_3_D_1 metaG | ecosystem: Environmental > Aquatic > Non-marine Saline and Alkaline > Hypersaline >...
AGGCCCTGCCTGCGGACGAAGCCGAGACGGTCAACATCGTCCGCTATCAGCCCAATGAGATCCTCCTCGACGTGGCCGTGACCGCACCGGGTTACCTGGTACTCAGCGAAGTCTATTACCCCGGCTGGCGGGCCTACGTGGATGGTCGTGAGGAGGTCATCGGGCGGGCCAACTACACCTTCCGGGCCGTCCACTTGGAGCCAGGCTCCCATCGAGTGCGCTTCCTCTTTGCGCCCCTGGCGTGGAAAGTGGGGCTGGGCCTCAGCCTGGCGACCTGGCTTGGCCTGATCGTCTGGGGCCTGCTCTCGATTCGACGCTCTGCTCTAAAGTGACTTTGCACCTTCATGCCAGCTATGATATAATGCTTAGTAAGATATTCAGCACGGGAGAGGTCAATTGTTGCGCACAGTTTTGGATGAAAAACAAGCGGAATGGCTCAGAGAGGAGCGGCGCCGACTTCAGGAATTGAGCGTGATCCTGGCTGGTTTCGAGACCGCTCCTGAAGACATGGCCACTCTCCAGAAATCCCTATTACAGCTCGATGAACTGTTCCTGCTGGTCACCGTCGGCGAGTTCAACTCGGGCAAGTCGGCGTTCATCAACGCCCTGCTGGGCCAGCGGTTCCTAGCCGAGGGGGTGACGCCCACCACGACCCAGGTTCACATCCTCAAATACGGTGAGCAGGCTAGCACGGAGCCCAAAGAGGAATTCGTTGTGGTGGCCACCTACCCGGTAGAGTTCTTGCGGGAGATCAACATCGTGGACACCCCAGGCACCAACGCCATCATCCGCCGCCATGAAGAGATCACCGAGGAATTTGTGCCGCGAAGCGACTTGGTCCTCTTCGTCACCTCGGCCGACCGCCCCTTCACCGAGAGCGAGCGCCTCTTTTTGCAGCGCATCCGTGACTGGGGCAAGAAGGTCGTCCTCGTCCTCAACAAGATTGACATCCTGGAAAGCGAAGCGGACGTGGAAAAGGTGGTGGGCTTTATCACCGAGCACGCCAAAAACCTCTTGGGCTTTGCGCCGGAGGTCTTTCCCCTCTCAGCCAAGCTGGCTCTGCAAGCCAAGACGACCGACGACGGCGCAGAAAGGGACCGCCTCTGGGAAACCAGCCGTTTCGCACCTCTGGAACGCTACATCCTGGAGACCCTTGACCAGGAAAGCCGCATCCAGCTCAAGCTGCTGAACCCCCTCGGTGTGGCCGAGCGAGTGGCTGGTAAATATTCAGAGGCGGTGAATGAGCGCCTGGATCTCTTGCGGGAGGATCTGGGAACCATTGACAACATAGACCGCCAACTCGACCTCTACAAAGAGGACATGAGGCACGATTTCGGATTTCGCCTCAGCGACATGGAGAACATCCTGTATGAGATGCTGTCTCGGGGGATGCAATTCTTCGACAACGCCGTTCGCTTGAGGAACGTTTTCGGCCTCATAGACGCCGAGCGGGTGCGGCGGGGCTTCGAGCAGGGGGTAGTGGCTGATACACCTCAACGCCTCGAGGCCAAGGTTCAGGAGTTGATCGACTGGCTGGTGAACAGAGACCTGCGCCAGTGGCAGGCGGTGATGGAATACTTGGATAAGCGGCGGGCCACACGTCACGAGGAGGTCATTGGAACCCCCATCGAGCCTTTCGAGTACAAGCGGCAGGCGCTGTTGGATTCTGTGGGGCGGGCTGCTCAGGAGGTGGTAGCCAGCTATGACAAGGAGGTCGAGGCCAGAGACATAGCCGAATCGGTGCAGGCGGCCGTGGCCGGAACGGCCCTGTTGGAGGTGGGGGCCGTCGGTCTGGGCACCCTGCTGACCATCGTCCTCAGTTCCACAGCCGCCGACGTCACGGGCATCCTGGCGGCCAGCGTCCTCGCTGCCGTGGGTCTCTTCGTCATCCCTGCCAAGCGGCGCAAAGCCAAAGCCGACCTACGGGCCAAGATTGAGGATATGAAAGGACGGTTGATGGCCACCATGACCGCTCAGTTTGAGCGGGAGATGGAGCGCAGCTTACACCGCCTGGAGGAAGCCATCGCCCCTTACACCCGTTTCGTAAGAGCTGAGCAAGAGAAGCTGGGACAGGTGGAAGGGAAGCTGAGAGAGACCCTGGAGGCATTGAAGGTATTGCGGGTGCGGATCACGGGCTCCTAGGTTTGACCAATCCACGAGGAAGGAGGGCAACTGATGGTCAGTGGGAAAAGGATCCGGACTCTCATTGACCGGCTAGCAGCCGCGCGGGAGGAAATACTTCAGACCATCGAGGGTCTGGACGAAGGGGCATTGACCTGGAAGCCGGGGGATGGTCGCTGGTCCATCAAGGAGACCCTGGCTCACCTGGCCAGCTCTGAGGAGTCACACCGGCAGGTTGCCCAGGCCATCGCTGTTGGACAGACCGTGGACCTGCCCGATTTCGACCTGGACACCTGGAACGCCGCCCGGGTGGCCGAGCGACGCCAGCAGTCCATTGACGAGATCTTGGACGAAATGGCTATAGAGAGACAGCGCACCCTGAGCGCCCTACGGGATCTGGAGGACGAGGCCCTCGACTACCAGGGCCCCCATCCGGTCCTGGGCGAGACCACTGTATTCAAAGTGTTACGGATCATACCCATCCACGAGCGGTGGCACTTGAAGGACATCAGACTATTGCTGGAGGGACAGGGGAAACAGCAGGGTCAATAAAAAGCAAGGGGGCGACGATCGCCCCTGCTCGAAAAGTGCTCTAACGCAGTCCTATGATAAACCTATATCCGCACCTGCGCAGGCATTTCGTCCCAGGTACGACCTTGCAGTATACGTCCACTACGTGTCCTCCTAACGCCTCCCCACTGTTTGAAGAAGAAAGGGACGTGAGCCACCAGACATTGATCCTTAATGTCAACCACCCACTCTTTTACGATGGGCCTTGCCCCAGGGCCTGACTCACCGCCAGCGATGACCCAATTGATGCCATGCAGATCCAGGCCCGGCAGCGGTCCAAGCAAAGGCTCAAGCGAGAGAAACTTGACGAGGGCGCCTATTTGTCTGAGATGATCAATGCGAAACGTATAGTCCTTGTTTTCCACGCTGACGCCCATCCACACGTTCGCAGGCCAGTTGATCTCCCGATCTAATTCAAGCAGTCTGCCCGACCGCTTGGTGAGTACCTGGAACGTATGCCACGAAGCACGACACATAATGTCAAAAACCCTTTGGATAAATTCCCAGGGTACATCTTGGTGGAAAAGATCACTCATGGAGCTAACAAAGATCATCTGCGGCTTTTTCCAACGCAATGGTAATTCCAACATGTGCTTATGCATGGTCAGCCTAAAACCGTTGACATAGTTAGGTTGTCCCATCGCTTGTAGCCGTAGCGCCATACGTTCAGCATAGCAGTGCTTACACCCTGGGCTGACTTTGGTGCAACCCGTAAGGGGATTCCAGGTAGATTCTGTCCACTCAATATTCGAACGGGCTCCCATAAATCATACTCCTCTCAGCAGAGATTCTGCCCGCCGCTCATTTGCAAGATGTAGCCTCAAGGACTCGCAATTTATCGGGTTCAATCGCCCCCTTATGTCTAATTATAGCACAAACGTTCGATTTGTGCAAACGTCAAAAAAGGCGTGCCTGACCATGCACATCTCTGCGAGTCACTTTCTGCCAGAAATCATGACCAAGCGGATGCTTACTAGCAAACAACAACCGATAGAGGGGAGCTTTCCTTCTTGCGTTACGGATAAGCGGTTCATCCCCAACCTCATCGTCTCGAAGGGCTTCCTTGTAGCCCAGGTCTTGTAGCTTCTCTTTGTAATGATCCATGAGCAGTCGGTGGATTCCGAAGGGTGTTTGTCTGTTTCGGTACTTCTCGTAGAGCCTGCGCCACTCTGTTCCTCCAAAGAAAAGATCAACCACAGTTTGTTCATCCTTCTTAAAGGCCTTTCCCATATAACGATTTAACCCACCCTGAGGATAATGGATGATCAAATCCATCGTATAGGGTCGGGCAAGAGTGGTAACAGTTTCCCATTGGAGCTCCAGCCCATCGGGATCGAGGAAAGCCAGATTGAGCGATGACCACTTGCCAGGGATACGTTCGTGGTCTACATCCAGAATGTGTTCCACAATTTTTCGTACAATGAGGTTACTGTCGCCAACAATACAGTTGACGTGGTCGGACACTGAAGAGACACTACATCGCTGCTGTAGAGCAGCAATACTGTCGGAGTCCTGGTCAACAAAGAAATAGTTGGTGAACGGATGCGGAGTTGTCAAAGCAAGAAGTGGAGAACCAAGGCAGACGGCCCCGGTCTCAGATACACAACACTTGCCTGATCCAGCGAAAAGATCTATGTAATGTCTCTTGCGCCAAGGTTTACTATGCATTGAGGTTTCAAAGATGTTGATGTAACGCTCCAGGTAGTCTAGCTTCTCAGCCACCCAGGAGCCGGAAGGGCGCATAGGCAAGCCGTCACCTTGGGGTTGCAGGTAACTGTGCATAGTTCTCCTCCCTCAAAATTGGCGACGGGGTTGTCATCAGCGGTGATAAAGTGTACTTCGCTGGCAAGGACCTAGCGGGCTGTCGCTTTCACAATTCCATGGTCAGGCCCTCACGGGCAAGCACGGTCGAGGGAAAGATAGCCTGTGCTTCCTTCTCGACTGCTTCCAAAAAGTCGTCATCATGCAAGGCGTTGTGGTGGGTAAGGGCTAACTGCTTGACCTCAGCGGCTTTGGCCACTTCCACGGCCATCTGCCAGGTGCTGTGCCCCCAGCCTTGCTTGGAATGAACCGGATCTAGGTATTCTTCCTCGGTGTATTCAGCGTCGTGGATGAGCAGGTCTGCGCCGCGTGCAAACTGGGTCAGGCGCTTGTCCCAATCGTGGTAACCCTCGGTGTCGGTGGCAAGGACCAGTTTTTTGTCTCGCCACTCAATCCTGTAGATAAAGACGCCTCCTTGTGGGTGAGCGTAGCTGCGCATGAGCCACACCTTGACCGCATCGGCTGGCAGTTCGGGCTCTTCGCGATAGGCGTTGAACACTCGAGGCTCGGCCCAGTCTTGGCTGAGAGCGAGCATCTCACTCTCGCGGAGGTTGCGTACATATCTCATACTCGCTAGCTCTTCCATGTCGAGGGGGAAATAGGGTGGCAGCATAGCCTTGGACAGGGTTGCCTCCAGGTCCTCGTATAGCATCTTTGGCCCAAAGATGTAAAAAGTGCTGTCTGCCAAGCGGGCTGGCCCGAAGAAGGGAAAGCCCTGAATGTGATCGTGATGAGTGTGGGTGAAGAGCATGGTAGTCGCGATGGGCACACGGTCAACCCGATATTGAGCGATCATCTCCCGCCCGAGGCCGATGATGCCTGTGCCCGCATCAATGATGATGAGATGCCCACCAGCCCATACCTCCAGGCAAGTGGTGTTGCCACCGACACGGTTCGTGCTTGGCCCCGGCATTGGGTAGCCACCGCGTACTCCCCAGAACTTGACGCTGAATGATTTACTCTCCATATTACAGTTCCCCTATGTCGCCTGGTAAGAGGTGAGGGTACTACTTATCCCTGAGCTTTCTGCCTGACTTTCTACCGTCCAGATTAGCTCTCCAAAGCAGCGATGATGGTTCGGCAGAAGGCTGGCAAGTCATCGGGCGTGCGGGAGGTGATGAGGTTACCGTCTTGCACCACCTCCTGATCCAGGTAGATAGCCCCGGCGTTGATGACGTCATCTTTGATGGCGAAGAAGCACGTGGCTTCTTTCCCCTTGAGGATGCCAGCCGAGATCGGGACCCATCCGGCGTGACAGATGGCAGCCACCACTTTGCCTTGCTCGAAAACCTCACGCACCAGCTTGAGGATGGCAGGGTAGCGGCGTAGCCGGTCGGGAGCGTAACCACCTGGTATGATGACGGCGTCAAAGTCGGCTGCTTTGACCTCGTCAGCCTCCGCATCCACCGTCACCGGATAGCCATACTTGCTGGTGTAGGTCTCGGCGCTGCCTGTGCCGATCACTTTGACCTCGGCCCCCGCTTCGCGCATGCGCAGCAGAGGATACCAGAGCTCTAAATCCTGGTAGTTATCCTCAGCCAGGACAGCTACACGTTTACCTTCTAGACTCATTAGCGCCTCCTGTTAATGATTTATTCAGTTGGTCCTTGCCCTTTCAACCTACTTACATTATACCACATTTAGTGCGCTTTTCTCAAGTGTTTGCGAATCTAACTTGTTGGTAGTCTCTGTTGATGCAGCCGAGAAATACACCCAGTTGGTTGACTTAAGAGGCGAAATGAGGTATATTAGAAAGGGGCTGGACCGGGGGAAGAGTATGCAGGATTACCAGTTGCGCCAACGTGAATATCTGCTTCAAATCAGCCGGGCCATGACGTCCAAGTTGGATCTGCCTTCGGTGTTGCGCCTGATCCTCGAGAACGCCGCAGAGATGCTGCAAGGTCACGGGGGCCTTATCGCCCTGCGCCAGGATGATGACAACTTCCGCGTGCGGGCCAGTTACGGTCTGCCCAGGCAGATCTTACCCCTCTTCTCCCCTCTCTTGGATGACATCCCCCATCTGACCGGACGGGCTCATCTCTCCCGCTGGCAGATTCCGGACCTGCAAATAAAGTTGGGGATTGTAGCAGCGGCGGCTGGTATGGCCTTGCGCCAGGTGGTCGCTCTACCCCTGGTGATCGAGGAAGAACTCATTGGCGTCATCTATGTCTTCCGCACTAGCGGCACGGCCTTTTCAGTCAACGATCGCCAGGTGCTTTCCAGCTTTGCCGACCAGGCAGCCATTGCCGTGCGCAACGCCAGCCTTTATCAGCAGGTCTCGGCTGAGAAAGGACGGCTGGATGCTATCATTGAGCACTCGGCGGACGGGGTGATGATCCTCGATTGCCAGGGTCGTATCACCGTTTTCAACCGCGCTCTCGCGGACATGACCGGCTGGCGGCCCGAGGACGCTATGGGCCGACCGTGTCATGAGGTGCTGCAGTTGCGCAATCGTCGAGGCGAGGACATTTGCAGAAGCGACTGTCCCTTGCGAGGCCTTTCCCCGGGCGCCGACCTCTATGTCGAGGGGGACATTGAGCGGGCTGGCGGAGCAGTTGTCAGCGTGGGCATCACCTACTCGCCTCTCTATGACGAAGAGGACAGACTGATCAATATCATTGCCAACGTCTATGACATCACCCGCTTCCGCGAGGCGGAGGAGATCAAGTCCACTTTCATTTCAGTGATCTCCCACGAACTGAAGACCCCCGTCTCTATTATCAAGGGTTATGCCGACACCCTGCGGCGTGAGGACGCCCAATGGGATGAGGAAACGGTGCGAGAGGGCCTGGCCATCATCGAGGAGGAAAGCGACCGCCTGGATCGGCTTATCAGCGACCTTCTGGATGCCTCCCGTGCTCAGGCTGGCAGCCTCAAGCTGGAGATGGGGGATGATGCGCACATCCCAAAGCTGACTCAAAGGGTGGTGGAAGGTTTTCGCCTCCAGACTGACATCCATCAATTTGAGCTAGATTTCCCTCCCGATTTTCCCCCCGTCATAGCGGATCAGGAACGGTTGCGTCAGGTGCTCTCCAACCTGGTTAACAACGCCATCAAGTATTCGCCCGAAGGGGGAAAGATACGGCTGGGGGGGTACGCCGATCGGGATAAGGTGACCGTTTACGTAGCCGACGAGGGCATTGGTATCCCCCTAGATGAGCAGTCTCGTCTCTTTCAGCGTTTCTATCGGCTGGATTCTGGCCTGCGCCGCCGTACCCAGGGCATGGGCTTGGGTCTCTACCTGTGTCGGGCTATTGTCGAGGCCCATGGAGGACGCATCTGGGTGGAGAGTGCGCCGGGGCAAGGGTCAACGTTCTACTTCACATTGCCACGCCAATAACTGAGCAAAAAGTCCGTGGCCAGGCCCCACGCCGTCACGTGCAACCTGGCCGGCGTCAAATATGAGATGGAGGAACTGTGATGAACGTGTTGATCTCTGTAGACATGGAGGGCATCTCTGGTGTGGTGACGAGTGATCACACCTCGTCCAGCCACAAGGAGTACGAGCGCTTCCGCAGGCTGATGACCGCCGACGCCAACGCTGCCATTGAGGGCGCGCTGGCCGGCGGCGCCGATCAGATCGTCGTCAACGACAGCCACGGTGGGATGGCAAATATTTTGATCGAAGAATTAAGCTCTGTCGCGGAATTGATCTCTGGCAGCCCCAAGCCCTTCGGTATGATGCAAGGTATCGGTCCTGAGGTAGACGCCGTCTTCTTCGTCGGCTACCACGCTGCATCGGGCACAGGCGCGGCGGTGCTGGAGCACACCTGGAGTGGCCATGTGGTCGAACTGCGCCTCAACGGCCGGCTCGTGGGCGAAACGGGACTCAATGCAGCGCTCGCAGGTGCCTATGACGCACCAGTAGTCTTGGTCACAGGCGACCGGGCCGTGGCTGAGGAAGCACACGCACTGCTCGGCGAGATCGAGACGGTGACGGTTAAGGATGGCGTGACGCGCAGCGCGGCTCGATGCCTACAGCCAGAGGTGGCGCATAAGCGCATTTGCCAGGCTGCCGAGCGCGCTCTGAGGCTGGCCCCCCCACCCTTCGTCGTGCCGTCGCCCATCACACTGCACGTTGTCTTCCAGCGTGCCATCCACGCCGACATGGCTGCGCTGGTGCCCGGCAGTCAGCGGATGGACGGCCGCACCGTCGAGTGGACCGGCGAGGATATGCCTACTGTCTACAGGGTTTTCCGGGCGATGGGGTATCTCTCCAAGGCTGGTTGACGCCGCCTACCCGTACCGCTGGTGAAGGTGAGAAGATTGGGAACGCAGCATTGAAGGATCGGAGCTACACGGTACAATAGCCGGCCTGTACCGTCTGCGCCGCAGTCACCACTATCGCACCACTATTGCGGTACAGGCGGTGCGGGAGTGGCGTAACAGTGGTGGAAGACAGAGATTTTGAGTGAGGAGGAAAGAGTGTCAGCGGACGATAGGCTGATTTTAGTAGTAGACGACGAGCCACGCATGGTCAAGTTTGTGCGCATGAACCTGGAACTGGAGGGCTATCGGGTCAGTGCGGCTACCAATGGCCTGGACGCCCTGGACAAAGTGCGAGAGGAACTGCCCGACCTGGTGCTGTTGGACGTGATGATGCCCGATATGGACGGCTTCGAGACCTTGGAGCGCATCCGCGAGGTCTCCACCGTGCCGGTCATCATGCTGACCGTCAAGGGCGAGGAGGAGGATCGCATCCACGGCCTGGAGTTGGGGGCCGATGACTATGTCACCAAGCCCTTCTCGCCACGGGAATTGGCCAGTCGCATCAAAGCCGTGTTGCGTCGGGCGGAGATGGCCGCGCCCGTGGAGAAGACGGCCATCGTCATTGACGAGGACCTGGAGGTTGATTTCCAGCGGCACGAGGTGATCGTGCGGGGGGAGCGGGTGAAGTTGCGCCCTACCGAATACCGCCTGCTCTACCACCTGGTCAACAACGCCGGTTGGGTGATGACCCACGAGATGCTTCTGGCCAAGGTCTGGGGTTACGAATACAGAGAGGAGAGCCATCTCCTTCGCTTGTACATTACATATCTGCGCAAAAAGATCGAACCCGATCCCTCACACCCCAAGTACATCCTTACTGAGCGGGGAGTGGGCTACCGGTTTGTGGATTTCAAGAAGTAGCATTGATCTCATTCTACAGATGTAGTAGTAGGAAACTGAGAGGTGAGTCTATTCCTCTCGGTTGAGATAGGCAGACATTTTGGCCAAAAGTTGTATAAGGAGAAAAGCTGTGGCGCCAAAAATCAAAGAACTTCTACCAGAGAAACTACGACGGGTTTGTGATCCCTGCCAGTTCGAGTTCACGAGCACTGAGGAATTGCCAGAGCTGGAGGAGATCATCGGCCAGGAACGGGCGACCCGGGCCATTGACTTTGGCATTGACATCCCCTACTATGGCTACAACATCTACGCCCTCGGCCCTGCTGGCGCTGGCAAGACAACTACCATCCAGACTTTCCTGGAGCGGAAGGCCCGCACCGAAAAGGTCCCCGACGACTGGGTCTACGTGAACAACTTCCAGGACCCTTATCAACCGTGGGCCATCAGCTTGCCGCCGGGAGGGGCTCGTACCCTGCGCGACGAGGTGGACGAAATCCTCAAGAGTTTGCAGGAGGAGATCCCCCGCGCGTTTGAGAGTGAAGAGTATGACCAGCACAAAGCCAGGATAGCGCAGGAACTGGATGAGAAGCGAACTGCTGAGTTCAAGCGCCTGGAGGCTTTCGTCAACGAACAGGGTTTCGCCCTTTTGCGCACACCCATGGGCCTCATTTTCGCCCCCATGGTAGATGGCCAGCCCATGAGTGAGGAGCAATACCAGGCCCTTGAACCAGAGAAGAAGGAAGAGCTGGAAAAACATCGTCCAACCCTGCAAAAAGAGCTGGAGAAAGCCACCCGTCAGGTCAGGGAATTGGAGAAGGAGGCCAAGGACAGGCTGCGCAATCTGGACAAGGAAATCGCTGCCTTCACTGTGGATCACTTCTTCGAGGCTCTGAAGGAGAAATACAGTCAGCACGATGAGCTTGTGGCTTACCTGGGTGCCATGCGCGACAACATGGTGCAGGAGATAGATGCGCTAAGGCAAGCCGCCCAGGCCCCAGGGGGAGGAGCAGCGGAGGGGGAAACGATGCCAGCGTTCTTCGCCTCGCGCCTGAAATCCCCTTTCGACAGATATCGGGTCAACGTCATCGTTGACAACTCCAGCGCGGAGGGGGCACCGGTCATCGTCGAAGACAACCCGACCTACCAAAACCTGGTTGGCCGCATCGAGCACAAAGCTGACTTCGGCTCCTTGGTGACCGACTTTAGCATGATCAGGGGGGGAGCATTGCACCGCGCCAACGGAGGCTATCTGGTGTTGGATGCCAAGGCTGTCCTGAGCTCCCCTCTGGCCTGGACCTCATTGAAGAGGGCCCTCAGAAACAGAGAAATCCGGATCGAGGAAATGACCCAGCAGTTAAGCCTGGTAGCCACTGTCGGCCTGGCGCCTGAGCCCATTCCTCTCGACGTGAAGGTGGTGCTAATCGGCGACCCTCAGACCTATTATCTCCTCTACTCGCTGGATGAGGAATTTCATAAAATCTTCAAGGTCAAGGCCGATTTCGCCACCTATATGGACTGGACTCCCGAGAACTTGAAGAAGTACGCTCTTTTCATTCATGCTCGCTGCCACGAAGAGAACCTGCGGCACTTTGACAACGAAGCCGTGGCCAAAGTAATCGAGTACTCCTCCAGGCTGGTGGAGGATCAAGAGAAGCTGACCACCCGTTTCGCCCATGTAGCCGATATTGTGCGCGAGGCCAGCTATTGGGCTGGTCGCGAGGGTCACGATCTGGTGACGGCTGCTGACGTGCAGAGGGCCATCGAGGAGAGGGTCTACCGCTCGAACCAGATTGAGGAGCGCGTCCGCGAGCAGATCGAAGATGGCACTATCATGGTTGATACCGATGGTGAAGTGATGGGCCAGGTGAATGGCCTCTCCATCCTCTCCCTGGGCGATTATACTTTCGGCAAGCCCTCGCGTATCACGGCCAGGACTTTCCTGGGTCAGAAGGGCGTGATCAACATCGAGCGTGAGGCCAAGCTCTCAGGGAACATCCACGACAAGGGCGTATTGATCCTATCCGGCTACCTGGGCGGCAAGTACGCTCAAGAGGTCCCTCTCAGTCTCTCGGCCAGCATCTGCTTCGAACAATCCTATTCGGGTGTCGAGGGTGACAGCGCCTCATCCACCGAGCTCTACGCCCTCCTGTCCAGCCTGTCGGGCTTCCCCATCAAGCAGGGAATCGCCGTCACTGGCTCGGTCAACCAGCAAGGCGAGGTTCAGGCCATCGGTGGCGCGACCAGGAAAATCGAGGGGTTCTTCGACGTGTGCAAGGTGCAAGGGCTGACGGGCGAGCAGGGAGTCATCATCCCTGAACAGAACGTTAAGAACTTGATGCTGCGTGAAGACGTGGTGGAGGCAGTGCGTCAGGGCAAATTACACATCTACCCGGTGGGCACCATTGACGAAGGCATCACCATCCTGACTGGTGCGGAAGCCGGTGAGCGCCAGGAAGACGGCACCTATCCCGAAGGGACGGTCAACCATACCGTCCAAAACCGCTTGCGCGAACTGGCCACCAAGCTGAAAGATTTCGGTAAGAGAGAAGAAGAGGAAAAGAAGGAGGAGGAATCAGAAGAAAGTGAAGGCAAGTAAGAGAGAGGGTTGTGGAGACGCTACCCACAACCCTTCTAACCTCAGGAGTTGTTTGAATCCATAGTCTTTACCCTTCGGCCCATTCCTTTACCTCTATTCCCTGGGCCGACATCCACTCTAGGCCTTCCTTGACGACCTGTTCTTCTCCGCGCACGGCCACGAGAAGCCATGCCTCCTGGGGCGTTACATTGGCTTCCAGGATATTGACCACCGCATCGAACTTTTTGATAAGCTCATAGATAAGGGGCTGATCAGCCAGATGGGGGGGATAAGTTAGGTGCACTTTGCGCTCGATAGTCATCTTCTCCTCCTCTCGCTAGGTCGAACAACTTGATAAAACCAACATAGACCCTATTCTATATCAAAGGCGGTCGGTTGTCAACACCACGGCAGCCGTAAGGTTCAGTCAGAGACTGGCCCCAATGATAACTGCGGTGGTATCAACTCTCCTCCTGAAGAGGGCGTTTGAGGAAGAAAAAGAAAGCCTCGGTGAAGGAGGAGCCCGAACCAGTCCCCATCTTGGAGGTCCACTCGTGACCTGCGATCAAAGGCACCACAGCGACCAACTCCCATCCCTGGCGGCCTAGTTTTCCCACATTCTCCCACCCGCGATCAAACAACTCGCCGGGGGAGCTGTGGAGATACTCAGCTTCTCCTGCACCCTCCTTGGGATATCTTCTCTCAAGCTCCAAGGGAGTGGTGACGACCTTGAATTCCCATTTCTGCATTTTAGACCCCCCTTTCTCTTAAAACGCCGCTCGATAATTCCTGGCAGAAGTGATAGGCTGACGAGCGACATTGCATCACATCCTGACCCCAGTAAAAGCTTGCAGGGTAGGTGTCGCTCTGTTTGATTAGTCATCGGACGTCACAGGTTCGCGCTGTCGCTTTAGCTCGCCGCGGTGGCGCTTGCTCGCCAGCCGCCTCTCCTGCGCCGCACGTGAGGGCCGGGTGGGCCGCCGCCGTTTTGGAACCCTCATCGCTTTGCGCATCAACGTCTGAAAGCGTTCCACTACCTCCTCGCGATTGCGAAGTTGGCTGCGAAAGGTCTGCGAGATCAGATGCAAGACGCCATGACTATCAATGTGAGGGGCCAGTGCTCTCAGCGCCTGGTCCCGTTGGGCTTCGGTCAGGCTGTGAGAACCGGCCACGTCGAAGAGCAACTCCACTCGGGTGGCCGAGCGGTTGACATGCTGTCCACCAGGGCCACTGCTCTGGGTGAAGCGGAAGCGGAACTCGGACAGCGGGATGGTTAGGGTGTTGGTGATGCGTAAGACTTTTTCTTCCAGGATAGACATAGCAGCTCCTTAAGTAGGCAGTAAGGCAGCCAGGGCTAGGAGCAAATGAGCACAGGCCTCTGCAATGGGATTATAACACATCCTTCCATAGTTCTCAATTCTCGCTTCACAAAATCAAGACTCGTTGATTAGCCAGAGCGTACCGGACTTTCTTGGACCCGAGGGGACAGGGTAAACGAGAAAGCCGCCTAGGGTAGTGAAAAGCCCAGACGGCCTGTGCTTTGTGGGTCTGATATTCACATCTCCTCGTGAAAGGGTTAAGGCTACCCTCAGTCCCCTATATCCCCTCCCACGATAATCCTATATATCGCTTCCAACTCCTCCTCTGAGTAGAACTGGATCACCAGCTTGCCCCCCTTCTTGCTGCGGAAAAGCCTCACCTTGGTACCCAGGGCATTTCTGAACTCGTTCTCCAGAGCCTCCGTCTCCGGCGAGGGAGGTTCATCCCTGCGCCTGGGTTGCGCGCCAGCTACAATGCGCCGCGCCATTTCTTCCGTCTGGCGCACACTGAGACCTTTCTTGACGATGGCTTCTAGGATCTTCAACTGATCGGTTTCTTTGTTGAGGGCCAGCAGGGCCCGGGCGTGGCCCTCACTTATCTGGCCCTCAGCTAGGGCTCGCTTGATTTCGTCGGGCAGGCGCAGGAGTCGCACCGAGTTGGCCACCGTTACTCGGCTCTTGCCCACTTTCTCCGCTACCTGTTCCTGGGTCAGGCCAAAATCGTCCATCAACTGCCGGTAGGCAGCGGCCTCTTCCAGAGGGTTGAGATCGGCTCGCTGGATGTTCTCCACCAGTGCCAATTCCAGCATCTTCTGGGGTGTGGCCTCCTTCACGACGACTGGCACCATGGTCAGGCCAGCCATCTTGGCCGCTTCCCATCGCCGCTCTCCGGCGATGATCTGATATTGAGCATCAGAGGCTGTGTCCTGGATGCTGGTGACGATGAGAGGTTGAATGAGGCCATGCTCGCGAATGGAATCAGCCAACTCCTGTAGGGCCTCCGCATCGAGAGCCTGGCGGGGCTGCATGGGATTGG
>Ga0180437_10007226_pt1 | contig 14547 bp, 8 predicted proteins | sample SS_ome_4_FD_132410 | JGI IMG/M metagenome (GOLD analysis project Ga0180437, IMG submission 132410) | Hypersaline lake sediment archaeal communities from the Salton Sea, California, USA - SS_3_D_1 metaG | ecosystem: Environmental > Aquatic > Non-marine Saline and Alkaline > Hypersaline > Sediment...
CGCTGGCTAAATAGGCTGCTCCCGTATAGTTGACAGAGCCAGCTACCACCAGAGCCTTGCCAAAGGTGCCCTTATGGGCTCCCAAGGGACGTTTGGGTAGCAGTTCGCTGACCATTTGTGGGGTGGCCAATTCAATGGACACAGCATCGGCCAGAGAGGGCGGGATGTCAATGTCAGCCACGAGAAGCTGGCCCAGATATTCCGCGCCAGGAAAGAGAAATTGGCCCACCTTGGGAAAGCCAAAAGTCACCGTCAGGTCAGCCGGTATGGTGACTGGGTCAACGGCTCCGTTATCGCAATTCATCCCACTGGGTACATCTACGGCAACGATGAAGGGGGAAGGGGGAAGCGATGAAGAGGATGGAAAGGAAGGAGAGACAAACGATTCTTTGCCTTTCTCCACCCTTCTTTTCCCGACTTTCTCCTTGGCAGTCCCCAGGACATCCTTCAGCAGACCCTCTATCGGCCTGGAAACCCCTGTGCCCAGAAGGGCATCCACGATCACATCGGCCTCGCGCAGCAACCTTCTCAATGCTTCCAGATTGGGGTCATCCTCGGCTCTGGTTGCGGCGATGCCTCGCTCCTGGGTGAGAGCGTAGTGATCGTCGTCTTCCAACTGTCGTTTCCCGATGTACAACTTGACCCTGTGGCCAGCATCATGGAGGTAGCGAGCCGCCACCAGCCCATCGCCGCCGTTGTTGCCCGGACCGACTAACACCAGAACCTGTCTGTCTCCTGGTCCCATCCGCCGGTCCTGCTGACAGGCCTCAGCTACAGCTCGGCCGGCGTTTTCCATCATCGTGGCAAAGGACAGCCCCCCGGCGTCGGCCGCCTTCTCAATACGGCGCATTTCGTCTGTGGTCACTACTTTCATGCTGACTCTCCCTCCTCTGGAGGTGTATTGTACACTCACTCGAGTTGACTGTCAAGCCCTCCCCGCAACCTTGCCAGTCGTGGCCCACTCCCCACCATCCGATTCAGTGAGATGGAAGGGGCTTGACTTTCCTCGGTAGCAGTGATAATATAAAGTCAAAACGGTGCTCTTGTTGAAGTGGTCTGTTCAGGGTCTCTCAATGTTAAGGGATATTGGGGGAAAATCAGAAAGAACTGCTTTGCTCGATTATCACCTTCATTCTACCTGCTCTGCCGATAGCATCTCGACGATCGCACAGTATTGCCGCCGTGCCGCCGAGCAAAGGTTTATAGAGATTGGCTTCTGCGAGCACGCCGATTTCGACCCTCGTGACTACAGTTGTGATTTTTTCGACTATGCTCTCTTCCGCCGCCAGATCGAGGCTCAACGCGAGAGCTACGGAGATTCCCTGGCCATAAGGGCCGCCGTGGAGGTCACCTATCAGGCTTCCCGCGAGGAGGAAATCAGCGAGTTCTTGAAAGGCAAGGAACTGGACTATGTCATCGGCTCAGTTCACCTGGTGGAGGATGGCCAGGAGTGGGCCATGGTCTCGGAAGAGGGGGAGTGTGAGCGCTACTTTGCGCGGCGTTCAGTGCGCGAGGCTTACCAGCCCTACTTCGCTGAGGTGCGCTGGGCCGTGGAGAGTGGCCTCTTTGACTTGATCGGCCACCTTGACCTAGTCAAGCGCTATGGGGTGCGATGCTATGGCCCTTTTGACCTCTCCCTCTTTGCCACTGAGATCCGCGAAATCCTCAAGCTGGCTGTAGACAGAGGAGTGGGCCTGGAGATCAACACCTCAGGTCTGCGCCAGCCCCCCCATGAGACCTACCCAGGTCTGGAAGTGTTGAGATGGTACAGGGAACTGGGAGGGCGAATCCTGACGGTAGGATCCGATGCCCACTCGGTAGAGGACTTGGGCAAGGGCATTCCTGAGGCCCTCTGCTTGGCCCGCGAAGCGGGTTTTGAAGCGCTCACCCTCTTTGAGAAGCGGGAGCCACGACGACTGAAGATAACCTGACCCGAAAAGGGGTGGGGACTTCAAGTCTCCGACAGACTTTGGAAGTCTTGTCCCCTTCTATCCCTGTATCTCTCATCTAGCGGGGCGGTACGATGGGACAGATCAATTACTTTGTACCAGGCAAGGCCGTTGAGACTGGGCGGTTTCTGGCTCACTATGTCCAGCCCATGCCCGTGGGCGTGGCGACGGTCTACCTCAATGCCTACACTTCACCAGGCCAAATCGTCCTCGATCCTTTCTGCCAGGGTCCCACCCTGGTGACCGAGGTGGCCGCAACCGGGCGCAAGGTCATCGCCGCCAACTTTAACCCAGTCCTGGCTCTGCTCGTGCGGGCACAACTGAATTTGCCTGAACGTCGGGATCTGGATGCCGCTACCACTCACCTGGGCGACAGCCTGAAGCTAGGGGTGCCCCTCCGCGAGCACCTTGATGGCCTCTATACCACAACCTGCCCCCAGTGCTCCCGGACCACGATAGCTGACTATTTCCTCTGGGACCGGGAGGCCGGTGACCCGGTCGAAAAGGGGTATCGCTGTCAAGCTTGTGGGAGCGAAGGCCAGGCTCCTATTGAACCAGGCGAGCGCGAGGTCCTGGGGCGCATCGAGAAGCGGGGCTTTCACTATCACTACGTCCTGGACCGCCTGGCCCCGCCGGGCGATGAGGGTCGTAAGATAGGCCAAATGCTCCTGGACCTTTACACGCCGCGCAACCTGTACGCCCTGACCAACTTGTTGATCAAAATCGAGACCCTTTTCGCTGATTCCCCTGTGCAAGAGCCCCTGAAGCTATTGCTCCTGGCCTGTCTGGATTCTGGTAGCAGCCTTTACGCTTCCCCTCAAGCCTGGCTCCGTCCCCGCCGTCTCTACCCTCCACCGCGCTTTGTTGAACGCAATGTCTGGCGGGCCTTCGAGGAGGCTCGAGTCTGGTTGAGCCAGCTTTCAACCTCTCCTGCTGTGTGTCTGGCCACCGGTGTGAGCCAGATTACTTCCCCGGATCTCCTGTCCCTCTCTGAAACCGAAGGTCGGCCGCCCAACGCCCTGGTCGAGGCCCTCACTGTGCGGCAGTTGAGCCGGATGCTCCCAGCGGAGAGCGTCTCCTTGATCATCACTGTCCCGCTGCGTCTGGACCCTGTTTTCTGGTCCCTTTCCTATCTGTGGAGCGGTTGGCTTTTCGGGCGCGAGGAAGCGGCGGCACTGAGGCCCTTGTTGAAACGGAGGAAAACGGACTGGGGCTGGTATCAACGGGCCATGGACTCGACTTTGCGGGCCTTACGCCGGGCCTTGCAGGCTTGGGGATGGCTGGTGCTCCTCTTTGATAGCGAGAGCCCATCTTTCGTGGAGGCCCTTTTCACGGCTGCCAGTCTGGCCGGTTTCGAGCCGGAAGGGGTGTCCTATCAGCCAGGCGAGGCGTCGGTTGGCGAGATGGGCTCCTACCAGTTCTCCTTCACCAAAGGAGAGGAGCCCACGGCTGCCTTGCCCCCTGAGGATGAGGCCAACCTGGCCATCGAAATCCAGCGAGAGGCATCCATGGCCATGCAGGATGTGTTGCGTCAACGGGGCGAGCCCTTGACCTATGAGTGGCTACACTTGGCTGCTTACCGGCACTTGAGTGCGAGGGGCTATTTGCGTCGGGCAACGGCCGTGTCACCAGGAGAAGGCTTCTCACTCCTCGACTTTGTGTCACGGCAGGTGGAGACTGTGATGGAGGGGGTGAGGGGCGGGGCTATCGTGCGTTGGGAGGAGGCCGAGGAGGGCGAGGACAGGCTGCAACTGTGGTGGCTGCGCGAACCCGGTCAAGTTAGCACACCGTTAAGCGACCGGGTGGAGGAGGCCGTGGGGGAGATTTTGTGCGAGAAGCCAACCCTGAGCACTGAGGCACTGGCGGCGGCCATTTACCCCCGCTTCCCCGGCCTTCTGACGCCAGAGTCAGAGCTCGTCGAGGCCTGCCTGAAATCCTATACTCATGAGATCGGTCCGGATCATTGGCAGTTGCGGCCTGAGGATCAGCCGGAGAACAGAGAAAGACAGCGAGGGCAAGGGGTGGCCAATCTGGTCAAGCTGGGGCAGCGTCTGGGCTACGGCGTTGGGCTGAGTCGGGTCTGGCGCAAACGGCCCTGGGAGGGAGGCACGCTGTGGGAACTTTTGGGAAACGAGGCCCCAGGTGCTGAGCTCCCCTCACCCTTTGATGTCTTCTGGCACGAGGACAGAGAAATCAGGCACGCTTTCGTCCTTCTCAGCACGGCTGCCCTGGGCCGCATCCCATGGCACAAGGATGACATGGAGAAAGACATCAACCGCTACCTTGTAATCCCCGAAGAGAGAGGTGACCTAATGAGCTTTAAGCTGGAGCGGTCTCCCCGGCTGCGTCAGGCTATGGTCACCGGGCGTTGGCAATTTATCAAGTACAGGCATCTGAGCCAACTCGCTAGGGCTACCGAAATTGACCGCCACGACCTGAAAAAGATCGTCGGTCTGCGCCCCATCATCGAACAGGCTGAAGCCCAAATTCCTCTTTTTTGACCAGAACCCCTAATGTAGCCTCAAGATGCTGTCTACTTGGGCTCCGTCACCGCCACTGGTCGGACAACTGAAGCGGATGTAGCGATACTGGCTCCCGGGTGGTGGATCCCAGGTGGGGGTGTTGATGTCTATCGCTACGCCAGTATTGAGAGGCAAACCCCCGGGCCACAAATCGGCGCTGTTGATGGGTTCATTGTCTTCTTCGCCCGTATCCCCGTTGTAATTGTAAGACGCCACGTTGGTGTTGGTGTCTGTGATGTTGTCGCCCCAGTCAAGGACCTCGTACCAGTTGACGCCATCATCCGAGATCTCAACCACAAGCCAATCCAGGTAGATGCCGGGGCTAACGGGATACTCGAAGAAGACAAAGTCGTACCCCGCCCCGTCGCGGATGCCGCTGCCAGCCGGGAGGGTGAAGGTGAGGTACCCTCCCTCGGCAATTTCTGCCGCGTTGCCATCCGGCGGCCCGGTCGCGCTGATGCAATTCGTGGTGGTAATGCAGGTCGGCGGGTCGCCGTAGGTGGAAGAAAGGGTGACTGTGAAAGCGTCGGTCGAGCTGTTGGTAGGGGTAAGTGGCCCTGGGTTGGAGATGGTCAGGGTATAGGGACCGCCGGGCATGATGGCACTGGATGCTTTAGCGTTCAAAGTGGTGGAATTCACAAAGGTTACGCTCAAAGAGAAACCACCCAGCCAGGCCGATAGGCCGTTGACGAAATAATTGCCGTTGATCGTTACGTCTGTATCGGCGTTGTCCACTCCGTTATCAGGAATGATCCCGGAGATGAGCGGTATCGGATTGGTCAAGGTGAAAGCATTGGTCAGGGTGCCCGATTGCAAGTCGGGGTTGGTGACAGCCAGATCATAGTAGTCAGCCGTGAACCAAGCTGGTATCAGAGCGTTGAGGGTGGTGGACGAGACGTAGGTAGTCGTCAGGGCCGTTGCCCCGCCGTCAACCAGAAAGGCGGTAGGGTTGGACACAAAGTTTGTCCCGGTGATGACGATGCTGACGGCAGCATCGTTGTCGTCCCGGATTGGGTACACAGCCAGGACCTGCGGCGGTGGTGGAGGTGGAGGTGGCGGCGGCGACGTAGGCGTATCGGTAGGTGGCGGTGGCGGCGGCGATGTGGGTGTCGGCGGCGGCGATGTAGGTGTCGGCGGCGGCGAAGTGGGCGTTGGCGGCGGGGCGGTGGGCGTGAATGTCGGCGGCAGGGCGGTGGGCGTAGCAGTGGGCCCAGGTGTCGGACTGGAGGTGACAGTGCCAGTGGGTAGAGAGGTGCCGGTAGCCGTGGGCTGCAATGTGGGAGACGGCTGAGATGTAGGGGTTGGTTGAGGGGTGGGGCTTGGCTGGGACGTGGGCACCGGGACAGGCGTCGGGTTTGGAGGAGGGAAGGGGGTGCTGGTGATGGCAACGACAGCCACCGCCACCGGTATAGGCCCGGTCACAGGAGTGGCCGACAGAACCTCCTCGTCTCTGGCGGTTTCCTCGATGACCGCAGCCTGAAGGGGAGCAAAGCGACGCATTTCCACCCACTCATCGGGGCGGTAGTCAGCCCTCAGACTGGTGGCCATGCTGGCTTTCAACCATTCTTCTTTCTCCCCGGACAAGGCCAACTGAGCGAACAGGAACATAAAGCAGCACAGGCTCGTTAGCAAGGCCAGAATGAACAGAAGAGATAACAACAGGCTACGTTTAAGTGGTCTAGGTTGATCCTCTGCGCTCATTCCTCATCTCTTATTCGCCAGGAGTAACCAATAAATCGGCGGCCATCCCCAACATCGGACACAAGGGAGGTTAGGTCATCCTTTAGATACCATATAAGGCTCCACCATCTCCGCCTTCCTTGTATCTATAGGAAGAGAGTTAGCCCCTTTGGATTCCTGGCTCTCAGCTATGGGCAGGGTGAAACTGAAAACGCTCCCCTCACCTAGCTTGCTCCTCTCCAGCCAGATGCGCTCTCCGTGAGCCTCGATGAGAGCCTTGGCCATGTAAAGTCCCAGCCCCGCTCCGCGCACATTGTCGTGGGGCACCTCACGGGCACGAAAGAAGCGTGTGAAAAGGCGGTTCTGATCTGGCTTGGAGATGCCGACACCCGTATCCTCGACTTCAACTCTGACCTTATCCCCGGTTGCATAAGTGATAACCGTTATGTTTCCACCAGGCGTAGTGTAGTTGTAAGCGTTGCTGAGCAAGTTATGGAGAACCCGCTTGACACGACCGCGATCTACCAACACCTGAGGCAGGTCCTCGGGCAATTGTGCCATAGCCGTGAGTTGCTTTTCCTCGAATTGCTCCCGCCAAGAGTCCATCACCTCCACAATCAGATCATCCAGTGATGTGGGAGTCAGGTCTAGCCCCAGGGTGCCTGCTGCAATGTCCGTCATGTCCAAAAGCTCACCGATCATTGTCACCAACTGGCTGGAACGCTCACCGATGTAACTTAAGGATTTCCGCTGCTGTTCATCCAGCTTGTCTTTTGCCGTCAGCATGAGCAACTCGCTGTAGCCTCTGATGGAGGTCAGAGGGGTGCGCAACTCGTGAGACACGTTTTCAATGAACTCGTCTTTCAGGCGGTCCACCTCCACCTCGCGGGTAATGTCGCGAAAGACCATGACCTTGCCTAGCTCGACCCCATCTTTTGTCACCACCGGCGCTTCGTGAGCGCTGATCACTTTGCCGCCAGCCTCAAACCGTCTGTCCTCAGAATTGTAGGCAGCATAAGGTTCACCTTTGACAGGAAGAGAAGTCAGCTCTTTAATAGGGTGAATGGGAAAGCCCTCACTCATGCTTCCCAGCATCCTCTCGGCGGCCGGGTTCATCATGATGATCCGGCCATTCTTATCCTCTACGATAACCCCGTCGGCAATACTCTCCACAATCGCCCTGATCTTGCTGGCCTCCGCCTCCAGTTCTCGGGTGCGCTCTCGTAGACTGTGGGTCATCTGGTCAAAGGAGCTGGCCAATATTCCGATTTCGTCACCACGGTGTATGCCGGTTTGCTGCCCCAGGTCTCCAGCCGCCACGGCCCGGGAAGTCTGCACCAGGCGAACGATGGGAACGATGATGCGCCGTGAAGTGATATAGCCGATGACGAACACCAGCGCCATAGCCAAGGTGAAGAGTAGACCGAACTGGAGGCGGCTGGTGGCTGCCTTTTGGACAATAAAGTTGCTAGGCAGGGCTACAGAGAAAATGCCCAGCAGCGATTCGCGTATCTGAAGAGGGCCGAAGACGATCCCGTAGGGCCTTCCATATAGAGTGAGCGAGCGGTGGAAAGTCTCCTTGGGCCTGGCAACGATGGACTGGCAGAAAGCTGGAGTTACCTCCAAGACGTCCTTAACCTGTTCTCCTCCTCCGCGGAACGTCGTGGCCAGCACCTGTCCCTGATTGTCGTAAAAGGTCACATCAGCCAGGGTCTCTTTTTTGATCTCTGCCAGGAATTCATCCAGATAGGTCCCTACCAGAATAGCGCCTACCACCCGGCCCTCGTATCGGATCGGCCCTCCTGTGTAGAACAAGTAGTAGCCGCCGGGCTCCTCCTTGACCAACATGACGAACTTGTCACCAAGCTGATCAACCTGGCCCGCCAGGATTTGGGTAACGATGAGCCAGGTAGAAAGGTCAGTGCCAGTCCTCAGAGTGTAATCGCGGGCATCGGTTGAACCTTTGTCGTGCCGGAAGCCAAACAGCTCTCTGCCCAGGTTATCGGTCACTTCGACGCCGTCCATCTGGTGGTTCGCAGCCAGGGGAACCAGGAGCTCTTCCAGGGTGTGCATGTCGCCAGAGGCCACTGCCGCATCTACTCCCTGGGTGAAAGCCATGGCCCGCCACACTTCCAGATGCTCTCGCTCTTTCTTGACCACACTATCGCTCGCTACCTGTCCCGAGTCCACGAGCTGGTTGACGAAACGCTCTTCGAGTGAGCCGGCTACCAATTGAGTGACCACGAAAGTGCCGACCGAGGCCACAGCCAAGGTGAGGACGGCGTAGGGCAGCACGATTTTGGTGCGGATACTTGAGGCCAGGCTGCCAGCCAAACTGACTATTTTGTGCAAAAATCCAGTTGAGGCGTCGGAAGCGCCCATGCCCTCTTTTCCCAAACTCACGATCTCAAACCTCTTTTGGAGAGGTCCATGTCATAGACATCGTCCTCTACTAGAAAGCCCCCCTTTTACTTAGTATACATCCTCAGGAAACCCCCGTCAATAGGTCTTTGGTACTGTACTCGCTTTAGGGGCAAACCCATTCCATAAAAGGATTTTGGGAACGTCAAGCCTCCGAGGACTGCTGGAAGCTATTGCCAGTATAACATAAGCTTATGAAAAGAGCAAGGTTCCTGGACGGTTTCCAACGCCAATGCTTATGCAAAGTTGCTTTTGCGTCGAGTTATGGTAAAATAAAGACAGATCAGAGTGGGGCAGAGCAAAGATGTACAGCCTGGATGACACGATCACTGCCATTTCCACCCCCATCGGCGAGGGAGGGATCGGCATCGTCCGCTTGACAGGGCCGCAAGCAGCGGGCATCCTGAGCAGGATATTCCGTCCTGGCAAGAAGAGGTCAGGAACCAGTGGTGAGAGACAAAGAGAATCACCTTACCCCTTGTCCCTCGCCCCTCATCACCTGCATTACGGCCACATTGTTGATCCCCAGAGTGACGAAACCGTTGATGAAGTGCTGGTCTCCTACATGCCTGCTCCTCGCACCTACACCCGCGAGGATGTGGTGGAGATCAATTGCCACGGCGGGGTAGTGCCGCTGCGGCGTGTGCTGGAACTCACTTTGCGCCAGGGGGCACGTCTGGCCCAGCCGGGGGAGATGACCCTGAGGGCTTTCCTGAACGGACGCATTGATCTGGCCCAGGCGGAGGCGGTGCTGGACGTTGTGCAGGCCAAAACCGAAGCCGGCCTGCGGGTGGCCGTCGAGCAACTGGGGGGGCGGCTGTCCGACGAGATCCGAACAGTGCGGGCTCTCCTGATGGACGTTCTGGCTTACCTGGAAGCGACCATTGACTTTGAAGAGGACGAGATCCCTTTCCAGGACATCGGACCGCCTTTAAGGGAAGCAACAGAGCGTTTGGGGAAATTGCTAGCCAACGCTGACCAGGGCATTGTCTACCGTCAGGGGGTGCGCACGGCCATTGTGGGGCGGCCCAATGTGGGCAAATCGTCCCTGCTCAATGCCCTGCTACGTACCAGCCGGGCTATTGTTACCCCCATCCCTGGCACCACCCGTGATACATTAGAAGAGACCGTCAACCTGAAGGGCGTTCCCGTGGTACTGGTGGATACGGCTGGTATTACTGCCGAGACGGACGACGCCATCGAGAAACTGGGCATCGAACGCAGCCGAATGGCGTTGGCTCAGGCCGACCTGGCTCTGCTGGTGATTGACGGCAGCGAGCCCCTTCAGAGTGCAGACAGCGCTATTGCAGACCTGGTAGGTGATAAACCAGCCATCGTGGTCATCAACAAAGCAGACCTGGTGCAGAAGGCCGAGTCGGAAGGTCTCCTCCCCCGTACTGATCGGGTCTCTATCTCGGCCTTGACAGGCCAGGGGCTGGAGAAACTGGAGGAAGCCATTGTCGAGACGGTTTTCTCTGGAAGGGTGGTGACGGCCGACGAGCCCCTCGTGAGCAGCCCCCGCCACAAGGACCTGCTGGCCCGGGTCCTGGATCATCTGAAAGCGGCCCTTGGTGCTCACGATGAGGGAATGGCCTCCGATTTCGTAGCTATTGACCTGACGGCAGCGGTGGATGCTCTGGGCGAGATCACTGGCGAGACAGCTACAGAGAATCTCCTGGAGACGATTTTCGCTAAATTCTGCATTGGGAAATGAGAGCAGCCAGTAGGAGACGACAGTGAACCTGGGGAGAGTGGCCCGGCTACATGAAACAGAAAGGGCTCGCCAGTCGAGAATGTGGTGGGAACTCATCGGGTGGCTGTGCCTGGCCAATGCCGTGTTCTACATTTCCCTGTTCGCGGGGGAGTTGTATCTTGCCTGGTTATCTTTGACAGATCCCATGCTGCCCCTCCCTCCCTCGTCAAAGCCTGTTTTGTTGGCAGCACCGAATCCCACTTTGCAGCCTCTGTCAGTAGTCGAACCCACTTTTGTGCCCGTTACTCCTTCCTTTGTTCAAGCTCCCACCCCAACAGCAAATCTGGTTTTCACGGCTACCCTCATCCCCTCCCCCACACCGTCTTCCGCTCCAGTGGCCATGGCGCAACCTGCTCCCACGGCCGTGCCACCAGTGACACTGCCCCCAGATGCGGTCACCATTCTGCTGCTGGGCTCTGATCGGCGGGAGGGACAAACCCACTGGCGCACTGACAGCATCATCTTGGTGGCCGTTGATACCAGGGGCCGTACAGCCGGTCTGCTCTCCATCCCCCGCGACCTGTGGGTCTATATCCCTGGCCGTGGCAACGAGCGCATCAATACTGCCGAACTATGGGGTGAGATGGGGAAATACCCGGGCGGCGGCCCGGCCTTGATCAAAAAGACCGTCGAACACAATCTGGGGCTGCCCATTCACTATTACGCGCGCGTTGACTTTCAGGGCTTTGTCAAGATCATAGATACCCTGGGGGGGGTGACCGTTGATGTGGATTGTCCTCTCAGCGACCGGTTCCCTGACCCGGACTCACCCACCGGCTTTACTGATTTGGACCTGTCCCCCGGCATGTGCCATCTTGATGGCAAGACGGCTCTGTATTACTCGCGCTCGCGTCTGAGCACCAGCGACTATGACCGTTCCCGGCGACAGCAGAAAGTGATCAAGGGGATCTGGGACCAGGCCCTGCGGCTGGGCATCTTGCCTAAAATCCCTGAGCTATGGCAAACCTTGGGTGACACCTTTCAGACCGACCTCAGCCTGGAGCAGGTCCTGACCCTGGCCTATTTGGGAACCCAGGTGGAGCCCCAAAACATTCACGGCCATTTCATTGATAGGACCATGGTCACCGGTTGGACTACCTCTCAGGGAGCTCGAGTGTTATTGCCAAACCATGAAAAGATCCGCCAGGTGATGGCCCAGTTCCTGGCCCCGCCACCTCTGGACCTGGTTTGGGCAGAGGGGGCCAGGGTCGAGGTTCAAAATGGAACGGACCTGGCCGACTGGACGGAACTGGTAGCTGCCCGCTTGCGCTGGCAGGGGGTGCAGGTGGTGAGCATTGGTCCTGCGGACAGGTTCGATTATCAGAAGAGCCTGATCATTGACTACACTGACAAACCTCACACCTTAGCCCTGTTGCCCACTCTCCTCTACCTGCCCCCCGACCGCATCCAACGGCAACTGGATTTCTCCAGCCCCGTTGACATCCGCATCATCCTGGGCCGCGATTTCCAGCCCTGTCACCGCTGAACAAAAGCTTTGAGCGTTCAGACCTCCGAGGTTTTGACCACAGATTCGGGTGTATCGTGGCAAAAGAGGCTGATTGGAGGCCCACACATGAGCATGATTAAGAAAACCTCGGAGGTCTTTGTCGTAGAACGTCTCTGATGTCTTCCTCAGCGATGGCTCCCGAGCGCAAAATCGTGGGGGGATCGGTCGTCAGGTCCAGCACCGTGGAGGGGATGCCGCCGGGACAGGGGCCGCCGTCGAGGATCAACTCGATCCGCCCTGCCAGTTCCCCCACCACCCCCTGAGCCGTGACCGGACTGGGATTGCCGGCCAGGTTGGCGCTGGTGGCGGCCAGGGGCGCACCCAGGGCAGCGATGAGGGCCTGAGTCACCGGATGGTCGGGGACGCGCACAGCCACCGTCGGGCCAAGGCTGACAGCATCGGATACGATGGCCCGCTTGCGGACGACCAGGGTCAACCCGCCGGGCCAGAACCTCTCCGCCAGCAAGCGGACGGCTGGGGGAACGCCCTCGGCTACGAGGGACAGGTCATCAGGCGACGCCAGGAGGAGGGGGATAGCCTTGTCCCGGGCGCGGATTTTGGCCGCGTAAATCTTTTGCACCGCCTGGGGCTGGAGGGCGTGAGCGCCCACGCCGTAGACGGTGTCAGTGGGAAAAGCCACCAGCCCTCCCGCCGACAGAATGCGGACGGCCTCGGCCATAGATTCTTCGGTTACGGGAAGGACCCGGGTTTCGATCACGTCTCTCCCCTCATCTGCCCCAACTCGGCCTCAATTCGGGCAATAGCTTCTCGTTCGCAGTCCATCTCGTTGAGCAGGCTCGTCGGCACGTCCATGCCATGCCTGGCCGCCCGTTCCTCCAGTCGGTTCAGGTTCTTGCGGTGAGTGGCCAGTTGCTGCTGAAGGGAGGCTATCTGTTCCTGCTTGTAGAGATCCAGCGCGCTTTCGTCGGATACCCGGCTCTTCTCCCCCCACGGTGCGCACTGGCGCAGCCAGCGGACAAAGAAGGCGTTGCCGATGACATAGCTGTCCTCTTCGCGGCGCAGGTAGCCCAGTTGGGTCAACCCATGGAGGAAGGAAGGGGCAACGTCGGCGGGAACCGGCTTCTCCACGACGAGGGCATGGAGCACCCGCCGCTCGACATCGGTGAGGTAAGCAAAGTCTTTGTCAAAGATGGCGGTCTTGATGCATTGGTCGAGGATACCATCCAGGTCTCCTTGAGTGGGCCAGCGGAGCTGGCCATCATCAAACAGCCGCTCGCCCAGCAATTGCAATAGCAGCGGGTGGCCGTTGGTCAGATGGATGAGATGGGTGACGAGGGCGTCATCCGCCACTACAGAGGTGGGACCCTGGCTCCGCCGCAGCAGCGCCGCCGACGCACCCGGATCGAGGCCACCCAGGTAGCGCAAGGCAAAGCCGCTGAGGAAGGGGGAGCCTGATGTGGCGGTGAGGTCGTTGGCTTCACTCAGAGCTTTGGCTGCGACCAGGACAACCCGCAAGGCCGGACAGTTCTGTATGGTGCCCCGCAGCCGATGCAGCACTTCTGGGCCCATCCGGGCCAACTCCAATAGCCTCTCGGTCTCATCCACTAGGACCCAGACCCGCTGGCAAACCGCCTGGGCTGCGTCGTTGACCGTTTCCAGCAGGGAAAAGAGATCGGCCATAGGCAGCGCGTCTTCAGGAGGCAACCAGTCGTGCTGCCCTCGCTTGCGGCGTATCTCGCGGCGGATCTGCCGGACCAGGTCCTCCAGCCGCCCACCGGCCCACTGCACATCGAGGAAGAGAGAAGGAACCAGAGTCTCCACCTGGCGCAATAACGAAGACTTGCCAACTTGTCGCCTGCCTAGGACGTAAGTAGCCCGCTGGCTCCCGCCACGGATTTCGGCAATGAGCCCCTCCCGCCCGTAAAACTCGGTGCCGGTGACAGGGCCGCTGGTGACGTAAGGCCCGATCATTCTTCCTCTTCCTCCTCAGGGTGTGGTTCGTCGGCCTCGTACTCGCCCCGATCTTCGGCCAGCGGCTGGACGGGAGCGGGCGGTGCGTAGATGGCCTGAGGAGCCATTTCCTCGGCGGCGCGACGGGCGTCTTCATCCTGCATGGCCCGATAGGCGGTTTCCACGTCTTCGGCTGCGACCCGGAAGCGGTCCTCGGCCAGCAGTTGCCGGACGCAGAAAGAACATAACCGCTGGATGATGTAGGGCTGGCGGTCGCTGTGATGCAAGATGCGCGACACGGCCTCGTCGTCGTAGGTGAAAACCCCCTTGACTGGTTGGCGGATGAGGCGCACGGCCGCCTCTTCCTCCAGCCCAGCCAGGTCAATGTCGTGCTTGAACAGGTTGAACCAGGGGCTGGTCTCCAGGTGCCATTCCCGGTTCATGGTCTGGCCGGACCAGACCAGCTTGACCTGCCTGCCCAGCGGGGTCATGAGCAGGCCGCGCAGCCCCTCCTGGGTGTGGGGGTCATAGCCGTTCATTTTGTCTGCCTCGTCCAACAACAGGACGATGCGCACCGGGCGGTCTGTGACTTCTTGGAGCGACTCCAGAACCTCCTCCAAGTCATCGGCCATGTCGAGGCTGTCATAGCCTTCAGGATGTTCGTCGGCCAGGGAGAGAGGCGGTGTCTGCCCATAGTCGGTCAGGTAGCGGCGGGCGACCCCGGTGATGGCGCGTATCAGGGCGTAGAAGAAACGCTCCTCCGGCACCATCTGCAGGTTGAGGAAGACGGGCAGGTAGAGGTAC
>Ga0180437_10007227_pt1 | contig 14545 bp, 7 predicted proteins | sample SS_ome_4_FD_132410 | JGI IMG/M metagenome (GOLD analysis project Ga0180437, IMG submission 132410) | Hypersaline lake sediment archaeal communities from the Salton Sea, California, USA - SS_3_D_1 metaG | ecosystem: Environmental > Aquatic > Non-marine Saline and Alkaline > Hypersaline > Sediment...
GCCGGCGATGAGCACGTTGGTGGCGCCCCGCGGCACCAGCGACGCATACGGGACCTGGTAGAACATCGCGTCCTCGTTCAACTCACGGAACTTCACGCCCGCGCCCCGGGCGTTGTGCACGTCGATGTGGTAGGTGCCGTTGGCGATCGCGTCGACAAAACGTTTGCCTTCAAGCAGCTCGTCCACGCTCAACTCGTGCAGGCAGCGGACGTGGCGGGTCTCGCGGATGCCGAGTTTCGCCGGCAGGGCAACCAGCGGCACGCCGCGGCCGCCGAGGAAATGCTCGCGGAGCAATTGGCAAATCGAATCGACCTGGCGGCGGCCTTCCAGCTCCGCCTCCGTGAGCTGGTCGGCGTCGCTGCAGTCGACGCCAAACACCCGCGTGCCGGCGAGCATGCGGTGGTCGTCGGCGCCTGGCACGCCCGCTTCGTCCGGGCAGCCGCAATCGGCCGGCACCTGCGACGACCACGCGAACCCTTGCTGCAGCGCCTCCTCGTACTGCTCGTCGAAAATGACCTTGTGAACGTTGAAGCCGGGGCGGGCTTCGCCGATGGCCTTCAGCCCGCGGAGGATGCAGCACATCGTCGGCGGCTGCACGTGCGGGCGGCGATACGTCTGGAGCCCCATGCGATGCACCACGTCGGCGTCGCCGCTGGCGTCGACGAACTGCCGGGCGCGGATCGCCCGCCGCCCCGATTTGTCCTCGATGATCGCCGCGGTCACCCGCCCGTCCTCGACCACCGGCGCGACGAACATCGCGTGCAGAAACGGCCGGACGCCCGCCTCGACGACCATCTTGTCCAGCTCCAGCTTGAGCACCTCGGTGTTCAGGACGTGCCGGCCGGTCACCGCGTCGCGGCGGCGGAGCCGATCGATCACCTCGGCGGTCATGCCGGCGATGATCTGCCGCTTGCCGGAGCGGTCGTTAAGCGAGTGCCAGATGTTCACGAGGCTGGCGGTCGCCACTCCGCCGAAGAAGCCGTTGAGCTCCACCAGCGCGACCTTGGCGCCCAGCCGCGCGGCGGCCACGGCGGCGAACACCCCCGTGCAGCTTCCGCCGATCACGCAGACGTCGCATTCGTGCACCACGGGCGTCTCGCGCGGCTGTTCGCGGATCATTGCCGACGGCGCGCTGGTGGCCGCGGAAGGCCCTTCGGCCGCCATGCTCGCCCCCGTAAGCGAACCGGCGGCAGCCAGCGGCACGCTTTTCAAGAAATCACGGCGCGGCAGGTTCTTCGCCATGGCGGTATCCTCATCTACTGGCAAATGGGTACTCCAAAGAAGCCCGAACACAGCGCGGTTGATTCTGCAGGCGGCTGCCGGTGAATCTCGACGATGCTGAACAAGTCGTCCTTGTCGTCGGTGTTGATCAAGGCGAGGTCGCTCCCTCGAAAGCCTCCCCGGTCCATGACGGCGTCGGTCAGCCGCACGCTTTCGCTGCGCCATTGTCCGTCGCCTCGCCCTGTAACGGCGCAGGCGGTTCTCATCTCCGCCTCGCCCGCGTCGTAGACCAGTTTCCACGTCGAGCCCTGGTGCTGGTCATACCATACCACGCTGACGGTGACGGATTTGGGCTCGCGTCCGGAGAAGAAATCGTCGTGGAGTCGGAAGTAGAGCCCGTCCTTGCCGGAGGCGTGTTCAAATCCGCGGGCAAAGCGGGCATAGATGGGGGACTGGGGAGTGATTTCGCCGCCGATCCGCCAGCGGGCAATCGAGGTTTCGTCCGCGTCGATTTGATAGAGGAAGCGGGTGTAGTTGTCCGGCCAGATCTCCCAGCCAACGTCGTTGAACCCCCTTTGGCTGCTTCGTTGCCTCACCTGGCCGACGAGGAGGGCATCTTCGTCGTCCACTCGGGCTCCATAGCGGGCAAACGAGCGGCAGATCTTCAGCATGCGCTCGACGTTGCGCCTCTCGGCCGTGCCGTAGACGGCCTCGGGATAGGCCGCGGTGTCGGCGGCGTCCAGCCCTTTGTGCAAGGCGCAGAAGGCGTCGGTGGCCGAGGCGGGATAGATCTGTCCGGCATACTTGTTGAAAAAGTGGAAAGCCGGCAGGCAGCCTTCTTCTTCGGCGATCCGCAAGGCGCTGGCGCTGATGTCCCACACGCTCTGCCCACCGTGAACGGCGTTGACGGCTCCCCAGTAGAAATTGAGCGGCAGGTTGAGCTGATACCAGGGCTGTCTCCACGTCTGGTCCATCTCCGAACGGCGAAACAGCAGCAGCCCCTTGGGGTCGACGAGAAAGTCGATCCACTCGTCGTACAGCGCCCGTTCGCCGCTGAGGTGGTGGCCGCGCGAGAGGGCGCCGTTCTTGATGCCGAATCCTCCCGAGACGTGCTCGGTGACCCAGGCCCACTCCTCTTCGTATCCTTCGTCGGAGGAAGCGGTGCCCCCGATGGAGTTGAAGAGCAGCTCGATCCTCCGCTCGGGATCGGCCTGGAACAGAGCGACGAACAAGGCGAAGGTCTCCAGCCGGAAAGCCCGCCACTCGGGCGAACGGATGGGGATCTCGTATTGGGGATCGAGCGCCAGTCCTTTGTAGGGGCACTCGTCGCCCGTGCAGCCCGTCTTCACCTGGATGAAGGCGACGCGGCGGCGCTGCTCGGCAGGCAGGCGGTCGAGCTGCTCGGCCAGCGATCGGACCATGCGAAAGAACAACGGTTTGAACGCGGGGGCGAAGTAGTAGGGATAGTGCTTCCATTTGCCCAAGTGCTGCTCGTCGTCGGTGAGCACTTTGGGCACGCCCTGGTCGTAGATCCACTGGGGTGCATCGGGCCCGGGATTGATGGCAATGTACATGTACTTGCCGTTTTGGGATGCCTTCTCCACGGCGTAATCGAGGCCGCTCCAGTCGAACACTCCCGGCTCGGGCTCGATTTCCTCCCAGTCGGCGTTGAAAGACAACCCCTTCAGGAAAGGGCAATCCGTGAGGCTGAACGAGGATCCCCGGTCCCATACGCCGTAGGCCTCCAAAGGGAACCGGCCGCCGTCTTCGCCGGCCACGGCCGGCACCGACAGGAGGAAGAACAATGCGAGAACGGCGATCGTGTACTTGGCAGGATGCATGGTTGAACCTTTCCGGTGCGTGCAAAGCACGCACCCCGCGTCTGGAGGACTCTATTGCGGCCACTCGCCGTCGGGCATGGGGCGGAGGTCGAGCTTGGCGGGGTTGACCACGGCGTGCTTGATCCGCTCTCGCTTCCAGGTGTAGGTGACGTGCGCCAGCCCGTCGGCGGTCTGGATGACCGCCGGGTAACTGTATTCGCCGGGGTCGTTTTCGAGGACGAGCGCGGCCAGCCAGCTCTCGCCGTCCGGCGAAACGGCGACATTGAGCGGCGAGCGGCCCTTGGCGGTGTGGTTGTAGACGATCAAGTGCCTGCCGTCGGCGAGCGTGACGGCGTCGATTCCGGCGTTGGGATTGGGCAGCACGCCGGCGGTCATCTGGCCCCAGGTCAGACCGAGGTCGTCCGAGGCGATCTGAAAGATTTTGCCCTGCCGCGTGCGGCCCACGGCCAGGAGTCTCTCGCCGCCGAGCGACAAGATGGAGGGCTGGATGGCGGCGAACTCCTGGCCGTCGTTGACCGCGTCCGTCCGCAGCCACGAACGGCCGAGATCGCCGGTCCGCTCGAAATGCACCCGCCAGCCTTCGTACTCCGTGCTCGAGCCGGCGAGAATCGTTCCGCCGGGCAGTTCGACGGGCTTGTTCTTCACCGGCCCGTCGACGTGTTCCGGCAGGCGGCAGGGCCGGGACCACGTCCGGCCGCCGTCGTCGCTCGTGATGAGCATGCCCCACCAAGACCGCGGGTCGGGACCGACCTTGTAGAAGAGCATGAGCGGGCCCTGCGTCGGCTGAAACAGCACGGGGTTCCAGCAAGGGTGACGATGGAGCGAGCCGTCGGGCCGTTCGTACTGCACGCCATCGGCCACTTCGACCGGCTCAGACCAGCGGCCTTCGACGCGCCGCGAGACCCAGATGCCGACGTCGGGGTCTTTCTCGCGCGTGCCGCCGAACCAGGCGGCAACCAGCCCAAAGCGGCTCTCGGCGATCGTCGAGGCGTGACAACTGGGAAACGGCGCGGTCTCGTAAATGAATTCGGAAAGCACCAGCCCCGGCTGGCCCTCCGGCGGGGAACCGAGCGAGACGGCCGAAAGGGGCAAGCCACCGGCGATCACGGCGGCGATCAGCAAACAGGCGAGCTTCATGGCAAGGGCCTCATCGTGGCTGGAAATAGAGCAACCGGGTCGTTTGGCTCACCGCCAGAATAAGCGATGGCCGCCCGAAATTCCAGCCGCCGGGCCGATCGCGTCCTTGCACGGCTATTCGATCGAGGAGGCCTCACTGACGGCTTTCCCCGCCGGGCCCGCTGTTGACCGTGGGTGGCCGACCAGTCAGAATGCCGACTTATGAAGCGAAGGCAATTCCTTTCCGCAAGCGCCGCGGGCGCCGCCGGTTGGCTCGCCGCGCGGCAACTTTCCGGCGGTCCCCTGCCGCCGGGCGAAAGCAAGCTGCCGCCGGCCGCGGATCAATCCGTTGAACAGGATCAGACCGCCGACCCGCCGCAGCCGCAGGTCACCTGGAGCCGCAAGGTTCCGGTCCGCTACGAGGCCGACGTGGCGGTGATCGGCGGCGGGATTGCGGGCGTCTGCGCCGCGGCGGCCGCGGCCCGGTCGGGGGCCCGAGTGATCGTGGTCGAGCGTTTCGCGGTCACCGGCGGCGTGCTCACCTCCGGCGGCGTGGCCAACTTCTGCGACGAAAGCCAGGTGCGACGGCCGCTCGGCGAGGTGTTTGCGGAAATCGTGGCCGACCTGGATGCGTGGCAGGCCATCGGCCATGGAAGGTCTTCGGTCTTCCACTACGAGACGATGGCCATCGTCCTGCAGGAACTCCTCCTCCGCCGCGGGGTCAAACTGCTCTTGCACACCCGTTTCGTCGACGCGCGGGTCCGGCAGGGGCGGATCAGCGAATGTATCGTCTGCGGCGCGTCCGGCCCGGAGGCCCTGCGGGCGGCGCAATTCATCGATTGCAGCGGCGAATCCGCGCTTGCGCGGGCGGCGGGGTTCGAGACCATGAGCGACTGGTTCGACGGCCGCTGGCGGCTGCCGATGTCGGTGATGTGCTTCGTGCGTCACGTGCAAGGGAGCCCCGCCGGACCTTTTCTGCCCGAGGGCTGGTTCCGCCCGATCACCGACAAGGCGGGCCTGCCGATGACCAGCGTCTGGCCCGACGGCCCCGGCGGCAATGCGCTGAAGATCAAGATTCCGATGTTCGACGCGACCGACACGGAGAGCCTTGCGGCGGCCGAGATCGCGGCCCGGCGCCGCGTGGCCGAGGTCGTCGACTACTACCAGCGCGTCGAGAAGAAGCCCTGGCTGTTGGACCACTGCTCGCCGATCATCGGCATCCGCGAGGGCGCGCGGATCGTCGGCGACTACGTGCTGGTGGTCGACGACCTCAGGGCCGGCCGGGCTTTCGACGACGGCGTGGCCCGCGGCACCTACTACCTCGACGGCCACAAGCCCGACGACGACCAGCGGACCTACATCCTGCCGAAGGACCAGCTCGCGGTGCCGCCCTACCAGATTCCCCTTCGCAGCCTGATCGCCCGGGACGGAAAGAACCTGATGATGGCCGGCCGCAATTTCTCGGCGGAGCAGTTGGCGCTGTCGTCGGCGCGGGTTTCGACCAGCGGCGCCATGATGGGGCAGGCCGCCGGAATCGCCGCCGCGATGGCGGCCGGCAGGAAGTGCGACCCTCGCGACCTCGAACCCGCCGACGTGCGGCGCGTCGTGCAAGAGCGGGGCGCAGAACTGGAGGTCTAGCGGGGACTTCGCAGGGAGCCGGCGTTTCCCCGTGGCCGCCGATGACGGACGCGGAAAAAATGGGAGTGCCGATCGGTGTCAGCTCTGGGCCGTAGGATCATCGCCTTGGCTGGTTGCCGACGTCCGCCGGCAGGCGTCATTCTCAGGATGGCCGCGGTCGCGCTGCCGGCGTGTTTCTGCGGGCCGCCCCTGGTCGCCCCGGGCGGCGAACCCCCGCGCGTGCAGCCGACGCCGGCCGCATCCGTTCCGCGCGATGAAGACGTGCCGGGCGCGTTGTTTCGGCAGCAGATCGAGCAGGATTGGCTCCAGGCCGTCGCCAGGCCCGTCTCCACCCGTACCGATGCCGCCGGCGGTTGCGACGGCGTGAGGGACGACTTTCCCACGGCGGCTTGTCTGGAGCGGGCACGGCGTCTGGCTGCCGAATTGAGCAAGGCGGCAGTGAACGTCGACGATCATCTCCGCCGCTTGGACGAGGCCGCGCGGCGGCTCGATGCCCTGCCGGCCGACGCGAGCGATGCGGTCAAACGCGACCTCTACCTCCGCACGCGCTGGATCGTCCGCCGCCTCGTCTTTTCCAACCCGCTGGTGGACTTCGACAAGCTCCTGTTCGTCAAGCGATTCACGCAGCAAACGTATCCGGACGTGTGCCTCAATCACATGCCGTGGGTCTCGCGACCCGGCGGGGACATCTGCATCTTGAGTCCGGCAGACGGCGGCGAGGGCCTTTTTGCCGCCCTGGCCGATCCCGCTCGGCCGCCGGCAGCGGGGCCGGTGATCAGGCTTCGTTATCTGCTCAATGGGGCGTTGGGGCCGGGCCACGTCCACGGGATGGACCTCTGGTGGGATGCCGACCGCGTGGTCTTCGGTTACGCGAAGGCCGCGGGGGAGGAACCTCCCGAGGGCTGGCTCGACCGCACGCAAAGCTACCGCCTGCGTCTTACTGAAGAGCCCATTCATATCTTCGAGATCGGCATCGACGGCAGGCGATTGCGGCAGCTCAGCGAAGGCCGGTGGAGCGACCTGGATCCCACCTATTCGCCCCAGGGAGACATCGTCTTCGTCTCCGAGCGTTGCGGAACGTCGCTGCAGTGCAACGAATATGACAAGGACGAGACGAGCTGCAATCTCTACGTGATGCGTCCCGACGGGAGCGGCGTCCGACGGCTGAGCGTGAACAAGGACGGCGACTACCTTCCCCACGCCTTGGACGATGGAACCATCGCCTACACACGCTGGGAATACCAGGAGCGGAGTTGGGCCTACATCCAGTCGATCTGGACCGTGCGGCCCGATGGAACGCAGGCCGACGCCCTTTTCAAGCAGCACTTCGTCGATCCCTGGGCGCTGGAAGACGTGCGATCGATTGCCGACAGCTCGAAGCTGGTGGCGATCGCCGCCGGCCACCACACGCTGGCCGTCGGCCCGCTGGTGGTGATCAACCCGGCCCTGGGGATCAACGAGCCCAGAGGGATCGCGATCGTCACGCCGGACGTCAAGCCGCCGGAGGGCGGCATGGACGGCGTGGCCGTCGCCGAGGGCGGCGTCCGCGACGGCGGCGGATACTACGCCACTCCCTGGGCGCTCTCTGACAAGCACTTCCTCGTTTCTTACACCTACGGCAACCAGACCACCAATCCGGTCGGGTACGGTTTCTACCTCGTCGACGTCTTCGGCAACAAAGAGCTGGTCTATCGCGACCCGGCCATTTCGTGCTTCATCCCGATCCCGCTGCGAGCGCGGCCGACGCCGCCGATCCTGCCTTGCCTGCTCGATTCCGCGCGGGAGGATGCGATTTGCTCGGTCAGCGACGTCGGCTACGGCTGCGAGGGGATTACCCGCGGGCAGATTCGCTACCTTCGCATTGCCGAGCCGATCGGCTGGCCGTACGACCTCGATGGCGGCGGCCGGCGCTACGGAGAAGACCACCGTTACCGCGAGCCGCCCGGCCAGGAACGCAAGAACCTGGTCAATTGGACGCCGGTCCGCATCCTCGGGGACGTGCCGGTCGAGCGCGACGGCAGCGCCCATTTCCGCGTGCCGGCCGACACGGCCGTCTACTTCCAGCTTCTCGACGAGAACCGCATGGAGCTCCGCCGCATGCGGTCGTTCGTCAGCTTCCAGCCGGGGGAATCGCGGGGCTGCGTGGGCTGCCACGAGAGCCGGGCCGTGGCCCCGCCGCACTCGATCCGTCCCGACTCGCTGGCCCTGGCCCGGGCGCCGTCGATCCCCGAGCCCTTGCCTTGGGGCGATCGCCCCGTCAGCTTTCTCCGCGACGTCCAGCCGGTGCTCGACCGGCATTGCGTCGGCTGCCACGGCGGCCTCAAGCCGGACGGCGACCTGGATCTCTCCGGCGGACTGACCTCCCACGACCCGATGATTGCCGGCTACGGGTACAACCGGGCGTTCGAGACGATCCTCGAAAAGGGGCTCGTCGCGCGTTCGTTCGCCCGCGCGCAGGACGCCGGCATCACTCCGCCGCTGGCCTACGGCTCGCACAAGAGCAAGCTCGTCACCGCGCTTTCCGACAAGACCCACGCCGGCGAAGTGAAGCTCAGCGAGGAGGATCGGCTCAGGCTGGTGGCGTGGATCGACGCCAACGCCCCGTACCACGACACGTTTGTGAACAAGCGTCCCCGAGAGCCCGCCTACGATTTGGCTGCCGATGAGGAGCTGCTCAGGGGCATCATGGGCGTGCACGAGCGGCGCTGTGCCGCCTGTCACGAACCGGCAGAGGTCACTCGCCTCGATTGGATCAACATCGACGACGCGGCCGAGAGCCTCTTCCTCGCGGCGCCGCTTGCCGCGCAGGCAGCAGGCCGCGGCAACTGCGATCAGCCCGTCTACGCCGATCGCCATGACTCCGACTACCGGAAAGTCCATCGGCTTGTCGAGTCCGGCCTGGCCAGGCTCTGGGCCGCCCCGCGCCGTGATCTCGAAGCCCTGCACCGCCGATTCTCAGCCGCGCCCGTCGGCCGGTTGCCCGCGGACCGGTAGGCCGCGTATTGCAAACTCCGGTCGACCTGCGAGAATGGTTCTGCCGGACGGTGCGACGATTTGGCCGCCGCGACCGCGCTGCGGCTGCAGCGCCGGATGGTCGGCGAAGAGAAAGAGAAGTTCTATTACAGGAGTCTCAGCGATGGACCTTCACGCGAAGCGAACTCTCTCGGTCCTCACGCTTCCGCTGGCAGTGGCCCTGCTCGCGGCGGCCGCCGCGGTCGAGGCGGCCGACAAGCCCAACTTCATTTTCATCAACATTGACGATCTCGGCTACGCGGACGTCGGCGCGTACGGGTCGAAGCTCAACCGCACGCCGAATCTCGACCGGATGGCCCGCGAGGGCCGCCTGCTCACCTCTTTCTACGCCGCGCCGGTCTGCTCGCCGTCGCGAGCCGCCTTGATGACCGGCTGCTATCCCAAACGTTCGCTGAGTATTCCCCACGTGCTCTTTCCCGCAAATGACATGGGGCTCGCGCCTGAAGAGATCACGATCGCGGAGTTGCTCAAAGCAGAAGGGTATACATGCGGCTGTATCGGCAAGTGGCACCTCGGCGATCAGCCCCAGTTCCTGCCGCGGCGGCAAGGCTTCGATTATTATTTCGGCCTGCCCTACTCGAACGACATGGGGCCGGCCGAAGACGGTGTGAAGAGCAACCTCGGCGACCCGGTTCCCCAGCGGAAAGGGCAAGGGCAGCCGCCCCTGCCGCTCTTGCGCAATGAAACGGTGCTCCAGCGGGTGCTGGCCCACGACCAGACTACGCTGGTGGCGCGTTACACCGAAGAGGCCGTCGGGTTTATCCGCGAGCATCAGCGCGGCCCCTTCTTCCTCTACCTGCCGCACTCGGCCGTGCATTTTCCGCTTTATCCGGGCGAAACGTTCCAGGGCAAGTCGAACAACGGACTCTACGGCGATTGGGTCGAGGAAGTCGATTGGAGCGTCGGCCAGGTGTTGGACACGGTCCGCGACCTGAAGCTCAGCGACAATACGCTGGTGATCTTCACTTCGGACAACGGCGGCACCGGCCGCGCGGTCAACGACCCGCTCCGCGGCAACAAGGGCAGCACTTGGGAAGGCGGCATGCGCGTGCCGACGATCGCCTGGTGGCCGGGCAAGGTCCCCGCCGGCACGCAGACCGACGCGATCACCGGCATGATCGACGTCCTGCCGACCTTCGTGAAGCTGGCCGGCGGCAGTCCGCCTGCCGACCGAAAGCTCGACGGGGCCGACGTCTGGCCGCTCTTGTCCGCCCAGCCGGGCGCGAAATCGCCGCACGACGTTTTCTACTACTACCGCGGGCTGAGGCTGGAGGCGGTTCGCAGCGGCCCGTGGAAAATGCATCTGGCAAAGAACGAACTGTACAACCTCGAAGACGACATCGGCGAAAGCAGCAACGTCGCGGCCGCCAATGCGGAAGTCGTCGACCGCCTGCGGGCGCTAGCCGACGAGACGGCGGACGATCTGGGGCTGGACGGCGTCGGGCCCGGCTGCCGCCCCTTGGGCAAGGTGCCCGACGCCAAGCCGATCATCGCCCATGACGGGACGTTTCGCGACGATCTGGGACGGTAGCCGGGGCGTCGCGCCGCGCGGGCCGACGCCGCGCCGGCGAGACGGCCTGTCCTCGCACGGCGTTCCGCCACAACATGTGCGCACGGCGCGCGGATTTGCCGTAGGAAGACTCTAAGGCGGGAGAGAAGACCATGTTCCGAACCGTGCGAAGTGGCCCTGTTCTGCGAAGAGGGTTTTTGCCGGCCGTTTTGCTGCTCGCATGTGCTGCGGGCGGGCAGGCCGCCGGCCGGGCGGATCTTGACGAAGCAGGGCATCTCGCCCGACAAATCCTGAATGCCGCCGAAGTCCGGGGCGGCCTGGTCGTTCATCTCGGCTGCGGCGACGGCAGAATCACGGCGGCCCTGCGGGCGGGCGAGGGCTTTCTCGTCCACGGCATCGACGCCGACCCGGCCGTCGTGGCGGCGGCGCAAGAGCATATCGATGCGCAAGGTCTTTACGGGCCGGTGTCGGTGGAGTGCCGCAGCGACTCCGCTTTGCCCTACGCCGACAACCTCGTGAACCTGCTCGTCGTCTCGCAAAACGAAGGGGGCGTATCGAGCGAGGAGATGCTGCGGGTGCTCGCGCCGGAAGGCGTGGCGCTGGTTTCCGGAAGCAACAGCGAGAGCACGACGCCTGGAGACGAGCAGACGGCGGCCCGCCGCGTCGAGATCGGCGGAAAGCCGTGGCACGTGATCCGCAAGCCGTGGCCCGCAGAGATCGACGAGTGGACCCATTGGCTGCACGGCCCGGACGGCAATCCCGTGGCCGCCGACAGGGTGGTCGGGCTGCCGCGGCGCGCCCAGTGGGTCGCCGAGCCGCGCTGGTCGCGGTCCCACGAGAAAAGCCCGTCGCTCACGGGCATGGTGTCGGCCAAGGGACGGCTCTTTTACATTTGCGACGAGGCTCCCCCCAGCCTCGGCGGCCCGCTGCCGGACCAGTGGCGATTGGTGGCCCGCGACGCATTCAGCGGCGTCCTCTTGTGGAAGCGCCCCGTCGGCGACTGGGGTTGGCAGGCGTGGTCGCCGAGCGAGCCGCTCAACTTCCGATGGGGGAACCCTCGTTTCATCCACCGTCGCCTCGTGGCCGTCGGCGACCGCGTCTACGTGACGCTCGGTTACAGCGATCCCGTTTCCGCGCTCGACGCGGCCACGGGCGAGCTCGTCCGCGTCTATCAAGGCACGGAAAACACGTGCGAGGTTCTGTGCCACGACGGGCTGCTCGTGCTTTCGGCCGCGACAGAGCCCAAGACGGCGACCGATCGCTCCCCACCGCTAAAGATCATGGCCGTCGAGGCGGCAACCGGACGGCTCGCCTGGGAAGCAGGCCCGTTTCCCTCGCTTTTCGATCTCGGCGAACGCGGCAAGGCAAGCGTGCTCAAGCAGGGGCATCTGATGATCGCCGCCGGCAGCGGGCACGTCTACGCCGTCACCGAGAAGGACGTCATCGCCCTCCGCCTCGGCGACGGAAAGCCGGCGTGGTCCGTGCCGCGCCCCGCCGCCGTGCTGAGAAGTCCCGCAAACGAAAAGCTTCGGGCCGCCCTGAACAAAATGTTCACCAACCTCGGCAGTCTCGTGGTCCACGACGGCCGCGTCTACTACGCCCAGCCGCACGTGCCCGCGTCGAAGCTGGTGAACGCCTCGCCGATGACGCTCCTTTGCCTCTCGGCCACCACCGGCGAAGAGCTGTGGCGGCGGATCTCGGCCGACTGGAGCTACACGACCTCTCTGAACGTCTACGCCGCCCGCGGCCTGATCTGGGTCCACGACGATCCCCGCCAAGGCCCGTACGATCTGGTCGGCCTTGATCCCGAGACGGGTGAGCCCAGGATCCGTTACGACCTCCGGTCTATTCTCACGACCAAGCACCACCACCGCTGCTATCGCAACAAGGCGACGGAGAACTTCCTCTTGATGGGCAAGGAGGGCGTCGAGTATGTCGACTTGAGCACGGGGGATGTTCTTCCGAATCGTTGGCTGAGAGGAATGTGCCTCTATGGGGTCATGCCGGCCAACGGCTTGCTCTACGCGCCGCCCCACGCCTGCTCCTGCAACCCCATGACGTTGTTGCAAGGCTACTGGGCCCTGGCTCCGGCCGGTTCGGACGCGCAAGTTTCCGGCGACCGTCGGGCCGGACGATTAGAGAGGGGGCCGGCGTACGGGTCGCCCGTCCTCGACGCAACCGTCCGACCGGAGGACTGGCCCATGTACCGCCACGACTCTTTGCGAAGCGGGGCCGCGGCCGGCACGGTGGAGACCCCGTTGCGCGCGGGCTGGACGGCGTCGATCGGCGGAAAGCTTACCGCGCCGGTCGTCGCCGGCGGGCGGGTGTATTTCGGCCGCCGCGATGCCCACGAGCTGGTCGCCCTCGATGCCGACAATGGAACCGTCCTCTGGCGCTACCGTCTCGGCGGAGGCGTGGATACGCCGCCGACGATCTATCGGGGCACCGTGCTGGCGGGCTGCTCGGACGGCTCGGTGTACTGTCTGCGGGCGTCGGACGGCGCTTGCGTCTGGCGATTCCACGCGGCTCCCCAAGACCGCTACGTGGTGGCGGAAAACCGCCTCCAATCGGCCTGGCCGGTGCACGGCAGCCTGATCGTCCACAACGACGTCGCCTACGTCGCGGCGGGAAGATCGTCCTACCTCGATGGCGGCATCCGCTTCTACGCCCTCGACCCCGGCTCGGGCGAGGTGCTCCGGGAAAGAACCTTCTTCACCGAGCAGGAGGACCAGGAGGCCTATTTCGAAGGCGTTACTTCGGATCTGTTGCTGAGCGACGGCGACGGCCTGTTCCTCCGCCATTTGCGTTTCGATCCCGAGACGCTCGAGCCGGCGCGGATGGGCTCGTGGAGCTTCAAAGGCCCGGAGCCGCCGGGAAAAGGCGGCGCTTCACCGCTCAAAGAAGGCTTGCCGCTCTGGGACAGACAGAGTTCTTACCTCAGAGGTGGGCAGGGATTTTTGGATGGCTCGCTCTTCGGCCGGACGCAGTTCCATCTCGACGGCGGCGAGGCCTGCCATCTGCTCTCCTTCGACGCGGCGCGGACTTACGGGTTTCAACTGAGCACCAACCCCGGGCATTTCACCGACTTCACGCCGGGGGCCGAAGGCTACTCGATCCTTTGCTTCGACCGCGGCGGCGGGACGGAAAGGAAAGCCCGAGAGATCTGGCAGGAGAAGCTGCCGCTTCGCGTTTACGGCATGGTGCTCGCCGGAGAGAGCCTCTTTCTGGCCGGCGTGCCCGACGTCATCGACCCGACCGATCCTCTGGCCTCGTTCGAAGGGAGACTGGGGGCGAGCCTTGTGGCCCTCGATGCCCGCTCCGGAAAGAAGCTCTCGGAGCTGAAGCTCGACGCGCCGCCGGTCTTCGACGGGCTGATTGCCGCAAACCAGAGGCTCTACCTCGCCGACCGCGCCGGCCGTATCCTCTCCTTCACCGCCGACGAAACGAGCGCCGCCGATCGTTGAGCCACGGCACGCAGCATATTGTCGAGAAGCGAAAAGAAGACTAAGGTTAAGGACGCAGTTGCGGGCTGGCGACCAGCATTGACGGAGAGGTGAGGGCCCCAAAAAGTCGATGCTCGTCCGCTTCGGACTGTTGGCTTCGAGAATCGCAGTCGGCACTGGATCGTTTAGCGGCGATCACAATCCCCATCAACAGGAAAGTGAATGAATGGCAGATTCTGAGAATAAGGAAGAAGGAATCAGGTTGTTCAGGGGAATCTTCGTAGTAGGAGACACGATCACCGACCTCTACGATAAGGAACTACTCGAATTCATGAGGGACTTCGAGATCAGGTCCGTCTACAAATACGTGGATGAGAATCCAGGCGTCTTGGATGACAGTAAGAAGTCCACGATCTTCTCAAGGATCAAGGCGGCAACTCATGAGTCGAGGATCAGGAAGACAATGAAGGAACACAATGCGAATTTCCTTCTGATACAGATATCGAAGACGAAGATCTATTATGATTATTGTTGGGCTGACTGAGAGGAGCCCAACTCATGGCTCTACCGGCGACAGCGACAAACGGAATTGGAACTCAAGTTGGCCCGTATCGACCTGGAGTGGGAACGAGAACGCCAAGAACACCTGGTGAACAAGGGACCTTACGTGCTTGTGACATGGGGTGGTAGCCGACAGGCTCCCACCAAAAGCATGGCTTGGCGGTGCCTTGTGCTGATGCCCA
>Ga0180437_10007228_pt1 | contig 14543 bp, 8 predicted proteins | sample SS_ome_4_FD_132410 | JGI IMG/M metagenome (GOLD analysis project Ga0180437, IMG submission 132410) | Hypersaline lake sediment archaeal communities from the Salton Sea, California, USA - SS_3_D_1 metaG | ecosystem: Environmental > Aquatic > Non-marine Saline and Alkaline > Hypersaline > Sediment...
CCGGGCGAACCGTGTCATACCGGGCGGCGGCCAAACCGTCAGCAAACGGCCGGAGGCTTTCCTTGCCGGGAAATGGCCCGGGTACTTCAGCCGTGCGAAGGGAAGCCACATCTGGGACGTTGACGGCAACGAGTACATCGATTACGTGATGGCGCTGGGCCCGATCATGCTCGGCTACTGCCATCCTGCGGTGGATGCCGCTATCGAGGAGCAGCTCCATAAAGCCACGGTGGCGAGTTTGTGTTCACCCTTAGAGGTGGAATTGGCGGAGAAGATCGTCGAGCTCGTGCCGTGTGCCGAGATGGTCCGGTTTTTCAAGACGGGCGCTGAATCAACATCGGCTGCCGTGCGGCTCGCGCGGGCGTACACGGGCCGGGACAAAGTCGTCTCGTGCGGGTATCAGGGCTGGCACGACTGGTGGGCCGCCAAGAATAGCGAGCGGGGTGTCCCAAAGGTCCTCGGCGAGCTTACGCTCGATGTTGAATACGGCGACAGTGACGGGCTCGGCGAGATTCTGGAGCAGCATGGAGAGACGATCGCCTGTTTCATACTCGAGCCGCTGTGTTCGGAAGCGGACCCGGAATTCTTGAGATTCGCCAGGGAAGAGACGGAAGAGCGCGGTATACTGCTTGTTTTCGACGAGATTATCACCGGTTTTCGTCTGAGTATCGGTGGCGCTCAAGAGTATTTCGACGTGATCCCCGACGTGGCGACGTTCGGCAAGGCGATGGCGAACGGTATGCCTATCGCGGCCGTCGCGGGACGCAGGGATGTGATGAAGCTCGCGGGCGAGATGTGGATATCGAGCACGTTCGGCGGTGAAGCGCTGTCGCTTGCTGCGGCTCTTGCGACTCTTGGCGAGCTGGAGAAGCCGGGCGTGATCGATACGCTGTGGGAGACCGGTGCGAAGCTGCTGGATGGATGGAAAGAGCTTGTTGAGAACAATGGGGTTAACGCGACGGTCGTCGGCATGCCGCCGATACCGATGCTGCGGTTCCTGAACGGGGCGGGCGAGCGTGACATGGAAGCCGAAGGGGTCTTCCTCGGCGGGATGCTTGAACGAGGCGTTCTCTGGCGAAGAGAGCACTATGCATTTATTACCGCATCGCACTCGCCGGAGGATATAGAAAGGACGCTTGAAGCGTCAAAGGTAGCGATTGAGGCAGTCTTAAATGCTTTCGTAGCCGAAGCGAAGTAGCGAAAGGGGGTGAACAGAGACCGGAATCGTAGATACAGAGCATGGTTGAAGCAGGGGGCTGCAATATCTGCAACGCAGGCAAGGAGAATGACGATGAAAGGGCATAAGAAAGGGTTTACGCTAATCGAGCTGCTGGTGGTCATAGCGATCATCGGCATACTGGCGGCCATACTGCTGCCGGCGCTGGCGCGAGCGCGCGAAGCGGCGCGTCGTGCATCATGCGCAAACAACTTAAAACAGATGGGCATAACGTTCAAGATGTACGCCAATGAGTGGAACGGGAAAATGCCGGCGATCAAGCCCGGGAATTTTGTGCCGCACCCCTGGCTGACTTACGGTCAGCTCTTCTACATTCGCATGGCGAATCTGCGGTCGCTCTATCCAGAGTATCTGACCGACCCGAATGTTTTGATCTGTCCGTCCGGGGTAACCTGTCGCGACGCACTTGACGAGCCGGGGACGGCGGTCGGCTGGAACACTGCTCCGGACAAGAATGCTTGCGCGTCGGGCGCGTGGCGCAACGTGCCGGAGGACACCGTTAATGGACCAAACGCGTTCAACCCTGACTGGGTGAATGACGGCGTCTATTGGTATCAGGCGTACCTGAGTACGAACATGAAAACGTGGGTGGTCTGGAACGCGTTTTTCCAGTATGTGATTCCAACTGACCTCCTTCCGACGGTGCCGAGCACGAGCCCTGAGTATCCCCACCAGGTCGCCAGGGCGCTTGACCGCGACCTGGATCTTGGCGGCACCTCATACGAGGGATTTGGATCGACGCCGGGTGGTAACACGATATACCGGCTGCGGGAAGGGATCGAGCGGTTCTTGATCACGGATATCAACAACCCGGCCGGTTCCGCTATGGCACAAAGCGAGATTGTGATGATGTACGATGCCGTTGCGTCGGATGCTTCAAAGTTCAACCATATTCCCGGCGGCTGCAACGTTCTGTACCTCGACGGGCACGTCGAGTTCGTTAAACTCGGGACCTATCCCGTGAGGATGGAGATGGCTCTGGTGGCTGGCGGCGATATGCCACCCGAGGATCTGCTCACGATGCCCCTGTAAGGAGGAGGCTGAAGACAGTAGAGTCGAAGCGGAAGCGCAGCTTGCGGCAAGAACCAAGTTTGTCATAGCGCTTGAAGCCGTTGGTGCGTCAGGGTTAGAATTCCCTGACGCACCCAGCCGCTTATGCTGGGGCGATTGGAGGGGCAGACCCGTGTGTCTGCCCGACAGCGATGGGCGAACGGGCCGGTTTGCCCCCGGAATGAATCGAGGAGAGTATACGTAATGTCTTCTCTCAGGTTCTTCGATGCGAACTGCCGGATAGGTCGTGGGAGACTACCGGCTCCCGGCGGTCTGGAGTCCGTCGAGGATCTACTGCGTGAGATGGACGAGTTCGGTATCGACCGGGCGCTGGTGCACGCAAGTGAGGCCCGCGACTATGATCCGGAGGAAGGTAATCAGGCGCTCATGGATCTGATCGCCGGTCACGACAGGCTCGCACCGTGCTGGGTGGCGCCGGCACCTGACATACGGGCCCCCTCAACGTAGGTGAGTACGTCGAGAAAGCGGTGGCGTCCGGAGTACGCGCATTCCGTGCGTATATCTCTGAAATGACGTACAATTATCCCCTGAACGACTGGGTGACAGGAGATCTGCTCAGCGCACTGAACGACCACCATATGCCGCTGTTCGTCGGCGCGCTGGAGAGTCCGTGGGACGATATCCGGCAGGTCTGCCTCACTTATCCGAACGTTCCGGTAGTTACAGTTCGACCAAAATACCGTGAGACCCGATGGTTGTATGCGCTCATGGCCGAACTGCCGAATTTTCACCTTACATTTTCCTGGCTGGCGTTCCACAGATCCATAGAGGATGTCTGTAACAGGTTCGGTCCGGAACGTTTGCTCTTCTCCACGCATCTGCCGGAGTTTTCACCCGCCATAACCATCGGCATGGTGACGTACGCCCAGATCAGCGAGGACGACAAGCAGCAGATTGCCTTCGGAAATCTCGACCGGTTGATGGGAGGTGTCCGATGAGCACGTACGGGACACTTTTCGAAGCCGGCTTGACCGGCAGACGGCTCGACGATATCGAGGTCATCGACGTCCACGGCCATTACGGTCCGAACTTTCAGTACAACTATCCTCATTACGGTGCCGAAGATCTGTTGTCGGAGATGGACCGGGTCGGAGTCGACAAGTTCATCATGAGCGGGATGCGCGCTCTTGCCGGCGATATGCATGCGGGGAACCGGGAGATGCTGGAGGTATGCGAACAGCATCCCGACCGGTTTCTCATGCACTACGTGGCGAATCCCCATTTTGCGTCGGAGTTCGAGGAGCACATGGGGCCATATCTGGAGCATCCACTGGTCAAGGGATTCAAGGTTCACTCGGAAGGCGAGATGTATCCGCTCGGGGGCGACGGCTACAAGCGTGTCTGGGAACTGTCGGCCGAGCGGGGGTTCCCTGTGCTCGTGCACCTTCTGCCCGACCGCGACATGGATGCTTTCGTGAAGATAGCCGATGAGTATACGGATGCAAACCTGCTGTTCGCCCATCACGGCGGACCCGAGAACCTCGATAAGCATCTTCCTATGATAAAGGATAAGGCTAACATCTATGTTGACACCTGTTGTTCGCTCTTGCCGGTAGGGACGATGGAACGGTTGGTGGACGAGTTGGGTGTCGAGAGGATACTTTTCGGCAGCGATATGCCGTACCTGAACCTCGGCGGACAGGTCGGTAAGGTGCTAATGGCCAAGTTCGGTGACGATGTGAAGAAGAAGATACTCGCCGGGAACGCGAAGAAATTGTTCAGGCTTGATTAGTCGATTTAGCAGCAATACGTGTGTGCGTTGTGGAGGCGGGTTACAGACCCGCCTCTATGGTCAGTGGAGGAAACTACGATGTCAGTTAGAATGGCTGGATTTGGCGTTGCGTTCCTTGCTCTTGTTTTGTCGTGCGTGACGGCACGCGCGCAAGAGCCAGGCGACAGACCGCCACCGGAGGCAACGGCGAGACTGCGCGAGCAGGTGCGCGAGCTGGAGCAAGCGTTGGCGGCAAAGGATGAGGACGCCGTTTACAGCGCCGTCGAGCGATGTCGCAAGGTGCTGGGGCCTTACGCGGGAGTGCCCGAGTCGCCGGAGAAGCATTTCAAGCCGATTGACACGAGCACTCCGGACGTCGGCAAACTTACATCTGTGTGGGAAGAGTTGTACCTCGGACCGCTCGCGAAGCATGGCGCACGGAGCGAACTTGCCAAGAACAACCACATGGAGCTGCGCGAGTCGGCGTACATCGCCATGAGCTGTATTGCGTTCGCCGACGCCGTCCCCGCCAAGGCGCACGAGTATATCGCGCGCGCTCGTGAGGAGCTCGACTACCTGCTCGCGCGGCAGCACTCCTCCGGGTTGTTCCCCTACCCCGCCTATCCAGGCGGATCAGCACCGCCCAACATGATTGCTGCTGCAGATCGGTATCGTCGCGAACATCCGGAGTTGGTTGAAGGCGATTACCTTGTCGGCGTGAACCAGTTCGATACGGGTTGCTGCGCGTATGCGCTTGGTGAAGGGTATCGAATCACACGCGACTTCCGATACCTTGAAGCCGCCAGGGAGGCTGGCGACTGGGCGCTCGGGGTAGACCTGGAAACCAACTGGAACTACAACGTCTTCTCGGTCTGGCAGCTCGCTAAGCTGTATTCGTTGACTGGTGAGACGAAGTATCTGGATGCCGCCGTCGAGAAAGCGACGATCGGCGTTATCCCCGGACTGATGGAAACCGGTCATTGGGTCGACCAGCACAACGCCAAACAGAGCTACCACTGGGTGATGATAAGAGGGCTGAACGAGCTTCTGCGGGTTATGCCGGAAGACCACCCGCGTTACGCTGATATCAAGGATAAGATGTTTCTGGCGGCTAACACGCGCGCGGGCGAGACTGTCCGTGACGGTGCGTCTAACATCGAGAGCGCGCTGCTGGGTCTCTCGCTCATTCTGGGACAGTTCGGCCCGAACGAGACGTGGGAGACGGCTGCCAACATTATCGTAAACGCGATGTGCGCTGAGGGCAAACCTAACTCGGTGGCATTGCCGGTGTACATCCGGTACCGCACGATGCGCGAGCGGTCACCCGACACGTCCGACCCCGGCGACCATTCCGCGGAAGAGATCTACCGACGCGGCTCGCGCGTGATAGAGTCGATGAACAATGTTACGGACATTGTGAAACGCAGAGAGCTGTCCGACCTCGTCGCCAGAATCAGAACCCTGTATGAGGACCGTCGGCTTGAGGAAGCCGGGCGGTTTCTGACACATGTCGAGGGGGAGATGGCGCGGTACGGAGCGCGCGCTGCCGACGTCCGGCGTCAGCCCATACAGGAACTCGACCCGGACCAGCGGAGTAAGTTAGAAGCAATAACGTCTCAGATACGCGACGCCATGATCGCCAAAGACGCGGCAAGGATACGTGCACTCGTCAGTGATGCCGTGGAGATGATGGGCGATGAGGCGGGCAAACCCGAGGAAGGGCTCGTTATACGCACCGGCTTCTCGGTCGAGCCACAGTTCGGCCTCGCTGAAGCAAAAGAACTGTGGCAGAAACGGCTCGACGTTTGTTTGGAAGACCCAAAGGACTACTTCGACCAGATTCCCGAGCGCAGGATGACCCTGCGTCATTTTGCGTGGTGCATGTTCAGTCTCGTGGCACTGCACGAACGCACCGAGGATGCGGAAACAAGGGCTAGGCTGGCAGAGGGGATCCGATACGGTGCAGATATGCTTCTGGCCCAACAAGCCAGCAACGGTGTGTTCGGGTTTCCGTATGATCCTGATTCGAAAGAGCGACTCAGGAGACAGGGTGCACGCATCGTCGAGGAGGGAAGAGCACGGGGAATCAAGATGGTCGAGAACGGCTGGATCATCGAGGACCTGGGCGACGGCGGGCTCCAGTTCGATAATGGATTGTGCGGTACTGCAATAGTAATGGCCTATTGTGTGCTCGGCGATGAGCGGTATCTGGATTCGGCGAAACGTTGCGCCCAGTACGTCAAACGCATCCCCATGGTTGTCAACTGGAATTACAACGCGTTCTCGGCGCGGTTTCTCGCGCACCTTTATGGGGTTACCAAGGACGATGAGATTCTGGCGGTGGTAGCTGAGAAGCTCGAGCTTGGCGTACTGCCCGGTATGATGGACAACGGCCGGTACTTCGACGCGCACAACGCCAAGACGGTGTACCATCTGATCATCATCGAGTCGCTGCTGGCCGCGTCGCAGGTTATGCCTTCCGACCACCCGTTATACGCCGAGACGCTGAACGCAGCGAAGAAAACGATAGAGAACCTTGCCAGGGAGGTGCTCGATGTCGGCCCGAATCATCCAGATCGCAGTCTCGGCGTGTTCTCACGTTACCTGATGCGGTTCGGCCCGAACGACCACGTGCATAATGCGCTCGGCGCGACGATTAATGCTATACTTGGACCGATAACGCCCGAAAGCGTCGGGTCAGGGGACATGGAGATGGTGGCGTACCAACTGGGGTTTTACCTCGACTACCTGAAATTCGAGGGAAAACTGTGACAAACAGGCCAAAATTCTTCTACGGTTGGTGGATTGTGCTGGCGGCAGCGCTTTCCTACGGCGCGGTGATCGGATTCCTCTATTACATCTTTGGGGTGTTCGCCGTCCCGCTGCAGGAGAAGTTCGGCTGGGATCGAGCACAGATTTACCTCGTCCAGACCATGTGGGCGCTCGTGATGGCGTGTCTTGCGTTCGGTGTCGGTTGGTTCATTGACAGATTCGGCCCCAGGCTGCTCATGGCTTGCGGCGGTATCCTTGTCGGGTTGGGTATGGTGGGATTGAGCCGGATGACCTCGCTGCGCGATTTTTACCTTTTCAATTTTGTCGCTGCGATAGGAGCGAGCGCTTGCTCGCTGATCCCTGCGCAGACCGTCGTGGCGAAATGGTTTGTGAAACGCCGTGGACTGGCGATGGGGATCGCCTTGGCGGGCGGCGGCGTAGCAGGGTTCATCGCGCCTCAGGTGGCCGGTTACCTCATTCGCGCGTATGGTATTGGAGGAGGATACCTCGGACTCGCAATCATCTGCTGGGCGCTGATAGTGCCCGCGTCGCTTCTGCTTATGAGGAGGCAACCGTCCGACATGGGACTGTTCCCTGATGGGGCCGAGCCGCAGGAGCCCGGTGAAACGGGGCAGACTGATTCTGGACCTGATGCGAGCGGTCTGGATGTCGGTCAGGCGGTGACCACGCTCAGCTTCTGGATATTGCTGTTGATTTATTTCATGCTGAATCTCGCTTACAATGCGGTACATCCCCACTTGATTCCGATGCTGACAGATGCGGGTGTCGTTGCGAGGATTGCTGAGCGTGGGTTTGGTCTCACCGTGGGTATGAGCGTATTCTTCAGATTTGCGGGCGGAGCTATCGCCGACCGGGTCAATAAGAAACTCATGGCAGCAACGTGCTCGGTGTTCTTTGCGTCGGCAATCCTCGCCCTCTTTATTAGCAAATCGGCGGAGGTCTTGTTCGTCGTGGTTCCGTTGTGGGGTGTAGCGCTCGGTTGTTCGGCGCCCGTTATGCCGTTGCTGGTTGCTGACAGCATGGGTACGCGTTCTTTTGGCAAGATCATAAGTTTCATGACGATCTGTCAGGTTGCAGGCGCTGCTTTAGGTCCGGCGTTTTCCGGATTCATACACAAGTACGCCCACAACTATCAACCTGCGCTTCTGACCGCTGCGGCACTGTACGTCATGGTGGCTGTGCTGGTGTTTCTGCTTCGGAGCTTCACGGCGGATGCAGTTCAGCAGCCTTCAGGAGCGTCCTCAGAGACACCCGATTGACCGTGATTGGGGACGACCGTCGTGACGCAAAGAGGTGTCTCCTGCCCCATATTCTAGGGAATCGGTCAGGGAGGCGGAGGGACGCCGCAACTCTCTCGCTAGACATCTGAGCCGTTTCTCATAGTACCGCCGCTTCGAGCACAGGAAGGAGTATTCATGGAGCAGGACGTCGCTCAGGTACATCACGCGGCGCAGGTCGTAGTCCTTGTCTACATGGCGTTAATGGTCTCGATCGGCGTCTATTTCTCCCGCCACATGAAGACGATCGGGGACTATTTCAAGGGAGGGAGCTCGATTCCAGGATGGGCGGCGGGCATCTCCGCGTACATGACGAATTTCAGCGCATACTCGTTCGTCGCGATCGCGAGCGTCGTCTATCTCAACGGCCCCGCCGGCATTATGCTCGAAACAGGACCCGCACTCGCTTTTTACGTCGGCGCCCTGGTACTGGCAACACGGTGGCACAGGGCGCAAGTGACAACACCGGTCGAGTATCTTGAAGCGCGGTACGGAAGGGGAACCCGCCAGATCTTCGCCTGGCTGGGGGTGACCATGTCCTTGCTCGGCAGCGGGATGCGCATTTACGCGTTGAGCCGTCTCATCAACGCCCTGCTTGGCTTCCCCTTGCTGGCGAGCATCGTGGGTTCCGGGCTGATCATGTTGAGTTACACGCTTTTGGGCGGTGTATGGGCGGTGGTCGTTACGGACGTGGTCCAATTCGTCGTGCTATTCGCGGCAGTGATCCCGCTTTTCCTCATATCGCTCGCCAAGGTTGGCTGGATTGCAGGAATGCTGGCCCAGTCGCCGGCGGGATATTTCTCATTTCCTGCAGGCGAGTACACCTGGTACTGGCTGGGTGCTTGGTGGCTGAGCTACCTGCTGGACTACAACGGCAACTGGGGCATCATCCAGCGGTACTGCGTTACCGCTTCCGAGCGCGAGGCGCGTAAGGCAGGATACTGGGCTGCGGCGCTCTCGGTGCCGCATGCGGTATTGCTGTTCATGCCGGTGCTGGTGGCACGAATTATCATGCCCGACATTGATCCCGAAGCATCTTACGGGCGCATCGCCATGGCTTTGTTGCCGACGGGGATAATCGGGATCGTGGCCGCCGCAATGCTCGCAGCAACGATGAGCGCTCTCGACTCCAGCTGGAACATCGGCTCCGGTGTCCTCACTAAAGATGTATACCAGCGCTTGATTCGCCCGAATGCCGGTGACCGCGAGTTACTCAATGTCGGACGACTGGCAACTGCCCTAATCGGAGCGGTTGCCACATCGATAGCGATTATCATTGCGCTGACGGAAACCCGCCTGTTTGGCATGGCGCAGAAAATAGTGTCAATGATCCAGGCACCCACGGTTGTTCCGATCCTGCTCGGACTGATGATTCCAAGAATGCCTCGCTGGAGTGCCCTGGCGGGTGTGGCAGTCGGTGTTCTCGCATACTTGGTGAACGACTACCTTTTGCCGGAAGAGACACCGTTCGCGGTGGAGTTTGCCGTGAGCTTCGGCAGCGTGATCGGAGCGATGCTGCTTTGCGCGTGGTTGGCTCCCGCACGCGGCAAGGATCGCGAGCGTATAGCCGCGTTCTTCGATAAGCTTCGCAGACCCGCGATACGGCCGCCGATCCCGGCGACGGACGTGCCGCACCCGCTTCGCATCATCGGCGTTTTCGTCGCGCTCATCGGGGTGATGATGCTTTGTATGATAGCGTTGCCTCAAAGCTCAGCCGAGCGCGTCTTGACGGCACTGGGCGGTTTGTTCCTCATTGGTGTCGGTGTTGCCATGAGGTGGTCTGGTGGCCGGGATGCCAGGAGCCCCCGACAATTAGAAGATGGCAAAGGAGGATTCGAGATATGAAAGCGGGTCTGATAATTGTCCTCGCGTTCACGCTTCTGCTATACGCCGGTGCGCCCGCAGCAGCCGAGCTTCTCGGAAGCGGGTTTGACCCGGAGACTTGGCCGGGTCTCATGCCGGACTTCGAGGAGAAGCTCGATCCTATTGCAGGAGAGCTGCTCGACGCAATGCGGGCAGGCGATGATGCCGGGATTGAAGCAGCCAAGAGAGAACTTGTCAAGAAGATGGGAAAGTATGCCGGCGTGCCAGAAATCATACCGGAGTATGGTAGTCCGATTGACACCTCGCTGCCGGATCTGGCGAAGGTGGAGAAGCTTTGGCATGAATCGTTCAAACGAATGCAGGGGCGGAACGGTTGGGAGGTTGCCGACCCGCCAAAAGCAGAGATTCAGACCGGACCTCGCTTACGCGTGAGTTTCAGGAATGCGCGGGCATATCTGCACTCGTACAACGCGGGATTAGAACGTAGCGACGAGTATCTGAAGTATGCCGTTGAGGGGTTCAACTACATCACGAGCACCCAGGCTAGTACGGGGGTGTTCGGGTATCCCTATGATCCCAACACTAAAAACCGGCTGAAGCAGGCTGCCGCCCGTGTCGTCGAGGAAGGTCGCGCGCGCGGACTCACTATGGTCGAGAACGGCTGGGTGATCGATGACCTGGAAAGCGGTGGTTTGCAGTTTGACAATGGCGTGTGCGGCGCTGGATTGCTGTACGCTTACGCCATCACGGGCGACGCCCGTTACCTGGACTCCGCTCGACGCGCAGCCGAGTGGGCTATCGACCGACCGTTGGTGAACAACTGGAACTACAACTGTTTTTCCGGATGGGTGCTTGCAAGGCTGTACCGCGTCACCGACGAGCAACGCTATTTAGATGCTGCCACGGTCAAGTTCAAGTACGGTGTACTCCCGGGTCAGATGGAGAACGGCCGGTGGTTCGATCAGCATAACGCCAGGATCCAGTATCACTCGGTCATGTTGCGGTCACTGGTGGATTTCTATCTTGCCCTTGTTGCTGCAGGAGATCCATACGCAGGTGAAGTTAAGGATCATGTCATCCGCGGACTCGACAATCTTGCCGAACAGATTACAACCTATGGCGCGTCAAACGTGCACGAGCTGCTCTCGCTCGACGCCTTGTGTATGGGTCTCATGACGTTCGGGTATCACGAGAATTGGGAGCGCGCTGCTAACGTCAACGTGAACTTTCTCTGCGATCATTTTCTGCCACGACTTGAGGAGGGCGGCTATCCGATGACGGAAACGGTCGCCCAGTATCTTCTGCACCGACGCGTGAAGGATGGTGAAGCGCGCTCTCGGGAAATAGAGATTCGGTAAATATGAGGTGCCTGGCTAGGATAAACTTTGTAATTGTGGTGATGGCACGGTCGACTCTGCCAAGAAGAAATTCATCAAGAACCGGGGAGGCATGCCGGGGTGCCGCCCAAGCCGATCATTGATCTCCTTGCGATGCTAGATCGCGCAAGTAGTCTTTCATAAGAGGCCATAGGCGGCGGTACTGCTCGAATCGCACGTCGTAACGTTCTTTCATCTCCTGGTCCGGCTCGAACCGACGTTCCGGCCGGACGGCGGCTGCAACTCCCTCCTCCATTGATCCGTAAGTATCCACACCGACGCCGGCCAGAATAGCAGCGCCGAGAGCCCCAGCCTCTGTCAGCTTAGGACGAGTAAGAGTCCGGTTCAGGATGTCAGCACAGATCTGGATCCACGTATCTGATTTGCTACCGCCTCCCACGACGTGTATGTCGGCTATATCGATTCCCGTTTCCGGCAGTGATTCCACACATTCGCGAAGGTAAAAAACGGTTCCCTCCATAATCCCCTTGAGGATGTCGCCGCGGGACGTCGATGTGCGCAGACCCGTAATAACACCGCACGAGTCCGCGATGAACTCAGGAGGACCGGTCGCAGTGAAGTGGGGCAGAACTATGACCGGGCTGACATCCGTCGACGCTTCAGCAATAAGATTTGCGTATATGTCCACTCCGGCGTTTCTGGCGTCCTCGTGTTCGCGTGCTGCAAACGTGTCACGGTACCATTTCAGCAGGCTACCCCCCTGGTTATAGATGAATGTTACAAAACGCCCCGGCGCAGCGTGGTGTTCCGTGTTCAATCCTCGTTCGATCATCAAAGAGGACTCCGGACGCTGAGCGAAAACGGGCGCCAAACACAAGTATGTGCCCATACCGAGCATAGCGTTGCGTTCTTCAATTGCTCCGCAGCCAAGCGCGTTCGCACATTGGTCGTGGGCTCCCGCAACCAGCGCCACATCGGTTGGTAGGTTTAGCTCGTTTGCCATACTTGAAGAGACGGTGCCGATCATAGTGCCTGAGGCGGCTGCGCGAGGCAGTTTCGATTCGTCGATGCCGACGCAGTTCAGCAGTTCGGAGGACCAGGATTCATTGTCGATATCGAAAAGCAACGTTCGGTTGGCCAGCGAGAAATCAACAACCGGCTCACCGCCGAGCATGTATGGCACGAAGCTCCCCCACAGCAGGAACTTGCTGGCCTGGTCGAAAAGACTGGGCTGGTGCTCCTTAACCCACAAGAGTTTCGTCAGACCATAATGGTTGCCGAGCGTGTTCCCGTTTATGCTGTACAACTGCTCGTTCGCCAAGACGTCGCTTAGGTGTTCGAGGTACTCCTCTCCTCGCACATCGTCGTTGAGCAGCGACGGGCCTATCATACGGCGGTCGTCTGTAACGGGCACCATCGCTTCTCCAAGAGACGAGACCGCCAGCGCGCGGATCGGGTCGCCGGTCGAGGCCGTCGCGACATCCCGAATAGCGCGTTTCACTTTCTCCCAGACGTCTCGTGCATCCAGTTCCGACCACCCGGGCTGCGGACGTTGTATGTCGTACTCTTCGTAAGCTGATGCACGCGGTTCGCCTTCTTCCGAGAAAACCATTGCTTTGCAACCGGTCGTGCCAACATCTATGCCCAAAAGACTCATGATAATTGTTCTCCTCAATTAGTCCGGCTCAGAACACACCACAACCCGTTTCCGTTCGGGTTCCGTCCGGAGGACCCCGATGGTTTTTTTTCTGACAGATTATACATCATCCGCCATCGCATTGGGCATGGTTTCATTGCGATGCGTGAGAATCGGCAGTTCACCGGCAAGACGCCCCCTCTCAGGCAGATTTGCTCCGAATTCAAACGGAACACGACTGCATTCGTGTGAGAAGTATCGCGCTTTTCGGAGAACCTTTGACTGGTTTCCGTTTTTTCGGTATAGTATGGGCCCTAACACATTGGAAAGGAGATACGATGTCCTGCAAGAGAGTGCTTGGAAAGCGGGTGTGGATTTTGTCATCCTTATTGTTAGCCATGTTCGGTTTTGGGCGAGTTTCTCCGGTGCCGGCAGGCCTTGAGGAGGTTGAGGCCTCTTCGGAAGAAGCCCTCGAAAGCGATATGGAGATTGTCGCGGGTACGAATCCGACAGACAGATTCGCAGCATCCGAATTGCAGGACTACATTGTCCGAGCCACGAACAGGCGGGTTCCGATCAACGACGCGCCGAGCACCCCAGCCTCCGGTCTCGTTTTTCTTCTCGGGACAGCCGAGTCGAATCCTCTGATTGCAAGCTTAGTAGCGGCGGAGAAGATCCGGCTAGGTAGCGAGCCGGAAGGGTTTACCGTCTGCTTACTCGCCCGGCAAGCTATAGAGGGTTGCGAGCGCGACTTGCTTGTTATAGCCGGCAACGGTGATGTGGCTCTGGGCGGCGGAAGTGCGAAGCGACTGGTCGGGGACTGGCAGAACATGCGGTTCGAGGAGAAGGAACAACGTCCTCCTGCACGCGTAAACTCGAGCGTGCTTTACGGTGTTTACGCGTTTCTCGAGGAAACGCTTTCGTTTTGTTCTCTACCGGAGAACGCTCTCGCGCCTGCGGACACGCACGAATGGATCGACCGGGTGACGCCGGATGAATTCCGCAGGCGTATCAGCTTGCTTGCGCAGAATCCGATCGTACAAAAACCAACGTTCCGGATACGCGGAAGCTGGTTCATCGACTCGTACCAGAAATGGCGGACGATCCTGCCGTGGATGTCCAAGAATCGCATGAACCAATTCACAATCTACTCCCTTGCATTTAACGAGCTCAACGGCAAGCTCCCGGAAGGCGCAACCCGTTCACCTTTCACGTGGGACGAGTTGCGCGCACTCGTTGACGAGGCCCACAAGCGGGGCATAGAGGTTCACGCACAGGTTTTCTCTCGCCCGTACGCGGGCGTCAACTGGTATCCGGGCGGGTTCGAACAGCTCCTGCGCGAGCTAACCGACGAGGAGATCCCCGCGTTTCTGGATGGGAATCCGCATTGCAAGGCGGGTCCAACCCAAGGCCGATCATCCTTCGAAGGTGCCGGCCCGGCTGTTCCCTTCGAATGTACGGCGCACGAGGAGACACGGGAGTATTTCGCCTGGCTCGTAAACCGTTTCATCGATGTGCTCGAGGACAACGGAGTCTACATCGACAACATCAACCTGGGCGAATTCGATTCGGGTGACGCGTGTCTTTGCCCCAGGTGCGAGGGTAAACGCGATCTCGCGGAAATCCGGCTTGCCACTGCGGTTGTTGAAAGCCTAGA
>Ga0180437_10007230_pt1 | contig 14539 bp, 16 predicted proteins | sample SS_ome_4_FD_132410 | JGI IMG/M metagenome (GOLD analysis project Ga0180437, IMG submission 132410) | Hypersaline lake sediment archaeal communities from the Salton Sea, California, USA - SS_3_D_1 metaG | ecosystem: Environmental > Aquatic > Non-marine Saline and Alkaline > Hypersaline >...
CTCTCCCAGGTCCTGGGTGTCCAAGATGTTTTAGCAAGTGGGTAATACGCCCCTCTTCCCGTAAATACAATTATATCAAAAGCTTATAGAATCAACATTGAATATGTCGTAAAGTCGGGCTAGTGGAAAGTGGAAGAGGATATTGCCGCTGTAAGCGAAATTATCGACATTCGAGACTTTGGTTTTGCCAAGGGGGATGCCGGCAAGCCCGATCCCTGCGTCATTGACGATTTCCGAGCGGCCGTAGGTGAATGTTCCTTGCAGTTCGAATCGGTCATTGATTTCGTATCCCAGGCTCAAACCGAAAGAGGCCCCGATATTTTCTAATGATACAATGATTTCAGGAACATCGGCTGTATTTGGGAGCGGATGGAACTTTCCTAATGTCGTGTGGGATAAATAGCCTCCTGAGAGGGATAGAGAAAAGGGTCGCCGGCGGGATTGAGCGACGGCCGGGGTCGTGAAATGGAAGAGCGATGCCATGGAAACGAGAGCCATGATAATCTTTGATTTTGATGGGCTCATCGACAATAGTAAAACGACCACAACCCTAAATTAGTTGCCGCGGCGAAGGATCTCGTGTGGTCACTTTAAGCGTTTCATGGTAAAACGAATAAAACGAGACTGATTATAGTATTCATAAGTGGAGAAGCTACTAATGGAAGAATTGATTTGGATTCTCTTTATTATTCCTCTATTTCTTGTTCTGCTCGGATTGTTGATTTGGAGTCTCATCTGGGTTTATGGCGATGCGAAGAAAAGGGGAAAGCCGGGTTGGGCTGTCGTGCTGCTGGTTCTATTGCTTGAGTGGCCTATCAGCCTTCTTTTATGGATAGTTTTTCGTCCCGATTTGAAAGCGGATTGAGTTACGGCCCAAACCAAAAAAGCAATTCCGTCGCCAGATTCAGGTCTGAGTGACAAAGTATGTCATCCTCATTCGGGATTTCTTTCCGACTAATATCTAAGAAGCACTAAGCGCCAAGTGCGGATTATGGAGAGGAAGCCCAGAATGAAAAATACCACCCGATTAAGGTTTTGGCCCGCCACTATGTTCATTGTTTTGCTGCTGACGATGACAGCGTATGGGGGGGGAGACGAAATCTCTTCGTGGGGGCAGACACTCTGCGGCAATGTCGCAATCACTCTTACTCCTTCCACGGCAACCTAATAACGATGAAATACGGGTCAATGTCAACCTATCCAACAATCAGTGCGTGATAAGTTCTTTCGGATTCGATCTGTTCTATGACACCTCTATGTTCACTTATCTAGGGATAGACGGACAAAACACCCTGACAGCAGACTGGAGCATGCTGGATGGGAACGAGATCGGCACCGGCCAGGTTCGCATCGGCGGATATTCCGGGACCGGGCCGAAATAGGCGCCACCCAGAATGGGTGTCTTATCAAAGTCAAATTGAAGGTAACCGGCCAGTGCGGGGCTTATCCCGATGGACAACAGAGTATCATAGGCGTTGATACCTATTTCGATGACCTCGTGGCTTACATCCCCCAGCCTTCCTCAGCGACCTTCACCTTGCTTTGCTGTGGTGGGGCCATCTCTTTGCCTACCGACCTCTCGGGAAATTGGGGGGACCTGATCCATATCCCGGTCCATGTCTCCAATAATTCCGCTCAGATTTGTGATTTTGAGTTCGATTTTGTCTTCAACCCCTTGGCTTTGGATGTTCATGATATCGGGTGGTCTGCGGCGGTCCAGGATTGGACCACATTGAGCTGGAGCCAGGTCGAATCCGGGAAAATAAGGATCACCGGTCAGGCCGGCTCAGGGACCTGTCTGCCTTCCTCGAGTGATAGCGACTTAGTGGTCGTGAAGGCGGTGGTGCGGTGCGTCGGCTATGCCGGCGAGACACTGATCCCGATCAAGATCGAAGGTTGCTCGAATGGAATCGCCACGCTGTGCCCCAGAGAATTCGAAACCGATTTTCTGTATAAGCCCTGCCCCAGATTGGGAGACGTGAATGGAGACGGTATCGTGACTCCGGGAGATACGCAAACCGCCTTCGAGATTTTCCTGGGCAAGCGGATCCCGACCGCATCTCAATTGACAACCGCCGATGCCAACTGCGGATGTCCTTGTGAAGGCCGGGAACATACGGCCGAGAACACCTGCATAACCCCGGGTGATGCGCAGTGGATATTCGAGCACTCCCTGATCAAACGAACGCTTCCGCTGTGTTCCGCAGACTATACCTGCCCCGAGAGTTCGGCTTCCTCTGTACCCTTACCATGGCATGCCCCGGTGTTTGAGCAAAAGCTATCCGTATTTCCGCTTCCCACATCAGGAGGGATTGGAGAACGGGTCATGATTCCGATTATGGTCAGCAATACGGGAGGCATAAAAGATTTCAGCTTCGATGTGATATTTCCCCATGATATCCTGGACTATGTCGGGACGCTGGCGGCTCCTTTGACACAGGGTTTCGATGTAGTGCAGGGTGTTGAGCAATTTCCCGGCCTAATAAGGATAGAGGGGACGAGCCGGATAAGAATCGAGGCCTGTGTCCAAGGATCGTTATGCGTATTGGTATTCCATGTCAGGAACCGGTCAAGCGGGAAGGTTTCGTTGGAGGTCGCCAACCTGAACCAAGATCTGCATGCAGCCGAGGCCAAAAGCGGCGTATTCCGGGTCAAATCCAGCCTTTCCCAGCCGGGAAGCATATCGCTGGGCCAGGGACACGAGGAAGCAGGGCTCTTGACCGTCCCGATTATCGTGTCAGGGGGATCGGAGGTGCAGGCATTTGGCCTGGAGTTCGAATTCCCCGCAGAGAACCTCGTCTTCTTGGGAGTCGAATGTACGCGACTCACAGAGTCATATGTTTCCGTGGATGGATACGTGATCCGTGACGGCGTGGTCCGGGTGGGAGGCTTCGGCACGGGAGGGCTCGAAGCAGAGGCGGGGAGGCGAGCTCATCAAGCTTGTCTTCAGGGTTAGGGAATCAGTTGCAGCAGTGGAACTGCTCCGGGCACAAGATGACCTCAAGGAATATGTAATCTTGAAGTAGGATCTAAATGCCTTATTCTAGACCCATCCCCGCTTCTGATAGCCCTTGAGACCCAGATCGAGTGCCTTTCTGACTTGATCAAGGATAGTTCTTTCCGTGCTCCTGATATAAAAACACGACTTTCCCTTGAGGAGCTTGAGAAAATCAGGGCTCAGCTTCTTCTTAACCTCCGGATCTGCGTAGGCCAGCATGTAATAGAATCCCACGTAATCTTTTTGCTTGATGATCCCGGCGAAATACACCTCATCTTTGGGTCTTTCCGCAATGATTACTTTTTTGGCGGATGTGAGCTCGTAGCTTCGCTTTTTCTGCAATGCCTCGGAGGGAGTCTTGACGGAGAAGGGGGGAGAGTAGGCTTCCATGATCTTCTTGATTCGATCGAATATCCGGTCCAATTCGTCTGTTTTCGGCATAAGCTGATCACTCCTTCACGTTCCGGTCTTCACCTCTCTGTGCGAATCCAAACCGCCATAGCGCCGGTCCGCCCTGAATTCTGGTCGGAATGAGGCCTCATCGAGCCGAAGCTCCGCCACCGGGGAATTGGACAGGTCCCGGTTGTCCAGTGTGAGCTGAGATGAGCCGGCGATGAAGAAGGTGGATCTGGACTGCATCGCGGACTCCATTCCGAACCTCCCAGATTACCAATTAATGTTGGAACAGACAAGATCCCGCCTTGGGTTGTGTCGGGAAAACGGCGGTACACTCCCCCCTTCCTTGTCAAGGAACGGGCAATACTTGAACATTGAAACCAACACCGATTTCGCGGCCATACTCGAATGGTTCCTCAGATCCTGTCCAAATATTGTTTGTATTTTTATTGTCTTGAGTATAATATCTAGGGTCGGCAGGATGAGGTCGGCCCTTGATGATGGCCGAAAAGGAAGTATTCCTGCTCGGGAGAGACGAGTGATGGACGAGAACAGTCTTCAAGAGATCAGAGAAGCCGCATCCAAGCTGCAGTGGGCGTTGGGTGAGGTCACTTTCAGGTCAAAAAAGCTGCAGAAACATATAGCGAACGATCCGGATTTGGCTCCCGAGTTTGAAGCGAAGGTAAACGAATTCATGAAAATGATTTCGCTCATCTCGTCCCAATACCGACACGACATAGCCGATGCACTGAAATCCAAGTTTTCATAAATTCGACCGCCCTTCCTATTTTCGTTATGGCGATCGTAGTCGATGTTTCGAACAGCCCTTAAAGGCCCCAAGTAATGATACTTAGCCCTAGAATTACAAAAGCCTGCCAAATCATGGGTGTTCTTCAATTGGTCTTCATATAGACCAATCTCGCGATCACCTTAACGGCCGCCATCACACACATGATGATGAAAAAATCCCAGCGGACCACATCTCGAAATATGTAATCGTAAAAAAACCAGCCGGCGATGACTATCAAACCGGCTGAAACTGACCAGCGGGTAGCCTTGTAGCGATGGTAGATCGAACGCTCATTCATTTCCCCTTTTCTCCTTTAATTCGAACAAAATGTCGGTCGGACACTGAAAGAGTTTCGATAATTTCAGTGCCAGGGGCAAGCTGGGGATGTAGCGTCCCTGTTCAATGGAGATGATGCTTTGGCGGGATACGCCGACTCTGCTCCCCAGCTCTTCCTGAGTGAGCCCCAGCCTCTGCCGGTACTCTTTGATCCGATTGACTATCTGTTCTGTCATATCAGGTTACCGTTTTGTAAAGCGCACTTTACATTATAGGCGAAAAATGCCTTATGTCAAGTAAGCTTTACAAAATATAAAGCTGCTCGAGATTCTTGTTGAGGTCGGACGTGGTTAAGGTGCCTTGGATTTCTTCCTTGATGGATTAAGTGATTGACTGATGGGGATGGAATCAATATCGTATAATCAGTAATAAGGAGGAGTCATTGTCTGAAGAGACCACCTTCTGGTTATATATCGTCTGTATTGTCTTGGGTGCGATTCTGATCTTCAACTGGATCGTGCCGGGCATTAAAATCGCGGCGATCGGTATCATCCCCTTTATTGTCGGTATTGTCGCACTCTTTTTCCATCATCGAAAGATCAAAGTGGAGTGTGATACAGACGTGGAGGAGTAATCCTCGACTCGAGGTTTGGACTATAATAGCTTGAATCATGTGCATAGGATTACGGCCGCATCAAACCATGACCTTCAAGTCCCTGGCAGCCGGTCTTTGTGTCGGTTGTTTCCTTTTTCTGATCCTGGGGGATGTCGCACGCGGTCGAGCGCGTCGAGGCCTTAGGGATCGGTGGGAACGGTTGCCCTTTCCGCTATCCACGGTCGTCGAACTCGAGGCATCGACCTCGACATTTTACGGGAGATTGAAAAATGGGGAAGCGGATTATTTTGTATCGGTCGATGCCTTTAGCGGAAAAACCAAACGGTTGGGAGCGCTGCCCGCAATCGATGGCTGGATTCCGGGAGCATCGGCGCTGGATTCGGAACAGAAACGGTTTTTTCTGGTAGCGTCTCAGGACAGCCAAAACAGAATTTTGATCGTCAATATCGAAACGGGAGGGATCATTGGATCGTCACGCCTTTCTCACCCCATAAAGACTTTTGAATTTGATCGCTCGACGGGTAAGCTGCTGGGGTTGGCTCGTATCGATGGAGTCGAAAGATTTGTCTCCATAGACCCGTCGACCGGACAGGTCGCCGTCCAAGCCGACCTGAATCCTGTCCATCAATCCTATTCGGGTGTTTTTCTGGACAGCCGGCACGACAAAATGTTTTTTATCGGCATCCGTCAGGGTCGAGATGCGGCCTGGATGGTGGATACGGCGTCGGAATCCATCCGTGAATTGTCAGGCCACAGCATAGGACTGAACGAGCACCTGATCCAATCATTTAAAGAATCCGGGGCTGCTGAGGCGATCTTTACCAGCGGAGCTCAAAGCTGTACCGGGATCGCAGGTTATGATCCTCGATCGCAGATCGGATTCATCGCCCATTTTGCCGCTGACTTTCATAAAACCGAGCTTTCCTTAGTTCAGATCGATCAGGACTTGAGGGAAAAATACAGCCTGCAGGGTGTGTCAGACTTGCGCCTATGGGTGGTGGGCGGGGTGAGAGAGAGCCCCGCATCGGTACGGACCTTGCACGCCGTCTACAGAATTTTGGTCGACAGATTGGGAGTCCACTTTGATGAAATCATGAAGTTCAATACCGGAATTTCCTATAATATCTTAATCCATAATGGTGAGGTCAGAGTCTTTTGAGATTCCGTTTTGCTCGCCGACTGGTTTCGAAAATCCCTTTTTAATGACACGGCTTGGTTTGACTTTTTGGCGGTCGCTTTCTATATTTAGATCGATACCCGAAGGGATAGGGACCGATCGTTTTTGCAATGTATTCCAGCTCCCGCTGGCTATTGGTCTTTTGATTGAGGGAAGGGCGATGGCCCGGAGAGGGGCTTCCAAAATGAATACAGAGAAATAATAAAAGTATGGGAGACAACATGATCGCTCACGCATCTTCCGAAAAGAATGTGTGCCCGCACTGTATCGGGCGAGCTTTGTGTGATTGCTCCGCCTGCGGACAAAAAGTCAGATATATCGATTTCGGTGGGAAGTGGCACAAATATTACGAGTCCGGAATATGCAGGAAATGTCACGGCAAGGGTGTCGTTACCATCAGGTGATTTTGAAAATGCCGTCCGTCTGGGCGCACTAATCTCCTCCACTGGATAAATATTTGAATTTTGTCCCATTTTAGTGATCTAATAGTGGAAATTGCGTACTTAGGAATTATAGGGAGGAGAGGATGAGCTGCCGATCCGACATTCGATTTTCCATCTTTTTAGCATGCTTGACTTTGGTCATGTTCGCTTCGAGTGCTTTCGCCTTGTCACAGGCCGTCTCGGACGTAGAACTGGAGAAAAAGTACAGCCAGATCCTGGGTGAGTATGAAATGCGGATGGAAGACCAAACCAACATCTTGAAAATCTATGTAGAAAAGGGCGCCCTGTGGGCCGCCCCGCCGGATGGAAGGGCGATAACACTCGAGCCTGCCGGGGAAAATCCGTTCGAGTTCCAGGCGGAAGATGAAATCACGGGAGTCATCCTGATAAACTTCCTTAAGGATGATCAGGGCGAGTACACGATTTGTCAGGCGATCGTCAAAGATTTCGACATGGAGATGAAGGGCACCAAGATTAAAAATAACTGACCGGCGCTCGCAAAACACAAGTGACTGGCGGAATCCATCCGCGGGTGAGTCTCAGCTGTTCTTTTCCCGCTCGCTTTTAATGATCTCGGCGACCTTCTCGATCAGGATACGTGAGGGGGTAAAGAATTGATCACATCGCGGGCATTTGATCTCCTTGCCCTCCTCCAAGTCCCAGGGTGTGACTCTCAGCGTGTCGCCGCACTTGGAACATGGGATGGCAATCCGCGGTATGTTGTAGGACATATCTGTGTGCCCCTTATTCGTGTCGTTTCGAAACAACCGCCACATATAACATAATACGTATAAATTATAATGCAGTTCTCTGAGATGCACCTAGTGTTTAAAGAAATTTTAAAATATTCGTATGATTTAGCCGCGGCTTGAGGCTTAGGCCGAAAACAGCGCACTGGATGAGAATTGGGGATCACTGGTCGCGTTGATCCCCAGCTTTTTCAGGCCGACCTCGTCTCCCGGAGTGGGAATGTGTGTCAAGTGCGCTTCCGTCCCTCTCAACTCTTTGAGCTTACTCATAGCCAGTTGGGCGGCAGGATTAGCCGCCGCGCTGATGCTCAATCCGATGAGCGTTTCCTCCAAGTTGAGGCTGACGGATTTCGACTGCAGCACGTCTTTTTTCAAGCGTGCGACCGATTCTATGATGTTATCCGGCAGAAGCGGGATCTTTTCGGGTATTTCCGCAAGATACTTTATGGCGTGCAGTATCAGGCTGGAGGCCGCGTGCAGAAGCGGCGAATTCGAACCTCGAATGATGGTCCCGTCCATGAGTTCGAGGGCGGCGCCGCAGTAGACGCCTTTATGACCTTTCTTTCTTTCCATGGCCTCAATGGAGGCATCGCGCGCGGGCTGCACCACGCGGCGGTTCTCTGGCCTGTTCCCCAGTTCATCCAGGATGAGTTTTACCCGTTCTATGGGTTTTTGATCCAAGAATCCCATGGCATGTTCGCAGGAGCACCGGAAATAGCGACGGATCACTTCCTGTTTGGCGGCCTCTCTAATGATGCCGTCATCCATGATTCCGCTGCTGGCGCGGTTGACGCCCATGTCGGTCGGGGATCTGTAAAACGAGTCCACACCTATGAGACGCTCCAGTATCCTTTTCAGTACGGGAAAAACCTCTACATCCCGGTTGTAGTTTACGGCCGAGATACCGTAGGCTTCCAGATGGAAAGAATCGATCAGGTTGAAGTCTCCGATATCGGCGGTCGCGGCTTCATAGGCCATGTTGACAGGATGTTTAAGGGGCAGGTCCCAGATTGGGAAGGTTTCGAATTTGGCGTATCCGGATTGGATTCCCTGTTTGTGATCGTGATAAAGCTGGGAAAGGCAGGTCGCCAACTTTCCGCTTCCCGGCCCGGGTCCCGTGACCACGATGAGTGGTTTGTCGGTCGGGATATAGGCGTTGGCCCCATATCCCTCTTGACTGACGATCGTATCCACATCCATCGGGTACCCCTTGGTATAGGGATGCGTATAAACCGGAACGTTCCGACGCTCCAGTTTGTTCTTGAAGATGGAGGCGGCCGGTTGATCCGAGAAGCGTGTGATGACGACGCCCCGGATGCTGAGGCCGCGGTCCCTGAGATCATCGATGAGCTTCAGGGCATCGGTATCATAGGTGATGCCGAAATCCCCTCTTATCTTGCGCTGCTCGATGGCACCGGCATAGATGCAGAGCAGAATCTCGGTCCGCTCCTTGAGCTGTTGAAGCAGCCGTATCTTGACGTTGGGTTCGTATCCGGGAAGCACGCGCGCGGCATGATAATCGAACAGCAGCTTGCCGCCGAATTCGAGATAGAGTTTGTTATGGAAGTGATCGACCCGCTCCAGGATGGCCGCGGTCTGTTCCCTGAGGTAAGTTTCGTTGTCAAAGCCGATTCCGGGCCCCATTCGAGCTCCCTTCGGTGAAAGTCCTGGATGCACTATACTCCTTAGCATTCATGGGATATTTTGGCAAGCGGAATAATATCATTTGAGCTTGAGGCTCACATATGATAAGTATTTTCTATGATTCGGCTGATTACTAGGGGGTAAATCTCTCGCCTTAGGAGGAAACACATGAATGTGCAGATCGATGTCAACTTGAATGTGGCGAGTAAATTCGCCGAGGGAAAGGGAAGAGTCCGGGCCTTGGTCTATCTCCAGCAGGGAGAAAACAAGGATGATTTCCATGTGTTTATGGATAATGGAAAGATGCTGGTCGTAAAGGTCGATATGGAATTCGACGAGCTGTGTGAGGAGATCTTCAAGGGCGTCGAACAGATGTTCCCTCCGGTGGAATGATACCGCATCACCCCGACCGAGCCGTAGATTCACCCCTTTAATCACCGGCAAAGGCGATTTACCCGTCATCCAGATCCGGGTATGTTGTGGAGGTCGGGAGTGTAATGCGATGCGACTGAAATTGACCTGGCTGTTGTTGACTGTTTTCACCTTAGCGCCCCTCTGCTGCACCACCGTGCCGGAACGGGGCCGGGATGCCGTCTCCCGCCATGTCGTTCATTACCAGGATAAGCCGTTCGAACAGGTCTGGGTCGGCGCCAAACGCGCCCTGGTTGAAATCGGATTTGCCGTTCGAAAGGAAATCAAAGAGCGCGGTCTCCTGGATGCCGTGGCCACCCAGGGTCCTTATGCCTATGATAGTCAGCATCTCATGAACGTCTTGGTTAGAAAAGAGGGAGGCCGCGTCCGGGTGGACTGTCTCATGGCCCACTCCTCACGCTACAATCATCTCAGCCGTGATTACATCATCCGATTCTTCCGGGCGCTGGAAAAACAGCTGGAATAACCGCTTTCGATCCGATTTATTCCTTCCCCCATATTTCCTTTATCTTCTTCCTTCCGATCTAGATATCACCCCCGGAAGTAATTCAGGAAATGGTCTTCACAAATAATCATTATTGTCTCGCCTTGCCGATTGGTATATAAAACTGAGGAGAGGGGAAACAGGCCATGATAAAACTCCGACCTTTACTGCGAATTTGGGGAGTGTTCGTTTTGATGTGCGGGGTGGGTCCTTGGATCCCATCCCAAAATAATGCGGCGGATGAGGTCACGATCCGGGAGGAGAAATTGGTGCTTCCCACCCACATGACGCAAGGGCCCAGCATATTCCCCATCTTTTACGGCGGCCGGGCCTATCAAGGGGCGCAGGGTCGGGTTTATCCGTATCCCTTTTGGGACGAATTGACCGACGAGCGCCGGGAGGTGGCCTATAGGGCCGTCTATCTGGAAAATCGCTATGTCCGGCTTTGTGTGCTCCCGGAGCTGGGCGGCCGCATCTTTTCCGCCCGAGACAAGACCAACGGTTACGATTTTTTCTACCGCCAGAGTGTCATCAAACCGGCGCTCATCGGGATGCTGGGGGCGTGGATATCGGGAGGGGTGGAGTGGAACGTTCCCCATCATCACCGGGCTACATCGTTTCAGCCGGTGGATTATGCGGTGCAGCAGAACTCCGACGGCAGCAAAACCGTGTGGATCGGGGAGCTGGAGCTCCGTCACCGCATGTCCTGGGCCATCGGCTTGACACTTCATCCGGACAAGTCCTTCATCCAAAGCACCGTGAGGATTATCAACCGGACTCCCTTGGCGCATTCGCTGCTCTACTGGGCCAATGTGGCCGTCCACACCAACGAAGATTATCAAGTGATCTTTCCCCCTGAAACCCGGTTCGCCACCTACCACGGGAAGAACCAGTTCGCTCACTGGCCTGTAGCTCGAGAAACCTACAACCGGGTGGATTACAGCCGTGGGGTCGACATCAGCTGGTGGAAGAATCACCCGGCGCCCACATCCTTTTTCGCTTGGAATTTCACCGATGACTTTCTGGCCGGCTATGACCACGGTCGCCGAGCCGGTGTCATTCACGTGGCGGATCACCATATCATGCCGGGAAAAAAATTCTGGACCTGGGGGACCGGAAGTCAGGGGAAGCGCTGGGAAAACATCCTGTCCGACACGGACGGTCCCTATCTCGAGCTGATGGTGGGGGCCTGGTCAGACAACCAGCCCGACTACAGTTGGATCCAACCCTACGAAACCCGGACCATTTCTCACTACTGGTATCCTCTGCGGGAGATCGGGGGAGTCAAAGCCGCCAATCTGGATGCCGCCTTGAACCTGGATGTGGCCGGCCGTAAGGCGTACATCGGTGTGAATGTTTCCTCCCCCCTGGATGAGGCCGTGATCATGCTTTGGTCGGCGGCGGAACGGCTGCTGGAGGAGAGGGCGGACCTGGCACCGGACAATCCGTTTCATGTTGACGTCGAATTGCCTGAAGGCGTGCAACCGGAAGATCTCAGGCTGGTGCTCAAGTCAAAAGGAGAAGTGAAGTTGAGCTATGCTCCCCGGCGTTCCGGGCCGGAGGCTATGCCCGATCCGGCGGTGACACCCCCGCCGCCTTCGGAGATCAAGACCAATGAAGAACTCTATTTGGCCGGACTGCGCCTGGAGCAATTCTATAATCCCTCCCTGGATCCTGAATCCTATTACCGCGAGGTTTTGAGGCGCGACCAGGGAGATTCCAGGGTCAATACACAGTTGGGGGTGATCTGCCTCAAGCGGGGAATGTTTGGTGAGGCGGAGGTGCATCTGGAGCGGGCAAGCGAGAGACTCGGCTGGAACCACACGCGTCCCAGGAGCTGTGAGGCTCTGTATTATCTGGGTTTAGCGCGCCGGGCGCTTGGGAAGACCGAGTCGGCGGTAGAGGCCCTGCAGCGGGCGGCCTGGGATCCTGCCTGGCGGCCGGCGGCCTGTTTTGTGCTGGCGGAAATGGCTTGTGCCGACCGGAGCTTCGACCGGGCCATGGATCTGCTTGACCGCGCCGATGGTTCAGGATTATCCACGGCTAAAAGCCTCGACCTGCGTGCCGCCCTTTCGCGGCATAAGGGAGAAGGGGAGAAGGCGGCCGCCGCGGCTGCGGAAGCGCTGCGCTTTAATCCGCTGGACTTTTGGGCTGCCAACGAGTTGTATCTGGCCGAATCCATGTCGGCCCGGACGAATGGTGCGGAGGCGCGGCTGCGTCGGCTCCGGAGCCTCATGCGTGATGAAGTACAGTCTTATCTGGAACTGGCCGCGGACTATATGCGCTGCGGCCTGCTTGGGGAAGCGCGTAGCGTGCTGCAGAGGATCGAGACCCGAGCCGGAGCCGGACACGCCCTGGTGCTTTATTACCTTGGTTGGCTTGAGTCTCGGATCGGAGACGCGGACCGTGCGAAAGAGTATTTGAATAAGGCGTCGGCCTGTTCGCCGGACCGATGCTTTCCTTTTCGCGTCGAAACGGTCAAAATCCTGGAGGAGGCGCTGCGCATTGATCCTTCAGATTCACGCGCCTGGTATTACCTGGGAAACTGCCTGTTCGATGTCCAACCGGAGAGGGCCGTGGTTGCCTGGGAGAAGGCGCGCAGCCTGGGAGAGAATTACTTCCTGCTTTATCGGAACCTGGGATTGGGCTACGCCCGCGTGAGGAATGATGTGGACCAGGCCGTGACTCATCTTGAGAAGGCGGTCGCCCTCGACAGCTCTCATGCCCGGCTGTTCTATGAACTGGACCGGATGTACGAGGTCACGGGATTCGAGCCGGCCAAACGGCTGGCGCTGTTGGAAGAAAACCACCGGACCGTTGAACAGCGCGACGATGCCTTAACCCAGGAAATCAAGCTCTTGGTCCAGACCGGCCGCTATGATGAAGCCATCCGTCTTCTGGACGGTCATCACTTCCATGTCTGGGAAGGAGGCGGTCAGATCCATGACTATCATGTGCATGCCCATCTCCTGCGGGGGAGTGTTCTCATGCGCAGCAAAGACTATGCCCAAGCCTTGCGGGATTTCGAGCGGGCGGATGCATATCCCGAAAATCTGGAAGTCGGACGACCCATCCACGGCGGCCGGAGGGCACAGGTCTGGTACTTCATCGGCACGGCACTCGAGGCTTTAGGGCGGACAGAGGCGGCACGCAAGGCATATGTCGAGTCGGTGGGGATTGACCGCGATTGGTCCGAATCGAGCTTTTATCAGGGAATGTCGTTCAAACGACTGGGCAAGGCCAAGGCGGCGGAGGAAAAATTCCACGGCCTGATGGCCTATGCCTCCCGAAGGCTCAAGTCATCCCCGGTCATGGACTTTTTCGCCAAATTCGGGGAACGGCAGTCGGCAGCAGTCCAAAAGGCACAGTCATTATATCTCTTGGGACTGGCACAGCTCGGCTTGGGGCAGACTCAAGGCGCCCATAGTTCTTTCGACCAGGCGATGGAGCTGGATCCCAATCACTTCTGGGCCCGGTTCTTCCGGGATTCGCGCTAGGGCACTGCCCCAAGAGAGTTTTTTTTGCCGACTCCGATTTGACGATCCCTGGGACCTATACCCAAGATGGGGGAATGTGCTACAATCTTGGTTCCTTTATTAAAGGTGGGAGGATCGGGAACCCGGGAGTCGGGACATGAATCTGATCGCAGCCTGGCAACCGGCCGTGGAGATCGAAAGAGCCGTATCGAAATGATGGAGATCAGGCAAATTCGCACCTGGCAGGAGATCCAGGCCGTGCGGGACTCATGGGATCGGGCTGTGGCGGCTTGTTCCGAACCCAGCTTTTTCCTGACCTCGACCTGGTTTTCATCCTGGTGGGAACACCTGGCCGAGGATCATGAGCTCTGCACCTTTGTGTTGAGCGACGAGTCATCCGACTCACTTGGCTTCGCACCTCTCATGCGGAGGGCCGAAACCCTGGCCTTCCCGGCCAGCAGGGAGGTCACCGATTACTGCGATTTTGTCTTTCCTGCCGGCTGTGCGGGACGGATGCTTGAGGGGCTTCTGCGGCACATCGCACGTGAGCTCCCTATGATCCAATCCATCGAGCTTATTAACCTGCCGGCATCGTCTCCCACCCTGTCATTCCTTCCGGAACTCGCGCCTCGATTCGGATTTCACAGCCGGGTGGAAAGGAGCGAAGCGGTCCCGGTCCTGACACTCCCCGACGCCTATCCGGAGTATCTCAGCCGCCTCTCGCGCAAGAATCGGCACGAATTGCGCCGCAAGATCCGCCGCACCGAAGGCCTGCCCGAAATCCGCCACCATATCATTACGGATCCGGTCCTGATCCGTGACCATATGCCCGATTTTATTGCCTTGCACCGGTCCGTCAGCCCGGATAAAGAACGTTTTTGGTGTAAGCCCGGAATACCTGAATTTTTCCAAACCGCACTCTCCCGGCTGGCCGATCACCGCTTGGCGGCCCTGCATGTTTTATATTCCGGCCGGACTCAAGCCGCCGGCCTGATCACCGGGTTCTATGGCAAGACCGTCTATTTTTACAACATCGCCTACGCGCTCGAGTTCGCGGC
>Ga0180437_10007234_pt1 | contig 14532 bp, 13 predicted proteins | sample SS_ome_4_FD_132410 | JGI IMG/M metagenome (GOLD analysis project Ga0180437, IMG submission 132410) | Hypersaline lake sediment archaeal communities from the Salton Sea, California, USA - SS_3_D_1 metaG | ecosystem: Environmental > Aquatic > Non-marine Saline and Alkaline > Hypersaline >...
CACCGAATTTAGAATAAAACGAAGGGCTGACACACCGCTCCGATTCGTTCGATCCGTCCAGTTCGTTGTTAGCCGCATCCAGAGCACAGACCAACTCAGATAGGCCGTTCGATAGAACAGCGAATCTCGGGGATTCAACGAAGGGAGACATCATGCTCCGATTCGTTCAATCCGTCCTATTCGTTGTTCTATGGAGCCGATACCCCCACGGATGTGGGGGTGGGGGTGTGGTAGAATAAAAGAAAATCGTTAGCAAAAATCTAGAGGATCGCTATGAAAGATTCCGATCGCGTAATTCAGGAGTATGTGGCAAGTGTAATACCACAGATGCATGAAGACTGGCTTGGGTACAGGGCTCACTCGGTTGATTATGGCTTTCCCGAGCAGTCATTATTCTGGCATGCCACTGATGCTGCCCTCAAAGCTCTTGACTTGCTGGACTATTTCATGGAAAACACCACCTTGATGATTGCACGACCAGATGAACTTGCCCTCTGTGCCACATTTCATGATCTCGACCGGACATTTGGCAAGCGAGAGTATGACGTGACTCCGGAGGAATTGGCAGACGTGCGCAGCCGTCTGGGATTGAACGATTATGCTTCGACTCTGTCGAATGACGATTTGCTGTGGGTGGTACGGAATCATCATTTCTTTAGGCATACAGGGCATCTTGAAGGAAGACTTGGAGATAATCGCCTGAGTGCGCTACTTTATTTGACAACACTGGCCGATGGGCTGGCTGTGATTCGTAACCCACGCGAGGTCGTATTCTCTCATGACAAACGTGATCGGGCCACGTCTTCTCTGCTCGAGTCGTTCACCAGCCAACGATTCGAGTTTGGGTATCATCAACTCAATGCCGTGACAGGTTTTGTGTCCAACCTGTTGCATAGTGTCATAGTGGAGTTTCTTCGCAAGACTTTGCCCGAGACAGAACGAAACGCTCTTCATTCGCTGGCTTTCTTTCCCAATGGCACAGTCTATATAGCGCCAAAGGAAACGTTTGACCGCTGCCTGAACGCAGTACCAGCAGAGGAGTTCCTGCTGTCGCTGACTGAAGAATTCTACGCCAAATTTAGAGAGGTGCTTGAAAAGACCGGACAGTTCCTAGCTCTCGAAAAAGGGCAACCAACGCCAGCTCCTTTCGCTTTTCTCATGGATGCCGCTTCGCTGGTAGACGCGGCAACCCGCCGGGCACAACGGGATTGGCACATCGTGCAACGCCAGCAGCAACGGCTGGAGCAGATTCGCCTCGAATTGCAAGCCGGGGACCAGACTGAGCGTGCGCAGGAAAGATTGGAAAAAGAGCAAAAGCGCTTAGAAGAGAACCTGGCTCGGCGGGTGGAGAAATTGAGAGACCAAGTGGAGAAACTACTGAAACAACACGAAGACCTCGTTAAGCGTTATGGCAAACCTGGATCCCGCTTTGATTTTGCCGCCCTCAAAGTGATATCGGACTACTTTGCCTTCGTCATACGCGCAGCCGACGCCTATGGTGTGAGTGTGGAGACACTGAACCTACTGGCTACCGAGACCGGTTTGGATACGAGGAAACTGCAAGACTTGACCGTCAAAGGTTCTGGAGGTGTCAACTATCAGGCTATTTTGCTCGCATATCACATGCTACAAACGCCGCCTGAGCCTGCTGTCGATGACACTTATGAAGAGGCCGATGACTTTCTAGCCGCCGGTGATGCTGTGAGACCGGAAACCATATCTTCGGTAGCGCGGCTGAAGATCATCGCTGCTAGGGTACAAGAGTTCTGCCGGAAACGAGTCGGTGCGGAGCAGCAGCTTCAGGCATTGGTCAAACACGAGCTACTTGGCACAGAGGTATTGGGGGAATTTGACCCCACCATACCTCTGGAACGGAGCCTGCTTGACGAGTTGTCCTGGATTTTGAGTGAACACCTCGAAGTCAATGGACTACAATTCCCAGTTTGCAAGACAGATATGAATACACTCTGTAACTTTTGTGGACGTCGCTGCCGAGGCATCACGTTATCCGCAAAGGTCACACCAGTGGACACCCCCACTACCTATTCCGGTTACAATTTGGCGGAGAGTACTGATAATAAGCCACGCCGAATATGCGCTCTGTGCTTTTTTGAGAATGCACTGCGCAAAGTGCTATTTCCCAATCGCGGCAAGGGGCTGACGCTCTTTGTTTTCCCAGAGTACTCGTTCACACGGCATCATGCTAACATCTTTCATCGGCAGGTGCGTGACCGTTTCCCAAAGGCACTTGAACAGGAGGAGACGGGGGAGATAGAAGGAAGTCGCGATGCTTTGTTGGCTGCCATTCAATGGGTGCTAAGAGCTCAACCAGAAGAGACCACTGCAGACGCCATCTTGCCTGTATTGGTTGTACCGCTTTCAGGAGATACTTCGTTGGAATGGTGGCTATCCCATACCAAGAATCTGCTGCAATTGTGGGATGGCTTGGGCCTGAAGTACATCCTCACACCTGACTTCTACCCCGAGGTTGAAGGCATCGGCGATGTACGTGGAGCAGTGGAATTGCGTGGCTGTCATCCTATGCTGGAAACACGCTTGAGACGATGGATGCAAGCGCTTCGCCCACAGCCTATACGTGGCTTACCTGCCACAGTGCTAACCATCCCCGAGGCTGCAAAGGCACACCAGCTAATGCAAGCTGTTAGTAACCTAGCAGCGGATGGGACCCAAGAGAAGCAATTTTACAGCACGCCTGGCTCGTTCAGCGGAGCGGTACTGTATGGCAGAGACAAGGAAAAAGCAAAAAGAAAACGGAGGTGATGTTATGGGAAATCGCAAGCTTAGCAAAGCTGAAAGCGCTGTTATGGTGGACGAACATGATGGCGCGGTAGGCCAAGAGAACCTGGCCACAGTGGTAGAATTCACGAAGCAAGTTATCACTGTTTATCGTCCTCACCTTAAGGCTTCGGACTATGCGCGCCACAAGCCATTACGAATGCTGCTAAAAGCGTTCCGTCACTATCACCGGCTTGATCCAGAGGATTGTCGCCACCAGATGGCGGCAAACCTACGGCAAGTCTTTCAGAGCCCGCCCAATGATGTGTCCGTCTTCACAACGGACATGAACGAAAAGGTCTTCACTATTACAGATGCATTCCTAGATTTGGTGGATGACCTGTATGCTGGCATTCCTAGCCTGCTGACCCGACACGAAAAAGAACTGGTATATGCCTATGACTTGGCTATTGACCTCGTGGCTCCAGCGGCGCGAATCGAGGCCAAACGGTCGCAGGTGGAGAGCATCTTGAAACGCGCCCTCCCCCTACATGGCAAGCTTCTGTTGTCCATTGAAGAACAGGAACAACTAAATGAGGACACCGAGATAATTCAAAGCTTGCTGAAGGAACTTGAGAAGGCAGGCGAAACCGAATTCGTTGCGCAGGTGCGCAAGACACTGGCAAAAGGAGGTCAAATCAAATGAACACGCCATATCAGAACATCGGAAGCCAACTTCAGCAGATTTTGGGTCGGGACTACGACGATTTCTTTCACGGTCCCTACGAAACCCCACGTGACTTTCGTATCTCTTTAGTGACGCTGTTGGAGACACAGGACTATGCTATCTTCCAAAGCGAGCCTCACCGTCTTGACAAGATCACTCTATCGCGAGGTATCAAGCATGGCGACACAACCATCGAGCGGGTGGAGTGCCACGAGAGCAAACCGAAGCAAGAAATACGGCGCGTTGGCAAGCGGTTGATGCGAAAACTGCTAGGACGGGTGGAGGTGACCGAGCAAGATGACCAGGGTAACGAAATAACAAAGGTCACCAGCCAAATCACTCGTTCCACCGATTCCACCGACAGAGCCGAATACGAATGTCACATTCCCGATTGTCTCTGTGGACAGTGCCGTGACTGTCGGCTGTGGGGATTCGCCGCGTCAGGTGGTGACGAAACCGGACAGCCCGCACGAGTGGATGTTGGCACGGCCTACACCATTCGCGGTGTGGGCGATATGATTGATCAGGAGAGAGTCTGGAACGCGGTAGATGAAAAGGATCGACAGGTGCGCCGGGCTTTCGGTGACAAAGAACAATTGGTACCAGAGGTCTATCTGCCCTATGTGATAGACTTACGGGATGTAGACCTTGACGAGTACTTGTATCTGCTGTACTCGGTGTATAATGCGGGACGCATAGGGGCAGGTCGCACTAAATATGGCAGCGTCCGCTTCAAACCGCTGGCACTGTTCTTTGCCTACGAGCAGTTGTTCTGCAATCTACGCCTGACGCAATATGCCTATGATCACCTCTACAACGCCCGCCAAAATGAGATGAAAGAACGAGCGCAGAGGATGGGTTGGCTTGGCGAGATTACAGAAGCACAGGCGCGGAAAGCCGTGCTCTATGGTGTGGAAAAAGAAGCAGAGGATGCAGCCTGCTGGTCTAAGCGTGTACCAGATGACAAGTTGACAAAACTGCTGACTGAGGCCAAGAAACTGTTTCGCGACCGGGAGGTAATGAGGCAGGTCGTGGACATTACTACTGCCACGCCATAGGAGGACGGAAGCATGGACGTCAACTATACGACCGCAATAGTATGCGAGTTAAAATTGATGGATTATCTCTTCTATACAGCCCGTGACTTTGGCCGACTGGCTGTGACTGAAGAGCGCATCATCAGCAACTACGCACTGGTCTATGCTCTTGGCCGGGCAATGGCTGATAACACAGTGTTCCCCAAATCGCAGGTGCAACGTCAACCAACGTATATGACCGATTTTAGCACGTTACCTGTGTACGTAACTCCCGCTGTATCTGTATATACTTGGACCAAGACACGGACGTACAACACCATCCCAGAGCGATACCAAGAGAGACAGCATGAGCAGTATGGACGGACATTCCCTTCTTATGGCCGATACACGATGGTAGGGCCAGAGTCACGCTATGTTTTTGTCGTCTTTTCAGAGCCACCTGATTTACATCTACCCTCCTACCTACGTCTGGGCAAGTTTCTTGCTCCAGCACGATTGACGGAACTAGTCCGGCAGGATGTACGAAGTAGCAGCGGAAAGTTCGTGGGGGTGCCGGTGCATCGAAATGATGTGCCGACTGACGTCATGCCAATCCCTTGCAACCTCGTTAACCTTGGTAAAGGACATGCTGTGCTAACCGATGCACAGTGGGAAGGCGGGTGCTGGCAACTACCAAAGAGCAGCGTATACACAACAAAGGGCCAGAAGGTATTCATTGGTCAAGGACTGCCGGTGTGCGTTCGATTTTGTGTACGAGGTGAATTTCCGTGAGTAGCTTGACTTTCTGGTCAGTACAAAGTGTGCGGTTGCCGCTCGTCACCGATGAGGCATGGAGTCAACGTTTCTTCGGTGACGACGGCAAACCGCACAACCCCCACCCGTTCCACGCCCGGATGGTTAAGCACGTAGAACGACTGCGACAGGGTAACGGGGGGGTGATTATCCTGGATCTGCCAACCGGTAGTGGCAAGACGCGCGCGCTTATCACACACGCGCTCATTTGCGACACAAGCGCTATCTGCGTCTATCCGACAAACGCTCTCAAACAAGACCAGCGTCGTCAAATATGCGCTGACGTGAAGCGCTGTGGGCAGACACACCGTGTTATCGAAGTAGATGGTTATAGCCTTACTGAACACGCAGAACGGGAGGACTTTAACCGTAAGGGTACAGGGTTGTTCTACTCGTTCTTTACGGGCTATCTAGGCGGACGACACATCGTTCTAACGAATCCCGATGTGTTCATGCTGATGCTGCATGGGCGCTATGCTATGTATCAGCAGTCGCTTAACGAGGTTGCTCGTGCATATCCGATCATCGCCTTTGACGAAATGCATACCTATGACCTTAAGCAACTGTGTTCACTGATGCACGCAGCCCGGTTGCTAATGGAGGTCCAGCCGTTCACGTTCATTTTCTCGACAGCCACAGTCAGCGATGCCATGAAGCATTTGCTAGACGCATTCCCAGAGGTTATCTATGAGGACACGCCAAGACAGTTGGAGACAGCGCAGCAAATGACACGGCCCGAAAACGAAGATGAGTGGGAGCGCCAAGTTCTCAGCCGTCTCGATCTGACTGTGGTGGGCGTAAGCGAATGGCGAGGTGGTGAGTGGGCAAAGTCCAACCGGTCAATGATCGGACAGTTCGCTGATGACGGCGGATGTGTGGTTATTTTTGATTCACTTTCGGAGTCCTTGGCGCTCTACAAGGCATTGCGAGAAGAGTTTGGCCCACAGCGCGTGGGGCTCGTCGTAGGGCCTGTACATCCAGATGAACGGCGAGAAGAGATTGCCAAGGACATTGTCGTTGGCAATAATGCCATTCGCGTGGGCATTGACTTTGTGAAGCGCAATGCTATCGTCTATAGCCGCTCCGGGCGTGATGCTATACAGGGGCTCGGGCGAGTTGGCCGTGGTGGCATGGAGCAAGCCAGGGCTGTCCTGTTGGCTCCACCTACAACAGCCATACAACTCAACGCAGCGTTTGAGAGGACGCGAGAAAAGTACCTTTCAGGCTGGTCACGTGAAATAGTCAACGCTGGTCTGCTCCGATGGCACCCAATCTACGAGCAATTTGAGACTTATCGTCAACGATACGGTGTCGTGGAAGCGGTACACGTTCAGGAGATCACAGGTATCCGTCGGCCAGAGATTCTGCCACTACTGTTCCAAACAGAGGCGGCGGAAGTAGAACGAGTCTATCAAGCCTTCAACCGTGATATACTCGAAGACTTGATCCCATTTCGCGGCTCGGAGCCATTTTCGGTGGTGGTGTACGACGCCGATATGGAAACACAAGGTTTGTTCCCCTTCTATTTCATCGACGTTTACCGTCTGTTTCGCTGGTCGGAGGTCTATCCGCTGCGATGGCAGGAGCTATATAGGAAACTTGAAGCCTTTAAGGCTGACCGATTTCGTCGAGAACTGCGCGAACGGCGAAAACAAAGAGGGAACGTACTGGCAGTAGCCAAAGTACGGTGGCGTAGCACACCATGGCGGAATGTAGCACTGACGAACATTCACATTCCACAGCCAAGCTTGGCACAGGGTATGTTGTGCTTTGGCAAAGGATGGGAAATCTCAGTTGGGGGCATACCACGGCCGGCAGCAAGAGTACGTGAAATAGCTTGCAAGCAGATGAGAGAGTGTGCCATAACCTACCTTATATTCAACCCAACTGATTACAACCTGCCGCCGTTGTTCAAGTACTATCCTTTGCTCGACACCTCATTATTTTGTGTTGCTTTTGCACACAATGCCTTTCTGTTACATTCGCTAATCTTAGAGAATGAAGTATAAATGACTGTTCCACATGGCTATGCAGTATTCAAGGATACCTATATAGATCACATCGTCTTTTTGTCCAAGGTCTATAATTTGCAAGCTGGGTAAGGAGGACCACCCATGCGCACCCCCACCCAAGCCGTCGAGGTGCTCCTGCGCGCCCTGTTCGAGGGCACGGCCTCCGATGGCCCCTGGGTCGAACACAACGGCGCCGCCTGGGAGGTGGAGGAGCTGGCCTGCGACGAGTCGGTGGGGAGTAGGGCGCTAAGAATAGAATGCTCTTGCCGGCAGAGATGCGATTTGGAGTGGGGGGATTGGTGTGATACAATAGTAAGAAGTAACCGAAACCCCGAAAAGTGGAGGTGCGCGATGGACGATGATTCGAAAGCGCTGGCGGAGGTGGTCGCTGCATTGAGGCAAGGATTGGGCGACGACCTGGTCGCCGTTGTCCTGTTTGGGTCACGTGCCCGGGGCGAGGCGGATGAGGCGAGCGACTGGGATTTGCTGGTGATGGCCCACAACCTGCCCGGCAGGACCTTTGAGCGTCACATACGCCTGAAGGGGCTGCTGCCGGTTGCCTGGCGAGGGCGGACGGCCATCCTGGCCAAGACTCCTGAAGAGTTCGAGGCGCGCTTGCCAAGCCTGTACCTCGACATTGCGCTCGACGGCATTGTTCTCTACGACCCGGATGGATATGCGGCGAGACGGCTGGCCAGCTTGAGGCAACTGTCCGAAAAGCAAGGTCTGTACCGAGAACGGGTGCAGGATGACCTGGTCTGGCGATGGGAGCGCTTTCCCGGTTTTGACTGGTCGCTGGAATGGGAGGCAGCGCAATGACGGGTATCCGGAATGCCCGATACCGGCTCAGGTTGGCCCAGGGATTTTTGACCGAGGTCGCACGCCCTGGGAGTTGTTCGGCGAGACCGATGCGCGTCAGGCATTGGCCCTTGCCGAGGAGGCCCTCGGCCTGGCTGAGACGGTTGTCAGGCGACTGACGCAATGAGGGAAGCGATACTGGAGTACCGAGAGGGAAAGCTGCTCCGCCAGGCCTGGGGAAAAATGCCCCCATAATTCTCTAGCAGGAGACCCCCCCATGCGCACCACCACCCCCACCCAAGCCGTCGAGAGGCTGCTGCGTGCCCTGTTCGAGGGCACGGCCTCCGATGGCCCCTGGGTCGAACATAACGGCGTGGCCTGGGAGATGGAGGAGTTGGCTTATCACGAGCCGCTGGATATGACCGTCCCCTACCAGTATCTGCTGCTCACTCTGGCCAGCGACGAGGCCCGCGCCGCCACCCGCCAGACGGCCCAGACGGTGCGCCAGGCCGCCGACCTTTTGCTGGCCCTGCTGGAAACCTACGAACAGGCAGCCGCCGGGGAGCACCCCGGATGGGCCAAGTTCATCGCCCTCCTGGAGGCCCCCTTCCCGGTGGAGATCCCACCCGACTGCGACACCCGCGACCCCGACGTGATCGCGGTGATGATCCGAGATGCCCGGTTCGAGGGCTCGTGGGAGAAAAAGCTGGACTGGCTGGCCCGGCACGGCTCGGAGGAGCAGCAACGGCTTGACGGCGCACGCATCCGCCAACTGGCCGCCTTCGAGGAGGCCTACGGCGTCAACCTGGCCGATCTGCTCTTCAGCGAGCAGGCCCAGGCCGAGCACGCTCAAATGGCCGAGGGATTCGAGTGAGGGGGTGATGCTCACTCTGCTTCCACGTATTCGTCCAGCATCACCAGTGCTGGCCCCTTCACCCGTCCCGCCCAGCGGCGGTCATTGGTCACGATGGCGTCTGCGCCGGCCAGCCGCGCCGCTGCCACCTGGACCGCGTCCGGAGTCCGCAGTTTGGTTGCCGCCCGAACCAGGGCCGTCTCCCGCGCCAGGGCAACGTCCAGAGGTACCAGGCGCAGGTTGGGAAAATGGGTAAGATAGAGTTCATAGTCCTGCATGGCCCGCCGGTCGCCCGCCTGCGCCGGGACGGTCAAAACTTCGGCCAGGGTCACAGTGGTGATCAGCCCCGCCACCTGGCCGGATTCAACCAGCCCCGCTACGTCCCCCTGACCAGTGTGGTGTTGGGGGACGTAGCGGGGCTGGTTGAACAGGTGATAGGAGAAAACCATCGTGTCCAGCGCCAGCAGCTTGTATCCGGATAGGGTACGACGCAACTCTTCTATTCCCATGTGGACCGCTCCTCCTCCAGCCAGGTATCTGGATCCGGCCAGAGCTCCTTGTGCAACCCGCGCAGGGCCTTGGTAAAGCTGGCCGGCTGCGGGCGCAGGACGACGGTGTCGCCGTCCAGCAGAAACAGCAAGGTGTCCTGCGGCCGGAGGTGCAGCGCTTCCCGCACGGGCTTGGGGATGACAACCTGGTACTTGGCGCTCATTCGGGCAGTGATGGCTTGCATCGTCTTACCTCCTGACTTTTTGGTAGAGATATGATAGCATCGTAAAGGATAAATGTCAAATGTTGGCCAATGACCCGAATATGCTTTACTCCATCGTCGTAAAGCTCGTCCCCACCTGCGAGACGACCATCCGCGCCACGATGGGCCACCAAGCCCGCGCCGCCTTTTTGCGCACGGTGCGGGAATCGGACCCGGCCCTGGCCGAGGTGCTGCACCTGCCCAACATGCCCACGCGCCCCTTCACCGTCTCGCCGCTGCGGGGGGTGGGCCGGGCGCGCGATGGACAGGTGCGCCTGTCGCCGGAGCGGGACTATTTCCTGCGCTTTACCGTCCTCTACCCGCCCATCTTTGAGCGCTTTATGGCCCGTTTCTTGAGGGGTGAGGGCCGCCCCGTCATCCGCCTGGGCCGGGCGGAACTGCTCATCAAAGAGATTCTGACCACGCCCGGCAGCCACCCCTGGGCCGGGTACACCTCCTGGGCACGACTGGCCGCCGAGGCTTGCCCAAAACCCGAAATTGAATTAGAATTCACTTCGCCCACCGCGTTCGGGTTTGGCCAGCAAGAGTGGGGAAAAAAGATCGTCGTGCTGCCAGAGCCGGCCCTGGTCTTTGGCAACCTGGCCAAATCGTGGAACGACCTGGCCCCGCCGCTTTTGCAGGTGGACCGGAACGCGCTGCGGGCTTATGTGGAGCAACACGTCGTCGTCAAAGAGTTACAGGGGCTAAAGACCCAGATGCTGCGTTTCAGCCGCTCGCCGCAGGTGGGCTTTGTGGGACGGGTGACCTATGGCCTGATGGCCGGGGACGAGGCCGCCCGCTGCCAGCTCAACGCGCTGGCCGATTACGCTTTCTACGGCGGCGTGGGGATAAAGACCACGATGGGCATGGGCCAGGTCCACCGTACAGGAGGGACACCTTGAGTAGACGGAAACGCAAGAAACGACGCAGCGCGCTGGGGCGGCGAGAACAACCTGCCCGCCGCCAGGCGCGGCAGGATTTACAGGCCGCGCTCGACCGGGCGGATGCGCTGATCCTGGAGGGACATGCTCGGGAAGCTATCGAGCTGCTGGAGCCATTTCTGGAGGCCTATCCCCGTGAGGCCGAGTTGCACTACTATCTGGGCTACGCCCGCGCCAAGGCGGGCGACGCCTGGGGTGCCATGCCGGGCTACGAGCGGGCCCTGGAGTTGGGGGATGCGAGTTACTGGTCTCCGCTGGGCTCTCTTTACCTGGAGGTTGGTTTGCAGGTCCATGCCCTGCACGCCTTCCGCCAGGCGATCCGGCACCAGGACGATTTCCCCCTGGTCGGGGACGTGCCCGGGCTGGTGGCGACTCTGGAGGAGGACCTGGCGAAACTGGCGCGCAGCCTGAATCTCCCCCCGGAGCGGGCGGAGAAGGGCCTCTACCAGATGGAACGCGGCCGGCGTGCGCTGGCGGAGAACGATTTCCCGGCCTCTATCGCTGCCAGCCGCCAGGCGATCCGCTTGCTGGGCAACTGGCCTCCCCCGCACAACAACCTCTCCCTGGCCCTCTTCTGGAGCGGCCAGCCGGAAGAGGCCATCGCCACCGCCCGCCGGGTGCTGAGGCACGATCCTGACAACTACCACGCCCTGGGCAACGCTATCCGCTACCTGGCCTGGACGGGGCGGGAGGACGAGGCCCGGGAGCTGTGGGCCAGGTTGAAGGCCATCCCCATTTCAGACGGCGACACGCGGCACAAGATCGTGGAGGCTGCCGCCGTCCTCGACGAGGACGAGTTCGTATACGAGGCACTGCGACCGCCGGCGGGAACCGGTCTGGGTGCGGCGCAGACGAGGAGAGCCTCGGAACTGACCGCACAAGAGCAGTTCTTCCTGGCTGCCGCCGAGGCCAACACCGGCCGGCGGGGCGATGCGCAGCGCCGGCTGCGGACGTTACAAAGGGATTGGCCCTGGGCAGGAAACCTCCTACAGGCGCTGAAAGCCGGACAGCCGGGACCGGAGAGGGCCGAACGTTTCCCCTATTTCCACAGCGTTGACCTTTTGCCCAGGAGCGAGATAGAAAAGCTCGTCGCCCTGGGCCAGCGCCGAGATGACCTGCCCGCCAGGCGATTCAAGAGCGAGATAAAGCGCTTTGTGTCCCGCTTTCCCCAGGTCCTCCGCATGGCGGAGAAACTGCTCATCGAAGAAGGCCTCCCGGAGGCGGGCATGGATATCCTCATGGCCGTCGGAACGCCCGAGGCATACAGGGTCCTGCGCCGCTTCGGCCAGAGCCAACTCGGAGACGACGATACCCGTCTACAAGCCCTGACTCGCCTGCTGGAGGTGGGGGAGATCAGCGAGGGTGAGACCCTGCGCGTGTGGCTCGATGGAGAGTGGCGCGAGGTGCAATTGAGGGCCTACGAGGTCCGGGAAGAGGACGAGGAGTACTCTCCCGAAGTAGCCGACCTGGTGAATCAGAGTATCGATGTCCAGAACAAGGGCGACTACGATCTGGCGGAGCGCTTGCTCCAGGAGGCGTTAGAGTTGGACCCTGGCGTCAAGCAGGCCTACAACAACCTGGGCGCTATCCACGCCCAGCGCGGGGAACACGGCCGGGCCAAAGAAATGTTCCAAAAGGCGCTCGAGTTAGACCCTCTCTACCCGATCCCCCGCTGCAACCTGGCCGCCTATCTCCTGGAGGACGGTGACGTGGAAGGTGCCGAGGCCATGCTCGAACCGCTGGCCGAGGCCCCACCGCACCATGCCCAAGACATCGCCTCCTACTCCTACACCCGGGCCCGCGTCCTGTTCCGCAAGAAAGAGTATGACGCCACCCGCCGGGCCCTGCGTGCTGCGCTCAAAGCCTCTCCCGACTACCAGCCGGCCAAAGACTTATTGGAGCATCTGGACAGAGTCGTCCCCCTCCTGAAAGGCTTTGACCGTTTCATCCAGCAGCAGCAAGAGCGCAACCAGGCCCGACGCGCCCGCCTGCAGGCCAAGCTCACCACGCCGGAACCGACCCTGTCTGAGGCGCTCTCCATCTACACCAAGGACGCCCTGACCGGGATGGCGCGCGCGGTCTTGCCGCACGGCGGGTGGACGACGCTGCGCAAGGCAGAACTGCTCCAGGAGATCGTCCAGGCCCTGCGCGATCCCGATACGCTGAAATTGGTTGTAGGTCAGTTGAGTGACGACGAACGTGCTGCGCTGCGCCAGGTGTTGGAAGGAGGCGGTACGATGGCCTGGGAAGACTTTGCCCGCTACGGAAACGACCTGGAGGAATCCCCCTACTGGAACTGGCACGTGCCGGAGACGACGATGGGCCGCCTGCGGCTGCGGGGGCTGTTGGCGGAGGCGACGGTGAACGGAAAGCGGCTGGTGGCCGTCCCTTCGGAGTTGCGGCCGCTGTTGGAAAAGGTTCTGGACTGATGGACGCGCCCGATTACCTGCCCATCTCGATGCTCAACCAACTGGCGTACTGCGAGCGGCGCTTCTGGCTGATGTACGTTCAGGGCGAGATGGAGGTCAACGCCCCGGTGCTGGAGGGCATCCAGCAGCACGAGCGGGCGCACGACGGAGGCGTTGAGCGCGACGGCCAGACCACCGTCCGCCGTCGCGTCTACCTCTGGTCCGACCGGCTGCGGCTGGCCGGTTTTGCCGACGTGGTGGAGGAGCAGATGGAGGCGTTGGTGCCGGTAGAGTACAAGCACGGGCGCATGGGGCGCTGGCTCAACGACCACATCCAGTTGTGCGCCCAGGCCATCTGCCTGGAAGAGCGGACAGGCAGAGCGGTGGAGCGGGGAGAGATCTTTTACTGGCGCTCACGGCGGCGGGTGACGGTGGAATTGACCCCCGAACTGCGGGCCCGCACCGAGGCGGCCGTGGCGCGCGCCCTGGCCCTGCTGGCGGCGGACCGGATGCCGCCGCCCCTCGACCACCGCGCCAAATGCCGCGATTGTTCCCTGGAGGGCATCTGCCTGCCCCGCGAGGTGCTGCTGCTCTCGTAACCCGTCATTCCGAGCGAGCGCAGCGAGTCGAGGAATCTCCACCTGCAATGGCGAGAGCGGCCTCAGCATGGAGATTCCTCGACTCCCTTCGACTTCGCCCTTCGACTGCGCTCAGGACAAGCTCAGGGCAGGCTGCTCGGAATGACAGCGGCTGAGCAGTTACCTGCTTTCGTAATTCGGCTAATCAGACTTCGGAAGTCTCAAAAGCGCTCTGTCCAGTAGCTCTTACGCAAATTGGGACTCGTTTTGACTTAAATGCTGAATTGAAGACTTCCGAAGTCTTGAGGGCAAGCTGCTGCTTTGGGAGGAACCGGTCTGATGGCCCAACTACAATTCTGGGAGGACAATATGGCCAGTTTGTACCTGACAGAACCGCGCTCGCTGGTCAAGAAGGACGGCGACACCCTGGTGGTGCACATCCCGGAGGACAAGGAACGGGGGACGCAAAAGCGCCAGGTGCGCGTGCCCCTCATCAAAGTCACCCAGGTCGTCGTCTACGGCGACGTGACGCTGACCAGCCCGGCGCTGACCACCCTGCTGGGGCAGGGGGTTGACATCTGTTTCTGCTCCTATTATGGCCGCTTCCAGGGACGGCTGGCTCCACCCCTGGGCAAGAACAGCCTGATCCGGCTGGAGCAACACCAGGCGCACCATGACCCAGGGCGGGCCTTTACCCTGGCGCGGGCCTGCGTGCAGGGCAAACTGGCCAACATGCGGGTGATGCTGCTGCGCGCCAACCGCAAGCGGGACGACGCGGCCATCGCCCAGGCGGTGGCTTCGCTGAAAGGGATGCTGGATCAGGTGGAGGCCCTGAAACCGGAGGGGGCCGCTGCGCCTCCCGACCCGTCTCGCCCGCAGGCGGACAGCGCCTATGGCAC
>Ga0180437_10007236_pt1 | contig 14529 bp, 8 predicted proteins | sample SS_ome_4_FD_132410 | JGI IMG/M metagenome (GOLD analysis project Ga0180437, IMG submission 132410) | Hypersaline lake sediment archaeal communities from the Salton Sea, California, USA - SS_3_D_1 metaG | ecosystem: Environmental > Aquatic > Non-marine Saline and Alkaline > Hypersaline > Sediment...
AGCGCCTTCATCTGCTGAAGCGTGACGATGCCCGCGTCGAAAATCCACGTGGCATGGCGCCGGCTCGAGTCGACGGCGGTCGGGTTGGGCTCGCGCTGGACCAGGATCTGCTCGACCTTCCCCTCGGGCATCTCGGGTATCCCTGCCAAAACCACCCGGGGGGCCTGGTTGATGTTGACCCGGCCCGGGATCACCGAGCGCGTGTCCGTGGTGCAGTTCTCCAGCAGGTTCGGCAGGAAGCTGGCCATGGTGCCGGGCCGGTTCGCAAACGGGGATTCGAGGATGATCGACTCCGTCTCGTCGTTGCCCTGCTGTCCGGAATCCCCCGGGGGCGGCCCGTCGCCCGGCGGGCCTCCGCCCGGTGGCTGACCGCCGCCCGGCGGACCTGAGCCGCCAGGGCCGCCCTGCCCTGAGCCACCGGCTCCGCCGTCGGTCGAAATCTCGACCTTCGCGCCGATCAGGTCGAGCACGCTTTCGAGCTCGTGCTCGGCCTGCTTTTCGAAATCGAGCTCGGGCACGTCCGACTGGCCACCGGTCCGGTCGCCGGTGTAGGGACCGTATTGCCGAAAGGCCACGACGAACGCCGCGGCCTCGGCCCCGAGGACTTGCTCCAAATCGGTGTAGAGCTGCTCGAGGTCTTCGGAGTTCAGATCGATCTTCGGCTGGCCGTCCGCCCGGAGATTGCCCTCCTTGCTGTACAGCGTGAGGTAGGCGGCCCAGCCGCGGTCCATCAGGCCGCCCGAGTTGTCGAGCCCGGCCAGGGCGTCAGCGGCCGCCTCGGTAGGGTCGATCACCCCATTGTGGTCGGCGTCGGCCCCGAACAGTAGTGCGGGCGTCACGCCGCGCACGAGCAGCAGCTCCTCGACGGTCTCCAGCGGGCCGTTTCTCGGCGCATAGGGCGGGTCGAGATCCGCGTAGTAGTCGATCTCGGCGCCGCCCTCCCGTTGCTGGTCGTCGGAGTCGATCCAATCGAGGATCGCGGCGGCCGTGTCTTCCCTCATGTTCGGTAGCTGCAACAAGATCTGCCGCGCGGCGTCGGGCGAGGAGTTTTCGGCCTCCAGCAGTGTCATGAGATTCAGCCGAGCCGACTCGTCCTCGAGCCCGAAGCGGACGTCGCGATTGCCCGCCTCGTCCACGGTCGGCGCGACCACGGTGAACCGCCCCCGCTCGACCGCCGCGTCGCTGTCGGCCACCAGGACGCCCGGGTGATTGGCGAACGCCAGCTCGTACCAGCCGCCCAATTGATCGATGGTCTCTGTAGGCTGGGCCATGAATAGCCGGACCATCTGGAGCCCCGAGTCGGCGCACAGCCGGGCCTGGGCCTGCCGCTGGGAGAGATCGGCCGCCTTGTACTCGACCAGCATCAACTCCGAGAAGGTGAACCCGGCCAGCGCGAGGACCACCACGACGACCAGCACGAGGACCAGCACGACGCCCCGGCGGTTCTTTGGAGTGCGGCGATTCATCGCCGCTTTTCCGACTGAGAGATTCGCTTCCTGCGAGTGCCGGCGCCGCCGAGGTGGGACGAACAGTGCGGCGCTTTCTGCAGACCGCCGAAAGCGGCGATGAATCGCCGCACTCCAAAGGCGAGTGCCGTCGATCATCGTTCAAGTTCCTCCGGCGGCGCACTCTGGGCCGTGGCGTCGCCGCTCGGTGCGGCGGCGGGCAAGTCGACCAGCAGCCGATAAACGAACGTCTCGTCGTCTTCCGCTTCCTCCTCGCCCGAGGCGATCCACGAGGCGACCTCGCCCGTCTCATGGCGGATTCTGCCGAGCGCGACGGCCACCTCGACGGCCGCGGGCAGGCGCCCCTGCGCTTCGGTGTCCCAGGTGTCGAGCCACTCGGTTCCGTCGAAGTAGCGAAACTCGATGGCCTTGACTTCGGGAGCGATGGGCTCCAGGCCCAGCTCGACGCCCAGCAGCCCTCCGCGCTGCGCGGCGTAAGAGGTGACGGCCCGATCCAGCTCGCGGCGGATCAATCCACTGCGGTTTTCCAGCCCGCCGGCTCCTGCGGAGGTGCCGGGCGTGACCACGTAGTAGGCCACGGTCTTCACGTCGCTTTGGAGATCGGCCGCCACGGTTCCGTCGCCGGGATCGGTGGCTGCGAGAAACTGGTCCGTGTGCGGCAGTCGGGCCACGTCGATCTGGATCTGCGAACTGTTGCCGACGATTCCCGGCATCGACGTGGGGGCAGTCGACTCGGCGAGGTCCTCCGCCGGCTCGGCCTTTTCCTCGGTGGCGAAATCGTCCTCGGGCTCGTCCTCGGGGTCGAGCAACTCGGACGGATCACCGCCCGATGCGGAGCCGGAGGACGTCGATTCGACCTCCATCGGATCGTAGCGCACGGCGCCGCGGATGTCGTCGGCGATCTGTTTGAGCAGCGCCCGGGCGAGCGTCGCCTCCTCGACCTCGGTCCGCCCGGCGTCGAGCATGCGCAGGTGCAAACCAATCGCCATCGTGACCATGTAGAGCACCACGGCGGTCAAGGCCAGCGCGAGGAGCACCTCGATGAGCGTGAAGCCGGAGGGTAGCCGGTTACGGGCGCGATCGCGTTGCCTGGTGCGAAGAGGGCAGGCAGAAGTATTGAGGGCAGGAAGATTGGCAGGGAAATGGGGACAGGGGAATCCCTTTTCGGGAATGACACGACTCGCTTCGTTGGACAACAACTGCGGCATCATCTTCCCGTTCCCGATTCTCTCCCCACTCTCCTGTCCCTGAGCTTTCTTTCTTCTATTCCTCTGTCCCCATTCCCCTGTCCGAATTACTGCGTTTCGGCCGCCAACGCCGGGTCCGGGATCCACCGCACCAGCGAGACCGACACCGGCTTCTTTTCCGGGGGCCGATCCTGGCTGACCGTCACGCGCACGGCCAACAGGCCGTCCAGATCGGTCGACTCCACCTCGACCGAATAGCGCCACGCTTCGTTGGTCTCGATTTCCAGGTCCGCCGCGCTTTGCCACGGGCTATCCGGTACCGGGTTAGCCGGCGTGACGCCGGCAGCGATCTCGGCCAGCTTGGTCTCGCAGAGAAGCTGGGCCTCGGAGGTGGCCCGGGCAACCTCCGCATTGCGCATACTGCGGCCCGCCAACTCCCCCAACACGGCCAGCGACCCGGCGAGAATCGCCAGGGCGAGGATGACCTCCAGGAGCGTCAGCCCCTCTCGCCGCGCGTGGGTACTCATGGCGTCGACTCTCCGAGCTGGAACACTTCGCCGACCGTGGCCACGCCGGTCAGCCCGCGCAGGGCCACTTCGACTGCCCGGCCGCGCCGATCCACCAGCGTCACCTTGGCCGAGGTCGCCGTGCCGTCGCAGTAGAAGAGGATCGGCTCCGACCACTCCGCTTCGCCGGCTTTGCGGGCCCCGAACGATGCCACGGCGGAAAGCGCCGTGTCCCCGGTGACCTCGCCGGCCGCGAAGGCGACCCCCTCGGGCAACGCGCCCGTGGTCGAGGCCGCGCCGGTTTGGCTATCGGCCGCCGGGTCGTTTGCCTGGCCGGCGGAAGCGGCTCCGCCGGACGACTCGGCCGAGAGTGGCTGCAAGCGATAGTCGCTCCCGCCGGGAACGTACTGAAAGACGTAGGTTTCGCCGGAGTCGACGGCGTTGACGCGGGCCTGGTACCAGCGGCTGCGGACCTGGTCGGCCGCCTTGCCGAGGCGCTGGGCCTCGAGCAAGCGGGCCATGGGCGGCCAACAGAGCGCCGCCGCCATCGCCAGCAGACAGAGCGTCAGCATCACCTCCGTCAGCGTAAACGCCCGCCGCGCGCACGCCCGTAGCATGGGCCCCTGGCCCGTGGGGGCCGGGAACACGGGCCAGGGGGCCCATGCTACTGTCGCCCACGGGCCGGGGGCCCATGCTACTTCGGTTGGCGCCTCAGGTCGCGCCGGCCTACTCCTGGTCATAGTTCGTGATGTCATCTTCGTTGTTGTCGACGCCGTCGGGCCCGGCCGATCGGATCGTGAACGTGCCCGTGGTCACGTCGAGCTCGTACCGGTAATCGTGGTCCCACGGGTCCAGCGGGATGCTCTTCTCCAGGTACGGTCCCTGCCAGCGGTTCGGATTGACTAGGTCGGCGGGCCGCTCGACCAGGGCTTGCAGGTCGGGGGGCAAGCTGCGCACTTCGAGCTGGTACTGCTCCACCGCGCTTTCGAGCAGCCCGATCTGCACCCGGGCCGCCCTGCGCAGCGCCGTGCGCTGGGTCCGGCTGTACGTGGCCACGACTAGCGAGACCAAGACCACGAGGATCACGAGCACCAGCATGACCTCGATCAACGTGAAGCCGCGGCGGCGGGGGGTGGGTCGTTTCATGTCGAGTTCTCCGGGAAAGGCGGATGTTTCATTTGCCTATTGTATCACACCGTGGTGCCCATCTTCAAAACCGGCAGCAGCAGGGCCACCACCACCAGCAGCACGACGCCGGCCAGGATCAGGAGCATCACGGGCTCGAGCATCCGCACCAGGAGGTCCAGGCGACGCCAGGTGTTCCGCTCCAGGGAATCGGCCACTTGGACCAGCACGTTCTCCAGGTTGTTCGACTGCTCGGCCACGGCGATCATCTCCATGACGGTCGGCGGGAACTGGCCGCTGGCGGCCAGCGGCTCGGCCAGCGGCTGGCCGGCCGAGATGTTCTCAGTCGCGTCGGCGATCGCCGCGCCCAGGATGCGGTTGCCCGTGGCGTCGCTGGAGATCTCCAGCGAGCGGAGGATGGGCACCCCGTTGCGCAGCAGCGTGCCCAGCACGCGGCAGAACCGCGCCACGGCCAGGCTTAGAAAAATGCCGCCGGCCATGGGCAGGCGCAGCTTGACCCGATCCCACCAAAGCCGGCCGTCTTCCGTGGCAAGCCAGCGCCGGGCGAACCACCCCGCGGCGACCAGCCCTAACAGGATGAAGATGCCGAAACTCTGCACGAACGCACTGGTGGCCAGCAGCCACTCGGTCGGCGACGGCAGCTCCTTGCGCTCGCGGAGCCGGGCAAACAGCTCGTCGAACTTCGGTACGAAGAAGACCAAGAGCACGGTCACCACCACCACGCCGAACGCCAGGAGGAACAGCGGGTAGACCATCGCGCCCAAGGTCCGCTTGCGCAGGTCCTCCGAGGCGTCGGTGAACTCGGCCACCCGGGCGAGCGCCTCCTCCAAAAACCCCCCCTCGCCCCCGGCGCGGACCATGCTCACGGCCATCTCGCCGAAGACGTCCTGGTAGCGGGCCATGGCCTCGGCCAGGGTGGAGCCGTCCTCGACGCGCTGGTGGACCTCGCCCAGCACGTGGCGCAGCCGGGCGTGTACGGTCTGCTCGCGGAGGACCTCGAGCGTGCGCAGCAGCGGCACGCCGCTGTGCAAGAGGTCGGCCATCTGGGCGTAGGTGGTGGCCAGCTTCTGGCGCGGCACCCGGCCCCGCCCCATGCGGACCCGCGACCCGCTCGGGTCGTCGCTCCGCAGGTCCGTGGGGTAAAGTGCCCGGCTGGAGAGCACGGCCATGGCCTCGCGCTGGCCGGTGGCGCTCACCGTACCGGTGACTTGCCGGCCGGTTTTGTCGCGGGCGGTGTAGGCGAACTCGGGCATGGTCTTGTGTTATCGGAGGGGGACAGTCCCATTTTCGCAGAGCGAAAAATGGGACAGTCCCCTGTACTGGATTCACCGGCGATCGGACATGCGTACCACGTTCCCCCGCGTCACGCGGACCACCTCGTCGACGCCGGTCCGTCCGTCGAGGACCTTGCGCCAGCCGTCGGTTCGCAGCGTGGTCATGCCCTCGGCCAGCGCTGCCTCGCTGATGGCCCAGGTGCTCGCCCGGTCGTGGGCAAGCTGGCGGATCTTCTCGGTGGTGACCAACAGCTCGAACAGCCCCACGCGCCCGAGGTAGCCCACCTGCCGGCACGCCCGGCAGCCCACCGGGCGCTGGATAACGCCCCCCTCGCCCAGCTCGTCGAGGGGAAAGTCGTCGGGCAGCTCTTCCGCGGCCGGCTCGTAGGGCTCTTTGCACTGGGGGCACAGCGTGCGCACCAGGCGCTGGGCCATCACGGCCTCGACCGTGCTGGAGACCAGGAACGGCTCGACGCCCATGTCCGTCAGCCGGGTGTAGGCCCCCGCCGCGTCGTTCGTGTGCAGCGTGCTGAAGACCAGGTGCCCGGTCAGCGACGCCTGCACCGCGTTCTCGGCCGTCTCCAGATCGCGGATCTCGCCGACCAGCACGATGTCCGGGTCGTGGCGCAAGATGCTCCGCAGCGAGTTGGCGAAGCTGAGCCCGATCTTCGGGTGTACCTGGATCTGGTTGATGCCTTCGAGCTGGTATTCGACGGGGTCTTCCGTGGTAATGATCTTGGTCTCACCGCTCCGTATCTCCAGCAGAGCGCTGTAGAGCGTGGTCGACTTGCCGGAGCCCGTGGGGCCGGTGACCAGGATGATTCCATGGGGCAATCGGATCAGCTCGCTGAACGTGCGATAGTGGTGCTCCTCCATGCCCAGCTTGCGCAGGGCGAACTCCATGCCGCCCTTGTCCAAGAGCCGCAGCACGATCCCCTCGCCGTGGATCATGGGGATCACCGAGACCCGCACGTCGACCTCGCGCCCCGACACGCGCAATTCGATGCGCCCGTCCTGGGGCAGGCGGCGCTCGGCGATGTTCAGCCGAGCCATGATCTTCAGGCGGCTGATGATCGCCGCCCGAAACCGGCTGATCTGCGGCGGCACCGGCTGGGGGTGCAGCACGCCGTCGATGCGGTAGCGGATCTGCAAGCCGGACGCCTCCGACTCGATGTGTACGTCACTGGCACGCGACTGGATCGCTTCGAGCAGGATCTCGTTGACCAGGCGCACGACCGAGGGCTCGTGGGCCATCTCCGACAGCTCGGAGCCGTCGCTCTCGACTTCGCCGACCAACTGCACGCGATCGTCGACCGCTTGGGCCAAAAGCCCCTCGACCGTCTCGCTCCCCACGCCCAGGTGGGCCTTGATCAGGCGCAGGATCTCGGAGCGGGCGCCCAGCACCGGCACGACCGTCAGACCGGTCGACGCGCTCAGCTCGTCGAGCGGATACAAGTTGAACGGGTCGCTCGTGGCGACGATCAGCGCCCCGTTGCGCTTCCGGATCGGAAAGATGGTCTCCCGGTGGACGAACCTCAGCGGGAAGCTCTTCAACAGCGCGAGGTCGCACTCCACCTCGGCCAGATCGACGAACTCCAGGCCGAGCTCGTCGGCCAGGGCCTTTAGCGCCGCCTCCTCGGTCACAAACCCCAGATCGACGGCCACCTGGGTCAGTCGCGTGCCGTCGGTCTGCGCGCTGCGGGCACGGCGTAGCTGCCGCTCGTCGAGAAGCCCCTTCTTCAGCAGAATCTCGCCGGCTTCCATCGCTTGGTTCCGTCGCGGTTCGAGGCGCGGGCCGCCCCCGGCAACGGGGGCGTGGCAAGCCGGGGTCTGTACCCAGCCCCCGCGCCGCGGACCCACCTACTATTGTAGGGGCCCAAACCGGCCGCGCCCAGGACACGGCTTGCTGCGAGCGGGGCGCAGGGCCCGCCCGGCTGCGAAACGGCCCCCTTCGTCGGCGCGCACCGCCACCTTTCTATTCTAACCCCGTGACGGCTCGGGGGTTCCGTCGGCGGCACGGGAACGGCCGGGCCGCGTTTCGTGGCAGGGATATTCCTCCCGGGACGCACGCCATACCCCTCGCACGTGTGTTCCTGGCCGGAATCAGACGTAGGATTCGCCAGATCGGACCTTACGCTGCACGATCAAGGTACTGTGCGGCAAGCCGAACCGTGGTATTATGAAGGCGGCGGGAATCGCGGGGAGAGCGGAAAGATGAGAGGTCTGCCGACGGTCATGGCTGCCCTGGCGATTGGCGTTCTCGCGACCGCCGACGCTTCGGCCCAGAGCATGTTCAGCAGCGGGTCGAACAACTTGTTCGGCGGGCGCTCGCTGGGCGGCTTCAATTCCGGCAGCTTGGGGTTGGGGGGAACCGGCTCGGCAGCGACCGGCGGGAGGGGTCTGCAGCAGCCGAACTTGCAGACGCTCGGGGGCAGCGTTTTTTCGGCCGGACAGTTTCAGGTCGGCGCCCGCACGCCGGGCGATTTCGTCGGCGCCCGTCAAGACGCGCAGGACTTCGTCGGCGCAGCCACCACCGGCCAGGAGTTCCGGCCCGACACGATCGGTACCACCTCGCGCGGCGGTTCGACGGCCAATCGGTCCGGCGCCGGCACGCGAACCGAACTGCGCACGAGCGTCTCGGTGGGTTTCACGCACCGTCGCCCCACGGCCGCGGAGATCCGGGAGTCGCTGGCCGACCGGATCATTCGCTTGGGCCGGCTTCAGATGCGCTCTCCGCTGGAGGTGTCGGTCCGGGGCCGTACGGCCACGCTCCGGGGAACCGTTGCCACCGAGCACGAGAGAATCCTGGCCGAGCAGATGGTCCGTCTCGAGCCGGGAATCTGGACGGTGAATAACGAGCTGGCGCTTGAGGCGGTGCCGGTTCCGGCTGGTGACACTCCGCCGGCCGCGACGCCGCCGGAATAGCTCCCTGCTGATCGAACGCGGGGCCCGGCATGTCGTGTGCGGCTCCCTTCCGTTCCGGCGATTCGGGATAGGACCGGACTTGGGTCACTCGGGCGGCCGGCATTTGCAGCGTGCCCCGCGGCGGGAGGGGGATCGTCGTCGTGACCATGCGCCGGTCGGGCGCCGGCTCGCCGCCGGTCCCGGAAACGGCAGCCGGCACGGGCGCCTGATGCGACACCCACCGCACTTGCTCGTCCCGCGTTTCGCCGGCAACGGCCTGCCTTCGGGGGAAGGTCTTCGCTTCCGCCGGTTTCGTCACGGTGCCGGGCAGGACATTGTGGGTCGCCTCTCCGACGACCTCGTTGCCTTCGTCGGTCTTGAACCGGGCAATAAGCGTGATCTCCTTCTGCTCGCCGCCCACGGGTCTCCACGGCAGCCAGACGCTGTACGAATGTCCGACCCGCGACTCGCTGTAGTGATTCTCCAGGTCCTCGGCCCGGAACACGTACTTGCGATCCGGCTCGACCTTGGAGTCGTTGTGCTCGCTATCGTCGTAGGCATAGACGACCAGGCGGCCCTTGACCTTGATCGGGCGGGTGCTGCCGTGATCGTAAAACATCAGCCTGCCGCCGAAGCCGTGTACCGACGGCCCGTCGGCCCGCGTGAGCACGGTGTCGGCCCAGACGGCAATCAACTGGGTCGGCTCGCCGTACTCCTCTTCCTCGGCAAACGGCCAGGAGTTCGACTGGTTCAGGTCCATCTGGGCGCAGCCGGCCGCAAGCGCCGGCAAGACCACGGCGAGCAGCGAGCAGACACGTCGCAGCCACGATCTCATGGGCCTCTCCTTGCCGCGTCCGGATACCGGGGCACGTTGGGGTTCGATGGCCGGTAGTCGGCCGGTGGCGGCGGCACCGGGTTTTCGACGCCGGGCTGCCGGCCGTACGGCTCCGCGCAGAGCGGCGCCAACGTAGATTCGATCGGTTGCTCGGAGTAGTTGTAGGCCGCCTGCGCCTCAGCCGGCCTTGATGCACCCGGCTGCTGGTATGGCGACGCCTGTTGTGCCCACGGCTGCTGCCCTGCCGGCGGCGAGTATGCCGAGGGTTGGTACGCCGGCGGTTGCTGCGCCGGCGGCCCGTACGCCGAGGGCACGGCGCCGTTGTGGCCGGCCGGCGGGGCATTGCCCAGCGCTTGACGCGTGTAGTGTACGGCGGCCTGGACCCCCGGCCAGCCGTCAGCGGCGGGCGCCGGGCGGTAGGCGACCGAGTCGGCCCGCCGGAATCGAAGCTGCGTGCCCTGCGACGGCGAGGGGGGTGGCGGCTGGGCGGGTGGCTCGGCGGGGGGTTCGACCACCTCGACCGGCAACCTCGACGGCTCCGGCGACGGTACCGGAAGGCGGGGGGCACCCGCCTCCGGTGCGATCGGCGGCTCTTCGGGCAGCGTGTGGGGCGGGAAGCCCGTCTCGCTCGACCCCGGCACCTCGCCCGTGGGGTTCAGGTCGGGATAGATCACGGCGGTTCCCGAGCCGGTGAATTGCTCGGATCCCCCCAAGAGCAACGGATCGTCGATCAGCTTCAGCACGTCGGCCAGGCACCAGTGCATCCGGGCGGCCTCGACCTGCTTGATTCGCTCGGCGTCCTCGCGGCTCCGCACCACGTGGGGCGTCATGATGATCAGCAGCTCCGTTCGCCGGATCTGCTCCGTTTCGTAGCGGGCGAGCCAGCCCAACAGCGGGATGTCGCCCAGCACCGGCACCTTGCGCTCGACCACGTCGCGTTCCTTGGTGATCAGACCGCCCAGGACCACCGTCTGCCCGCTTAAGGCCGCAATGGTCGTTTCCGCGGTGATGATGTTGATCGGCGGGGAGCGCAAGACCTCGCCGCTCACCGAGATCGAGACGGGCGTGCCTTCCGATTCGGCGCCGAGCTGGGAGTTGGTCGCGCTGATGTTCATCACCACCAGCCCGTCGTCGTTGATCCGCGGCGTGACCAGCAGGATCAGGCCGGTCGGCTCGTCCTCGACGGTCGTATTCTGGACATTGCTGCTGACGATCGTGCCGGTCACACGGGAGACGGTCTGCCCCACCTGGACCTGGGCCGACTGGTTGTCGAGCGTCATGATCTGCGGCCGGGCCAGCACGTCGAGGCGCCCGCACTGCTTCAGCGCCCTGATCAACACCGAGACGTTCCCGCTGGAGGCGGAGAAGACGAACCCGCCGAACCCCAGCTCGGCGCTGGTTCGCCCCAGGCCGAAGTGCGAAAGCCCCTGAGTGCCTACCGTTTTCCTGGTGGCCAGCGAGGCATTGCTGTCGCTGTTGCCCAGCGGCTGGTTGTTGAAGTTGAAGCCCGGCGAGTTGACCAGGTTGCCCGCGGCGTCGGCCAGCAACTGGCTGCGGTCGAAGAGCACGATGTCCTGCAGGCCCGCCTCGACGCCCAGCTCTTCCGTGTCGGTAAGCGCGACCTCGGCGATCAGGACCTGGATCACGACCATCGGCGGCTGCTCGTCGAGCTTCTGGATGATCTCCTCGATCTCGTCGTAAAATCGCGGGGTGGCGCTGACGATCAGGCTGTTGGTGACCGGCTCGGGCACCACGACCACCTCGCGCTCGATCTGCTCGAAGGGGCTGACCAGGCCCGGGGCGATCTGCTCGAGCTGGCGCTCGCTGCGCAGGAAGTCGTTGATGGCGGTGGCCACGTCGGACGCCGGAGCGTTCTTGAGCTTGAAGACCTTGGTGTTACGCGTGCGCACGTCGGCGTCGTCGAGCCGCAGCAGGATCGCCTCGACCACGCTCAAATCGCCGATCGACCCCGAAGCGATGATGCTGTTGGTCCGCACGTCCACCGCGAACCGCAGCGGCACCAGCGAGCTTTCGTTTTCCACGGCCCCGGCCAGCACCGACGCGGGCTGGTCGGCCCCCACCTGGGTGCCGAAGAGCGACTGGAGCATCTGCAAGAGCCCCTCGGCGTCGCCATTGAGGATGGTGAAGACCTTCACCTGGGCCTCGGTGGCGGGCAGCTCGTCGAGCCGCTCGACCAGCGCCGCCAACAGGCCCATGCTCCCGGACGGCGCCGAGATCACCAGGGCGTTCGCCCTTACGTCGGCCGAGATGCGCACGTCGGTCAAGATCCCCGAGCGGAGCAAGCGCTTCCCCTGCGCGTCGACCGTGATGAACCTGAGCGCGGCCGACTTCTGCTCGAACCCGAGCTGCGAAGTGGTTCCCGTGCGTCCGGGCACTGCCTGGCCGGGGGTCGGGGCGACCGCCCCGCCGGTCTGGCCCGGCCGAATCCCGCCCACGCCGTAGCCGTACTGTTGCACGGTGATCGCCTCGCGGAGCACTTCGGCCAGGTCCTCGGCCAAGGCGTTGCGGAGCTGGAAGACCCGCACCTCGTTGACCGCCTTGCCGCTCTCCGTGTCGAGCTGGGCGATCATCTCGGCGATTTCCGCCATGTCGCGCGGCCCGGCCTGGACCAGCAAGGCGTTCGAGCGGAAGTCGGCCACCACGTGGACCCGCGCACCGAGCCCGGCGCGAGGCTCCCCCTCGCGATCGAGAAAGAACTGGTCGATCGTGAGCTGGGCCGTGGTGGCCGACGCATGGCGGAGGAAAAACACGCGGAATTGCGTGTCGGGGGCGACCGGAACGTCCAGCTTCCGGATCAGATTCACTACCGTCTGCACGCCCTCCGGACGCCCGATCAACAACAGGCCGTTCGGCTTGACCAGCGGCGTAATGCTCACGGCGCTTTGGCGCGGCTGATACACCTGCTCGTAGAGCGGGCGGATGAGTTCCGCCAGGGCTTGGCACTCGACGTTCGCCAGACGGTAGACCCGGACCGCCGGCTCGGTCACGGCGCTGAGTTGATCGATCTGGTTGATGATCTCTATGACCCGATCGACGTCGCGGCGGTGACCCTTGATGACCATTACGTCGAGCCCCTCGAGCAGCTCGATCTGCACGGGCCCGATCAGACCGGCTTCGCCGCCCGGGGCGACGCCGGGGATGCCGCCGTCCGGCTCGCCGGCGTTTTGAACGGCCGGCCCCGGTGCGGCCTGGCCGGGCGCCGGGCCCGGCCCTTGAGACAACTGGGCCGCCGGCGTGACGCGCAACGGCCCGCCGGAACCGGCCCGGATCGCTTCCACCGCGCGGCGCACGCTCGCCGCGCTCGCCTGGCGGAGCGGCACGACCCGCGTGGCGGCCCCTTCCGCGCCGCGGGGCACGTCGAGGCCCTCGATCAGTCGAAGGGCCGACCCGGTTGCGGACTCGGGACCGCGCACGGTCGCCACTTGGGTCCCGTGGTTGAGCGTCAGCTCGACGGTCGAGCCCTCCGAGAGGTCCAGGCTCAGGCGCCGGACCCCGGCCTGGCTCGGCGGCTGCGGCGAGAGCCGGCTGCCCAGCAGGGTGCGAAGCGACGACTCGAGCTCCGAGCACGTGACGTTGCGCAGGGCCACTTCGTGGACCTGGGGACCCCCGCCCTGGCCGTTCTGCTGCTGCGGGCCCGGCGGAGGCGTTGCGCCGCGCTGGCCCGGCCCGCTCGGAGCGGGCGGCGGCCCTTGCCGGGCGATCTCCTCCTGAATCGATGCCGGGGCCCGAACTACGATCCGGCGGCTCGACCCGTCCGCCACGATCCGGACCTGGTCGTTGCCTTGATAGCGCTCGCGGAGCCGGGCGGCGATCTCCTCGGCGTCACCCCCCGGACAGGGGTAGACTCTTGTGACCAACCGGGGGTCATCCGCCGCCAATTGTGCCTCGGCCGAGGACGACCGGCCCCGCGAGATGACGATCGCCAGCCCGGCCGCCACCAGCAACGCACCCAAAAGGGGGATGCCGCCCAGTTTCGTAAATCGTTGTAGTGTAGCCACTTAGGGAATGCCCCGACGGAGGGAAAGGCGGCAACGGGGACGCGCGTCCGCGCAGCGTCCAAGCGCACTACTCATCCGGAACGGATAATCGGCAAAGTCCCCCTAATCCTCCAATGTTTCCACCGTGACCCGACAATTGACGGCGCCGGGCTCGGGGGCTAGGCTCAACCCTGGCTGAAGTCCTTGTCAGCGACGTGCAACCCGTCCGGCTTTTCCAGCAGCGGGAGCCCATCATGAAGCGACGCGAGTTCCTTACCACCACGTTGACCACCACGGCGGCGCTGGCCTCGGGCATGCGCGTTGCTCACGCCGAGCCGGGCCCCGCCGTGCCAAGCTACCTGAAGGACTACGCTTCGCTATACGCCGGCGACCCCCACGCCGCGGCGCTGCGATGGTTCGCCGAGGCGAAGTTCGGCCTGTTCATGCACTACGGGCTGTACTCCGTCCTTGGCCGTCACGAGTGGGTGATGTTCCGCGAGAAGATCCCGGTCGCCGAATACGAGAAGCTCACCGAGCGGTTCCGCCCCGACAAGTTCGACGCGGACTTCATCACTGACCTGGCACTCGATGCCGGCATGAAGTACGTCAATCTGACCGGCAAGCACCACGAGGGGTTCTGCCTGTTTGACGCGGCCAAGGGAAACTGGAACTCGGTGGCCGTGGCCAAGCGCGACCTGTGCGGCGAGCTTGCCGAGCAGTGCCAGAAGAAGGGGCTGGGCTGCTTCTTCTACTACTCGCTGTTGGCCGATTGGCACCACCCCTACTTCTACCCGCGGAAGTTCAACACGATCGCGCGTCCGGCCTACGAGACCGAGCCACCCCAGTACAAGTTCGAGAAGGACGAGGACTTCCAGAAGTACCTCGACGACGCGATCGGCCACGTGCGCACGCTCCTGACCGGCTACGGCCCGATCGCCGGGATCTGGTTCGACCCGCTGATGGGTTACTACGGCCGCCCGGACCTATTCCCCATGGCCGACGTGTACGCCATGGTCCGCAAGCTCCAGCCGCAGTGCCTAGTGAGCGCGAAGCAGGGCATCACCGGCACCGAGGACTTCGCCGCCCCCGAACGCTCCGGCCATTCGCTGGAAGACAGGATTCGCCAGCGCTACGGCGAGGTGGCGGGCGACATCGCCGCGAAGGCCTGGGCGTCGAACAAGACCAAGCACAACGAAATCTGCGACACGCTTCA
>Ga0180437_10007237_pt1 | contig 14527 bp, 8 predicted proteins | sample SS_ome_4_FD_132410 | JGI IMG/M metagenome (GOLD analysis project Ga0180437, IMG submission 132410) | Hypersaline lake sediment archaeal communities from the Salton Sea, California, USA - SS_3_D_1 metaG | ecosystem: Environmental > Aquatic > Non-marine Saline and Alkaline > Hypersaline > Sediment...
CTCACCAGGCGCGGCGAGGCCATGCGGACCGAGGTGAGCACGGCCCCGGTGTCGCTCACGTGCTCGAGCACGCCCGGCCGGGGGATCGTGTGATAGCGCCAGCGGCCGTAGTTATCACGGACGATCGGCGGGATCATCTCGCGGTAGTCGGGAGGTCCGAAGTCCGTTCTAGGCATGCTTGACCACCTCGTCGTCATCCCAGAAGAGATAGGGGTTGGAGCGCGGCGCGGCGACCATTTGCGGGCTGGGTTTCAGCCCGATCCCGTCGAGGGAGGCCGGCAACCCTATCCGGTCGATCAGTTCGGCAACGCGCTCCCGGCTCTTGCCGTGCTCGGCCCAGAAGTCGGTGATCCGCACGACCAGGTCTTTCAACTCGTCGTACGGCGGCTTGAGTTCCACGAAGGGCACGAGCACCAGCCGAGCATCGCCCCTTTGACCACGGGGGCCTTGCCGCCGATCATGATTGCCGCTCCCCGCCGCCGCCCCACGCGGAGGGCCTTGGGCATCTGGTTGATGCAGTGCATGCAGTGGACGCATTCCTCCGAATCCACCCGCAGCTCCTGCTCGTTCTCGTCCCACGCCAGGGCCCAGGTCGGGCAGCGGCGCAGCACCCTCTCGAACAGGTTCAGCCCCCCCCGCACGTATTCCCGCACCGCTTCCTGATCGATCTCGATGCCGTCGCGCCACAAGCCGATGATCGCCAGGTCCGACCGCGCGCTCGCCGCCGCGCAATCATTCGGGCAGCCGGAGCACTTGATCTTGAATTTGTACGGAAACGAGGGGCGGTGGATCTCGCCTTGGAAATGAGTCGTCAGGCTGTGGGTGACGTCCATCGTGTCGAAGCAGGCAAACTCGCAGCGCGCCGCGCCAACACAGCAACTGATGGTGCGCAGCGCACTGCCGGAGCCGCCCAGGTCGAAGCCGATTTCGCCGAGCGCGTCGAAGCAGGGCTGGAGGTTCTCCGTCGTCGTGCCCAGGAGGATGATGTCGCCGGTGGAGCCGTGCAGGTTCAAAAGCCCGCTGCCGTAGCGGTCCCAGACGTCGCAGAGCTGGCGGAGCTTTTCGGTCGTATAGAAGAACCCGGCCGGCTGGTTGACCCGCAGGGTGTGGAACTCCTTGACGGCCGGGAAGTCGTCGGGCATGGCGGAGTAGCGGCCGACGACCCCTCCGCCGTATCCTCTGACGCCGACGATCCCACCCCGCTTCCAGTGCCCCGTGTTGTCGGCGTAGGAGCGCTCGAGCTGCCCCAACAGGTCGGCGGCGGCGGGCGCGCGGCGCGCGGCCCGCTTCAACTCGGCGACGAAGCTGGGCCAACGGCCCTCTTCGAGCTCGTCCAGAAGGGGCGTCGAGGGCGGTTGCAGTTCGCCCGATCCCCGCACCGCTGGTTCATCCACTGCGATCTCTCCCCTCGTGGAACCCTGCCCGGCGCGCCTGCCGGGGCTGGACGGTCAGCATCCTCCGCCTCTCAAAACTCTTCGACTTTCACGACTCCGCTGGCACAGACGATCACGCAACTTTCGCACCCGAGACACTCGGCCGAGTCGCCGGTGACCTCGGCCTTGCCTTCCACCATCGAAATAATCTGCGACGGGCACGAGTCGGCACACTGCCCGCAGCCGTCGCACTCCTCGGGCTCGATCGTCACTACGAACATCATCCATGCTCCCCGCAAGAACCAGCCGGCGACCGCGCCTCTCGAGGCTGCCGGATCATACCACAGACCGGGCCCCGCCGCCAACGGCTGCCGGCAGGGCAGGAGCAACGCCCAAACATTAGCGGGCGGAGGAGGATTTTCGCGGACCGGCGACGGCCCCGTCGGCCGGCCGCTGGAGGCAAACGTCGCGCGGCGGCTTCGCCAGAGCCGCGGCGGACAGACCCCGGCGGTTCGCATGGCGAACGACCTCCACTCACCCGGTTGCTTTCGGGACGGGGTCGCGTTTGACGAGCGTGTACACGCAGGGGACGAGGAACAGCGTCAACAGCGTGGAAACGAGCATTCCACCGACCAAAGCCCTGGCAAGCGGGATCATGGCCTCGCCGCCCGGGGCAAGGTGGAAGCAAAGCGGCAGCATCGAAGCGACCAGCACGAGCGTGGTCATGATGATCGGCCGCAAGCGGATCTGGGCGGCCGCCAACGCGGCGCGACGCGTGTCGTAGCCGCGGTCGCGGAGCGTGTTGGCGAATTCCACCAGCAGAATGCTGTTGTTCACCACGACTCCGATCATCATCAGGGCGCCCATCAGTGACTGAATGTTGAGCGTCGTTCCCGTGGCAAACAGGACTCCCAGCACGCCGGACAAGCCCAGGGGAACCGACAACATGATGATCAGCGGATCGACGAATGAGCGAAACTGTGCGACCATCACCAGGTAGACGAGGATCGAGGCCACGATCAGCCCGACGCCCAGCAAGCGCACGCTCGCCCTCATTTCGGTCACAGCGCCGCGAAGGGTGATCGATGCCCGCACTTCCTCGGGCAGCCCCGCCAGGGCTTTCTCGATATCGGCGGCAACCGAGCCCACGTCTCGGCCCGACACGTTCACGTAAACGTCGTTTACGCGGGCGATGTTGTAGCGGGCGATCTCGCCGGGAATGTTCACGCGGCGGATGGTGGCGACGTTCGAGAGGGGGACGGTGATCAGACCGTTTTTCCCCTGCAGCGACAAGGGCACGTTCTGGATTTCTTCCAGCGACTTCGTCTCGTTCGTTTCATACTGGACGCCCATGAAGTAGTCGATCCCCGTGTTCGGATCGACCCAAAGCGCCGGGGCATAGCCAAGGCTCGACCCGAAGGCGGTAAGAACGGCCTGGGCGACTTTCTCCTGGTCAAGCCCAAGGTATTTTGCTTTGGTACGGTCGACCTCGACGTCAAGCTGCGGATAGTCGAGCGACTGGCCGATCTGCACATCGACCGCGCCCGGAATATCGCGAATCCGTTCGACGATCTGCTCGGCGTATTCCCGGCACTTTTCGAGCGACGACGCCGACACCTGCACGCTGATCGGGGCGGGGGCGCCTTCGTTCAAGGCGGCGCCGACCATGCCGCCGCTGACGAAGAGGAACTGTTCGTTCGGGTACTGCTTTTTCAAGAGCGTCCGCAGCCGTCGGGTGTACTCCTGCGTCGGGGCGCTGCGTTGCGATTGCTTCAGCGTGACGATCAAGTGCGCCGTGTCCGGCCCGGTATTGGAGCTCAGCACGGTGGAAAACCCGGCTCCCCTGCCGACCGGCAGACCGATGTTGGCGATGAGGGTTTCGATCTCCTTTTCGGGGATGACTTCCTTGATCGTGTTTTCGAGCCGCTCGACGAGCTTCTCGGTTTCTTCCAGGCGCGTGCCGGGGATGGTCTTGACTCGCAACTCGAAGGTGCCGGCGTCCACTTCCGGAAAGAGCTCGGTTCCGATATACGGCAGCAAGAACACCGAGCAACCGACCAGGGCGCTGATGGCCGCGATCACGAGCCAGCGGGCGTTCAGTGCGCCTCGCAACAGTCCGGCGTACGTTCCTCGCGGGTCCGGAACCTCTTCATCGACCTGCTGCTGGCCGGCTTTGGCGATGCGTCGGCCCAGAAAGCGGGCGCAGAACGCTGGCACCACGGTCATGCCGATGAAGTACGAAGCCCCGATGGTCAGCGTGGCGGCAACCGAGAGCGGCTCGAAGAGGTATCGGATCACGCCCACCAGGAAGATCACCGGGATGAAAACGGCCAGCGTGGTCACCGTTCCGGCCAACACGGGCGCGGCCACTTCGGCGGCTCCCTCGCGAGCGGCGTCGGCGGCCGATTTGCCCATCCCCAGGTGGCGGATGACGTTTTCCACGACCACGATGCCGACGTTGAGCACCGATCCTACCGCCAGCGCGATACCGCCCAGCGTCATCACGTTGATCGAATGTCCGGTGAAGTAGAAACCCAGCGCGCCGATCAGGATCGACATGAAGATGACCGAAACGACGGCGATCGTCGGCAACAATCGCCGCAGGAAGGCCGCCACCACGATGATCACCAAGAGGGCGCCGAGGCCGACTTCGTAGGCCAGGTTTCTCATGGCGTTGCGGATGTAGCTCGACTGGTCGTTGACGAGCGTGATTTCGGCCGTTTGGGGGACGTCGCCCCGCTCCTTCATCCGGGGGAGTTCCTTCTCGAGTTCGCTGGCGATGCGGTCGACCACCGCGATCGTGTTTTCTCCCGGCTCTCGCAGGAGAGGGCAGTAGACGCTCCGTGAGCCGTTAACGCGGACAATGTTGTATTGGAGCGCTGCGTCGTCCTTGGCGTAGCCCACGTCGCGGATGAAAATCGGCCTCCCATTCCGCACGGCGATGGGAACGGCCTCGATGTCTTCGGTCGTCGGCAGCGTGTTGAGCAGGTGGAGCTGATAATCCGTCTTTCCCAGCCTGACGGTTCCCCCCGCAAGCACCAGGTTGGATTTCCGCAGCGCCGTGACGACGTCGTTGGCCCCGAGCCCGAACGAGCTCAATTTGCCGGGATCGACGTAGATCATCATCTGGCGGTACTTGCCGCCGAAGGGGTGAGGCACCTGGACGCCCTTGAGTCCGCCCATTCGATTGCGGATCGCGTAATAGCCGATCTTGTACAGTTCCTTCTCGTTCAATCCCTCGCCGGAGATGGCTGCCAGGATGACGGGCAAGTTGGCCGGCTCGCTTCGCAGCGTGAACGGCGGTTGCATGCCCGGCGGCAGGTGAAACATGTCGTTCGCCTCCAGCGTAACGATGTCGTTCATCGCCGAATGGGGGTCGGTGCCGGGCTGAAAGAAGATCTTGATTACGGCGGCGCCCGGCATCGTCCGCGATTCCTGGTGTTCCAACCCGCCGGCCAACGTCAAGAGTCGCTCCACCCGCTCCGTAACGCTTTTCTCCATCTCCATTGTGGGAAAACCCGCATAGGAAAAGAAGCTGACGATCACGGGCGTTTTGAAGTCGGGGAGGATGTCGACCGCCATCATCGGGACGACGGCCAGGCCCAAGAGGCACAACCCGGCGGTCAGAGCCACCACGGCGTAGGGATTTCGCAAGGCGAAGTTGACCAGAAACATGAGCCAATCTCGGAAAAACGAGGGGTTCGTAAAGGGAAGGCAAAACAAACGGAGGCAGGATCACGGCGGGAGGCCGTGGCGAGCCGGGAAGGCTCGCCGGTGGGCGAGGTCGGCGCGAGCTTTCACTGGTCTCGCACGCGCACCTCCTGGTCCGGCTTCAGCCGGCCGATCATCGCTTCCACGATTCTTTCACTTCCGGCCAGTCCATCGACGATCTCGATCGTTTGCCCGTCGTCGATGCCGGTGGTAACGTCTACAACCTGCACGCGGTTGGCGGAATCGACCACGTAGACGTAGCTGCGGCTGGCCTCGTCGTGCCGGACCGCGGTTGCAGGCAGAACCAGCACGTCGCTCCGCTCTTCCAGCACCACCGTTGCCTTGCCGAAGAAGCCCGGCAGCAGGCGGTGACTGGAATTCTCCAGATCGATTTCGACTCCCATCGTCCGCGTGTCCTCGTCGAGCCCGCCGCTCGTGCGGCTCACCGTGCCGGTGAAGGACTCGCCGGGCAGTGCCTGAAACGAGAGCGTGACCGGGTCGCCGTCGTTCACCCAGTGCGCGTCGCGCTCGGGAATCGGCACCCGCACGCGGACCCTGTCCACCTCCGCCACCACGAACAGGGGCGGGCCGGACGTCGGCGCGTTGTGGATCAAGTCGCCGGGATCGGCATGCCGTTGGGTAACCACCCCTTTCAGCGGAGAACGCAACGTGGCGTAGACCAACAGCGTGTCGAGCTCTTCGATCTCTTTGACGGCCACTTCGGTTCTTGCCGCCGCGGCGACAAGATCCGCCCGGGCCGCCTCCAGTCTTGCCGCGGCGACGCCGAGATTCGCGTTGGCCGAAGCGACGGCGGCTTCAGCAGCCGTCTTCTGCGCCTGGGCCGAATTGAACCGCCTGAGCGCCTCATCGCCCAATCGCTCGGCGACCGCCTTGCTCTCGACCAATTCCGTAAAACGATCGTACTCACTCCGGTCCGCCTTGAGTTGGGCCTGCGTACTGGCCACGTCCGCCCGTGATTGTTCCAGCAGGGCTTTGGACGACTCGACGGCTGCCTCGGCGACGGCGACTTCGGCAGCGGCACGTTTCTCTTCCGCCTGAAGCTGGCGAATGGTGGCTTCCTGTTTCTCGCGTGCCTTGTCCATCTCCGGCACGGCGATCCTGCAAAGCACCGTGCCGGCGTCAACTTCCTGCCCGATGTCGGCGTTGAGCTCTGCCAGGTAACCGGAGGCCTTGGCGTACAACTCGGCCTGGTAGTAGGCGTGAATCGTTGCCGGCTGCGTCGTGGTACGGTGCGCCGACGTTCGCTGCGGCAATATCGTCGTCACGCCGACCAAATCGGCCTCCGTACTGCCGTCCGGCTGGGAACTTGGGTCGCTTTGTTCCGTTGCCGCGTCGGCGGCCAACTCCACCGAACAGCCTGCAACACAGCCAAGAAGAATGACGCCGATGAAAATGCCACAACAACTGTGAACTTCTCTCATGTGGAGTCCTCAGACCGCCGGGTTACCGCTGGGCTTGGTCCTGCCGAGCACCTCAAACAAAGACACAATCCCTCCAGGGTAGCCAAACGGTATTGGGAATGCAACCAGGTTGCCCAGATCCGACCCCCACAATCCCGTCGACCCCGGAAATCGGCTTAACCTGACCTTCCCCTAAAGACGATTCCCATAAAGTGAAACTGGCTCTCCGGTTTGGTCGGTGCGTCTTCATCGCCTGCCGGGATGACCCAAGAGCTACATCAGGGGGGGGAAAATGCGGTCTTTCTTGCCGCTTCTGTGGGGAGGTGGGCTAATTGGTTTTGCTTGTCTGGCGATAGGCGGCTGTGCATCCGACCCCGTTGCGCCGCTCGAATCCGTCAGTCAGCCTCCGCCGCTGGAAAGGCGGTCGGAAGTTACCGATCTGACTAAAGAATCGGAAGCAAAAGCGACCCCGCATAACGAGCGGGCCGTGGGGCCCCATGGCGCTCCGCCCGTGCGGCGGGCCCAGTTCGAGTTCTCTTCCGCTGGCGAGCAGCCGGCCCCGCTTCCGCCGGTTCCGGCTCCCAAGGGTCCGGTACCGGTAGAATCCATTCCCCTTGGGCCAGAGAAGACCCTTGACCGATCGCCCTCGCCGCCGAGCCTGCCCACGCCTCGCCGCATCGACGACATGATCCGTTGGGGCGAGCCCGAGCCGCAACCGCCGGCGAACCCGATCGAGCTCAGCATGTCCACGGCCTTGGCGATGGTGGCCGGCCAGAACCCAAGGATCGCCTTCGCTTCCCAGCGATACAGCGAAGCCTACGCCCGGCTGGAAAGTGCCCGCGCGCTGTGGTTGCCTTCGATACGGGCGGGTGTCAGCTACAACAAACACGAGGGCAGACTTCAAAGCAGCGACGGCACGATACTGGATGCCAGCCGAGGGTCGCTTTATTCGGGGCTGGGGGCGCAGGCGGTCGGCACGGGCTCGCCGGCGGCGGCGGGACTGGCGGCGAGATTCCACTTCACCGACGCCGTTTTCCAGCCGCGGATCGCCAACCGCGCGGCGGCTGCCCGCCAGGAAGCAGCCAGGGCAACCACCAACGACGTGCTTCTCGACACCGCCCTGGCCTACCTTGACCTGCTCGAGGCGATGCAGGATCAAGCGATTGCCGAAGAGACTTTCGACCACGCAAAAGAGCTTGCCGATTTGACGGCGACCTTCGCGCGAATCGGTCAAGGGCCGCAAGCCGACGCGGATCGCGCCGCCGCGGAGTTGGCGATCCGCACGAACGAGGTCACGCGTGCCAAAGAGGAAATCAAGGTGGCGTCGGCCCGGCTCAACGAATACCTGCGCGTCGGGCCAGACGCGACGCCGGTGCCTCAGGAGCCGACCGTGGTGCCCATCGAGCTAGTTCCCCCCGCGGTGCCCGCCGGCGAGCTCTTGGCCACAGGGCTCTCCAATCGGCCGGAACTGGCGGAAAGCCAGCATCTGGTGGGCGAGGCAGTTCACCGCTATCGCCGCGAGAAATACGCGCCGCTGCTGCCGAGTGCTTACCTGGCGGTCAGCTACGGCGGCTTCGGAGGCGGAGAAGGCTCCACCCTCGGCGATTTCGGCGATCGCTTCGACTTCGACGCCGTGGCCTTCTGGGAGCTCCGCAATTTCGGCTTTGGAGAAAGAGCAGCCCGTGATGAAGCGAGGGCCCGCTACCAGCAGGCCCGGCTCGAGAGCATCCAGGCCATGGACCGGGTGGCGCGAGAAATCCTGGAGGCCGACGCGCGGGCGGACTCCCGGCAGCAAGAGATCCCGGTGGCCGAATCGGCCATCGAGGCGGCGACCGACTCCTACAAGCGAAACATGGAGCGGATTCGTGCCGGCGAGGGGCTTCCGATCGAGGTGCTGCAATCGATTCAGGCCCTCGCCCAGGCCCGCCGCGAATATCTCCGCGCCGTCGTCGGTTACAACGAAGCCCAGTTTCGCCTGCACCGGGCTCTGGGTTGGCCGATCCAGTAGTCGCCGAGCGGCCGTAAAGCGGCTCAGAAATCGATCTCCAGCCGCATCGAGATCACGTCCGTGTCATTGCGCCCCGCGGCCGCGATGTCGTTGAAGGCATGGATCCAGTTGAGCATGTACCGCGTGCGCGGATTCCAGTACCAGTTCAGGCCGAGCGTGGTGTCGTGGAGTTGCCCCCGCCTGGGTGAGGTCAACGCGGCGTCGTCAAGATCGACGAACGACCAGCGGAAGAGCATTTCCCAAGCGCCCCAGCCGAGGTCGCAGCCGCTTGAAGTCCTGACGAACCAGAAATTCGTATTCGGCACGACGCCGGAAAATGCCCCCTCCGTACGCTCGTAAATGCGGTTCTCGCCCGTGAGAAAGTAGCTCACGTAGGCGTACGCGCCGTGGAAGGTCATGTCGGGCGTCGCCCCGATGCCGTCCGTGGCGACCACGAAGTATTCCCCCTGCAACGACAAGGGGCCCCGCACCCACGCGGCTTCCGCGTTGACCCGCTGCGTCGCGGTCGCGGCGAAGTCGCCGGTGTCCACGAAGATGGTGCTCTCGTGCGTTTCGGGACGCGTGAAGAAGCGGATGGAGTCGTCCTCGTCGTCGTTGTAGACGAAACCGGCGCCCAGGTGCAGCAGATGGCGGCCCTCCATCACGCACCAGGGAGTCCAGACCGCGCGGACGGCAACGTCGGTGCCCTGGCTGTCGGCCACGTACTCCTTGGCAATCGGGTCGATTGCCGGGAAGAACACGCCGTAGGACCACATCAGCGACTCGTCGGCCGTGTGGTTGTGCGCCTCGATGCCCACTTGCCGGTCGCGTGCAAAGACCACCGGCAGCGAACGCTCCAGGAACGAGACGTGCCAGGGGCTGGTGAGCTGCTCCAGCCCGAAAGGCTCGAAGTAGTGGCCGAAGCGGACGTATCCGAGCACCGGGATCTCGTCGATTCCAATCCAGATGTCTCGAATCGCCACGCCTGCCGACTTAATCGTGGTGGAAGCCGTGCCGTCTGCGTTGCGAACGGTGAAGCTGTGCTCGGGCTCGAAGTCGACCTGGAACTTGTAGTCGTAAACGCCGTATCCTTTGCCGGAGGCATAAAGGCGCAATCGCCGGAACTCGAAGTAATTGGGAATGTCGCCGAAAGCCGCTCGGCTCGCCGCATCCTGGTGGGCGAACGTCACGTAATCGGCTTCGATCCGCCCGCCCACCTTGACGGTGAATTTCTCGGTGGACGTGTCGATCCAGCCGGCCTTTGCGTGATTGGCGGAGTTGGCCGCCTCGAGGGCGGAAAGCCGCGCGTCCAGCCCGGCGTAAGCATTCTCGAAGGAAGCAAGTCGGGCGGGCGGCCATTGGCCGGCCTCGGACCCGGGGGAAACGCCGGCCGAGGCCCAAGCCGGCGTCTTCTCGGTCCAAAGGGCCCCGACCTCTTGGGCCGGGCTCTCCAGTGAGATCGCCGTCATTCCAAGCGCTGCAAGGACAATCAGCACCCACTGCCGCATGCGTGCGTTCACTCTCTCACCCTAGCTACGGGCATCGGGGGTATTGCATAGTCTGAAGACGAGAGAGAGCCCGGCGTATAGGTCTGAACGACATCGCGGTGCTGATGACCCTGGCAACAGCAAGTGGGTACGACGACGCATTTGTACACCGGCACCTGGCAGGTGACCTCTTTTTTGTGCAAGGTCTTTCGGCAACGGACCTTGCCGCACTTCGGCGGCACCATCGGCCGTTCGAGCAACGAGTGGCAGACGCCGTTTTCAACCTGCGCCTGGCACTCGGCGCCGCACTGCTTGCCGCAGTCAAGACCACCGCAGCAGCCGCAGCGGTTCCTTCCCAGTGTGGGGACCGGTGCGCAGAACTCCTCGCACTCCACCACCCAGCAGGTTTTCGTCACTTCTTCCATCTCGCAGACGACCTTGCAAACCTTTTTGGCGCCGCAGCGGCCGCAGCAGCCGTGGTCCTGGCCGCAACATGCGGCGGCCTCCGAGCATTCGGACGCCGCCGCCGGCCCCACGAGCATGAGTTCGAGGACGCAGAGGAAAAGAATCGGCCTCATCGGGTCGTGCTCCTTGCGACGCAAGCGTCGCGGCTAGAAATAGACGCGGAAGCGCATCTGGAACATGTCGGCCGTGCCGACTCCCGCCGCGTCGGGATGATCGGACACTTCGGAGTGGACGTAGTTCCACATCACCTCGGCGTTGCGGCTGAGATACCAGTTCAAGCCGATGGTGTGGTTGCCGGCCACGCCGCCGAGCACGTCGGCGCTGTTGAGGTCCATGTAGGAGTAACGGTAGGCGATCTCCCAGGCGCCTTTTCCGGTGTGCACGCGGCCGTCGCAGTCGCGAACCCGAAAGAAGTTCTCAAACGGCTTGACGCCCTGGAAAACGCCGTTCTTGCGGTCGTAGATGCGATTCTCGCCGGTAAGAAAACAGCTCACGTAGCCGTAAGCACCGTGGAAAAACAGGTCCGGGTTTCCATTGCGATCGAGCCAGAACGGGATGAATTCCGCCTGCAACGAAAGCGGCCCATAGACAAGCGCCGCCTCGGTGCCCATCGAGCTGACGGTGTTTACGTCCGTCAACTCTCCCGCGTCAATGACCACGTTCGCCAGGTGGGCCTCCGGGCGCTCGAAGAAGTCCACGGTGTTGCCCGTGGCAATGTCGTCGTAGGCGTAGGAAATGCCCAAGTGGAGCAGGCCGCGGCCGTCGGTGGCCTCGTCGTACCAGGGAAGCAAGGTATACCGCATGATCGCTGCCGTTCCGCCGCCGTCGTTCTTGAAGATCGGGGGGTTTTCCGGGATCTGGCTGGTGAAGGCGCCGATTGCCCAGGTGAACGTTTCGGCCTCGTTGTGGTCGAAGGCCGCGATGCCCATTCGGCGTCCTTCGATTTCTCCCTCCATCACCATGGCGCGTTCCATGAACGTGCTGTATCGGAAGCTGGTGAGTTGCTCCAGCCCGAACGGCACCTTGAAGTGCCCGACGCGAACGTTGCTGAGAACAGGTAACTCTTTAACAGTGATGTAGATATCCTTGAAAGAGGTCTGGCTGATACCCAACGAGCCGGCACCGACGGGGGCTCGCACGCGGGCCGTCGAGGCGAACTCGAACTGGATCTTGTAGTCGATCACCTCGGTGATGTCGCCCCTGATGAAGAAACGGGAGTGGCGGACCTCGGTGCCGTTCTGAAAATTGTCGGCCTGGGCCTTGCTGTCATCGTTTTGCGAGAAAGACGCCCAGTCGAGCATCAGACGGCCGCCGACAAAGGCGGTCGGATATTTGACGGCGGTGGCCTTCGCACCCGCGGCCTTCAGCTTCTCGACCTCCGCACTCAGTTCGGCCACCTGCGCGGCGAGGTCGTTCCGGCCGACCAGAGAATAGGCCGGGTCGATCGGCGGCCGCAGCGGCTCCTGGCCGCTGGCCAGCGAGACGGGGGAATCGCTGAACCGGCTCGCCTCGGAGCAGGTGTAATTGTTCGATGGATACGCTGGGCTGTTTCCGACCCAGCTTGGCCGGATGTCTTGTGCCCGAGCCTTTGCCCAGGGCCCGCACAGAAAGACCACAGCTACGACGCAAAGCAACCGCCAGACGGGGCTTCTGCCTTCCTGGTTGTTCCCGCGCCGGAGGAGGAAAGCGGAGATCTGCCGGCAGCGGCTCGGCAACGCGCAGGCTTCCGTCGGTAAACCTCGTGCATCCCTGCTCACAACGCCGCAGAGCGTAGTTTCGTTTGGCCGTTGCATCCTTGCTGGCTCCGTACGACCGGAATGTTCCGTCCGTGCAGGAGATCGCGCAGAATCCGCGCGCGATCGACCGTCTGTAACAGTTGCATCGGCTCCCGAGCGAGGAACTTGTGTTAGAAATGGACCCAGCCGACCGACCAATACAAACGCTAACTGGCCGCAATGCGTTGTCTTCGGAACGATGGGTACAATCCACACCACGCCCCGGGGTGGTCCGGCGCTCCCGCAGGTCGCCGCCAGGTTCCGGTTATGGCGGTGGTAGCGATTGTCCCGACGCCTCCGCGCATCCGGGCAGCGACGGCGAAGTTGTCGATCCGTCCGGTCTCTTCGCACCGCCGGAGACTACTGACGACGGCAGGCTTCATCGCCGCTCGGGGAGGTTGAATGTCCAACGCACGTCCTTTATGATCATGCGTGTCGCCGTGGGCAATTGTTCGGTGGAGGATTCTTTTGCGGGCGTTTGTTGGGCAGAAGGCGCAACGGGCGGTGTCAGTTCCCCACGGTTTTCTGGGCGAGGGAGGAGTCAGTGAGCTTTCCAAGACCGTCGTTGAGCGTCATCGCTTTTGCCGCGCTCTGGCCCGCCCTTTCGCTCGCCACCCAAGGGGAGCCGCATTCGCGGCCGGCCGCCGACCGGGAAGCCGTAGTTCGCGACTGGCTCTTGCAGGACTACATGAGCATCGAACTGCCGCCGGCGCTGGAGCGGCAAAAGGAGGCGTGGCGTCAAGAGCACCTCACGGCGCCGGAATCGAGGCCCGACGCCCCCGTGCTGGAGCACCTGGCCTGCTTCCTCAGCACTCGCGACTCGGTCGTCGAAGGGCGGATGGTCCGCCGCGCGCTTGACGAGCTGGGCAACTCCGGCGAGCCGTTGCGTGCGAGGCTCGGTGCCCTCGAAGAGGCCGCAGTCGCCGGCGGCGATCCCCGCTGGCGGACGCTCTATCTCGACGCCTGCCAGATTCGCCGCAACGAGCGCCTCAAGCCGCTCTTGGCCCGCTGGCGCCGCTTCGTCTTCAGCCAGCACCGTCACATTCCGGGCACGTGGAAATACACCGAGGGACTTTCCGACGCCCAGAGCAGCCGCTTTTTCCAGCCGGGCTCGTCGCTGGACGTGCTCGAGATGGACGGGCCTTACGGAACGGTTAAGACGCTCATCGCCGACCCCGGCGGCATCCTCCGCAACCCGGACGTCTCCTACGACGGCCGCCGGCTGCTGTTCGCCTGGAAGAAGTCCGACCGGCAGGACGACTACCATCTTTACGAGATGGAGTTGGAGACGGGCGGCCTGCGGCAGCTCACGTTCGGCGAGGCGGTGGCCGACTACGAGGGTGTGTACCTGCCCGACGGCAACATCCTCTTCAACTCCACCCGCTGCATCCAGACGGTCGACTGCAACTGGACCGAAGTGAGCAACCTCTTTCTGATGGACGGCGAGGGCCGCTACATGCGGCGGGTGGGGTTCGACCAGGTCCATACGATCTTTCCCACGGTGACCGACGACGGCCGCGTGCTTTACACCCGCTGGGACTACAACGACCGCGCCCAGATCTACACCCAGCCGCTGTTCCAGATGAACCCCGACGGCACGGGGCAGCAGGAGTTTTACGGCGGCAACTCGTGGTTTCCGACGAACATCATCCATGCCAGAAAGATTCCCGGCTCGAACAAGCTGGTGGCGATCGTCACGGGCCACCACACGCCGGCCCTCGGCAAGCTGGCGATCGTCGACCCCGCCCTGGGCCGGCAGGAGGGCCGCGGCGTGCAACTTGTCGCCCCCGTTCGCAAGACCGAGCCGATCCGCGTCGACAAGTACGGCCTGGGCGGAAACCAGTTCCAGCATCCCTACCCCATCGACGAGGACCAGTTCCTCGTCACGCTCGCCCTGCCCACGCCGCAAGGAGCGTTGGGCCGATCCAACATTTACTGGATCGACCGCCAGGGGCGGCGGGAGCTGCTGGTCGAGGGGGACGAGGCGGGCGGGGGGATCGGCTGCAAGCAGATCGTACCCTTGGCCCCCCGCCGTCACGTCCACGTCCGCTCCAGCGGCGCGGACTATCGCCGCACCACAGGCACGTTCTACGTGCAAGACGTTTACGGTGGTCTCGGCTTGACGGGCATTCCCCGCGGCACGATCAAGAGCCTCCGCGTCGTTGCCCTCGAGTTCCGCGCCGCGGGGATCGGAAAAGTCGTGCAAGACGGCGAAGGCGGCCACTCCAACGTTTCCACGCCGATCGCCGTCGGCAACGGCTCCTGGGACGTCAAGCTCGTGCTCGGCAGCGCCACTGTCTATGAAGAC